>Ga0302250_1000249_pt1 | contig 63520 bp, 81 predicted proteins | sample AAG_RA_Asp_MG_FD_193536 | JGI IMG/M metagenome (GOLD analysis project Ga0302250, IMG submission 193536) | Enriched activated sludge microbial communities from anaerobic digester in WTTP, New Holstein, Wisconsin, United States - AAG_RA_Asp | ecosystem: Engineered > Bioreactor > Anaerobic >...
CAACACTTCGGTGATCGAAACCCAATTGCGCCAGAATCCCGGCCAATCATTCTTCAGAGTCATGTTGCCGCTTATCAATCAACGCCGCTCAAAATTGTGAGCAGTTACTTGGGAACAAATGAACCTTTGTTTGCATTATTCCTCCTTTTGTAAAGGAGGTGCCGAGCACATTGCTTTATAATGTGCTCGGTTGAATTTCAAATCCATCCTTTTCGCTTCGCTCAAAGTGCTCCCTTTTCCAAAGGGAGAATAATTACGAGATGGTTGAAAAAATGGGATAATCGGATATGATGGAGATATATGATGGAGATATTAGGAAGATATAAAATGAAGATATGGCAAATCAAGCGCAAACGCCGCGGTGGCGGCAGAGGTTAAAAGATTTTGAAAAATCCGCCCAACGGTTAAAAGAAGCCGCGTCCAAAAAAGAATTCAGCGATTTGGAAAAGGACGGCGTCATCCAGCGCTTTGAATTCACTTTTGAGTTGGCGTGGAAAACATTGAAAGATTACCTTGAAAATCAAGGTTTTTCGGGTATTGCCAGCCCCAAAAAAGCCCTGCAAAAATCTTTTTCAATGGATTTGGTGAGTGAAGGCAATGTTTGGATAAATATGCTTGAAGACCGAAATCGAATGTCTCATTTATACAGCCGCGCCGCCAGCGAAACAATTTTCCAAAATATCAAGAAATATTACGTCCCCGCGATTAATGAACTCGCCGCGAATTTAAAGAAGCAAATTTAATCATATGCCTCACGGATTAACCGCAAAAGAAATCAAGCTGATAAAAGATGTTTTTAAAAAAAATACCGCGGTTGAACGAGTATTCATCCATGGATCGCGCGCACGAGGCAACTTCAAAAAAACATCGGACATTGATTTCGCTGTTAAATTTTCCGGCACCGATAAAAATCTCATTTTGCGGTTGCGCTCCGAACTGGACGATCTGCCGATTATTTATGAAATTGACATAATTGACGAAAAAGAAATTGGCGGTAAAAATTTCAAAGACGATTACGAGAAAAGCAAAAAAGAATTCTACAAAAAATCAAAATAACAAAGGGGGTTCCGGACATTTTTATTTACTCGCCAGAATACCTCGGGGCTTTGCCCCGATGAAATTTAAGATAGGCGGTAGTTTTTCAACTCGCGGCGGAGATTTTTTTGGTCGGGGAAAGCGATTGCCAGCAGAGCCCAAAATCGCGGCGAATGGTTGAATTCTTTCAGGTGGCAAAGCTCGTGCGCCACAACATAGCCGGCCAGCCGGTCCGGCAAAAACACCATCCGATAATTGAAATTCAGATTGCCTTTTGCCGAACAGCTTCCCCATCGCGTCCGCTGGTTGCGGATCGCCACGCGGTTATGTCTTAAATTATAAACCGCCCTCAATTCGGCGATTTTATCCGAAACAAGTATTCGCGCCGCCGGACGATGCTTCAAAAATTCCCGGCGGCTGGCGGGCGGCAAAAGACTTTTTTGACTTTTGGATTCGGCGATCTTGCCCAAAACCCATTCGGATTTTTGGCGCAAAAATCTTTCCACCAAAAAATCGGGGAACAATTCGGGTTTGCTGGCAAAAACCTCGCCGCCGGATTTGACAACAACGCGCAGATTTCTCGTCCGCGCGCTTGTTTTCAAACAATAAGCCACCTTTTGCCCATTTAAAATGATTTCTTTGTTTTTACTCCTCATTGCTCATTACTACCGATTGTCTCCCGATCCGTGCAAAACCCCTCGTTCTTGGCGATCGGCCAATTTTTTAATGTTTTTTTGGGCGATATTTTCCAGATCCAAATCCAATTCCACCGCCAAATTGGCGATATACCACAAAACATCGCCCAGCTCCTTTTCCAACTCGGCGCGGCATTTATCATCAACGACATTGTCCCGGTCGCGAACGATTTTTTTGATTTTTTCGGCCACTTCGCCGCTCTCGCCGCAAAGTCCCAGCGCCGGATAAACAAAATTCTTCCCCGCCCCGGCGTAGATGGCGGTTTTTCGCGCCAATTTTTGATATTCGCTGAATTCCATAGGTTTTTTAATTAAAATTATGTTTGTGCATATCTGTTCGCGTAAATGCGCATATATATTCTTCCAAGGATACTAACGATATTTTGCCGTCAGTTGGGCGGTTTCCAGGACATGGCCGGAGATGGCGGCGTTGAACCGTTCAATCGGCGCACCGTCATTGAGATACATTTTCGTGTCCAACGCGTAAAGCGTGAAAATGTAACGATGCGTTCCGCTTGGCGGACAAGGGCCGACATAACCGATCTTGCCGTCGGTGGTCTTCCCCTGCCGGGCGCCGGCCGGAATTTCGCCGGTATCAATCTTTTCGGTTTTTGGCGGAATGCCAAACAATATCCAATGGATAAAAATTCCTCCGGGCGCGTCGGGATCGCGCAACACCAGCGCCAGCGATTCGGCCGCCGCCGGCACGCCGGAAATTTCCAGTGGCGGGCTTGACTCGGCACCATCGCAAGTGTGCGCCGGCGGAAACCCGTCATTGTTTTGAAATATGGGACTGCCAAGTTTCATCGTTTTTTGTGTTATTTATTTCCAGCGGCATCAAATTAACAGGCGGGCCAGGCGCAATTCTTCAAAAGTGGCGGTGCCTCCCAGCAATTCCATTGCCGGCGTCAGCGGATAGGCGCCATTTTCGTTTTGCGATTTTTTCAGCGCGGTTTTCATTTGCTTTATTTTTTCGGCCGGCAAATTTTTCGCCAGCCCGGAAAAATCAAAATCGGGAAATTTGGCTTTCAGTTTTTCGCAATGCGCCAAAATCGTGCCCGCGGTAAGATTCCGCTTTTCGGCAATCTCGGCCAGTGAAAATTTTTGGTTAAGCAATTCGCGCGTCGCCGCCACCGTGTCAACTTTTTCCTTTGCCGGTTTTGCCGGCGAAAAGCGGCGCGGCGGCAAAATTTTGGCGGCAATTTGGCGCGCGGAAATTTCCGACCGGCGTTTCAAATCCTTATCAAACTCCAAAACTTCACCGTTGACTTGCAGGGAAATTTTGTTGAATCCCGCCAGCGACAATCCCGCCGAAGAACGCACGCGCGACAGCGCCACATAGCCCATCCCCGGTTCAAACGACTGGCGCAAATCCACCCGGGCGGCGTCCAAGCTCATCCCCTGGCTTTTGTGGATTGTGATCGCCCACGCCAGCCGCAAAGGATACTGGCTGATTTCCGCCTTGATTTTGCCTTCCTCGGCGATGTGCCACGCCGCCGGACCGACATCAATCGCACCTCGGGCGGTGCGCACCAAAATCCGCCCCTCTTCCAATTCTTGCACCACCCCCAAAGTGCCGTTGACGTACCCCTCTTCAAAATTGTTCTTCACGAACATCACCCGCGCTCCGGCTTTCAGCCGCAATACCGGCGGCGCCAGACATCCTTTTTGCAAACGCTCGGCCAATGCCGCCGGTCCGACAAGCTCCATTTTGTAGCGAAATTCCTTTCCGGAAATTTTTTGCAGTTCCAGATTATTTTCAACGTCAACATCAACATTGTGGGTGTACAGCTTTGTCGGTTCCACCGGCAAATTGATTTTGGCATCCACGCGCGATTGCAAATAATCCACGATGCTTTCGCCGGCAGAGTTGCTTCTGATGGCGTTTAATGCCCGCAAAAACTCCTGATCGCTTTGCCGATATTGTTCGTCCAAATAGCAAATTTTGAGATCCAGCGCTTTCCACGACCGCGCGTGATATGAAAATTCGGATGGCGCATCTTCCCCGGCAAAATTCAAGCTTGACTGCGCCGCTTTTTTCGCGCCGGCGGGTTCGTTTTTTCGCGCAATCGGCGGCAGTTGGAAAAAATCGCCGCACAGCACGGTTTGAATGCCACCAAACGGCGCATCAACCTGTTTAAACTCGCGGAAAATCAAATCCGCCAAATCCAATTGAATCCGCGACAACATGGAGATCTCATCAATCACCAAAACATCGGCACGCAAAAAGCGTCGGCGCAAATAACCGCGCTTTAACAAATCTTTCACTTCCGCTTTGGAAAGCGAATCACGCACTCCCATGCCCGTCCAGGAATGGATCGTAATGCCGTCCAGGTGCGTGGCGGCAATGCCCGTGGAAGCGGTAACCGCGACATTGGCGCCGCTCGCTTTCAGCCAATCAATGTAGCGGTTTAACACAAAAGTCTTGCCGCTCCCCGCCGGACCGGTGATAAACGCGTTCTTACCCGATTTTAGAATCTCCATTGCCTGTTCCTGCGTCATTTTTTTAATTTTTGCTTTTTATCCATTCTATACCGCCGCCGGCCATTTCACAAATCATCTCCCAAAAGTATGCGTGCAGAATTTTGACTTTCGCCGAATTAGCCGCTATAATGGCATTGAAAATAATAAAAAAACAGGATATGAAAAAGAATATTGTTATCATTGCAATCATCTTGATTGCCGCCATTGCCGGATTGGCGATGATGATGAACCGAAAAAGTGAAGAGGGAGACAAAAACAGTGAAGAGCCGGCCGGCAAGCTGTCGCCGCTTAGCGCCGCCTATTTGGTGGAAACCGACATCATCACGCTGGAAAACGGAAAAGCCGAAACCATCAATCCCTACGGTGCGCAAAAAATGACCACCGAGGTTGATGGCCAGCCGGTTTCGGGCGATCTGAATTCCGACGGACAGAACGACTGGGCGCTGGTGTTAAAACAGCAAACCGAAAACGATCCGGCGGTTTATTATTACGCGGCTATCGCCTTGGTGGACGAAGGGAAATCGTTGATCGTCGGTTCCAACGCCGTGCCGCTGGGCGAAGGCGTTAAGATTGAAGATGTCGCCATCGTCAACCAAGCGATGAGGATCAATTATCTGGAAAGGAAAATTGACGGCGATGCCGTGGAGGAAGAACCCACCGTGCCGGTATCAAAAAGCTATATTATTGACGGCGCGATGTTAAAAGAACTCACTCAAAAGCGCGCCAACGCGCAGGCCGAGGCCGCCTGCACCGACAACCGCGGCGAATGGAACATGGAAAACCAGGAATGTTCGGGAATCTCCCATGAACTTTGCGACCGTTTCGGCGGCAAATTTGAAAGCGATCTCTGCAAATTCTAGTTTTTGATGTCGTGTTTTTAAAAACGCTCCTTGCGGAGCGTTTTTGTTTTAAACGATTAAATGATCGGCAAAGCGTATGATCATATGGATCAGCTGTTGATTTCGTTTCTGCCGGCCCAGGCGATCATCAGTGTCGCCCAGGCGATCAACGGAAAGAACACCAGCGACAAAGCGCCGTAAATAAGATAGCGGCGTTTTATTTTTGCCAGAATTCCGGCCATGCAAGCGGCAAAAACCATCATCGGCGCAAACCACCAAACGATTCGGAAAAATAAAAGCCACGCCAAAAGCGCGGTCAGAAATCCCAGTGCGAAGTCGGCGTTCCTGAGCCAGCGCCGGTTTTTATAAATATCGCGGTCAAACCTTTTTGCGGGAGAACCGTACATAATTCAAATTTCTTAGGCGCCTTCCACAAATAACTTCCATATATTGCCCGCAGGTTTGGCTCAGATTTCAAATTTCTGACCAAGCAATATTTGAGATGTAGCCTCTCGCTACATTGAAAATATTGCGCCCGAAGAAATTTGAAATATGGGGCAAAGATGTGGGTATGGTGTGGAAGTTATTTGTGGAAGGCGCATTAAATTATTAAAAAATTTCAATCTCCAACCATCAATTTCCAATTTCCAAAAAGATTATTTCTGGCATTGCGGACAATAAAAAGTGCCGCGGCCGGATTGGCTTTGCCGAAGGATTCTTCCGCCGCAAGCAAAACATTCCCGTCCGGTGCGCTGATAAACCAAAAAGTGATCCTGATAGCATCCCGGACTGCCGTCCAGCTGGCGGTACCACTCGTCCTTTCCCGACGAACCGCGGCAATCAATCGCCTTTTTCAAAACCTTAACGATTGAATCAAAAAGCCCTTTGGCTTCTTTTAAATCCAGCGAATTGGCCGGGCGGAAAGGGCTGATGCGCGCGGCAAACAGCGATTCGTTGGCGTAAATGTTGCCGATGCCGCCGATTTTTTCCTGATCCATCAGCAAAAGCTTGATCGGCTTGCGGCTTTTCATCAATATGTTTGAAAAATTTTGCAAGGTAAAATTCGGACAAAACGGCTCAATCGCCGCGCCGGGATCGTTTTTGAAAGCCGCAACCGCTTTTATCCATCCGAATTTTCGCGAGTCGTTGAAAAGCAGACGCGCGCCGCTCTCAAAATAAAAGATTGCCCGGGTGAACCTTGCCGACGTGCCGTCTCCCGCCTCCCGCCAAAAAAATTGCCCGTTCAATTTGAAGTGCACCAAAAACGCCGCGCCATTGGCAAGGCAAATCCGCAAAACTTTGGCGGTGCGGCCGACGCCGACAATCTCGGAACCGATGATGTCTTTCGGGTCGCCGATGAACATTTTCGGTTCCAGAATTTCAATTTTTCTTATAACCTCGCCGACGGCTTTTTGTTCCATCTGGCGGCGAATGGTTTCCACTTCGGGCAGTTCGGGCACGAAATTAAGCTAAAATTTAAAAATCAAAAGTCAAAAGCAAATTTTGAAATTTAAAATTTTAAATTTTGAATTTATTTATCATTTATCATTAATCATTGATCAGTCCCAGGAGGCGCGGCCGTCGCCGGTGATGGGAACGGCTTCTCCCAGAAAATGGGGCGAATCGTTGAAAAAAGCGCGCCAAAACGCCTTTACCCGCGCGCCGTTCTCGCGCCAAGTATTGTAAAAACCGGGATTATATGGCCGCCGGTCCGCCTTGATGCCGTGTGCCACAATGCCGGCATGCCGCGCTAAATAGAGTGCGCGCGGCAAATGAAATTCCTGAGTCGCCACAATCAAAGAATCGGCTTTAAAAATCTCCTTGGCGCGGGCGGCGCTGTCATAGGTGTTAAATCCGGCATAGTCCACGAATATGTCTTCGGCGGGCACTTCATTTTGAAGAAAATAGTTTTTGGCGATATTCACTTCATCATATTCGTTTCGGCTGTGATCGCCGCTGATCAGAATTTTTTTCACCTTTCCGGCACGATAAACTTCCAGCGCAACATCCGCGCGATCGGCAAAAACCGGACTCATCTGGCCGTCGCGATACACCGCCGCGCCCAAAACCAAAACCGCGTCCGCGGCCGGCAAATCGCCCGCATTTTCATATATTCCCTGCGAGCCGCGCCAAAAAACATAGTTATCGGCAAAAACCGCCAAAGATGCCGCCAACGCCGCCGCAACCAAAACGATGCGCGCCATTTTTCTTAAACCTTCTTTCATAATGCCAATCTACCAAATATTGACGATTTTGCAAAAATTTTCTTCCGAATACGATCCCCCGTTACCATTTGGCATTCGGCGCAAACTCTTGACACATTTTTTGAAAAAAGGCAAAATGAAGCAATATTGAGAACGGCAACCTTGACAATTTTGTCCGGTTTTATCGCCCCGCAGCGCTGGCGGGGGGGTTGTTTTTTTTATTATATGTTTTCCAAAATCCTGCAAATTTTGTCTTCCGCCAAAAATTGCTCCAAGTGCAATGGCATTTTGCTTGTCATCACCGGCCCCAGCGGCGTGGGAAAGGACACCGCTAAAGAACTGTTTTTGAAGCGGAATCCCGGATTCCACAAAATCGTCACCGACACCAGCCGCTTGCCGCGCGACGGAGAGATCAAAGGAGTGAGCCATAATTTTTACACCGTTGAAGAGTTCAAAAAAAGAATAAAAGAAGGAAAATATCTGGAATACATTGAAGTCCGGCCGCAAGAATACAAAGGCACCAGCAAAGAATCAATTTCGGCGATTTTGAGCGGAGAAAACGTGATCTGGCAGATTGACGAATACGCAATGGCGCACATCAGGCGGATTCTCAAGGAAAATATGCCCGATATCGCCGACTGCATTCTGCAAAAAACCGTCACCATCTATATTGCGCCCGAAGATTGGGACCAACTCCGGGAGCAGTATTTCCGCCGCGACCCGAACGCTTCCGAGGAAAAATTTTTGGGAAAATTGGCGCGCGACCGCGAAATGTGGTGGCAGTATCACGATCGCTACGATCACGTGGTTATCAACAAGCGGGGGAAGATCAACGAAACCGTATCAATGATTGAAAAACTGGTCGCGCAAAAAGCCGAATCGTTGGCGGATGTGCGCTTGATCGCGCCGGCGACGATCATCCAATAAAAATAAAAATGGCAAACCCGCGCAAGAAGCTGGTTTTTTTAATACAAAAATGGCAAACTCACTTTATGGACGGAACAATTAAAATTTCAAAATATCTGGCGCAAGCGGGCGTCGCTTCCCGCCGCAAGGCCGAAGCGCTGGTCCGGCAAGGCCTGGTTTCGGTCAATGGAAGGGTATCTGCCGATCCCGCGGTCAGAATCAACCCCGAAACCGACAAAATTCTTTACCGCGGCAAACCGCTTTCGCCGGCGCAAAAAGTTTATTACCTCTTAAACAAGCCTGTGGGATACACTTGCACCGTGCAGGACTCCCACGCCGAAAAACTCGTTGGCGAACTGGTGCCCGCGGAACCGAAAGTTTGGTCCGTGGGACGGCTGGATAAGATGACCTCGGGATTGCTGATTCTGACCAACGACGGCGATTTGGCGCTGTCCCTTACCCACCCGCGCTACCGGATTGAAAAAGAATATGAAATCACCGCCAATCTTCCTCTTGCGGAAAATGAAATTGCCGCCGTCCAAAAAGGCATTTTGCTGGAAGACGGCTTCATCCGCCCCGACCGGTTTGAAAAGATCGGCGGCAGACGCTACCGCATCGTGATCCATTCGGGGAAAAAGCGCGTGGTGCGCCGCATCGTTGAAAAGATCGGCAAATCCGTGGCGCAACTGAAAAGAACCCGCGTGGGTTCTCTCAAACTGCAAGATTTGCCGGAAGGCAAATGGCGCCGCCTTTCTTCGGCGGAAATCAAGAAATTGGCACAAAGACCGGCGACGCCGGCTAACACGGCGGATTGAACAAAAAATCTTCCATTATTTCCCCCGTCTCCCGGAAATTGTTGATCACTAAAATGTGATTGGCGGCCGGCAAAATTTCCAAACGCGCGTTGGACATTTTTTTCGCCAACCGTGCCGAATCCGCCGCCGGAAAAATCGTGTCTTTCCGCCCGTGGACGATCAGCACCGGCATATCCATACCGGTAATAAATTTTTCTCCGTCAAATTTTTTCGCCTCGCGCAAACAATGGTAATAAACCTTCAACGACGTGTTTCTGATGTCGGCATACATTCTTCCGGCATCCCAGTCACCGGTACCGAAAAACCGGCGGTAATCAATATGAACGCCGATTCTCTCTTCAAACGGCATCGGCTCGGTGATGCCGGCAAAAAGCAAAAAGAAGTTGACGATTTTGGCGCGCCAAGTTTTGTTGGTGCGGTAATTGGGCGCCAGCAGGATCAAGCGGGAAACTTTCTCTTTGTGCCGGCGCGCAAAATCCATCGCCAAAATCGCCCCTAGGGAATGGCCGACCAAAATGAATTTTCGCAGTTTAAACCTTTCGGCGAGCGCGGCGATATCGCCGGAGATATTTTCCAAAGCATAATAGCCACCGTCGGTTTTTTTTACCGATTTTCCGTGTCCCCGCAAATCAAAAAACAGCAAATTGAATTTTTTGCCGAATTTTTCCTCATAGGGAATCCACGCCGACGAACTCCCCGAAAGTCCGTGCACGAAGATCATTGTTTCCCGCCCCGGCCCAAAATCGTTGTGCCGCCAGTAGACCCCGTTTTCCAAATAGCCCTCCGTCATAATTTTAAATTTTAAATTCTGTCTTCCTCTCAATTAGGAATTCTACCACTCCCCGCCATCCGGCGCAACCAATTCGGCAAAATTCAAGCTTTTTGCGGCGAAAAAAGTTATATTTAAATATAGTATATACATAGCATAAATATAACATTTCGGCGGAAGATATAAAAAGGCGCAGAAATTATCTGCGCATTATGATTTTTCCGTTGTCATCCCTCCAGTAGGAGAAAGACCGATCGCCCTTTGCCTGATTGCACTTTGAGCACAGCGGCTGAATATTCTCTATAGAATTCCAATAAGGAGTATTATGCCGCCGCCCATACGCTTTGGATATTCTGTGGTCCTTCGTCAATTTGCCTTTGCTTCCGCAACCAGGGCAAGTATGGGCAAATTGTTCCTTCAAGGTTTCCCATTGCCTCCGAGTATGGCTTCCTTTGGGAACCCTTATTTTATGTGATTTGCTTTGACGATCGGTCCATCTTTTAATCGCCTCAAGCCCGGACCCGGAATCGCAACCACTCATTTTTCCAAAATTTCCAAAAAACTGGATTGACGATGCTTTAACCACCTCCTTGCGTCTATAACGGATTCTATTATTTTTACCGGCAAAAATCAATTCCTCCGGAATGGCGGTGGCCGGAAGGTTGAAATTCGGGAAAAAAGGGATTAAAATCAAGGCGGCAATAAAAAATAAACCAAAGGCAAATTATGGATGAATTTTCGTCAGTATTGAATAATCAGCCGCTCGTCGCGGGATTTTTGGCGTGGCTGATCGCGCAATTTATCAAAATGGTTTTGGCGTTAAAACACGGCATCAATCGTGCGGCGTTCCGGCGTTTTTGGGCCAGCGGCGGGTTTCCCAGTTCCCATTCTTCGGCAGTCGCCGCACTTTCCACCGCTTGCGGCCTCGTTTATGGTTTCGGTTCCCCCTATTTTGCCATCGCCGCGGTTTTCGCACTGATCGTCATCTATGATGCGTTCACCTTGCGCCGCGAAGCGGGCAAACACGCCGAAGCGCTGAACCAAATTATGGAAGAGGTTTATCTGAACAGGCAAATCAAAATTGAACACTTGAAGGAACTTTTGGGACACACCCGCTTTGAGGTCTTTTTCGGGTTTTTGCTGGGCGCGGCCGTCGCCGTTTTGATCGCCGGATGACAAAAAAACGCCCCACGGGGCGTTTTTTTGTTTGGCGGAATTCATTTTAACCGGCCGTCTTCTTTGAGTTTGGCTTTCGCCCGCTCAATGCCGCGCTCACAGCGATTCCCCCATCCGTCAATGAATCCTTGGTCGTTGAACACGCACACCACTTCGCAATTGTTGGGACAGCCGCCGCATTCAACGCCGGCGGTGTAAAATTTCATGTCTTTGATGCCGAAATCAAAAATTTTTTCGGTTTCCCGATCTCGCGCCATAATGGCAATGCCCATCGCGCCCATCAAATGGCCGATTTCGTCAACGATGATCGGTTCTCCGATAATATTTTCAAACGCGCGCGCCACGCCGACGTTCTTGCTCACGCCACCCTGAAAAACGATCGGCGCGCCGACGATTTTGCCCTTGCCCAAATTGTTCAAATAATTATAGACAATGGAATTGCACAATCCCGCAATGATGTCTTCGGTCGGATGCCCCATCTGCGCCTTATGCACCAAATCCGATTCGGCAAACACCGTGCACCGGCCGGCGATCTTGGTGGGATTTTTGGATTTTAACGCCCGCGCGCCGAATTCCTCCACGGGAATGTTCAACCGGCGCGCCTGCGACGACAAAAACGACCCCGTGCCGGCGGCGCACAGCGTGTTCATCGCGTAATCGGTGATCACGCCGTCTTCCAAAATGATGATTTTGCTGTCCTGGCCGCCGATTTCCAGAATCGTGCGCACTTCGGGATGGAATGCCAGCGTGCCGATCGCGTGGGCGGTGATTTCATTTTTGACGATCGCGGCGTTAAGCACCGCACCGATCAATTCACGTGCCGATCCGGTGGTGCCCACCGCAAACACTTCGCCCCGGCCGGCAATTTGCCGCTGGATCTCGTCAAGCACCCGCCGCACCGCACCGATGGGATTGCCTTCGGTCCAAAGATAGGAGCGGGCGAAAATGTTGTTGTCCTTGTCAATCGCCACCGCTTTGGTGGAAATGGAGCCGATATCCACGCCCAAATATAATTTATTGTTGTCCATTTTTTTTCTTTTTTTGTTTCATGTAAAGCATATCGCAAAATGCCTCCACGCGCGTTTCCAGCCCGGCCTCGGAAGTTTGCGAATCAAAACTGAAATACAAGATCGGCGCGCGCCGGTCGCGGGCGAGGTTGTTGAGCGCCGCCATCGCGCTCACCTCCGGCATACAGCCGAAAGGCTTCAAATGAATGATGCCGTCAAATCCTTTTTTAATCAAGGAATTCGCCCGCGCCACGCTTTCGGTACCATGGGCGCCGATGTGGTGCGTGAGGTAAGGATGCGCCGCCGCAAGATGCTTTTTGACAAACCGATCTCCGGAAAAATATTCCGTCAAAATCCCGGAAACGGTCACAAAACGGTGCACTTCAATTTTTCTCTGCGCCAGCTTTTTCTCCAGATAAAAATTGGCAAAGGGCTCCATTAACATATAAAGCTCGCCCACCACCCCCACGCGCAGGCAATCGGCGGGCTTGTCAATTTCAATTTGTCCGATTTGGCGCCGGCATTCGTTTTTGAGGGAAAAAACCGCGCCCAAAGAATATGTCCGGGCGATCTTTTCAAGAAATTCCCGGTAAGTTTTTTCCATTTGTCCCGGGTGAATTTCAAAGCCGATGTTTTTGCGCACGCAATCGGAAACCGCATCAATGCAATGTATCCGCGCCAGACAAAGGGCCAGACGATGGATGATCCCGGGATAGGTGTTGTGCGGCGCGATCCGCTTGAAATCCTTGATGAAGCCGATAACGCTGTTTTTGTTGTTAAGCTTGAAAAATTCAAATTCATAACCCAGCCGGCGCAAAATTTGTTCCTGCACTTCGGCGTAATAACCGAATCGGCACCCGCCGCCGGCCTGGCAAATGACATCGGCGCCCGCTTCCAACGCCTCAATGTAATTGCCCAAATTATACTTGAAAGGAATGCAAACCGTTTCCGGACTGTGTTTGAATCCCAATTCAATGGTTTTTTTGGTGATCGGCGGCGGCACCAGCGGCCGGCCGATCAGCTCCACCAGACATTTGAAGGCCGAATAATAATCGCCCATATGCGGGAAGCTCACTTTTTTTTCCGGCATTTTTTGAGATTAATCACGTCAACAAAACTTTCCAGGCGGGTTTGCAACCCCACCCGGCTTTCCAGTTCGTCCAGACTCACGATGATGCTGGGAATGCCCTTCATCTTGCTTTGGCAAAGATTAACCGCCAGCGCATCCGGGCCGCAAGGAAAAGTGGTCAAAAAAACAATTCCGTCAACCGAATCTTTGTAATATTCGGCTGCGCCCAACAATTCTTTATGATAGGTCCAATAGAGCGTTTCGGAAATGTTTTCCGACATTTTTCTGGCGCGCGCGGCATCCAGCCGGTCGGAACGAAGAACGCAAACTCCCGATTTTTCCAGATATTCAATAATTGGCCGTCCCAAAAAATTGTCGTCCAAAGTGTAGGAGTGGGCAACGATCAGGATCAAGGAGTTTTCCCGGCGGCGTGCCGCGGCAAATTTTTCCGCTTGCGCCTCTTTTTTTTCGCGCGCGCTTTTTTCCCACGCGCCCTTGGCTTTCAGATAGGCCGCGATCGCCCGGAACGGATTGCCCGCCAGCCGCGCCCCCAAACGAATCATACTGCCGGCTTCGGTTTCCAGCTTTTTGGCGTTAACGGAATATTCAATCACTTTGATGCCGGAAAAAACATTGCGCACGGTATCCACCAGCGCCATAAATTTGACGCACATTTCCTCGCCGGCACGCAGGCACGCGATGTGAGGCACAAGAACCGCGTCCGCTTTGTCTTTGAGCCAATCAACATGGCCAACGAAAATTTTAACCGAAAGACAGCTTTCGTCAATTGAAAGGCGCGCGCCGCGAGTGATGATTTCCTTGTTGGTCTCAGGACTCAAAACAACGCCCACCCCCAACTCGCGGAAAAAAACTTCCCAGAGCTTGCCGTATTTGTGATACAACAACGCCCGCGGAATCCCCACCCGCAATTTATTCTTCTTGGTACCGGCCGCATTTTCCACAATGGCAAGATACCATCTTGCCCCCCTTTTGGCAACCCAAAAAAGGGCTTGCGCCCGTTTAAAAATTCAAAAAACGGATTATTCCGACTGAAGATTGACGCCAACCTTCGCGGCAACTTCAAAATGCCGCCTTTCCCGCGAAAGGTTTAAAGCAGTTACCCAAAGCGCGGCAATAAATGCCGCGCTTTGGGGGTTTGGGCCGGAGTTTTACATTACGGGCTGGACGGCGGGTTCCTCCTGATTTTCATCGGCCGGGGCGGCCGGCGGGATTCCGGCGGAGCGCGCCGGCGCGCCGATTTGGATGTTGCTGGCGACGATACTGCCGTCCGTGCCGGCCGTTCCCGCCGCCGTCACGCTTTGGCCAATCGCCAAATCAACGGCTTGCACCGCGGTAAAGTTGCCGATTGCGGTTTTTTCCGAAAAGAAGACTATTTTGGAACCGCCGGCGGCGGTTTTCACTGTGATGCTATCGCCGTCAACGGCGGTAATTTCACCGGCAATCATTCCGCCGTCGTTGCGGTTGGCGCGCGTGCCGTTGCCCGCCGTCGCGCCGCCGGGCATTCCCTGAAAATTCCTTGCCGCCGGGAACGCGGACGCGCTTTTGCTCTCTTGATATTTCATCCCGCAAAAAAACGCCGCTCCCCCAACCGCCACAACCACCAATGAAACAACGAATATATTTTTGTTCATGTTTTAAATTAAAAATTGAAAATGAAAAGGTAAAAATAAATTTTAAATTTTAAATTGAAATAATTTTTAATTTTACATTTTCGTTTTTCATTTTTAGGTTTTAATTTTTAATTTTTGTCATTCGTATCTTAACGCCGTGATCGGATCCATCTTGGCCGCACGCGCCGCGGGATAATAACCGAAAATAATGCCGATCGCCGCCGACACGCCGAATGCCAGCAACACCGACGCCGGTGAAATCTCCGTGGCGGTATTGCCGAATTTTTCCACCGCCCAGCTGGCCAGTCCGCCCGCGCCCGCGCCGACAATGCCGCCCACAAAAGTGAGCGTCACCGCTTCGGCGAGAAACTGCACCGCGATATCACCTCTTTTGGCGCCCACCGCCTTGCGCAAACCGATCTCGCGCGTGCGTTCGGTGACGGTGGTGAGCATCATATTCATAATGCCAATACCTCCCACCAGCAAGGATATGCCCGCAATTGACGCCAGCAAAATCGTCAGCGTACCGGCGATTGACGACGCGCTGGCGACGATATCGGCTTGATTCATAATTTGGAAATCAATGGCGGCCTCATCGGTGATTTTGTGCCGCGCCATCAACAGTGCCGTGATGTCGGTTTCCATTTGCTCCAAAACTTCCTGGCTTTCCCCTTGGATATTGATCACTCCCACCCGGTCGTTGCCCGAAATATATTGCTGAGCGGTTGACAGCGGAATATAAATTGCGTCATCGGCATTGCTCATCCCGCTCCCGCCTTTGGCGGCGGTAACTCCGACAACTTTGAAATCCATATTACTGAAACGAATTGTCTGGCCAATCGGATCAACCCCCTCGCCGAATAAATCTTCCGCGGTCGTCGGCCCCAGCACCGCCACTTTTGATTTGGCGTTATTGTGCGCCGGCGCGATAAACGAACCGCTCTCAATTTCAACATTGCGCACCTCTCCGTAAGTGTCGGTAACTCCATAGACCGTCGTGTTGGTATTGGTTCCCTTGGCGGTGATCTGCAATCGCGTGGAATATTGCGGCGCCACCGTCTTCACTCCCTCAATCTGTTCGGCAATCGCCTCCGCGTCGGCCAGCGTAAGTGTTTGCGCGCCGCCTCTGCCGGCACTCACCTGCTGGCCCACGCCACGCTGCATTCCGGGCATCACCATCAATAAATTAGACCCCAGCGATTCAATGCTGGAAGTGATGGTTCCCGACGCCCCCTGCCCGATGGAAACCATCGCGATTACCGAACCGATGCCGATGACAATGCCCAAAACCGTCAATCCTGAGCGGGCTTTATTGGCAAGAAGGGAAAAAAATGTTTGCTCCAGTAAATCGGAAATTTTCATAAATGCGTTTTTAAAATCAGATTTGTTTCCGGTCGGCAACGCCGGGAATGCCGATTTTCTTGTTTTGGTTTTTGCGGTCGTCAACAATCATTCCGTCGCGGACAGCGATGATGCGATCGGCATATTCGGCAATGTCCGGTTCGTGGGTGATCAAAATGATCGTGTGCCCTTGCTTTTCATTCAATGATTGAAAGGTTTCCATCACGATTTCGCCGGTTCTGGTGTCCAAATTGCCGGTGGGCTCGTCGGCCAGAATGATTGACGGATTGTTCACCAAGGCGCGAGCAATCGCCACTCTTTGCATCTGGCCGCCGGAAAGCTGGTTAGTGCGGTGCTGATAATGTTCCGGGCCGAGCCCCGCCCTCGCCAGCGCGGCGCGCGCCCTCTCTTCGCGCGCGGATTTTTCAACGCCCGCATAAACCAGTGGCAAGCAAACATTGCGCAGAACCGTGGCGCGCGGCAAAAGATTAAACGATTGAAACACAAAACCGATCTTGTTTTTTCTGATTTCGGCCAGATCGTCGTCGGAATATCCGGCGACATTTTTGCCGTCCAAAAAATAATCACCCGACGTCGGAGTGTCCAGCATTCCCAGAATGTGCATCAGCGTGGACTTTCCCGAACCCGAAGGACCGATGATTGCCACAAACTCGCCGCTTTCAACGGAAAATGACACGCCTTTCAGCACTTTGGCGGCTTGGACTCCCCCCGCTTGATAAACTTTGGTGATATTTTTACACTCAATCATAATTTTATCTCATCGGCGCGCCCATGCCGCCAATATTAAACATTGAGCCGCCCGTTTGCGCCGGCGACGAAGACGCCGCCACACTTTGTTTGGAAGAGGACACCGCCACGCGGTCGCCCTCATTTATCCCCGAAATAATTTCCGTGTTTTGATCGTCGGATAAACCGATTGACACCGCTTGCTCACGCGGCACCGCATCGGCGCTTTCGCCGGATGGCTCCATTAGAACATAGGCCGAGCCGTCATTGGCGGTTTTCACCGCCGTTGACGGTACCAAAAGAACATTCTGCTTAATCTGCGTGATCACCGCCGCCGACACGCTCATCCCCGATTTCACTTGCGGATTAACCTCGTCCAGGGCGATAACCACTTCATAGCTCACCACTCCTTGGCTCACCGATCCCATCACGCCCACCTGGGCCACTTTGCCGGTAATGGTCAGTCCGTCAACCGCCGAAAACGACAGAGCGGCTTTTTGCCCGGCTTCAACCTTGGCAATATCCACTTCGTTAAGCGTAATTGAGGCAACTTGATTGCCGGTGATGATCGTCGCCACGGACGCTCCCGAAGAAATTTCATCTCCAGTTTTGATATCAATCGCGGCGACAACACCGTCAAACGGCGCCGTAATTATACAATCCGCCAGCGCCTCCCGCGCCGCGTCAAGCGCCCGTTGTTTTTGTTCCACCGCCAATGTTTTTGATTTGATGTCGGACTCATCGGGCGCTTGTTTCAATTTATCCAATGATTTGGTTTTTTCATCAAGAGTGCGCTCGGCGTTGATCACCGTGCTCCCGGCATCGGCAATCGCCTGTTTTGCGGAAAGCAAATTGCTTAAATTGGAATTATTTTGAGTCGTATAGCTTGACAAAGACGACAAATGCGTTTCGCTAAAAGTTTGCGCCGTCAAATTTTGACTCTCCATCACGTCTTTGTAGCGCTGGATCAAAGTGGTTGTGTTTTTCAATGCCTCCTGCGCCAATTTGGCAGTCTCGTAGGTTTGGTTGATCAAATTTTCTATCTCTTCGTTTGAGGATTCCCGGCTTGTTTTTTTATAATCGGTAAAATTCCGATCATACTGGTCTTTTGTTTGTCGCCACGCCGCCGCACTTTGCGCCACCAACAATGACGCCTGCGAATCGTAATCTTTGATGGCATCGGCATAATAATCAAGATAGGTGGGGTTTGACTGCGTTACGTATGAACTGGCACCGGCGACAATATCCTGCAATCCGGAAATAATCGCCGACAAGCCGGAAAACGCGCTCGCCGCCGAAGTAAATCCTTGTTTATATGATTGCGCCAGATCGTCCTGATCGCTTGCCAAAGATTCTTTGGCTTGAACCAGCGCGTTCTCCGCTTGGGTAAGGGTAAGATCGTCAACCGGATCATATAATTCGTCCAACGCAATTTGGGCGCTTTCCAGCGCCGCGCGCGCATCATAAACAGCATCTTGCGCGTCATCATCGTCAATCCGCGCAATGACGTCTTGCGCTTTCACGGATTGGCCGGCAACAACCGCAACTTCCAAAATCTTCCCGGCGGTTTTTGATTTTAACGCCGTTTCCCGCGCCGGCGACACCTGCCCGGTGCCGGAAACCGTTTGCATGATCGCGCCGGTTTCAACCGCGCCATAAGTATAAACCGTTTGAGTTTGGCTGACGGCATCGGGTTTCAAAAAATAATAACCGCCGGCCGCGGAAATCAAAATTGCGATCAATGAAATTTTTTTGTGTTTTTTTATGAAGGAAATCATATATATTATGTCAACGGATTTGCCGTTTAACGATTAATCTCAACAATGCCGAAAGCGTCTATTTGATCGCTCTTCCGATCGCCGATGACCGCCAATTCGTCGCCGATCTCAAACTGCGCGCCAAAGGGCAGGCGGGTTCGGGAATTTATCCTCACGATTAAATCTTCCCGCTGGCGGGTGATGATGATAAAATCCGCGCCGGCGATATTTTTAACCGTCCCGTAATAAAAATCATGGAAGCGGCGCGGCCCCAGATCGCGGTAAACCCCGGTGCCGCAGGGAGGCACCTCCGGAACAAAATGCGCGGGTTCAAGCAAGCGGTCGCCGCGGGGACAGCGGGAAAGATTTTCGTGCAGAGGCGTTCGCACCAACAACGCCGCGCCGGTGAAAACGAATAACAAGACCGCCAACGCCGAATATAAAAGCGGCAGGCGGTAGGTGAAACCATAGCGCCGCACCAGAATTTCCAGCGCCAGCGCAAACACCAGCACCGATAAAATAATCAGCCACGGCGCCGATGCCAAAAACACCAAAACGCCGCGCCAGCCGAAAACCGGCGCCAGCCAAATGCCGGTTTCGCGGTTGATAAACAAAAACAAACTGGCAAAATAGAGCGCCGCCAAAACCGCGATTACCACGCCCGCCAGCCACAAAACCGCCCGCAGGATAAAATGCCATCGGGGGCGCATTTTCAATTTTCCGCTTTTGGCGGCGGCGATTATTTTTTCGCCGATTGTCGTTTTTCTTTGTTGATCGGTGTTTTCACTCATACTTTTTGGATTCAAGATGTTTTTTCATCAATGTTTTTCCCCGCTGGAGGCGAATCCCCACCGTGGAAACCGGCAGACGCATAATATCGGCAATTTCCCGGTAATTCATTTCTTCAAAATAATATAACACCAGCGGCTCGCGGTATTTTGCCGGCAATTTATCCAAACCCCGGTCCAACCAACGGCGCAGATCCGCGCGGTCCACATCCCCGTCGGCGCTTTCCTTGGCGGCGGGATGCGGAAAAAAAACATCAAAATCCACGAAGGCAATCTTTTCGGATTTTTTCTTCTTCAACGCGTTGACGAATTCATTGTGCGCGATGCGATAAAGCCACGGGGAAAATTTCCTCTTGCAGTCAAAACTTCTGATATTGACAAAAGCCTTGGCAAAAATTTCCTGCGCGATGTCTCTGACGTCGTCGGAGCAGGAGAGAAATTTTTTTCCGTAGCGGATTATCTTTTTTTCATAGCGCTCCATCAACAAGGAAAACACATCAATTTCCCCTTGCTGAACCCGGTGCGCGATGGCTTCATCGGTGGCGTCATTCATAATCAAGCGTAGTCAAAGAAACAAAAACCGCACTCTCTCTGCTACAATGCGGTCTTTGGTTTTATTTCAATTTTCAGTCCGCGGCGGCGCATTCCTCAAAAATCTTGGGCGCGGTTTTCCGCAAGAAATTGCCTTCGTGGGAAGCGGTATAATATTCCCCGCTTTCCAATTTGGCGTAATAGCAGAAAAAATGAGAGTAAGGAACATTGTTGAGGCCGCAATACACAAAGTCCCGGCCGCAGGTCCCCGATGTTTTTCCCGAAGGATCTTTGGGCGCCGCAGTCAGATAATCGCCGATTTTGGCAGGATAGCCCGTCGGACTGCCGCCACAATCGCCGGCGGAACGACTGCAAGTGTAATATTTGCCGTTGGCGGCAAACCACGCTTTTTGCGCTTCAACCAGCGCCACCATATCCGCTTTGCGCTGTTTATCGCTTGCCGATCCGCCAACTTCCGGTTCGGTTTCGGCAGTTGAAGTCGCGGCGGAAATCTCATCGGTGCTTTCGGTAATGTTTTCCGCAGATTCCGCTTCGGACGCCGCCAACTCGCTTTGCTCGCCCGCCGCCGGCAAAACATCTGCGCCGGTTTCAGCTTCTCCGGCCGGCGGAACATTTTCCCTTTCAAAAAGAACGTTGGGCTCGCTGATTTCCGCCGGCGCAAAAGAATCCGAAAGATATAAGTAGATTGCAATCCCGGCAAAAATCAGCGCGGCGGCTCCCAGCGCCAATTTAACGACCGAAAAACGTTTCTTGGGTTTGTCTTCAGACGCTGGCGCAAAAGAAATCTCTTCCTTTTTTTCCTCCGGTGCGGATGTAATTTTCGGCGCGGGCGCAACGGTCTTGGATTGTGTCGCCAAGATTGCCTCCTGAACGGCCTGGCTCTCCCAGCCGGCATCGCAAAGCGCTTTTTTAACGGTTTCGGGCCGTACGCCGCGTTTTAATTCCTGATCAATATAAGCCAATAATTGTTGATCCATATTTTTAAAAAATTAAAAAGATTGATAACCACATTATTGATTATAACGCAAATTATTTTTTAAAGTAAATAGCCGGTTGTTGATAATTAAAAATTTCCGCCGGCACCGCGGAAATTTTCATCATCAAATTTTATGCCCGGCGACAATTATTTTTTCCAACCCTGCAAGCGCGCCGGCGCGAACACGAGGAATTTTTCAGCAGAAAAATATCCGCGTTGGAAAAAAAATAATTGTCGCCGGGCATATATTTCAAAGTATATGCTTCTATGATTATATGATTTCTTTTATTTCATACGCAATCTTCCCGCCCGGAGTTTTCAAAATAACTTTGTCGCCGGGTTTTTTCCCGAGAACCGCTTCCCCCAGCGGCGATCTATAGGAAACCTTTCCCGCGAAGATATCGGCTTCGTCCGGGCCGACAATAACATATTTTTCTTTGGCGGCGCCGCAGAACAAAATCACGGTTGAACCCAGCCGCACTTTGTCGTTGCCGCCTTTTTCGGTAATTTTTGCATTGGCGATAATTGCTTTCAGTTCCGCAATCCGCCCTTCCACAAACCCCTGCTGTTCCTTAGCTTGGTGATAGGCGGCGTTTTCCTTGAGATCGCCAAAAGATATGGCATAATTCAATTTTTCCGCCAGTTCCCGGCGGGTGACATTTTCCAAAGTATCCAATTCCTTCTTAAGTTTTTTCAGACCCTCCGGCGTTAAATAATTTTCCATATATTAAAATTTTCAGTTTGCAATTTTCAATTTACAATAAATTCTCAATTAATCAATGATTAAAATTTGCGGCGGCAATCCCGGCCAGGCGGCCCGCTCATTTTTTATGAGCGAGGCTCGCCTCGCGTCCCGCGAGGCGGCCGGTGGACCAGCATTGCAAAAGATTGAAGCCGCCGGTCGGCCCGTGGACATTGATGATCTCCCCGGCAAAAAACAAATTGCGGATAATTTTGGAACGCATGGTTTTGTGGTCAATTTCGGCAATATCCACGCCCCCGCCGGTGATCATCCCCGATTCAATCGGAAAAGTTTTGCCGGTTTCCAATTTAAAATTTTTCATCGCCTCCGCTATCCGCCGGCGCTCTTTTTTTTCAATATTATTGGCGGTTTTTTCGGCATCAACCGCGGCGGCGCGGCAAACCGCTTCCGTCAGCGCCGCCGGCAAAAAATCCGCCAAACAATTTTTGACGATTTTGTTGGGATTTTTCTGAAAATTTCCCAAAATCTTTTTTTGCAACTCGCCGTCCGCAATTTCGGGCAAAAAATCAAGATGGATGAAAACCGCACCGTTCTTTGCCGATTCGGCGATCCGGCCGCCGATGTTTAAAATTGCCGGGCCGCTGACACCGAAATGCGCAAACAGCAATTCGCCTTGGACCGAAAAAAGCTTTTTGTTGTTTTGAAACACCGAAATTTTGGGATTTTCCAAGGCAACACCCGCCAAATCTTTTACCCAATCCTCTTTGATGCCCACCGGCACCAGCGCCGGCGACAACGGATTGATTTTGTGCCCCAGCGCTTGCGCCCACAAATAACCGTCCCCGGCGGATCCGGTTTGCGGATAGGACTTGCCGCCGGTAGCGATAACATAATTCGCGGCGGCGATAATTTTTCCGCTTTCCAAAGCAATGCCGGAAATCAAATCGTCTTTCTTTTTTATTTCAATAACTTTGGCGCCATAAACAATTTCCACCTTTAATTCTTCAAGACGCCGCAAGAGGGCGGCCAAAACTTCCCGCGCTTGCCCGCTTTTGGGGAATGCGCGATTGTTATCTTCAATCGCGGTTTTCACGCCCAAATCATTGAAAAATTCAACCGCATCTCTCGGCCCGAACTCGGAAAACGCGCGGAACAAAAACGCGCCAGCCTTGCCATAATTGGCCGCCAACCGGCGCAAATCAGGCTCAAGATTGGTGATATTGCATCGCCCGCCGCCGGTGAGCATCAATTTTTTGCCGGCCGTATCGTTTTTTTCAATCAAAATCGCCCGGGCGCCGTTTTCAGCCGCGCTGATCGCCGCCATCATTCCCGCCGGCCCGGCGCCGATTACCACCGTATCATAATTGAATTTATCATTTTTCATATTCTCCATATTGCGCCCATACTAGCAAAAAACCGCCCTCCATGAAAGGGCGGGGGCGGTTTTTATCGCAATCGGTAAAATGCAAACTATTCAATCTCGTAGGTGATGTTCACGTTCATTGAAATCTTGCTTTCGCCCGCCTGGATGTCCGGCGCGGGCACCGATGCGGCGCCACCCATGCCATATTCTTCCTTGGCGTCATAGTTCAAGCGGTAGACTGGCGAATACCCGCCATCGTTATAACTGATGATGCGCACCAGCTTCACCTTCAATTGCCGGGCAAGAATTTCGGCTTTTTCCTTGGCTTCGGCAATGGCAAGCTCCCGCGCTTCGGCTTGCGCGGCATCGGGATCGTCCAGCGTGAATTGCAAACTGCCGACCTGATTCGCGCCCGAGGCGGTGGCTTCCTGGATGATCTGCCCGATTTTTCCCATATTTTCCTGGCGGACCTTAATTGTCATGGTTTGATTGACGTCATAGCCGGAAAGTGTTCTTTTCCCCGACGGATAGTAATATTCTTCGTCAACCGCGATCTCGGCCCCGTCGGCCGGTACCGGCGCCGTGGCCCTCACGTAATCATAGCGCGGATTGATGGAAAAATTCGTGGTTTGCAGATCGTTTTCGGTTACCCCCATGCTCTTCATCACATCGGTGATCGCGTTCATTTTTTTGGTGTTGTCCTCCATGGCTTCCGCCACGGTTTTGGCCTCGCTCACCACCGAAAAACTCATCACCGCCAAATCCGGCGTTTTGTAAACTTCACCGTCGCCGGAAACCGAAATCGTCGCCTGGTTGGCAACCTGGCGGCCGATATATTTGTTGGATTTGATGGCATTGACCGCCAATGCCGCCACATAAACCGCCAGCGCGATCGCCAGCGCGCCGACAACGATCCGGCACGGACCGCCGGCACAATTGCAAACGCCGCAAGCATTATTGTTTTGGTTTTCCATAATTTTACTTTTTAATTTTAGCTTGAATTTTAATTTTGATTTTTATTGATTCGCGACCTTTGCTTTGATTATAGCAAATTCCCGCGCGCAAACAAAAAATCTGCCGGATTTGCCGGCAGATTTTTTGCTCTTTGTTCTGCGCTTTAATTTGTCCCGCCGGTCGGATTGCGGCACAAGGCCGTTATTCGGAGCAAGGCCCTTGGCCGCCCAACCCCGGGCCGCCCAATCCGCCCCCGCGACCATGACCGGATCCCGTCATCCCGGCCAGCGATGCATATTCTTCGGGAATGCCGTTATCGGCCGCCCATTTTTTCAACGCCGCACGTTCGGCCTCCATTTTGCTTCTTTGCGCCGCCATCGCCGCCTTTCGTTCCTCAACGGTCATACTTTTAAAATCAAATTTTGCGCCGGCTTGAGTCGTTATTTGCGTTTCCATCTCCGTTTTTTTCTTTTTGATCGCCGCCGCCTGCGCCTCGGTCACTTTTCCCTCGGCGACCAGCTTGCTCAACCGATCTTCAAATTGTTCCTGCCGCTTTGTTTCCATCTCCTTGCGATTGGCTTCCATTTTTTCGCGCCGAGCCCGCATCTGCTCGTCAAACACCGCTTGCACGGCGCTTTCACTCAAGTTAAACTTTGAAGCGATTGCCGCGGCTAATCCGTTCATCGGATTTTCTTTGGCGGCAATTTCGTCGGCATAGGCCGCGCCGCCCCAAACCGCAACAGCCGCGCAAAACACCATCACCGCCGCGGCAACAATATTTTTCCTGCCCAATTTGTTTTTCATAATTTTTTGTTTTTAGTTTTTAGATTTGTCGTATGAATTACGGCAATTTTTTGTTTTTCTTTGCGTTGTCCGGACTGGCAATAAACTAATACAATCGCGCGGTAACGATATTTCATCACAAAAAAAGCAAATGCCTTGGCCCGTTGAAATATCGGCGCAATGAGTTATGATGGAATCATTGAAACACCGTTAAAATGACCAAAGGCTTACGAACATTCCTGTTTGCGTTTTTTTTGCTGGCATTCGCCGTCGCCGCGCCGGCGATCGCACTCTATGCACAAGGATACCGCCTGAATTGGCCGATTGAACCGGGCAAAAAATTGATTGTCAAGACCGGCGGTTTTTTTGCAAAAGCCTACCCCAAGCAAATTGACATCTATGTCAACGGACGCGCGGAAAAACAAACCGATTTTTTCTTTGATTCGGCGCTGGTCACCAATCTTTTGCCGCGGCACCATCTCTTTGAGATCAAGAAAAACGGCTACCAATCCTGGGCAAAAAACTTGGAAGTCCGCGAAAAAGAAGTGATTGAGGTAAAAAATATCTTTTTGTTTCCCGAATCACCGCAATTCAAAACATTGGAAGAAAACATTGCCGATTTTTCGGTTTCCCCCGACCGCCAAAAGATCGCCCTGCGCCACGAAGACGGGATTAGCTGGAGCATCAAGCTCTATGACATCGGCCGCGCGGTAACGACAAAACTTGCCGGTCAAAGCAATTTCGCTTTAAAGGACCCCGAATTTTCCGGCTGGACGTGGATTGACAAAAACACGATTGAAATTTCGGCAAAATCAAAGGATGCTTCAGAAACCTATTTGATCGCCATTGACAAAAATCCTCCCCAGCTTGTCAAAAAAATCCCGCCGGAAGAAAAAACCGCCATTGAAAAAGAAACGGAAGAAGTTCCGGCGGCGCCGGCGAACGGTGAAAACACCGCGGAAGAAAAAACCGGCACACCCCGGGAATTGGCGCGCGGGCAAAACGGCGGCGCGGACTACTATTTGGCCGATGATGGATTCATTTACAAACAAGAAAACGGCGGCGAACCGGCCTTGGCCGCCGCCGGCCGAATCGACGTCGCCGCGGACGCCGGATACAAGCTTGATATTTTCGGCGATTACTTTTTTGTCGCCGCCGCGGATCACCTGATGGCGATCCGAAGGGACGGCGAAGAATTTGAAAAAATCCTTGACGGCGCGCCGCGGGGAACAAGAATGGCGCCCAACGGCAAGAGGGTCGTTTATTGGTCAAATTCCGAAATCTGGATTTTTCATTTGGAGAAAAAAACCGATCCGCCAACGGCGGACGCCGGCGAAAAAGTGTTCATCGCGCGCTTTTCCGAAAAGATCACCGACTGCGACTGGTTCAATTCCGACTATTTGATTTTTGCCGCCGGCGACCGCGTCAGAACCGCCGAGATTGACAATCGCGACAAAATCAATTTTGCCGAGATCGCCGAATTTTCAAAGATCGGCGGAGAAAATTCCGGCGAGGGAAAAATGTTTATGGATCAAGACAAAAAAATTCTCTATCTGCTGGCCGGAAAAACCCTCCGCCAAACCAATCTTTCCGAATGAAACGGGGCCTCCCCCGTTTTTTGTTCCCCCGCACCAAAATTTTTTCAGCTATGATACTTCTATTCAAATCTAAGGTATGACATTTCTATTATCATTTGACAAAAAATTTGGTTGACTTGATTGTTTGCTTTTGATACCATGGCCTTATGAAAAACATCATTCAATTTCACATCTACAAGGGCGATAAATACTATGTGGCGCAAGGCATTGATTTTCCGGTTGTCACTCAAGCTAAAACCCTTGACGAGCTGGCCAAAAATATTAAAGAAGCGGTGGAATTGCATTTGGAAGATCAAGACTTATCCGAACTTGACCTTGCCCCCAATCCGTCAATTTTGCTCAATATGGAGTTGGGTAGCGCCGTATATGCCTAAATTGAAAGTTATCTCCGGCAAAGAGCTCATCAAAATTTTTGGTGATTTTGGCTTTGTTATCAACAGTCAAAAAGGCAGTCACGTCAAACTGAAACGGATAATAAGCAACCATCAACAAGCTTTAACTATCCCGAATCATTCCGAATTGGACAAAGGAACATTAAAAGCAATTTTCAATCAAGCCGCCAAATATATCCCCGAAAGCGATCTGCGTAAACATTTTTATTCCCAATAACGCAATAAAAAAAACGGGGCCTCCCCCGTTTTTTGTTCCCCCGCCAAGACGCTTGAATTGAGGCGCGGCGCGCGGAATCCGAGCGAATCTCCGAGGAAGGGAAATTTTGGCCGCTCCCCCAATTCAAACACAACGCCCATTGGTAACCACTCACTGGGGGTAGCGCATTTTTGCATTTTAAGGGTCTATCCCCCGTGCTTGTCCCGAGGTAATCCGAGGGATAATCGCGGGAGTTAGACCCTGGCAAAGAATTGCAAGCGCAAAATTAAAAGGGTCTAACCCTCGCAGTAATGAGGGTTAGACCCTTTTAATTTTAGACCCAGTGAGTGGTTACCAAATGGACACTTTGGCCCACGTAGGGGCGGGCATTGTGCCCGCCCGCACCAAAAGGGCAACCACAAGGGTTGCCCCTACAAGACACAGAACAAAAAAATCCAAAAGCGGCAAAAAATGATACAATGGCAAAATAAAGCCAAATAAGCTCCAGGGGTTCAACCCCCTGCAAAATTTTAATAAATATTTTTAACAGGGAGCTAACCTTATCGGACATCTGAAAGGTTAGGCCCCCTAAACCCAATTCTCAACGGAACGCGGCCAAAAAACGTTGCCGAGCAGAAGAAGAGCGTTGAATTTCTGCAGGAGATCGGTAAATGATTTTTCCTACAAAACCACCGGCGAGATAAAACCGGCGCCTTCCGCGTATTTTTTGGAGATCACGTATTGTGAGGGCAATTTAATGTCCGATGCCAGCTTCTGAAGTTTTGAAATATCCTGCAAGGTACCGGTCATTTTGATTTCAAAAGCGATTTTTTTATCAAGAATGGCATCAATCTCGGCGGTGTTGCGCTTGTTATAAAAACTAACCTTCCCATATCCAAACAACTGATTAATCACCGCGTTTTCAAACAATTGAGCATCATTAACGCCGCCCATCACCTGCAATAATCCGGTATCGCTAAAATATGCCTTTCGGCCGCCCGCAACCGCCTTGTCAATGGTTTTTGCGTAGCGAGGCAATAATTTTATGACAAAAGCCCCCTGCAAAAATTCCAAATAATGGTATATTTTGGGGCGGTTTGTCCCCAACTCCGAAGCCAATCTGGTAACATCTATAAGCGATCCGATCCGCAGCGCCAAAAGCAACAATAAATCACGAAGCTCTTGAATGTCTTTATAGTCGGATAATATCTTTAAATCTTTTTCAAAAAAAGAGGAAAAAATATTTTTTAAAATTTGTTTTTTAACATCAAAATCGGTTTCCAGCACCGCCGCGGGAAATCCTCCATAATGGACAAAATCATCATAATCAGCTTCAAATTTCTTGTGATTGAAAATATCGCTGTTGCGCAAAGCTTTTGATATTTCACCGGTTAACGCTTCTTTTTCTTCGATTTTGCCCTTGAAATACAAATACTCCCGAAAACTGAGAGTTGGCAATTCAAAAAGAAATTTTCTGCCCGAAAGCGACTCGGGAAATAAATTTTTTAAATAATAATTTGATGATCCGGTAACAATAAATTTAACGCGGTAATGATCAATCAAATATTTGATAATTTTAGTTGTCTCCGGATAAATTTGGATCTCGTCAATGAAAACCGTCAATCGCGATCGAGCGGATTTTTTAGCCGTTTTCTCCAGATTTTTATAGACATTATTGTAGTCAATATCTTCAAAGAACTTTACATCCAGCGGATTTTCAAAATCAAACCACAACTTGGGGCAGTCGCCCGCCCAGTCAAAAACCTGGCGCATCAGGGTGGTTTTGCCGACTTGCCTCATACCGGTGATCACCAACGCCTCTTTATTGCCAAAATATTTCACCAAATCATTGAATAAAACCCTTTTCTTAATGTTTTCCATAGTGTAATAAAATAATTACAAAAAAGCGTAAATATGTAATCATTATATTACACTCCGAAAACAAATCAAGCGGTCTGGATTTTGGCTTTTTCTTCCTTAAAATCGCTTTTTATCAGAGCAATTCCTGGAGTTTCTCCCTTAATCACGGTCTTGGCTTTGTGCCTTGCCGACCACCGATAAACATTGCGAAATTTGACAAAACTCCGGCAAAGGGCCGGGAACCAGCGTGGCAACGCTCCCAAATCAAGGAGCAATGTTGCTTCATTCCCCGGCCCCCCGCCAGTAGCTTTTTGAGTCCGATCAACAAGAAGCAAGTAGCCATTCTCCAAGCGGAATATATTTAATTTTTTTACCATTCACGATTTCTTCGTTTTTGTAATTTCCGGTTATTATTATGCCATTGTCCGATTCAAATTCCGCCATGGCTTTAACCAGTGATTTAGTTTCCCGGTTTTTCGTCTGCGCGTCGCGCGCGTCCCAACAAACTTGGATCAATTGATTTATTGAAGCATCTTCTTTTATCACAAAATCCACCTCTTCTCCTGCCAGGCTTTTCCAATAGTATATTTCCATACGCGGATCGGAATGAGCTTTCCTTTTAAGCTCCAGAAATACCGCATTTTCCGCCAACTTGCCGCGGTTGGGGCTGAATTGGAATCCCGCGATGTTTGCCAGACCGGTGTCTATGGCGTAGACTTTTCTCGGACTTTTTTCCTGTTCTTTGAATTTGAACGAAAATCTTTTGACAAAGAATGTCAAATAGGATGCTTCCAAATAAGCCGAGAACCTTTCCGCCGATTGCGCCGAAATCCCCAAAAACTTGCCCGAAGAAGTAAAAGTGACGGGAGAAGATATATTGCTCATATAAAATTTTATCAGCTTCTTTATTTCTTCGGTTTTTCTTATTTTATACCGCCTTACCAAATCCCGATTAACGACATCGTCAAAATACGAAAGCAGAATTTTTTCCCTTTCCTGCCCCAATACCACCAGCGGAAAAGAACCGAATCTCATAAATTCTTCAAGCAACGAATTTATCCGAATTTCATTTTTTATAATCTCGGCGGCATTGCCGGCGCCCAAACCTTTAAAATCCAAAAATTCGCGAAGCGAAAGCGGCATAACCGTGATATCCAAGTGTCTGCCCGTAAGCACCGTTGCCAATTCGCCGCTAAGCAATTTCGCGTTTGAGCCCGAAATGATCATGTCGGCTTTTTTTAATTCCTGCGCCGCACGCACCCATTTTTCCCAGCGCGGCACTTCTTGGATCTCATCAAGAAACAGATAAATCTTCCCTCTTGGAGAACGATGCTCCAAATACGCTTCAAACAACCGGTCAAGCAATTTCGTGTCAAGTTCCGCAAAACGCGGGTCTTCAAAATTGACCATCAAAATATTATCCTTGTTCACATTCTCTTTTTCGATCAGGTGCCAGGCAAACTGTCTCATTATATATGACTTGCCGCTGCGCCGCGCGCCAATGATAACTTTCACTTGTTCGCTTGGCAGAGCCTTTTTCAATTTGTCCAAATAAATTTTTCTTGCAATACCCGTATCCAATTTTTTATTCCAAAAATTCCAATCATCAAGTATTTTCACAAGTTCATTCTTATCCATTAATTCAAGCATATGTTATAAAATTATATTATTTTATCACATATATATTTTATATCATTCAAAATAATCGTCAAGTGCAACGAACCGCAAGACGAAAAAACACCGCCGGTTTATGCCGACAGTGTTTTTGTTAATTTCCCCGAATAGTCTTTCTCTGCAACTGGCAAAGGGCCGGGAACCAGCATGGCATCGCTCCCAAATCAAGGGGCACGTTTAGAGGAGAGAGTTTTTTGGGAATCTCACGCACTCCTCAATTCAAGCATACTGCCACACTCATTCTTCGGCCCCCTGCCGGCCTCTGTATTGGGATTTGAGGAGGTCTTGTCCTGAGCCTGCCGAAGGACTAGTTCTCATCAAATTCCACATTTTAACTACTTCTCTGATTCAAACCACAATGTTCTGTTCGCATTATGATCTGAATTGAGAAGTGGAAGCTGGTTTATACAACTTCCGCTTCAAACCCTTTAACCCTTAACCGTTCCGCAAAAAAATTTGCGGAAAAACTTACTTTATTAGATACTTCTCGACCACCGCGACCACTTGGTCGACGGTCAGGGCGGATGAAACACCCTGCGGACTGCCGACAATCGTCGGCGACCCGCCCCACTTGCTGTCTGTGGTGGTGCCTGGCTCGAGCTGATTAAGCTCGGCGGTCACGGCCTTTAGGTCCACATACCCAGCCTGATACTGGGCAATCGTGAATTTCCGCACCGATGGAACATCAGCCCTTGGCTGGAACTCCGGATTCAAGGCCACCACCACTGGAGCAAACGAATACCCCACTGGATTAATGGCGGCCTTGTGGATGGATTCTACGACCACAAGGTAATCTTGCAGATCAACCTTGATCTGCCCATTCTCAAGAGCTTCGATCATGGCCATCCGCTCATCCTTTGCGCGTTTGTGATATTCCGCACTCGCCGATGAGCATGAGCAATCAGCGAGTGCAATCATTTTTTCTATCCCATGCACCCGCTTATTTAGCGGCACTTTGAAATCTTCAACCGCTAAAACCTCGGGAGCCAGATGGGCAAATTTCTCTGGCCAGGGATTCTCCCGGCTCGGCAAAAGCTGCTGCCCGGGCCAATCACCGCGCGCGAATTTATCGTAGCTCGCGATTTCATACACCGCCATGTCCATATCGGTGGTAAATATGATTCCCTCGGCTCGCATAGACAAAACTGCCATGGCGCCAACAGAATCTAAATCGGCGCGGACCGTTGCCAATACCGCGTCTGCGGGCGGCAACTCAGCGGTCAACGCTACCTCAATGGCAGCTAAGTCCTTGTTGCCCCCGGTATGCTGGGGGTCAATGTTCCCCAACTGACACCGTGCGGCCAACGCCGGAACCGTTACCTCAATTCCGAGGACCGGCCCGGAGGCAAATATCTTCTCATTCGCTACCTTTGCAGCCTCAATGGGCCGCGGATCAAGTATCTCAAACTTCACTTATATCAATCCTCTGTTCTCTTCATTAAGTAACGTTTTGGAAAATCCTTGGAATTAAGGACAAATTCCCAAATCGCCACTCAAATTTCCCTATTAAGTTTTACTTCTCTGATTCAAACCACCATCTCTCAATGATGATCTGAATAAAGAATGGAAATTATTTTTAAAGATGAAAAAATTTCCAAAAAAATTTAACCCTCAAAATTTTTTCCACTGGCGATTCATGGCGGCAATCATATCCACCGGGGTCGCGCTATCCGCGACCTCAATTTCCTTCTCACCGAATTTCGATTTCTTGATCTCCAGATTAAAGGAAATTGTTTGACCAGGCTCATCCCTCTTGTCAACAAATTGACAAGCGATGTTTTGTGCCCAGCCAAGCAACGCGGAAACCAATACCCAGGTCTCGTGGCCAGACCCACTGCTCGTCCCGGTTTCGGAAAGTATTCGGACTTCCGGGCCAAACGCTACTCCGAATCCGGGCCAGCGCTTAGCGCCACTACCGGTGCTATACTGTTGAACCAGCACCAGTTCCCTTTGGGGAGCCTCCTCGCAAGGAACTAGTACGGGTCCTTCTGCCACGACAGCAACATGGACTTTTCCCACATTACCATCAGGCGCAGCAACCGCAGCCAGCAGGTCAGCGTTGTGCCGAGTCATTCCCCAGCGCGGCTCGAACGGAATCTGGCCAGCTTTGACCGAAATTCCATTTTCAACCCGGTTACCCCGGAGCGTCAGGGCAATATGGCTGATCTTCATAACCATTCGCCCTCTCCCTTATCTACTTTCTCCAAAGCTAAGCGAGCTTTCCGCTCCGCTGGCGTTTCCATGACCCACTCATTTCCGGTCCACCGATACCATGTAGACGCGTATTTAGAGTTCAAACGGAACTCCGCGTCCGGTTCCACAATGGCCAGAACCTCATCCCCACCATTGACCCGGCCTGCCTCGCCAAAGGCAATGGTACCGGAAACAATCGGGTGAATTCCTTGCGCATCATGAATGGCATACGACCGGAACCGATCATACGCCCCTACCGTATTTATACCCGCTAAACAGCGGTCCTCACTTGGCCAATTGCCGCGAACGAGTACGACGCCGTCCTCGGTTTTCTTTACCCGCAGTTCAGGGCCACTCCCAATAACGGGAATAACGCCCTTACTGCGGCCACGTCCATACTCGCCGACTCCGATTTGATCGGCTATCAAATCGCTTTCCTCCGGTTTTTCACCCGGAGCAATCCAAAATAGCTTCATTTTTCATCCTCCCCCAATCATTATAATTTTCCTCTCATTCAGCCCGCCATCATTCCTGATGCTGGGCTCAATAGAGGAGAGATTCTTATAAATCCCAACCCTAACCCTTAACCCGCCACGCAAAAAAAATAAGCGCGGTTAAAAATACATAAATCCGTTTGGCTCCCACTTGGCCCGCAGACCGATTTTCAGATCGGGGTAAACTTTTTTTACTTCCCCGATCATCCAGATCACCGCCTCCTTGTGAGGCGGCTGCCAGTCGCAACCCCGAACCGGGGAATACATCCGCCAAGTCCAGAATTCGTGGTCGGCCCGACCACCCTTCACGATATCCCCAGCAAGCTGGAGCATATCGTCCAGAGTAGTCGTCGCGAATACCGGGGTCCTGATGTCTACCATAACACCGGCATCACTCAACATGTCCCTGCGTTTGCAGGGCTCGGCCATACATCCGCTCGCCTTGCTCTGGCGCAAGGCCCGAGCGCATCCCGAACTCGACCGGAACTGCCTTCAGATCAATGGCCGCCGATTCAAGATACGGCGCCATCTTTCGTGCAAATTCCGGGCTGGACCCATTATGAGCCATACTGATCTTGGCTCCATAGGTCTCCCACATATACTTGGCGATTGCCAAGCTAACCTGTGGGAATACTACCGGGTCGCCGCCGGACAACCTCACAACTTGCCCCTTCGCATGGGCATCATCGCATACGCAAAAAATCCCTTCGAGCGTAACGTCTGCGGCATTTATGATGTCGCCGCACTTGTCGCGGAACGCCCCATCCCGCTTGCAATAGGGGCACGCAAAATTGCACGCCCCGAAAGAAATGATCCGGGCATTCCTTACATCCATTCCCATCGCCCGATAAAAATATAACGGGCGAATCTCACTACCAATAACCCCATTGTGGGGTAGAACTTTAATCATTAAATTTCCCTCCTAACTTGTTCTCCCATACTCTCTATCCGAGCCGCTTCTCTTTCCAACGTAAACCTATGTTCATAGGTCCCATTGGTGAAGGCAAACACCTTCACCGGCACCCAGTTATCGAAACTGGCACCGATAAACATTGAGAGATCGACTGGCCCGGCATAAAATAGCAAAGCCTCACTCACTCCCATTTTCAATGCCTGCTTACGCAGGGCATTAATGTTTGCCATCGCACCCGGATATTCATTGGGCTTCAAGAAACCCTCGGATACCCAACTGATAAGAGGAATATCCCACTTGTTATCGGTCAGAAAACTTCTGACCGACTCGCTGGGATCCTTTCCAATACCGATTACAATCGCAATCGGCCTCTTGGAGAGACCTTCGCATCTCTCCAATGAGATGAGTTTTTTCCTCAGTTCCCTCTTTTCTTTCCAGGTCGTAATCACGACCCAAAAAAGAGCGAGAGCTCCGAGAAAATTCCAAATACTCAATCCCATCAAATAATCGATAAAATCAATAATGACTTGAATATCCATCGCCAATCCTCCCTTATTTGGTTTTACTGACCTCTTTGATTCAGGCCACCATTTGCATGCCAGCCTAAATGAAGAGGAAGAGATTTCTAAAAAAGAATCTCCCTCTAACCCTTTAACCCTTACCGAGAAAACCATTCTCAGTTTTTAATCTACCCGATCGCCAACCTTATAATCGGGAGAGTGGGAAACGACCACTATAAACTTTTTAAGTTTTGGGTCATTCACGGCCACTGCCCCGAAGAGGTGGCTTACTCCATGAATAATCACGGAAATCGCCTGCAAGCTGGCTCGCCCATCGATTTTAAGAAGTTTCCCTCCGAGAGAAAGCTCCTTAAGGCGGGCAAATGCCGCCCTCGCAATCTCATCATTTTCGGCTGGCTCGCCGAATCCGATGGCCATTAAAGTCGTATTCTCATCCTGGTTGGTTGCGTCTATCTTGAATGCTGCCATTTTTACCACACATCCTGGTTACCGCTCTTTTGAGCAAACGCTCTAAAGTGGTCCTTTGGGAAGTCCTTTTCAAAAAATAAATATTTTAAGGACTTATGCCCAAAGCGCCACTTAAGATTTCCATGATAGCGCGCATAACTCAAACGCTCCCGTGCAATAATCCGCGAACGTATCATCGCCATGCGCGCTATCCTGGCTATTTAATTGACAAAGTTCCACTCTCTTTATCCCTCTCCTCTAATAATCTGATCCTCTAATTCAGATTTGAGATGGTAAGGAGATTTCTGGAGGCCAGACGGGTTAGTTTCTGATCTCCAGCCGATCTACTTATCATAGACGGTTGATGGAATGCCTTTCGGGCGCCTGCGTCATACCTTGCGATATGGCCTCGGCATTTTATGACCCTACTCGGACGGAACGCGATGCTTTGGTTCGCCGCCGCCGCATTTTGTTCGTTCCATCATGGCGAAGTTGGAGTTTTACGGAATGTCTAATTTCCAGCCTCACTCTCTCCTCGAGAATGAAGACCACACATTCAGCAACCTTCAACATGCAAAGAACTATTCTGCTTCCCGCAAGTCGGGAAAATGATGGGGATGAATTTGGAATTGATGATTCGGAGTTAATTGGTAGATAACCTCTCCGCATCTTTCCCTCGAAAGCTCTTTGGTAACCGGTCTTGGGATAGCCCCTGAAACCAGTAACCGCTCTCGTTCTCTCTCCTCTCCATCATTTTCGCGGCTTGCTTCTCTATCGTCTTACACTGTTATCATAGCATACCCTTCAAATTTTGTCAAGTCCTGGTGGACAAACACAAATACTCAAAACAGGCAAATTAAGCTTAATTAGGCTTATTTTGCCTGTTTTGTCAAGTCAAAATGGACACTTTTTGACAATCCGTTCTCTGCATTTTGGGGGTCTATCCCCTATGTAATCGCAGGGGTTAGACCCCTGCAACAGAATTTCGGAATCGTTGCTGCCGCCAAAGATCGCACCCCTTACATAAACCCAGGATATGGCTGGAAAAGCACCCCCCCCTAAAAAACCAAACAAATTCTGTTGCCAAGGTCTAACCCTCGCGATTACGCGAGGGACAGACCCTTTAAACACAATCATTCCTTTGCTTCAAAAAAGGTGATATTATGTATCAATTACTATTAAAAAATCTAATTTATGTACGAAAAAATCCTTCAACAAATCGGGCTGAATGAAAAGGAAGCGACAATTTACCAAACATTGCTCGAAACCGGGCCGATTGAGGCGCGGGAGATATTAAAAAAAGTTTCCCCGAAAATGGAAACCACCCGGCCCAACCTCTACAACATTTTGGCCGCGTTAAAACAAAAAGGCCTTTTGATTGAAAAAGTGAAAAAAGGGAAAACCTTGTTCGAGCCCGAATCGCCCACCAAGCTGTTGGAAGTGCTTGAAGAGTCGGTGAAAAGGACCAACCAGGCCCAGCAAAACCTGGCGATGGCACTTCCGGAACTGACCTCTCTTTACAACCTGACCACCCAAAAACCCGTGGTCCAATTTTTCGAAGGCCGCGAAGGTATCAAAAAAGTCCTGGCCGACTCGCTAACTTCCAAACATATCATTTACACTTACGCCAATATTGAAGCAATTATAAAATACTTTGATGATATTAACCGGGATTACGTTAAAAAGAGAGATGCTCTTGGCATTAAGAAAAAAGGCATCATGGTTGATTCCGAATTCGCGCGGAGTTATTTGAAAAATTATCACCGAGGCACAACCGACACAAGGTTGATCGACGGCAATCTTTACCCTTTTCACTCAGTGATGCAAATTTACGACGGTAAGATTTCTTATGTCACCCTATCTGATAAGAGTATAATCGGCGTAATTATTAAGGATCCGGCCATACACCAAATGCACAAGTCAATCTTTGAATACACATGGTCTACCGCTAAAGGGATCGATTAAGCCCGGGCTTTTTCAAAAGCGCAATAAGCGTTCTCGCCGCTAATCACATACCTTGTCATAATATAGCTTTGATTCGTTAATTTAATCGTTTCTTCCAATAGTTGAGGCGACTCCTTTGAAAATTTGGGGAACATTAAAACCATTCCATCTTCGTCATTGGATTGGTTTTTTTGTTCGGCAATAACATCTTCGGCTTTATATTTCTCAAAATCCCGATATTTATATTTTTTATTAGCAACGCTTATTTCAATATTCAGGGCCGGCTCACCGGTTTTCTGGTAATCATCGGTCGCGCCCGTTACGATAAAACCCGCCTTTTCGATGTAATACGAGCTCATCGGCGACCGCGGATCGCATTCCGCTTCAATGGTCTCGCCATCAGCCATCGCCATTTCCAAACTTGTTTTCAGAAAGCACTTGCCAACCGACGATCCCGACATTGATTCAATGGCGTTATATGCAAAGCCGCGTTTTTTGCCGTTTCCGCAATCTTCAAACGCGTTAAAAACTATAATTTTATCACCCTTTTTACACAGATATATTTTGATACTGCTCCCCTCATTTTCGATTTTTTGCTTCAAATTATTAACCAATTTATTTTTTAAATCATTGCCGTATCCGTATTTATCGCCATAGTTATCGCCGTAAATTTTCAACATTTGCTTCAGTTCATTGTCACGGCTAATTTCATTGGCGGTCTTACCTTCAAAAGTTACCCCTTTAAAATCTTCCAATTCTATTTTGGCACCTGATTGCTTAAGAGATTTGTAGACGCTGGCAGTAAGAACCAAATCCGATTCGTAGTTTTCCAATTTAGCCAATATATCTTCTTTTTTTGTAGTAATTTTAACTTTATTGGAAAAATCAACCAACAACTTGTTGGCTCTCCCGATTAAATCTTGAGAAATCAATTCCAAATCTTTTTGGAATACCTCTCTATCATCTTTAAATATTCCACCCAATTCTTCCCTGATCTTATCAGTCAAATCCACAATCTCGGCATATTTGGCAAAGATCGCGTCAGCCACTTCCTGATCATTGAGCGCCTCGCCGATGCCAAATATGTTCTCGCTCATTTTCTGCCCCGCCTCCAGCGACAAAAATGATTTGATGCGATTTCTCCTCGCCTCCTTATTTTGAGACTGATCCAAGAACAACTTCACATTCTCCACTTCATCAATGTTCTTTTCCGACAAAAACTTCAAAAAATGAAAATGATAATGAAATGGCAAATCATTCAATTTAATGTCAAATTCTTTTTCTATCCGCCCTCTCATTTCCGGGCGGTATAAATGCTGGAACAACAACTCGGCATCTTTAATGTCCGCATTTTCCAATCGATTGTTATTAATCAATTTGTCAAAATCCACAAAATCGACCCCCTTTTTGCCATCGCCGCCAAAATCAATTCGGGCATATTTTGTCGGGATATTGGCATGATTTAATATTGCCACAACATTCTCGGCAATTTGCGCAAATTTCTCGCCCCGTTTTAACGGTCTATTAGGAATAATGGCATTCCCCAACTCAATAGATTTATCCCATTGTTCTTCCGCCAAATCTCCCGCCAGTCTTGCATCCTCCGGATCGTTGGTCCAATGAAATATTCCTCTGGATGGATTTTCATACTCCCGCTTGAATTTATCTTTGACAACTTCAATATAATAGCCAATAAAAGCATTGTCGTTATTTTGCTCGATTTTTTTTAAAAGTAAATCCATTTTCGTTTCGCCGCCGTGGTAATTATAGGCATTGCCCGCGCCAATTAACTCGGCATGGATTATTTCCATCAGATTTAATTTGTCCAATCTTTTGGAAACAGGGTTTTTGCTATAGCTTTCAAAAAGCGAATCATTTGGGGAATCAGGATTATATCCCCAACCAATATTGCCAGCAAATTCACCATTGATATTGCCGCCAAGATAAACTTGAAGATTGCCCATTCTGGTCGCCCTAGATGCAAAATCAAAATATTGGCCCAGATTGATCGCGGCTGCAATATTGGGACTGAATGCAAAAAACATTTTATGGATTTTACCCAAGAATTTATTGATTTCTATATCGTCTTTTTTCGTTTCACAAAACACAAGCATTTCATCCAAGAAGATTTTTGTGGCTTCTCTGAATTCCGGAGTATAACGCCCTTCTTCTTGCCATTCCTCTTCAGATCCGGCAATATGGCTTAATTCATCCTGCACGGCAAAAAGCATACTTATATCCGCCGGCATTTCTTCTTTTGAATAAACCGTTTCAAAAAAATCTTGAGCGAAACTGCGGACTTCGCTTTCCAAGGCATTTTCCGGATTTATCTCCCGCCTTCCGTTATTTCGCGCTTCAAAAACCGGCTCGGCTACCACGCCGCTGTCTTCCGCCGGATTATCGTATTGACCAAAATGGTTCATAATTCATTTATAATCGCGATATTATTTTATTGCACCATTTTTTGAGGCAAAAATCAATTTGGGTGATGGTTTTTGGAACAAAAAAACCAAAAAGCCGCCCCGAAACGGGGCGGCCTTAATTGCCATTTGCTGCCTATCCGGCAGTCGGTCTCTGAAAGATTTATTTTTGTACCTATCAGCCAATGTGATTGGCTATAACCGATAAATATCATGAGTACCGATTGATACCAAGAAAACCTCATCGCCATTTCCGTAATAAAACATTATCCGATAATCGTAATCCACGGAAAATGCCCAATAATCACAAAGGCGTCCTTGTAATTTGTGGGTACGCAATCTTGGATCGGAAGGATCGTTTTTAAAAATTTCTATCGCTTTATTGGCTTTGGATTTAATCTCGCTGGATAATTTCCGGCTGTCCCGCGCAAAACTGGGAACGTAGATTATTTTCATCTCTTTCGCTTTTATAAAGCGTTAAATTACTCCAATTCTTCCATCGACTTGAATTCCTTTCCCAGTCCAGCTTCCGCCTCTTTCCTACCCTGTTCCAGTTTGCGGAGTAATTTTTCTTCCTGCCACAGTCGAATCAAGCAACGAACAAATTCGCTTTTGGAAGCAAACCTACCGGTTTTGACTTCTTTTTCCAGCTCTTCATCAAGCTGTTTGGGAAGCGATATGGTTACAATATTGCGCATATGTTTAAAATGGTTAGTAGTAATACAAAGTATTACATATCCTCCATTTGTTGTCAAATTCTCGCTTAAGAGTAATTTTTTTAATTCGCCCAAATACCCTTTGGTTTTGAGAAAATCGAAAAGTTGGATCACTCCCTTTGTGCGAGAATTTGTTTTCATTTGTTCTTGCTCCATAGCCTTATAAAAAACTGCATCACCTTATTCTCCATTGTTTGATACTTGACAAATAGGTATATAATGATGTATAATATATAATGGTCAATCTCTGGGGTGAAAGAGATGGAAGAATCATTCGATACAAAATTCGTAGATGCGTGCATTGAGCGAGCATGTGAGCGTCTTGGGAAATATTTCCCAAATGATGCTGAAAAGCTGCGGAACGGAGAGAAGACGACCACTAAGCCTTGCGGCGATTGGTGGACCAGGTCTATGGGCGATATGCTCGGCGTAACCGAGCGCATAGTCTATAAACTTAGGGAGCTTCGTCATCCCAAGAAAAACCAGTGGCCCCATCCCGATGTTGAGGCATGGCACCTCATGATCGGGCAAGTATCAGTGGAGCAAGCGGAGCTCCAAGCATGGGGAAAGAAGGAATTCATTGGCAAGAAAAAAGCAGTTGCTAATGAAAAGGCCTGGATGAGGGACCACGGTGCACCATCTTATCTGTGCAAGGAGGCACAGATATGGTGGAGAAACAAAGACAGCGGTGGACTGTGGACGAAGGTCCGTATGGTCCCGTGCTATCTGCGGGATGCGCCTGCAGAAGTGGACCGACTGAGAGTCGGGCAAGATCATAACGAGTTCATGATCGAAGAACTCGCGTTCTAAGGTTAGTCAGTAGGGTTAGATCATGCCTAGCGAGAAAGAGCCGTAAGGTTTCTCTCGCTAGGCCAATTTTTTTATTAGTCATACGTTATTTCGCTCTCGTTGCCGGCGAATTCGAACCATTCGCCTTTTTAATTGTAATTCAAAAGCCGATATCTTTGACAGATATCGGCTTTTAAGCAATTCTTTGAAGTGAATTCTCGGGCTCTTTTTAATCCTGCCCTCCTGAAAAATCAACGTTTGGCCCATTGAGGGGCGCGGCGGGCTTTTTTCAGGCCGGGCTTCTTGCGCTCTTTCATCCGCGAATCGCGAGTGAGATAGCCGGATTTTTTCAGGCGCTTCTTGAAGTCAGCGTTAAACAGCACCAGCGCCCGGGTAATGCCGTGGCGCAATGCCTCGGCCTGGGCATTGACGCCCCCGCCTTTGACGATCGCGGTGACGCGAAAACGGTCGGTGCAATTCATTTTCACCAGCGGCGACTCAACAACGTTCTTAAATTCCGCTCCTTTGAAATAAAGACCGAACGGATGACCGTTAACCATAAACTCCTTGTCGCCCTTGGTGTAAAGACGCACGCGCGCGGTCGCGGTTTTGCGCCGCCCCACGGCTTCATAATATTTTTCCGTCTTCTTCGCCGCCGTCTCTTTCAGGGCGCCAGTCGCCGGCGCAACCGTGACGGGCTTCGCCGCCGGTTTTTTGATCACCGCCGGCTTGGATGCCGCGGGTTTTTTGACCGCAACCTTTGCGGCGGGCTTCGCCGCCGGTTTTTTTTCAATGGTTTCTGCCATATTATTGTTTTACGGTTAACCGCTTGATCATTTTGTCGCGCAATTTGTTGTTGGGCAACATACGATAAACCGCCCGGCGCAAAACTTCGGCGGGATTTTCTTTCATCAGCTTCGGCAGAGGCGTTTCGTTCAATCCGCCGATGTGGCCGCTGTAGCGGTAATATTTGCGCTCTTCAAATTTTCTGCCCGTGATTTTGACGCCGGCAAAATTCTTGACCACGACAAAATCGCCGGCATCAATATTTTTGACGAATCCCGACTTGCTTTTCCCCCGCAAAATCACCGCAACGTTCGCGGCCAGCTTCCCCAGGGCGATCCCGGAAGCGTCAAGGGTATGGGTTTCTCTTTTCGTGGAAATCATATTGGCTCGTTTTAGCTTATTTCTTTTCTTTTTTCGGCTTGGCGGTTTTTTCCTTTTTGGGTTTTTCCGCTTTGTTTTTCTTGTCCGTTTTTTTGCCGGATTCCGGCCCGGCGGGCTTTTTTTCGGCCGGCCGGTCAAGCAATTCCACCATCGCCATCGGCGCGCCATCGGCAACGCGCGGTCCGATCTTGATCACCCGCGTGTATCCACCGACACGATCCTTAAACCGCGGAGCAATTGATTTGACCAGCTTTTGGGCCGCGGCGGGATTTAAAATGGATGCCAGCGCGCGGCGCGACGCCAAATCGCCCTTCTTGGCTTTGGTAATCAGCTTTTCCACCATTGACGCGGCCTGCCGGGCGCGAACTTTTGTGGTTCTGATCTTTTCTTGCATCACCAGATTGACCGCCAGCCCTTTCATAAACGCCCGGCGCTGATCGGTCTTTCGGCTGAATTTTTTACCTTTGATTCTCTTATACATAGAAAGTTAATTCAAAATTCAAAATCATGCAGTGAAGGCGTTCTTAAACATTTCAAAATGGTTTACCAAAATCTCGGACGCTCTTGAAAATGCGGCTTCCGGCGTAATCGTGCCATCGGTTTCAATATCAAACAACACTTTGTCAAAATCTGTGCGGTCCCCCACGCGCATATTTTGCGTTTTGAAACCCATTTTTTTCACCGGCGTGAACATCGCATCAATCATAATCGCGCCAATTTCCAATTTTTCTTTGCCCATCCGCGATTCCTTTGAAAGATAACCCGTTCCCTTTTCCACTTTGATTTCCATTTCCAGCTTCGCCGTTTTTGAGGTAAGATTGGCGATATGGGCGCCGGGATTGGCCAAAGTGAGCTGGGAAGGCAATTCCAGATCCGCTCCGGTAACCTCTTTCTCTCCCTTGGCTTTCAAAACGCAAGTCTGAGGCTCGTCCCCGACGATTGAAAATCTCAATTGGCGGATGTTTATTACCAGCGCGATTGCGTCCTCGGAAATTCCGGAAATGGTTGAAAACTCATGCGGCACTCCTTTAATGTTGACCTGGGTCACCGCCGCACCCTCCAGCGAAGAGAGCAGAACCCGCCGCAAGGCATTGCCGATGGTGATACCGTAACCCGGATAGAGAGCTTCAATCTCAATCAAGGCTGAATTTCCTTTTCTTTCAACTACTTTTGGAGTCAAGGGTAATGGAATCATATTCCAAATTAAAATTTAAAAAATAAAAGTTAAAAATTAATGATTAAAACTTATATTTTAAATTTTAAGAAGTTAAGCCGTAGGATATCGAGCGTAATTCCGTCATGCCCGCGCCCATATCCTCAACGACCATATTGAATGCTTTAATCAATTATTAATTATTAATTATCAATTATCATTTATAATTTATAATCAATTTTATTTGGCGTAGAATTCAAATACGGAACCGATTTCCGCCGGCGGCATTGCCTCTTCCATGGTGGGATCGCCCACTCTTCTTCCCTCAATCTTGTCCGCATCCAAAGAGAGCCACAGCGGCGGTTTTTGGGACTTGAGTGCGGCTTTCAACTGGGTAAAATAGGCATTGCCCGCCTTGCGCGGCGCCACTGACACCACATCCCCTTTGCCGATCCGCCGCGACGGCAGATTGACCGGCTTGCCGTTGACCAGGAAACATTTATGGCTCACCAGCTGGCGGGCCGCCAAACGCGAGGGCGCGAATCCCAGACGAAAAACCACATTGTCCAAACGGCTCTCCAGGGAATTGACCAGCGCCAGCGGCAAATCCTCATCCCGGCCTTTCCGATCCAAAATCGCCTTGACGTAATTCTTGAACTGCTGTTCGCGCAGATTATACCACGCTTTCATCCGCTGTTTTTCCCGCAGTTCGCGGCCGTATTCGGATAATGAACGGGGGCGGCGTTTGCCTTTCTTGCCGGGAGTCGTTGGACGGCGCACCATCGCGCATTTTTGGTTGTAGCAACGGGCACCCTTCAAAAACAGCTTGGCGCCGGCGCGCCGGCAAATTTTGCATTTAACGTTGGTTTCCATTGAAAAATGATTAATTAAACTTTGCGGGGCTTGCGGGGCTTGCATCCGTTGTGCGGAATGGGCGTGACATCTTTGATCGCGGCCACGTCAATTCCCCGCGCCACCAGCGAACGAATCGCCGAATCGCGCCCGGAACCGATGCCTTTCACCATCACTTTGACTCGCTCCACCGAAAACTTTTTGATGATCTCGGCCACCGCCTCCGCCACCTTGGAGGCCGCAAACGGCGTCCCTTTCTTGGTGCCCTTAAAACCGATGCTTCCCGCGGACTTGGCGCACAAAACATTACCCCCTTCGTCGGCAAAAGAAATAATCGTGTTATTGTAGGTGGAAGAAATAAAAACCTTTCCCTGACGCGCCCGCGCCGGATTCTTGACCGTGTATTCTTTTTTAACCTTGGCTTCAACCGCGTCCCGCTCTTTCAGCAGGTCTTCCTTATTTTGAACGGCAACATGCTTCTTACCCATGAAATTCCTTGAATAATTTTCAATTTTCAATTTTCAATTTTCAAACAAAATTCAAAATTTGCTTGAAAATCAATAAATTGATAATTAAATAGAAATTATAAATTAGAAATTAGAAATTTTATCGATTATGTCGGGCTGGCGGCCGGTTTGCGGCCGGAACCCGCGGTTTTGCGCACATTGCCCCGCACCGTGCGGGTATTGGTCTTGGTACGCTGGCCTCTCACCGGAAGGTTCCGCGAGTGGCGCATCCCTCTCCATGAAACAATGTCTTTCAAACGCTTGACATTCATCATAATCTCCCGCTTCAAATCGCCTTCCACGTGGTAGCGTTTCTTGATGGTCTCTTCAATGAGCTTCATTTGCTCGGGTGACAAATCCTTAGCCTTAATCGCCGGATCAATCTTGGCCTCGCTTAACACCACCTTCGCCGAAGATCTCCCGATCCCGTAAATATATCCCAGTGCGATCCCGATTTGCTTGTTGTCCGGAATGTTAACTCCGATTATCCGTGGCATATTTCAAATTAAAAATTAAAATTGAAAAATTAAAAACAAAAAACTGTGCGCGCCATCCTTTGCGCGCATCGCAACGCCTACCCTTGCTTTTGCTTGTGTTTGGGGTTTTTTTTGCAAATAACGTAAACCCGGCGCGCCCGCTTCACGATTTGGCAGTCCTTGCAAATTTTCTTGACCGAGGCTCTCACTTTCATATTTTTTTAACCGATAATTTTCATTCTGCCGGCAAAAACCGGGGCATCCGTCAATTGGCGGCTTTGCCGCGATAGACGATCCTTCCGCGAGCGTTGTCGTAAGGGCTCATTTCCACCGTTACGTTGTCGCCGGGAAGAATTTTGATGCGAAACATTTTTAGTTTTCCCGCCAGATGGCAAAGCACTTCCCGTCCGTCGGAAAGCCTGACGCGAAACTTGGCGTCCGGCAACGATTCAAAAACCTGGCCTTGAAATCTGGGATCTCTTTGTTTTGTCATTGGCACAATTTTAAATTCTAGCAGATAACGGTTTGAAAGTCAACCGTCCGGCCCGCGCAAGGGAAACGGTTCACTCAAAGACGGTTTCAATGTCAATCCGGTCCAAATCGCGCGGCACGTGAAGCCGCCATGGCGGCGACAGCCGGATCTCGGCTTTTTGGGTGCCCGGACGGCTCATTAAAAACATTTTTGCCTCCTCGGATTTTTTTTCGGAAAGCCCTTTTTTCAAATCTTCGGGATGCATCCCCGCATATATCGTCGCCGACACCGCCAGATCAAACGAGGACAGTTTTTGTTCTTCGTCAATGCCGGCGCTTTCATATTGGACACTGAAAGTGCTTTCCTCGCAAATCATCCCTTCGGGAATCTGGTCGGAAACGAATTTCCTGCCCAATGTCTCAAGATCGGCCTTCCGGTAGGCGATCGCTTCCGCTTTCGCCGCCGCCTGCCCGCTGATTCGCGCCGCGTTGTCGCCGGCCTTGGCCGAGATCTCCGGCACGCCGATTTCAAATTTGATTTCATTCTCATCGGCGATTTCCAATCCCTGTTCCCGCGTTTTGGCAATCAACTCTTTTTTGATTTCCTCTTTGGCCGAATCCTGGATCGCGATTTTGGCATTTTCCAAATCTTCTTTCGTTACCTGGGGAACGATTTCATTGGAACCGCCGGTGAATTTTTCAAACGATTGCGCGGTGATAAAGGCATACTGGGGCGTTCCCGCCAATCCGGGAACGGAAAACGTTGACGGTTCAATATTGTATTTTTCGCCGGGGGCGGCGGCAACCACATGGACCACCGCCGATGATTTCGGTTCCAGCGTCACCGTTTCAACGATCAAAAACCAGGGAGATTCCGCGCCTTCCAGCGGCGGCTGGAATTTTTCCACCGGCGCCATAAGACGGGTGTTCTTGATAAGCGTCTGGACATTACTATAATCATTGAAAATCTTGACCGAACCCTGCGCCTTCCCCTGGGCGCTTTTCGTGCCGGTGGCCGGAGAGTCCGCGGAAACGGTTTTTTCCGCCGAAATGACAAATCCCGGCACCGCCGCGCGGACAGCGTCAACCTCGCCGATCGCCGGATCCACCAAAACGTGCATTTCCCGCGCGAAACTTTCGGTTTGCGGCCATATTTTCACCGCCGCGCGGGCAAAATTGGCGTCCCAAAAATACATTCCCGCCAGCACCGCGACCGCGGCAACGGCAATTCTCCATCCCCATTTTTTCAAAAACCCCGGGCCATCATCATTGGTAAAAATATCTTTCCGGCGGTCCGGCGCCGAAAATACCTGGTTAAATGTTATTTTTGGCTTTGGATTTTCGCGGACGGCGGCATTAAAAACGCCGTCGCCTCCGGCAGGAAAGCCCGCCTCCGGCAAATCCGCCGGCAGAGGCATTTTTATTTCTTCGGTGTCAATTGTGTCCGCGGCGTGCCGCGGCGGCGGGAAAATATCAATTACCTTTTTCGCCATAAATTGATTGAAATTATTGGACTATCGGCTCCGACAGCTTGATTATAACAAAAACCGTTCGGTTTGAAAATTCAACATTCTTATCTTTTAATTTTTGTATCCGTATTTTGTATTCAATTTTGATTTTTGATTTTTAAATTTTTAATTTTTATGTGTATTTGTCCGCAATCGCCGACGCGGCGAAAGAAAACGGCTTGATCATCGGCTCAAACCCGTTGCCGCGAATCAACCCCGTGACTTCGCGCACCATTTCCCGCGTGGCGCCGCGTTCGCCCACATCGGCGTGAATGTAGGAAAAATCCCATTTTAAATTGTCGGGCAAAATCAGTTTGCGCATTTCCAAAGTTTCGCGCAGCACCAGCGCCAACTCACAGGAAAGCAAAACTTCCTGCAAAATCCTCTGTTTGAAATTATAAAACTTTTTACCGCCGTAGCTGATTTTTTTCAAAAAAAACCGCCCGCCCGCGCCCAAACGCCGCACCACGATCGTGGCCGGAAAATGCGGCTGTTCCAGCGACGCCGAATCGCATCCCACCACGATCTCATATTCCCGTTGCGGCTCTTCGGCCATATACGCAAAAATCTCGCCGATGGCATCGTCAAAACTCAAATTCCCCTTCGTGGGATTGAAAAAATTTCCGTTCCTGAAAATATTGTCGGAGTTATATTCTTCCATTCTTTTTCCGCTTAACTCTTTCTTCTTGCGCTCGTATTTTGCATTTCCCTTTTCGCTTCACACCTCTACATTCTACCACCTCGCTCCAAAATATCAATGACCTGATTGCCCTTTTGGATAAAAAAATGCCTCGGCTTTCGCTTCGGCTATTTGTCTGTTTTTCAGGTTCAGGCGGGAAGTCTCATCTTTTCAAAGCCAACGATAAACTTTGACTGTTCCAATCTTGCCAGAATTTCAATAATCTCGGCAAGATTTCTCCCCAATTCAGTCAAAGAATATCCATACTTTCGGCCTTTTCTCGATGATACCAAAAATTCCCTTTTTAATTCAAGTAAACCGTGATTTGCCAAACTTAACGACAATCCGGTTTCTTGAAGAATTTCTTTGGTGGAACAATTCTCATTTCTATGAATTGCCATAAAAACCGCCAATTTATTGCTATTTCTGAAAAAACCAATCTTCCCGGCCAATAACGCCATATCTTTTTCATCCATCATGGTTCAACCTCAAAGACCTGCCTATAAAATACATCAAAAAAAAGATGTCAAGCGCCTGGAACATAACCACTCACCGGATATTTGTGTTTTTAAAGGGGACTAACCCTCGCAGTAACGAGGGTTAGTCCCCTTTAATTTCGCGCTTAAAATTCTTTTGCCAGGATCCAACCGCTCGCGATTATCCCTCGGATTACCTCGGGACAAGCGCGAGGGATAGACCCTCAAAATACGATCCCCGGCGAGTGGTTACCAATAACAAAACATTCCAACATTCTCAAGGATGTTGGAATATCCGTTAACCGCCTTGACGACAAACTATTCTGGTATTCTGCAGAATATTGGAATATTGTTAGCGAAACGATCTGTCAGATTTTGATAAAAATTCTTTTAATTCAATTTCGGCTAATTCCAAAACTCCTCTGAATGTGCCAATAGCAAGCTCTTTGTGCAACGGAACAACGGTAATAATTTCCCGCTTACCGCTCATTTTTCCCAGCTTCACATGGCTCCCCTTTTGCGAAACAAAGCAAAAACCAAATTCACGGCACAAAATTCTGATTGTTTCTTTGCCTGAGAAAACTTTCTTAGGCATATTCCAATTCAAGACGCGCAATTAAAGGCGCGCCTCCGGAAGAAAGCCGTTTCTTTGATTTTGGATTGTCTTCCAGATAGAGTTCAACCGCTTCTTTGATGTTTTTCTTTGCCTCCAAAACGGTCCTGCCTTGGCTCACAACTCCCAATTCCGCGCAACGCGCGACAAACCATTTTCCTTCGCGCATTATAATGGTGGTAAATTTATAAATCATAGAATTAGCTTTACATTCGTAATTCCATCCTACCACCCCGCCCCAAATTTTCAATCCTTGCGTATAAAAAACAGAGAGAATTGAATTCTCTCAAATGTCCGCGACAACAGCTGGACATTTGTGGTAACGTTGCATCGGAAACTGCCCCACAAAATAAACCCCGCCACGTTGCCAAATGGAAAACATAATATCCAATTCGCAACCGTGATTATCGCATTTGCAGAAATAACGGCCATCTTCCTCGCGCCATTCAGACATATTATGCCCAAGCTCTTTAAATTTGGTCGTTATTTTGGCCATTCTTTCTTCTTGCGTCCCTGGATCTTTAATCCTGCAAATTATCCATGGACCGCCCGACCTCCAATCTTGTCCAAATTCAAGACGCCAGCCAGCATCCACATATTCTGCCATCAGTGCATTTTGCACGCCCTCGGGTATCTTCTTATTGGCCTGAAAAATAACCACTACCATTCTGCGGTTATCGTTCGGATGGTCCGGATCAACTTCATCCCCTTGCAAAAGCAAATGTCCGTTAATTATATTTACCAACGCTACCTCCAATAGGGCATTGCCAGTACTCTCTTCCTCGCAAAGCTCTCGCAATTTTTCAACCGAAATGGGTTCTACCTCTGTCATCGCAATCAACTCCTATATCAATTTACTGCCCGTAAAATACATCAAAAAAAATATGTCAAGCGCCCAGATCGTAACTGCTCACCGGATCCAAAATTAAAGGAGGCCTATCCCCCGTTACCGCAGGGGATAGGCCCCTAAAATACAAATACCCAATAAGCGGTTACCAAAATTAAAAACATTCCAACATTCTTGAGAATGTTGGAATGTTTTTTGTTAAAACAGGCCCGTTACATATTCAAATAAGTATTCAATTACTTACAAGTGCGTATACGTTAAAAATTGAAATTTGGAATTCGGCAAATCCTGACAAATTTTGCGACCGCAAAATTTGTCAGATTTTCATTTTTGCTCCCCGGCAATCATTCCTTCATAAGCTTGATTCAAACAGTCCTTGGAAGCTTGTTTTTTTGGCTTAAATTTGTCAAAGTTCGCGCAAGGCGGTGAAGATGGCGCAAAATTCTTTGGGATCCAAAGAGGCGCCGCCGGCAAGAAGGCCGTCATAGTCGGCGTCTTTGATGTAGGATGCGGCATTTTTGGTATTCACCGAGCCACCATAGAGTAAGGGAATTTTTTCATTGGTGATATTTTTAATAAACCGGCTCACCACCGCGGCTTCATCGGAATCGCAGGCCTGCCCCGTACCGATGGCCCACACCGGCTCGTAGGCAATCATTAACGGTGCGGAATTCAGGTCAATGCCCTTTAAACCCTCTTCTATCTGTTTTTCCACCACATCGGTAATTTGCCCGTCAATGCGCTGTTCGCGGGTTTCGCCGCAACAAAAAATCGGCGCCAATCCCGCAGAAAGCGCGGCGATGACTTTTTTGTTGATTGTTTGATCGGTTTCGCCGAATTTGTGCCGCCGCTCCGAATGGCCGATAATTGCGCAGGAACAGCCCGCGCTCTTCAATTGAGCCGGCGAAATTTCGCCGGTAAACGCGCCCTCTTCCCAATGGCAATTTTGCGCTCCCAATTCCGCGGAATTTTTTAAAATTTCTCTGGCCAGCTCCAAATAGCACGCCGGCGGACAGATTACGGCCTTGGCCTTGGCGCTTTTTTTGACCCCCTTTTTATATCCCAAAAGTATTTTTTTGGCCTCAATTTTATTGGCCGGATTGCACTTCCAATTACCGATAATATATTTCATCTTTAATTTTGATCTTTGATTTTTTCGCCGAAGACCGAGACGCCATCCGGCGCATAAAATGAGAAAGAAGGGAGCATGCCTGGCTTTAGCTTGCGGGAGTAAAACCCGCTTTACTCCAAGTTGCCGACACCTGACAAATTTGGCGTAGCCGAAATATGGAGATCACAACAGGAAATATTTAATCAAATCAAATTTTAAGTAGTAGCAATTTTACAAAAGTTTTATAAAATCGTCTTTTGGAACTTCGATATCTTTTAAAATCGCCAGCAATGTCCCGGGTGAAATCTCTTTTCCTTGATGAATCGGCACCGTGGTCCGCCGGCCTCCGGGATGTTTAAATTGCGCGTGGCTACCAACCTGGCCATACTTGAAAAAGCCGAGTTTGAGCAAAACTTTGATCAATTTTTGCGCTTTTACCGCCGGCAATTTTGCCATATTTTAACAAGTCAACGCCAGTTCCTTATCGGTGAAGGTTTGCACCAATTCAAATGCATTTTCCTCTTGCGGAATATTTTCGCCGTCCCTGACAAGCCCCTGGACATGGCACTTGATCGCTTCTTTCAGATTCTTTTTGGTTTCCTCCAATGTTTTGCCGCAGGTATGGCAACCGCGCAAAATCGGCACATAGCCGTGGAAGGCTTTGCCGTCCGGTTCAATAATAACTCTGAAAGTGTATGTTTTCATATATAATTCAAATGATTCAAATGATTCAAATGATTCAAATGATTGATAATCGTGATTTAAACATACTATTTCACAACCAAAAGTCAACCAATGTTATTGGGCGCGGAGGTATTCGGCGGCGCGTTCCGGTTCAATGGTGGAAATTTCAATGCGCGTGCCAATTTCAAAGCCGGCCATAATCGCGGTTTTGGGCACGATGGTCAGATGCCAATGATAATGGGAATAGTCTTTGCGGTCGCAAGGCGCGGTGTGCAGATAAAAATTATATGCCGGATCGCCCAAGGCTTTATAGATTTTTTTGATCGCCGCCGACAAAATTTGCGTCAAAGATTTTCTCTGTTCCGGGTCAATGTTTTCAAACCGCGGCGAATGGAACTTGGGAGAGATCACCACTTTAAACGCCGTCTTTGAAGCAAACGGACAGGAAGCGACAAAATCCGCGTTTTCGCAAACCACGCGGGAACGGTCTTTGAGCTCAAACGCGTTCATTTCACACGCCAGGCATTTTTTATGCCCGCGCCAATACTTTTTTGAATTTTCCAGCTCTCCCAGCAGATCAACGTCAATCAGCGGACTGGTGATAATTTGCGAATGCGGATGGGGTTGGGACGCGCCCGCTTCGGCACCGTGATTATGGAAAATGGAAATATATTTCACCAGTTTGTGGCGTTTCAATTCCAAATAGCGGGTCTGATAAGCCGCGACGATTTCCTCCACAAAAGGCAAATCCATCAATCCGATATGCCGCTCATGGTCGCGCGTTACCACCACTTCGCAAAAACCGACCGCGTCCATTGAGCGGTAGACCGGCCCGACCTTCCATTGGCAAACGCTCTCTCCCGTAATCGGGTAGAAAGCCGGAAATTTGTTCGGAATCACCGCCAGCGTCCAATCGCCGGGCAATGTTTTCTCCGCGGCGATTTTTCCGCCGGAAAAGGCCAGAAGCGGATCGGCGGCCTCGGTAAGGTTGCAAAACGGACATTGCCGCAAATCCATTTCCACGATTTTTCTTTGCCGCTTGTATTCTTCCGGGCGCTTGCCGCGCCCCGGCGCGATCACCACCCAGTCCTTGGACACCACGTCATAACGCAATTGCGACGGACAGCATTGATTTTTTTTCATATTGAAATCACGATTAGAAACCGCTTTGTTTTCTTACTGAGATGGTTTCAAAACCCTATTCGTTACGAAATCGTTTTATTCCGAGCGAGCCGAATGAAGAACGAGGAGGCATACTTGAAGCTAAAGTCTGCCGACGAGTGATGAATTCGGCGTAGCCGGAATAAAACGATTGCAGTAGGATAGGGTTTTGAAACCATCTCAGTATCAGTTTATAATCAATTTATCACAAACCCGCCGGTTTAACAAAAAAAACGGAGACCGCTCCGTTTTTTTAGCCTTCTTTATCTTCCGTCCCGGGAAGGGCGGTAAGCACCCGGCAAGCACCCCCGATGACTGCCAGAGTGTGTTCCCAATGGGCCGCGGGACTGCCGTCTTTGATCTTATAGGCTTGTTTGTCCGATGCCAACACAATTTCCGGATCGCCGGCGGTAATCATCGGTTCAACGCAAAAAACCATGCCTTCTTTTATAACCGGCCCCCGATGCCGGCGGCCATAATTCAAGATTTGCGGATCTTCGTGCAACTTCTTGCCAATACCATGGCCGCACAGATCGCGCACCACACGAAATCCCTGGCTTTCCACGTAGCGTTCAACAGTGTTGCCCACGTCGCCGAAGGTATTTCCCGGACGCGCTTTTTTGATGGCATATTTTAACGCTTTTTTGGCCGCCTTGATCATCCGCCGCAATTCCGGATCAACCTCGCCCACCGCCACGGTAACCGCCATATCGGTGTGAAACCCGCGGTAAACCATTCCCGCGTCCAAACTCACGATGTCTCCGTTTTTAACGATCCTTTCCGGAGAGGGCACGCCGTGCACCACTTCATCGTTGATGGAAACACAGATCGTCGCCGGATAGCCGCCTTCGCCCAAAAAAGACGGCCGGCCGCCGGCCGCCGCGATCAAGGAAACCGCCAGATCATCCAGTTCCTTGGTGGACACTCCCGCCGCGGTTTTCTTTTTCAGTTCTTCCAAAACGGCCGCCAAAAGGCGGCCGCCTTCGGCCATAATCCCGATTTCTTCCGGACTTTTGATCTTGATCATCGGCGATCGCAAAACGCCCCCTTCGGGGGCGTTTGATTACATTTCATAAACTTTAAAACACGGCCCCAGTGCGGCAATAATATCGTCAAAAACATTTTCCACATATTGATCCGCGTTGATTTTCTTCAAATTATATTCGTGGCGGCGGTAATAATCTTCCAGCGGCGCGGCGGTTTGTTCAAATTCTTCCAGCCGGACTTTGATGGTTTCAACATTATCCAGATCGCGATGCATCAGGCGGGAACCGTCCAGCGGACAGCGTTTCAAATTGGCGTTTTCGGGGATATACAATATGGAATGGCGCATCAACTCGCAAATGCGGCGGTTGCTGTTGCGAAAAATCGTCTGCTCCGCCGGCAAATCAAGAAACAGAATGTGGATGTTCTCTTTGCCGTAGAGCTCTTGTAAAAACGGCATTTCAATCTCGGCCTCGGCCAGCGATCGCGGAGACCCCGACAAGATGAGCGATTTTCCCAAGCCGTGAATTTCGGCAATCCTTTTGTTCATCAAAAAAGCCGTGAACTCCACCGAACAAAGCACGCCTTTCTTCCTTTTGGCCAGCTCATCGGCCACCGGATAGACGGTATTATGGATATTGACCTGCACGCCGGGTTTGGCATTTTTGAATTTTTCTTCCAGCACCCGGCTGGTGTCCAGATTGTAAAAGTAAAACTTTGACGCCAAAAGCTCGGCCTGGGTGCCCTTGCCCGCTCCGGGAGGCCCAAAAAGCAGGATTGCTTTTTGGATTTGATTGCCGTTGAGATTTTTTAAAATTGCCTGATTAAAAAGTTTCATATTCGCGCATTTGAAGTTGCGCCTTGATCTGGCGCGCGGTTTCCAAAATCACGCTCACCGCAATTAACAGCGATGTGCCGCCGATCAGGAACGAAAATGAAGTCACTCCCGTGAACGGTCCGACAATCTGCGGCATCACCGCAATCAATCCCAGAAACACCGCCCCTAAAAGCAGAACCCGGTTTAGAATGTAGCGCAAATAATCCGCCGTCGGCTGTCCCGGACGGATGCCCGGAATGAACCCGCCCATTTTTTGCAAGTTTTTTGAAATTTGCTTGGGATCAAAAGTCACCGCGGTGTAAAAATAAGTGAACATCACCACCAGCACGAAATAGGAAATCATATAAAAAGCGCCGTCCATGGCAAACAGATTCGCCACGGTCCGCGCGGCATCGCCGACCCATCCTCCGGACGACGCAAAAAATTGCGCCACCATCGGCGGAAAGATCAAAATGGAAAGCGCGAAAATGATCGGGATCACGCCGGCGGGATTGATGTTGAGCGGCAGATAGGTGGAAACGCCGCCCGTCATTTTTGTGCCCCGCATTCTCTTGGCATAAGAAACGGAAATGTTCCGCCGGGCTTCGTTGACCAGCACCACTGCGGCCACCATTGCCGCCGCCATCACGAAAAACGCGATATATCCGGGTGCCATTGAAGAATCGTAGACTTCAATCATCTGGCGGATGTTGCGCGGAAAATCGGCCATAATGCCGGCAAAGATCAGCAGGGACACCCCGTTGCCGATCCCCTTTTCCGTCATCAATTCCCCGATCCACATCAAAAGCAGGGCGCCGGCGGTGATGGAAAACAACGCCGCGATCTTTTCCAGCAACGAATCAAAATGCAAAATGCCCACGCTCGGCCCGGAAAGCAGGGCGATCATCGCAAATCCCTGCAACATCGCCAGCGGCACGGTGGCAATGCGCGCGTATTGGTTGAACTTGGCCCGGCCCGCTTCCCCTTCTTCCTTATAGAGCCTTTCCAGCGCCGGAAAGATCATCGTCATCAATTGGAAAATAATGATCGCGGTAATGTAAGGCCCCAGTCCCAGCATCGCGACCGAAAAACGATCCAGCGAGCCGCCGGTGAACGCGCCCAATAACTGAAAAATCCCGAATTCGCCGAAGAATTGCTTCAATTGATTCGTATCAACGCCGGTGATCGGAATGTTGGCCATCAAACGGAAGACCGCAAACGCGCCCAGCACAAAAAATATCTTGTTGCGCAGTTCTTTCACTCTAAACGGCTGAAGGATCGCCTGATACCACATTGTTTTTTTATTTTACGAAAATAATCCGCCGAATTGGCGGCAAGACGGCTTATTTGATAATGCCGCCGGCGCTTTCAATCTTTTTTTTCGCCGATGCGGAAACCTCGCACCCCGCGAAATTGAATTTCTTTGAAATCTCTCCTCGGCCCAATATCTTCACCCGGGGAGTTTTGCCGCCGGCGCGGCGCACAATGCCCTTTTCAATCAAAATCCGGGGATCAATGGCCGCGCCGTTTTCAAATCCGGCCTCCAAAATCGCAAGGTTGACGGCAAAAGCCGTCAAACCGGCGGCGCGGTTGCGATGGCCGCGCAGTTTGGGATAGCGTTTCAACACTTCTCTAATTATCGGGCGGAAATTTCTTCCCGCGCGGGCGGTCTGGCCCTTGCCTCCCCGCCCCGAATAAGTGCCTCGTTTGCCTCCCCGGCCGATTCGTTTTCCGGTCTTGCTACGGGAAGAATTTTTTAATTGATGTATCTGCATGGAATTATTAGGCCTATTGCGAAACTTCCTCCGCTCCGTTCGCGCCCGGTGAGTTTTTCGGATCTTCTTTTTCGGTTGCAACTCCGCTTTGAACCGTTGCTGCGGGATTTTGCGCGACATCTTTTAACGACTGCCGGGACAAATCTTCAAAAGCTTTCATCACCGCGCGGGCGTTGTTGAGTTTGTTTTTCGTCGTGCCCAGCATCTTTGAGGAAATATCTTTAATTCCCGCCAGTTGGCAGAGCAAGCGCACCACGCCGCCGGCCATTAATCCGCGCCCCTTTCGTTGCGGTTTGATGATCACCCGCGCCGGCCCGACTTTGGCCGCCACCTCGCGGGAAATCGTTCCTCCGGCCGTCGGCACGACAATCATATCTTTTTTTGATTGCACCGTGGCTTTTTCCACCGCTTTCGCCACATCCAACCCCGACGCCACGCCCAAACCGACCTTGCCGGCTTTGTTGCCGCTGATCACAATGGCGCGGAAACGCAGACGGCGCCCGCCCGCCCGCGTGTGCGACACGCGGGATAGATCCAGCAGTTTGGAATCAAATTCGTCTTTCCGCGCGTTTTCATCGCGCCGTCCGCCGCCTTGGCGGCCGCGGCCGCCGAAACGTCCGGCACCGAAACGGGACGCGCCGCCCTGTCCCGGGCGGTTGCGGTTAAATTGCGGCCGCGCGCCCGCGGCCGGAAACGGCTTGAACGCCGGCTTTGCCGCTTCGCTTTTAACTTGGGTTGTTTGTGATGCCTCCATGTTTCAAATTAAAAAGTAAAAACGAAAATTTAAAAATTTAATCCAATGGTTTTCAATTTTTGATTTTTCTTTTTCCTTTTTCGTTTTCAGTTTTCAATTTTTTAGAATTTCAATCCGCCGGCGCGGGCGCCCTCCGCCAAGCTTTTAACTCTTCCGTGATAGCGATAACCGCCGCGATCAAACACCGCGCGGGAAATTTTCAATTCGCCGGCAAGGCGGGCGATCCGACTTCCGACCGCGAACGCCGAAGCGCATTTTCCCGACAGATCGTTTTTCTCCGCGGCTTGCTTGCCGCCGATATTCCCGTCCCCGCAAGCGGCCAAAGTCTTTCCCCGCCGATCGTCAATCAATTGGGCGAAAATATGCCGGTTGGACCGAAAAACGCAAAGCCGCGGCGTTTCACCGGTGCCCGCAATCTTGGCGCGCACCCGGCGGTGGCGGCTGGCTCTTCTCACGAATTTATGGCTTGTTTTATTGCTGATGCTCATAGATTTCCGTTTTCTTCCGTTTTAATTATTTGGAGGCCCCGGCGGCTTTTTTACCCGCCTTGCGCCGGACATTTTCGCCGACATAGCGGATGCCTTTGCCTTTATACGGTTCCGGCGGGCGCACCCGGCGAACCTGTGCGGCAATTTTCCCCACCGTTTCCTTGTCGCAACCCGAAACCGTGACAATGTTCTTTTCCACTTTGAACGCAATCCCCGCCGGCGCGGCAATCTTTACCGGATGGGTGAAACCGATACTTAAAACCAAATCCTTTCCCTCAGCCGCGGCCCGATAGCCGATCCCTTCAATTTGCAATTGTTTTTCAAAACCGGCGCAAACTCCTTGAACCATATTCGCCAAGTGCATCCTGACGGTGCCCCACATGGCACGGGCGGCCTTGCTTCCTTCGGCGGGCGAAACTTTCAACGCATTCTCTTCCCGGACAATCGTGACTTTGGATCCGAAACGGCGCGACAGTTCGCCTTTGGCGCCCTTGATCTTCACTTCTTCGCCGCTTACTTCCACCGTCACTCCCGCGGGAATATTTACCGGTTTTTTACCAATTCGACTCATAATTTCTTGAAATTTAAATTCGGATTACCATATTTGGCACAGCATTTCGCCGCCGATATTTTGCTTTTTGGCGTCATATTCAGTCATCAACCCTTTGGAAGTGGAAATGATGCCGATTCCCTTGCCCTGTTTGACTCTCTTGATATCGCTGGCGGGAACATAAATCCGCTGTCCCGGGCGGGAAACTTTCTCGCATCCGGTGATCGCGGGAACGCTGTCAACGTATTTCAAAGAAATTTCCAGGCAAGGACGCGCTTTGCCGTTTTTTTTCGCCTTGCGGTTTCTTTTCTCCACCGCCCCGACATAGCCCCGCCTTTCCAGAATCTTGGCAATGTTGTATTTTAACGCGGAATAGGGAACGGCAACCGCCGGCTTGCCGGCCGCTTGCGCGTTGCGAATCACGGTTAACATGTCTGCTACTTTATCCATGTTTCAAATTTAAAACTCAAATTTAATCTTATTTTCAACTTTTAATTTTATATCACCAACTGCTTTTGGCCACGCCCGGAATCAATCCCTGATTGGCCGCTTCGCGGAAGCATATCCGGCACAAGCCGAACTTTCTCATATAGCCGTGCTTTCTGCCGCAACGGAAACACCGTCGCACCACGCGCGATTTGAATTTCGGTGGCCGTTTGGATTTTGCAATTTGCGCTTTTGTCGCCATGTTTTGAATTTAAAATTAAAAAACGAAAAGTTAAAAAATCACCCAATCCCGGCAATCAATCTTTCTTGATGGGAAACCCCAATGACTTAAACATCGCCAGCGCTTCTTCCCGGTTGCGCGCCGTGGTGGTAACGGTAACTTCAAAACTGAAAATGAAATTTATTTTTTCGGGAGAAACTTCCGGGAAAGCGATGTGCTCTTTAATTCCGAAAGTCAAATTGCCGTCCCGATCCACATTCTTGGAAGGAATTCCCTGAAAATCGCGGGTGCGGGGCAAGGCGACGGTAATCGCTCTTTCCAAAAAGTCATACATCCGGCGGCGGCGCAAAGTGATCTTGGCGCCAACGCTCTGTCCTTCGCGGATCTTAAATCCCGCAATTGATTTGCGCGCCGCGCAAATCACCGCGCGCTGGCCGCAAATCTGCGTCAAATCGCGGGCAACCGCTTCCTGAATCTTTTTCTGTTCATCCTTCGTCTTTCCCGAAACCATCCGGCCAAAACCGCAATTGACCGTGGCCTTTTCAAGGCGCGGCGCCTGATTTTCGTTGCGCCAGCCGAACTGCTTTACCAGCGCCGGCACCGTTTCCTTTTTATATTTTTCGTATAAACCCGCCATAATAAAAGATATATTTCCTCAACCGCCCGCTAAATTTCGGCCGAACATTTTTTGCAAATCCTGGTTTTATTTTTTTCTTTCGGATTGCGCCCTTCCGCCGCCTTATACGCCACCCGCGCCGGCTTGCCGCATTTGGGGCACAACAATTTCACGTTTGAAACGTCAATCGGCATCGGCAGGGAAACGATTTGGCCCTTTTCCCCCTGTTTTCTCGGGCGCCGGCTTTTTTTGGCGACGTTCACCCCCTCCACCACCAGCCGTCCCGCGGCCGGCAAAGAACGCAAAACCTTGCCGGTTTTCAAACGATCCTTGCCCGATATCACCAACACATTGTCGCCTTTGATAATCTTCATAAAAAATTCACTATTGACAATTGAACATTAAACCTTGACAAAACGCGGTCTCGGGCACCGTATCCTGTCAAAGTTCAATGTTCAAAGTTTGCGCTTTATATCAGTTCTTCCGCCATCGCGGCGATTTTGTCATATCCCTTGGCTTTCAGCTCTTTAGCCACCGGGCCGAAAATGCGGCCGCCTTTCGGCTCTTTCCCCTTGCCTTCCAAGATCACGCACGCGTTATCGTCAAAACGAACATAAGTTCCGTCGTCGCGCCGATACTCTTTTTTCTGGCGAATCACCACCGCGCGGACCTTGTCGTGCTTCTTGACCGGCTTGCGCGGCTCGGCGGTCTTGACGGCGGCCATAACCACGTCTCCCACCGCCGCATACCGGCGCCTCGTGCCGCCGGCAACATGGAAACACTGCACCATCTTGGCACCGCTGTTGTCCGCCACTTTTAGCATTGTTCTCAATTGAATCATAATTTCGGAAATCGGCTTAAAATTGCCGCAACTTCATTTATATACTATAAATCGGAAAAAAAATCAATGCGAGGCTCCGGCCGTTTCTTCTTCCCGGACCGCGGCGATTTTTTTCGCCACTTTCCACTTCTTATCCGCAGACAGCGGGCGGCATTCTTCAATCAACACCAAATCCCCGACCTTGCATTCGTTTCTTTCGTCATGCGCCTTGTATTTTTTGCTTACGCGGTAGCGCTTGTGGTATTTTGGATGCTCTTTGAGGCTTTCGGTCATTACCACCACGGTTTTTTGCATTTTGTCGGAAACGACTTTTCCGGTTAATTGATGTTTCATATTTGCTTTTTCTCTTTTTTAACGGTTTCAATGCGCGCCACATCCAGTTTGGCGGCGCGGTATTCTTTCAAATTTTTGGTCTTGCCGCCTTCCAAATCAAACTTGAGCCGGGCAATTTTCGCCCGTTTTTCTTCAAGCAATCCATCCAGTTCCGCAATATTTTTTTGACGCAATTCGGCGGCTTTCATTTTTTTGAAAATTTAAAATTATCTGACTACGCTTCCTTTCTGATGAATTTGGCCTTGATCGGCAATTTATCGCCGGCTTTTTCCAGCGCCTGACGCGCCATATCTTCCTTAATGCCGTCAATTTCATACATAATCCTGCCGGGCTTGACCACAAAAGCATAATGGTCCACCGCGCCCTTGCCGCCTCCCAGCGGCACCTCTTCCCCCTTGCTGGTAACGGGCTTGTCCGGAAAAATTCTGATCCACAATTTGCCGCCTTTTTTCAAATATCTCAAAATTGCGCGCCGGCCCGCTTCAATCTGCCGCGAAGTAATCCATTTTTCTTCCATCGCCTTCAATCCGAAACTGCCATAGTTCAGCTCCGCGCCGCGCAACGCGACCCCCAACCCGCGGCGGCGGCCCTTTTGCCATTTCCGATGTTTAATTTTTTTGGGCATCAATAAAGACATGTTCCAAATTAAAAGGTAAAAATGAAAAATTAAAAATTGATAATTTTAAATTTATAATTTTTGTTTTTCCTTTTTCGTTCTCAGTTTTTAATTTATTTTTGTTTTTCTCCTTTATAAACCCACACCTTGATCCCGATCACGCCGTAGGTGCAATGCGCTTCGGTGATGGCATAATCAATGTCGGCGCGGATGGTCTGGCGAGGCAGGCGCCCTTTAGCCAGCCAGGCGGTACGCGCGATCTCCACGCCGTTTAGCCTGCCCGAGAGCTGGATCCTTACCCCCTCCACTTCCCGGGAAGTCATCGCCTTTTCAATCGCCTGTTTCGTCACTTTCAAATAGGGCATTCTTTTCTCAATCTGGGAAGCCACCGATTGCCCGATATAGGCCGCGGAAGCCCACGGGCTGGCAATCTCGCGGACTTCAACCTTCAGGTCGGCGCCGCCTTTTTTCTTGGCATTGCCGCCGAAGACCAGCTTCTGCAATTTTTGGCGCAATTCTTCAATCCCCTGGCCTTGCCGCCCAATGATCAACCCCGGACGAACGCAGGAAACCAGCACATTGATTCTGCCGGGGAATCTTTCAATCTCCACTTCCGAAATGCCGATGCCGGCCAGCCGGCGATGCAAAAACTCGCGAATCTTAAAATCCTCTTCCAGCAGTTTTGGAAATTTTTCGCCGTAATACCCCCGCGAATACCAATCGGAGGCGTCCTTTATTCTGAATGCTTTTGGGTGAACCTTGTGAGCCATAGTATAAATAATTTCCAAATCCAAATTTCAAATGTCAAACAAAATCCCAATGTCAAACGTCAAATTAAAACATAGCGTTTATTTTTGACATTTGACATTTGAACTTTGACATTTATTTGAAATTTGTCATTTGGATTTTGACATTTTCTCCTTCTTAATGCTTTCCGATTTCATATCTCTTCCCGCATTAGCCTCCTCCAATACCAGGGTGATGTGCGAAGTCCGCTTTTCAATGTGGTCGGCGCGTCCCCGGGAGCGCGGAAAAACTCTTTTTTGCATCGGACCGCCGTCAACCGTCAACTTGGCGATGTAAAGATTTTTCGGATCAAATTTATAGGTGTTTTTCGCCGCCGCCGCCGCGGATCGCAAAAGCTTCAAGAGCGGCAAACTGGCTTTCTTGGGCGTAAAACTCAAAATCGCTTCCGCTTCTTCAACGGTTTTATATCTCACCAGATCGGCCACCATGCGAGTTTTTCGCTCCGCGATCTTCAATTGTCTCAATTTGACGGTAATTGCCATGTTCCAAATTTAAAATTTAAAAATAAAAAATAAAAATCTTGGAGTTGAAATTTTTTGAAAAAATTTTAACGATATATAAATTATTCTTTATTTTTGGCCTTTGGCTTATTTCTTCACTGCGACCTGTTTGGTTTCAAGCTCTTTTTGTATCTTGCCGCCGTGGCGATGGAATTTTGTCGTCGGTGAAAACTCGCCCAGCTTATGCCCCACCATATCTTCATTGGGCCTGACCGTGATAAATTCTTTGCCGTTGTGAACCGCGAAAACCACGCCGATCATTTCCGGGACAATGGTACTGCGGCGCGACCAAGTCTTGATGACGGCGCCGCCGCCCTTTTTCACTTTTTCCATTAATTTTTCATCCACGAAAGGACCTTTTTTGATGCTTCTTGCCATAATTTTCTTGATTTATGATTTGCGATTTAAGATCGGATTTGAATTCATATTTATTCGCAAATCACAAATCTTAAATCCGGATTTTTCCTGCTATTTGCTGCGGCGCTTAATGATCAGCTTGCTCGTCCACTTGTTGCGATTGCGGGTTCTCACCCCCATCGCCGGCTTACCCCACGGGGTTTTGGCTCTTTTCATGCCAATACCGGTTCTGCCTTCGCCGCCGCCATGCGGATGATCGCAAGGATTCATCACCGAACCGCGCACCGTCGGCCGCCATCCTTTGCGGCGCTTGGCGCCGGCGCGGCCGTAATCCTCAAATCGGTGTTCCGGATGGGAAATTTTTCCGATGGTGGCAAAACATTCCGCCGGCACGCGCCGAATTTCCTTGGAAGGCATCTGCAACTGCGCGAACTTGCCTTCATGAGCCATCAATTTGGCCGATGACCCGGCGGATCTCGCCAGCTGGCCTCCCTTTCCCGGACGCAATTCAATGTTGCAGACTTCGGTCCCCACGGGAATGTTTTTCAGCATTGACCGATTGCCGGTCTTTATTTCGGCGTCCTCTTCGCAAACGATCTTGTCGCCGGCCGAAGACTGGTCGCAGGCCAGAAGGTAACGGCGGGCGCCGTCTTTATATTCCACCAGCGCCAAATAAGCGGTGCGGTTGGGATCATATTCCAGCGCGACAATACCGCCCTCAATCCCCAATTTTTCCTGCCCGAAATCAACCGTGCGATACATTCGCTTCACGCCGCCGCCGCGATGGCGGACGGTAATCCGACCCGAAAAATTTCTTCCGGCGTTACTTTTCAACGACTTCAACAGGTGTTTTTCCGGCCTTTTTTTGCTTAAAATGGATTTCATAGAAAAAATTATTGATAAAATTCAACGATTGCGGGACGGACTATTTGGTCGCCGCCGCCTCAATGGTTTGTCCTT
>Ga0302250_1000251_pt1 | contig 63139 bp, 110 predicted proteins | sample AAG_RA_Asp_MG_FD_193536 | JGI IMG/M metagenome (GOLD analysis project Ga0302250, IMG submission 193536) | Enriched activated sludge microbial communities from anaerobic digester in WTTP, New Holstein, Wisconsin, United States - AAG_RA_Asp | ecosystem: Engineered > Bioreactor > Anaerobic >...
CATATGAATGGTCAAGTCTTTCCGCATAAAAGATATCGTCAATTTGAGCCATCTTTATCCCCCAACCTTTCTTGCTTCTCTTTCTCAACTCCCATATAAGCGTCTAAATCTTCCTGACGAAAACGCCTATGCTCACCAGTAGTCTTGAAAGATTTTATCTTTCCGTTATTGGCAAGCGTCTTGAGTGTATTTATTGACACCCCAAGATAATTGCTTGCTTCTGTGATTTTATATATTTTCATTTATTCGCTTCTCTGCAATTTCACAGTATTCTTTTGATATTTCACTTCCGATATAATTCCGCTTGTTTATCTTTGCCATCTTCGCTGTCGTCCCACTTCCCATAAACGGGTCATAAACCAAATCATTTTCATTACTCCAGCTTATTATATGGTCATTTGCAAGTGCTTCTGGAAATACAGCTGGATGAATAGTCTTATTTTGTGCAACAGCAATTTCCCAAATATTATTTTTAAATCTTTGATTGTTTAGAGTAAAATCCTTCTTTGTTCTACCATTTTCCCCACCAATATTTTTACAAGTAGATGTGTATTGTTCACCACCAAATTTGCAATTTACAAGTATTGGATTAAATGTCTTTGGAGTGCCTTTACTAAATACAAACATATATTCGAATACATCAAAATATCTCTTTGTTTTAATTTTAGGCATAGGATTTGTCTTTTGCCATATCATTGTATCATGTAAATTAAAACCAATTTCCCTGAAATACAAAGCCTGCTTAAACGAAGTACCCGTTTCACTTCCTTTTATTGTAGCATCTCCAACAACCCAAACAACAACACCACCTTGTTTAGTTACTCTGAACAATTCTTTTGCTACTGCCTCAAAATCGAAACTGTAGCCATTGTAATTCCTCAAATTGTCGTAAGGTGGGCTTGTCACAGTCAAATCAACAAAGCAATCTGGCATCCTTGCCATAGTATCAAGGCAATTTTCGTTGTAGATTTTATTTATTTTCATTGGCAAACTCACAAAATGTTACATTGGGCTTAAATTTTACTGGTGACAGGTGATCATGTTCTATACACCATTGATATTTCTCAGGCTCAAGTTCTTTTACCTTCATCAGTGCTGCTTTCCCTTGTTTGGGACAACGAACACACCCCAACCTCTTAAAATGATGGTAAAGCGGGTTCAACAGATTGTGCTTTATACACAATTCCTTCGCATCATCCTCAGTATATCCGTACTTGATTAACAAACTTTCGTTTGGTTCTAATATTTTCCTATTTTCACCTTTCGCAATCCCTAATAAAAAAGAGCAATTCCTGCCTTTGCAGTAATTTTGCATTGGTTCCCATTTCAAAATCCGTGCACAAGTTTTATATGCAGTAAACGGCCATCCATAAATAGTACCAACATGCTTCCCTCTCACCTTTACACGATAAAAATAATCCTCAAAAGATGGGGATGGAATTATTGTTACTTTCATACCCATATAACTTTCAAAGGCGTTTAGCAATTCAAGTTCCATTTTAAATGGGTCAGGCAATACAGTAATAATCTCATCAATCTGTTGTCCGTGTTCTTTTGCGAGGATAGCCGTTGCAGTGCTATCCTTTCCTGTTGACCAGCATAGAATTCTTTCCATCTTTCAACTCCTTAACTAGTTTTTCGTTTGCATCCACAATCTTCTGCATATCCTCAACGGATATTTCTTTTTCCAAAGGCTCGAAGAAATAAACTTTCTCATCCTCTGTCTGAAAATACTCTGTACAGACAAAAACAACCTTCATTTCAACCTCCCGTGATTTGAATGAAATCCATATTCTTTTTCTTTACTCTTTCTTGCTTCAACAGCATCGTCCTTTGTATCGAAATATCCAATATGTTCTAAAACATTATTATTTTTTATCATAGCTCTCCACTTGTTTAGTGGTTTACAAAAGGATATGCCGAACACTCCATGTTTAATATTCTTTGTTATCTTTCTGTTTTTTGCATTTTCTTGTCGAGAGACAAGCCTTAAATTTTCCAGTCTATTATCTAACCCATTGCCATTGATATGATCTATATCCATATCATCTGGAATTTCTCCATATACATAAATCCAAACTAACCGATGAATCCTGTACGCCTTATTATCTATTCTGACGTACCTGTATTGAAGAGGGCTATCATTGTCTTTATTGCTTTTGTAATTAACAATATAGCCAGCCAGCTTACCTTTCATTGCTCTGCTGTTTCTGGTGAACTTATTATAAAAGTTCCCATCTTCAGAATTAAGGACGAATATTTCTTTTAATTTAGATTGTTCAACCATATTAAAATCCTTTCGTTGCCTTTATAACTTTCATTTTTCACTCCTTAAATATACACTATTTCTGGTTAAAAGCAAGTGATTTTAACCGATTTCTTTTGATTTTGTTGGATTTTCATAAGCAGTTAAAACCTCCCTTCTTAATGCTCTCACATCAGATTCGGTAAGATCTCCTGGGTCTTTGTTTTCTGGCAATTCCAAAACTTCCGTAAGTTTGATGAATGGTGATAATTCGTAGGCCAAACGATACGCCTGTTCAATAGCAGTAGACTCTCCATCAAACATTACAAAGCATCTATTTAGGTTCATTTTGATAATACTTTCGACCTGTTTCTGTGTGAATGATGTAGAAAAGAGGGCGATGGAGCCATCTCCGAGATTCATGGCGTCCATACATCCCTCTACTATAATAGCACAATCTTTAACGGAATCTGAATTAAAAATCCATTCTCTTCTCGGCAGGAGATTGTGCGATTCTGGAGATGTCTTGTACTTTAATTGAGATTTTCCTGTCGTGTCTCTACCGATGAAGCCGACAGTTCGACCTTCCATTTTACATGGAACAATGAGCCGAAATTTTTGATCTCCAATGTGGTCTGCAGACATCAATGAGTATTTCTTCTCCCATTTATCAGCTGGATAACCTCTATTTTCAAGATAAATTCTATGTTCTTTTGAAATAGGCGATTTGAAATCTCTCATTAGATCTTCAAGTTTGCCTGTAATTTTGTGAGTATATATGTATTCGCTCGTTTTATCAGCAAAATATATGGAATTAGAGATGTCTGCAGCTGCACTTGGAGACTCACCAAACCTGCGTAGAAGACTTTTGAATTCACCGTGAATCCCACATATCCAACATTTATATCTTCCATCTCTCAGGCGAATACCAAGATGGTTTGATCTATCTCGGCAGAATGGATTCACGCACCTGATTCCAATATACCCTTTGGATACGTTTTTACCATGCGTCCAATAGGGTATATTTTTCATATCAAGGTAGTCTTGGATGGTCATATCTAAGATATCCCCATATCAATCCCATCAAGAGTTTTTCAATCTTATCATGATCAATATGGTCTGGGAGAGTGGAACGAACATATGCTTCTTGAGCCAAAACAAACAATCTATCCGCCTCTGCCTTCACCCTTTCCAGACTCCATTCTCCTCTTTTAATTGCTTTTAATTCATCGTTGTCTGGTCTAAAGACTCTTAAATGACCATCTGTGAGATATTCAATACTCATCCTAAGTAACCGAATGAGATGAGCCGCATTCTTTACGTCAAAGCCAAATCTTTTAACGATCTCTTTCCTTTTCGCTCCCATATAACCTTCAAATGCCATATGAGTCATTCTATGTAATTGACCATGGGCATATCCAGAAAAACTATGGTACGCTTGTTTAGAGACGAATAAATCTCTATTGAATAATATCGCGTTACCTATGTCTGAGACGTACACATAATGTTCTTTATTTAACCACAACAACGATAGGACATTTGGATTTTGCTTAATCAACAAAGAAAAGAATTTCTTAATCTCATAAACTACCGAATCCCATTCTCCTCTTTTAACTTCTTTTTGTTCGAACCGCTTGAGTCCAAGATACTGTGATTTAGGCCCAAAGCACACACCAAGTAAGTCGATATCGTCAATAGCTAATGGATCATCTTTTGGTATGTATGTCCCATGAGAGGTCGAACCTACATATCCAAGTAATATTGTATTTTCTGGAATGATCTCAAGAGTCTCTTCTCTTGATAGTCCTTTGAGTTTAATCATATTTTCTCCTATTCTGGCAATCTATGTAAAACATGTGTTTGCATTTTGACCTTCTCTATGCTTTTTTCAAGTGAGAGGATTTTCTTTGACTTCATATACTCGAATTGTTCAATAGCACTTTCCAAATCCCAATGCCAATCTGGTTTTGTATAGTATGACCAAGGATTCCCAACATTTCTTTCCTTAATGGTTGCTAGAGCACCTTCTACTTTATATAATTCCTTCTCGTAAATACCAGACTTAAGAGCATCCTTAGTCACATATACAATCATAATTCAAACTCCCTCATAAGAATATCTGCATGTTTGATAACAAATTCAGCTTGACCATTATATAGTCCAATTTTAGTTGTAACAATCTCCTTGATGCCAGCATTAATGCACATTTGAATACATCTCAAGCAAGGGGTGGCATTAACATATAATGTAGCATCTTTCGTAGATACTCCAGATCTTGCTGCCTGTACAATTGCATTCTCTTCGGAGTGGTTCGCTATACAAATATCCAAACCTTCTCCAGACTTATATCCTAAAACTTTTCTTGGACATGTGTAAATAGCAATACCAGATGGAACCGCAGGAAGCTGCTTTTTTAAATATTCATCCTTAGAATATCTAATAGAACAATCTGGTATTCCTCTAGCTGGCCCATTATATCCAGACGAAATAATGGCCTTGTCTTTTACTATGATGGCCCCAATTTTCCTGGAATAGCACTTGCTATTCTCTCCTACTACTTTGCATATTTCAAAGAAATATTGATCCCAAGTCATTATTTGTTTCCTTCGTTCCATCTCCCCCATGCAAGAGCTGCATAGTGGGCGATCTTCAAAAAATCTCTTACTTGCTCCTCGTCTCCTCTCATATTTTTGCCATACCTTTTGATATACTTCTCAATCGCTTTGATACAGTACATGGCATTCTCTGCAGAGACACGATCATCTGACGAGTCACCGTACTGGGGGATTGTATACTTGACAATGTGTTCCTCAACCAATTTTGAAAACTCTTTCCAACCTATAAACTTTTTATTCCAATCTTCCATTGCTAACATTGAATGCAATGCAATTTCAACAAAATAACTTATTTGATATTTATCTCTGTCATTTTTGTCGTATTTTTTTATTAGAGCATTTATCATATTGATATGATCTGTCCTACAATCGTTCTTACTGACTTGGCGTTCTTCCAATAAACTTGAGAACTCTTTCCATTCTGATACTCGATCAATCATTTTATTCTCCTATTTTCCATTTATTTCATCCAGAAACTTTGCCACATATCCATCTTTCCTTCTTCTTGCTTCAGCAAGTTCCCATACATATCGATACAAATGCAGCCCTTTAGAACAAGCTACTGTTTCTCCTGGATCAACACCAATCTCTTCAGCCATGTATTCCTTAAGAATTTGAAGACCTGCTAGATTAGCAGGAGTACCCCCAAACAAATCCCAACTCCTCCACATTGTATAGAAATGAAGTTTATTATCTTGAACTCTACTGTCAATTACTTGTAAGCATGGTGGGTCGTTTAATAACATATCTCCAGGTTTAGCAATATGCATACAAAGTTGATTATTACGAATCTTACCTGTTTTATATTTAGATATTACATGTTCGATTTGATTTAAGGGAGAGATCAAGCGACTGCCATATGAATATGTTTCATTCTCCTTCAATTTGTCAGTCATCAGATAAAGAATGTATGGTTCTCCCTTGAAATTTGGATCGTCACCAAGAATATATCCAGGTTCAATTGGATCTGGGATTCCAAGCTCAGGAGGAAGATGAGGTTCAAGAGGTCTCGTCTCTGGATGTGTGATTTGAATCGTTACAAAATCAAATTCAAGCCGATAATCTCCAGCAAAACTCCCCTCGTCAATCTTGAAAGGTCTTCCTTCTTCCAAGATCAACATGATCAATTGATTCCATGCATCTGGTATGTCTGTAGCCTTAACGAAAACTGGGTTCAACATTCTATTTCCTCTCCGAGTCAACCAATGCATTTCCTGTCATCATATGTTGCAATACAATGACCTCATGCGCCTCGTTAAATAATCGATACCTATTCTTTACTACATTGAATCTTACTTCGCCAGACTCCTTCTCCTCATTGGTTTGCATAAACCCAAAAATAAAATCTGCATGAGCATAATTGGCCCTAGCAGAACCAGAGGCGTCTCCCATCTGTGAGTATCTTCCCCTCTCCTTTAGCACATGTGTTTTGACCTGTGAAACTGTAACCACCATAGCCTTGCGTTCAAAAGCCATCCCTGCCAGAGCCATCATTGTTTTGTTTAATCTTACTTCGTCATTGTCGTTTACATTGTGATCTTCAGGAGCCATGATTTCTCCGTAATCCACGACTATCAGATCGGGGACAAAATCTTCCGAGTATTCCAGAAGATCCAGATCCCTTTTCATGTCGGATGTGTTTGCAGAAAATTTGGGATAGCATTTGTAACGATAGACATCTCCATATGAACGATTGAATGCCCTCATACGACTTGAAAGGTAATCCATCGTGATGGTCTCTCTGACAATCGGTTCGTACCACGATTCAGGTTCAAAATCATTGTCGATTCCCCTGCAGACATTGCAAATCCGATAGTCAACAGGAGCCTTATCCCACCTTGGCTTGATGTCGTCATCTGAATATAATTTTACCCTGTTCTTTCTCTCTTTCTTGGGGCAAGCATCGATCTGATTCAGACGGCAATCAAAGACCGGATATAAAAACTGACTTTCCTCCTCATTCCTTCCTGTGAGAATTCTATAATACCTCTTTGCATTTTCTTCTTCTGACATTTCAAGATTGAATTCGACAACCTTGAATCTCTCTTTCATTGCAAGGGTCTCAACAATCTTAAGGAAGTTTGATTTTCCAGAACCATAAACTCCCTGCCCAATAATCAGCCAGCCACGATTCCACCAACCGAATAAATCGCCTAAAGCTCCAGGAAAAAGAATCATCCTGTTTTTGTCATCGCTCTTATAAACTGTCTTGGCGAACTCAATATCATTAGGATTGACCCATCCAGAGGTTTGTTTTGATATTTTTTTGAAATTTGTCCATACCTCTTCCGCTTCTTCTACTTTATCAAGTTCAGATAAAGATTTTACTTTTGTCGATATGTCAAGTAATGCTCTTTTGCGAAAGTATTTAACTGCTTTGTCAATGACAAATTGTTCATTAAATGTCTCGTCATATTTATCATCAAGTTGTTGAAGAAAAGGCCCGATTAAATTTACGTCACCGTCATTTAATTTATCCTTATAGATTTCATAAAGATCGTTTATGTGTTCAATTGGAGCTTCTTGGTACTGGTCAAAATATTCTTTTACCCACCCATATACCGTTCTCACAAATGGCACAGAAAACAATTCAAAACGAGCTATTGGAACAATCTCTTTGAGAAAGTTTGTATTCGTTATAGCCGATATTAAAATTCTTTCTTCTTCTTTGACATCTATCTTTTTCCTTTTTATATCCATTCATGGATGTCCCTTAAATATCAAAAATATTGTGATAACAATTAGTAACTGTCCATAATGATATATATCATAGGTCATTTTCTAATGCTTTTTTTGCTTCATTAGCAATAGACATGAAGTTTGAATTGTCATAGTATTTGTCGCATTGTTCAGCCCATTGTATAATATTTTTCAATGCTCGTTCCATTTTCTCGAATTTATATTCTCTACAATCACATGCTTTATGGTGATGTACACACCACTTTGCAAATCTCTTCATTCTCTTCAAATCATCCATCATCTTCTCCAAATATAGCCTTGGAAAATGTTGAATTTGGTCTTTGTCCTTTCATATGAGCCAATACAATTTCCATTTGTTGTAGATGTTCAGCATCTCCTCTCCAATGAGCAATAGGAATTTCAACTTCCTGCTCCATACTGGCCAATGGATACTTTTCCACTTTTTTCTCTTTGATTATAATATACCTTTCCATGTCATTCTCCACTAGAAGTCAAAGTTTTTATACATTCAAGTTTAGATCCACACACAACGCAATATTCACTTTCATTTTCTCTTTTCAAGTGAAACATGGATACTTCCAATTTGCATTGTGGACACAAATACATCTTTAAGTTTATATCACTGTATCTTTTTTGAGTTTTTGATTTCAAGATCGTCCTTCATAGTTTGACATATGTTCCCATAAGTCTCTATAGCCCATCCAGGCCATTGAAAGAACGCTGCGACATCTAAACACCTATCGTATGCAAAGTCTGTATATTCAGCACTATCTCTACAATGAGCACAAACGATATCTCTATCTTTACACTTTCTGATTGTACATTGATTTGTTGGTACGTAAAACATGCTAGTGTTTTTTATTTGATCCAGTTCTTTTTTTGATATTCTTGGTTTTTTACTTTCTTTAGGTTTATCAGTTCTGACTAGTTCTATATTGGTCTTTCTATAGTCAAAGCAATTGTTATTGTTAAATTTTAATTTAAGTTTTAATTTTCTTAGTCCTTTATAGCCAAGCATGTCTTTGAGAGCAATAAGTGGTTTGTCAACCCTGCAAACAGTCATTTCTCCGTTATTACCCGTTTTTCGTGATCTCCAGTCGTATGGTTCTACAACGAGATAATCGTCTTTGTCTATTAAGAGTTCTTCTCCTGTTTTGAGCTTGATTGAGACATACTCAAAATCAATCAATATCACCTCCTGTCATCAGCCATAAGTCCAGATGCAATTTCCCTCAAGGTCATTGCCGCCTCGATACGGTCGTGGATGGTTTCGAGCTGGATCTTCACTCCTTGGTTTTTCAATGTTACACCAAAATCACTCAAATCCTCAAAGTTTTTCGTTGCTAGATACCACAAACTCACTGCGTCTCGCGGATCAAGAATTTTCATAATTATCCTCCAATCACCACCACTGTATCGACATTTTAAAATTCGTTCTGGATAGTTAAGAATTTTAGTTACTTATCTGTTTGGAACCTGGTGGGTCTATAGGAAGTTTCATCCAATGAGTTACACGATATTGAGGAATGCAATATTCACGTTCCGCTAATTCTTCGTAGAACCCTTCTGGAAGATATGGGACTTCAAAATTAACGTCATCATCACGGTACTCGAAGAAATCATCGTCCATTTCATAGAAATTTTCCCATGTGTCCTCAGCTTGCAAGGCAAACTCATCAGCATAATATCCCATACCAGTTCTTCTCTTCCCATGGGAATTCTCCCATGTGAAGATGACTCGCTTTCCTGATTTCGGTTTCTCTTGATTCACATCGATCCATTCCGGGAAGTTCGAATTTGCCATGTCGCCACCTTTCTGATATGCCCAAATTTCGTAAAATTTGGTGTCTCTCGCAAGACTTCTCTGATTTCATGGAGTCAGATACCTAACAATTCAAATTTGCCATGTTTGCGGCGTTAAATTCGGCAAGATGCTGAGGAGTCCACTGAGACTGATCCTGCACATATTTTGTAATGATTGTGCTGTTTGCTGTTTTAGGACTATTCAACAGTTCCATAATTGATTGTCTTTTCGCCCATCTCAACAGGGATTCAGTCATTTCATTTGTTTTGTCTTCCCTTGAAAAAACATTTTCTCTCACAAGGAATTGAGTAAGATTCCCATTCCATGTCGGCTTTGATATCAGCCAACCAGTATGAACTGTTTTGCTATTGTAGTTTTCAGTTTCAACAATGCTGTTTACAAGCCAACGAGCAACATTGTCTGGATTTATTTCTTTGTGCCCATTCAATCTGCATTTGTTTGTGCTGAAGTATTCTATTGCATTTTTCGCCGCTCTAATAAAATTATTCTGATCTTGAATCGACCAACCCATTGCAGGAATAATTCCACTAAGAACTGTTTTAGTGTATTTATTTTGAATGGCTTTTGTATATTCTGGATTTGGATCTTCAATTGGTTTTTCAACAGGAAGAGGTTTTGCTGGTCCTTCAAAGTATTTTATGAAATTGCTTGGCGATTTTCCGTTTCCTTTTCTGACGGTGAATTCGTCAAGCAACCAGCGATCAATACTCATTTTCTTCATCTTTTCCTTTGTTGATTGCAATGCAGGTTCAACAAGCTGATTGTTGGCGGCGATCTTAAAGCGTCTCATCGCAATAAGAATCTCGCTAAATGTAAACTTGCGGGAATCATATTTTTCATATCCAATTTTATTTGAAAATAATTTGCCTTCCATTGCTTTCTGCAACTTCTTAATGGCAAAGTCTTCGGATTTCGCAGTCGTTGTGTCGCGCAATCCGAGCCTTACCCACAGATCAAGCAATCTCAAAGCATCGTTGTATGTTGAATTTCCAGATTTCTTGATTCTTGAATCCTCCTTGGCCAAACGAGCTTTCTTTGCAAGACTCTCTTTCGGCGCAGGAGGATCTTGCTGTCCCGCAGGTGAATTTGTTTCCTGTTCTTCTGCAGGAGGTTTGGTTTGCTCTTGGTTTGAAGAAACGCTTTGGCGTGAGCTAACGTTGCGCTCTGCGCGTTCTTTTTCTTTAGAAAAAGGAAAAGCATTTTCCTTATAGACACTTAAAGCATTTTCCTTATAGACACTTAAAGCATTTGCCCCCAAATCTTCTACGGTGTTAACATCTCTACACTCTGGAGAATCCGTAGGGTGGAAAAGGTCTGTTTTTTCCTTTGACCACAGGAACTTAACGTGGATAAAGTGCCCGGAAATTCGGTTGTATTTTCGCCTTGTGACGTCTTCAATTACTCCAAGGTTTATCAGGATTTTTTTAATTCGTCGTACCTTTTCTTCTGTCCACTTCATTCCCTTGGCAGTATATGCTGTCGTTGTCTTGGGTTTATCTGTTTTTTGCCTTTTGGCGTGTCGATAGTAAAATGCATATAACCCGATGAGTTCTGCGTAGTTGTCATCTTGTAGGAATTTATCTTGGATGCTCTTGGAGATGACGATTGGTTCTTCTTGGATATTTTCATTCACGTATCCCATGGTACTAGTCTCCTATAGTTGTTTAAATGATTAATAAGGAGTTCTAAGATCGAGACTAAACATAAGATCTTTAATTTTTTTTGTTTTTTCTAAAGGCCATGAAAATATTTTAGATATTTCCTTAACAGAAATACCATTGGTTTCGAATCCATTGTATTTTTCTTGATAGTAATAGAATAAATATAGGCTTAGTAATTCAGAAGGATAATTTGTTTTAAAGAATTGATCCATAATACATTTATGAATAAACATTGGTTCATCACACACATCATAGCTAATGTAGTTTTCAGTCGTCATATTTTCTTCTCCATCGTTTATGTTTAAATTATACTTTTTACTAATTTCTTTTATTGCTTCTTTTTTAGAAGTAGGACGATTAAAAATAAACATTTGAGATTGTCTTTGTTTGCCAGTGGCCTTCTCAGTTGTATCAAGAATGTATAATAATTTTGCTCTTTCGAGTTCTTTTAGCCCTACTTCGACATAGCCAAGAGAATCTTGTGAAACATCACAAATGTCTTTTATTGAGATATCTTCTGTTGGCCTGCTAGCTAAATAGATAAATATTCCTTTTGCAGTCCATGATAATTGATTGTTATTGTCTATATAGTCAAGACATATTTTTGCAGATCGATTATTTTGACTCTTTTTTTGCTTTGAATAATTGACATACTCATCTACTTGATTAGTCATATTCGACATTATTTTGCCTTTTTATTTAATATTAAAAACATTATTGTATATTTCCAATAACATATCTTTTGTCTTGTCTGGCTTAGTATTGTAATTTTGTTCTACTACTATGTAATGAACCTTTTTTACATACTTCATATATTTTTTATAAAATGAATTGTCGATATCTATCTTTCGTTCTTTCCGGCCTGTTTGTGGATCATATACAAAATCTATTGTAATAAACCCTTCTTTCTTCAGGTTTGATATCGACATACTTGTGACACTCTGAGACACACTTAGAAGCATTGATAGATAGAAATTTTTTGCATAGCATCCACCTGTACCTTTACTTAGGTTTTGTATATACCCAAACAATCTTTTTTCAACACTAGTCAGTATTGGATGCCAATCGACTTCAACAGGAATCCAAATTCCAGATATACCAAATTCATTTTGATCATCTGACGACATTATTCCCCCTATTTTTTAACGTAATCCGAAGTGATCTTTGAGTATTCCACCTATTAGTGGATCTTCTATATCTGCATCACTGAGATCACAAGGTATTGGAGGTAACTCATTATATGATTTTAATATAATCTCATCATTTAATTTTACCGCTCTCACCTTTGGACGACTAGTTACAGATGTGTCGATAAATCCATCGTATTCTAATTGCTTCATAAAATATTCTGTTGATTTTTTACTATAAATTCCAGATAGCTTAGAAAGTTCTTCAAGCGAAATATTAAAATAATCTTGCTTATCAATAAGTTTTAACAAATCTCTTTTTGCAACCAATGCGAATAGAATCGCTGTTTTCTTTATATTTCCCAATAAGAATATCATACCTCTTGGAAGGTAAATATAGTCTTTATCCTCATATAAAAATAGTTCTTCAAGCGAGGATGCACGAGGAGGATCAAAAAACAATGGCATTTCGTTCTCCTGACTGTCTCAAGCTATCTTGAGACGCTTTTGTGAAAGGCTTTAAATTACGACTAGATCGATGGGAATTGGTGATTAAATTGGGAGCCATAGATCGACCCCCACAAAAGAAAAGACATGCTGCCTACTGGACGTTTCCAAAGTTTGTAGGATGCTGCCGGGCTTCTTACAAACAAGTTGACTTTCCAAGAAAGGAGACAGGCTGTGGGAGCCTATTTGAGACTTGGAAACGTCCAGTACACACCATGTCAACTCCATTATACGACCCTTTCGTATAAAATCAACTTAAAAGTTCCCGGCGCACCTCCACTATCTGAAAAAAAGAGTGTTCTGTCAAGCATTTTTATGTCTAATAAAATTGGTGGTTTAGAGCTAATCGCTGGAATTGACAGTCAAAACTTTAGTAAAAAATTTTTTACCCCGTAGAGCCAATCTCTACGGGGCGATTCAGGAGAAAAACTATGAATGGTACGGTTACATCATACCATGATTTTGAAAATTTTCCAAAAAAATTACCCCGTAGGGCCAATCCCTACGGGGCTCAACATGAGGGAGAACTAACACCGAACTAAGTATAGCACATTTTTCAGTAATTTTACTGAAAAAGTGTAACTATCCGAGTTTGCTCTCCAATTCGGCAATCTCAGCATCCAGAGCAGCCCTTTTCTCGTCCCTGGAAAGCAGGGCGGATTTCCGAGCCTTGGCAGCTCGAAGCCTCTTCATCAGCTCTCCCTTGACTCTCATGGTGATCTCGTGATCGGCAGACAGGAGGAGATTTGAAACCCACTCAGGAGTCTCAATTCCCAATTCCTGGTAGCCAGCATCAATAGTCTGGAGCTGAGACTTGGCAAGCATCAATTCCTCAACAGTTGCAATGTTCTCAACATTGGTGTTCTCAACAATCATTGTGATTTTCATTTTTATTTCTCCTTTTTAGGATTTGGTGGGCAAGAAGAGGTTCGAACTCTTACGACCACATTGGCCAGAAGATTTTAAGTCTTCTATGTCTGCCTATTCCATCACTTGCCCTTTTTAAATACATTATTGATCAATCAATTTATTTTTTACTCAGATCCATTACTGGATCTACGTTTCCGCCAACAAGAAAAGTACATTTGCCATCTGAACAAACATCCCTCATCATTTTTATATTTTCCAATTGGAGGAATTGATTCGGATCAAGTTTCATTGCCTCTCTGTATGCATTATCTGCAATAGCTCTGCTTGCTTCTGCGTCCTTCCTTGCATCCTCTGCTATTTTTCGTTGTTCTTCTGTAAGTTTGCGTTGTTGCTGAGCAGCTGTTTCAACTCTTTGATGTTTGATTGAATCTGGAGGATTGGCTTTACCAACTGTTACATCTACAAGTTTTACAGGTATCTCAGCTTTTCTTAGATAATCAGACATTGAAATTGACACTTCTTTATCAATTTCTTCAATTGCTTTTGTACTTATTGCAGTTTCATTCATACCATGTTTCCTTACCGCTTGACGCACTCTATTTCGAAATTCTGCTTCAATATTTGTAGCATACCATCCTGGTCCAAATTGTCTGATTAGCTTAACAGAGTCTGTCACCAAAAGTCTGATAACCCCATCAAAGTCTAGCGGAACGCCGTCAGATGACATTAGATCGTCAAAATGTACTTCAAATTGTTGCGGTTGCATACTTACGATTACGTATTGGGTGGTGAACCAAACTATACTTCTTCCAGTTTTCACTGGAGTCTCATCAACTCCACCATGTCCAAAAAATATAGGTTTGTGTATTAAAACAGCTTCTTGACCAGCATTTGGAGATACAAATGTAATTAGACTTGTAAGTATAGCAAGAGACGAGATCATAAGTAGTCCAAAAAGTATAATTTTAAATGGACTGATTTCTTCTTCTTCAATTCGATTTCCAGTAAAATCTCGACCAATTTCTGTTTTATAAAACATCTTTTTAAATATCATCTTTTCTCCTCACTTGCCCTTGAATACTTTATCAAACGTCAACAGTGGGATTTCCATGATTTCATTGACCAACGAGTACATATTTGATCTCATCATCTTAACGATCATTCCCAATGAATAATAATCAACGTGGCTTCCAATTTCAAATGTTTCTAGTCCAATGCCTTCACGTTTGCAAAAAGAATCTAGATGGTTGACATCTCCAGACACATGAAATAGATACGTTGTAGGTTGAATTCCCATCTTTTTGGAATATTCGGCATATGCTTGGTGATATCTTGGATTTGTATTGTCACCTCCATCAGACACAATGGAGATACCATTTACAGATAAACTATTTTTAGTCAAATAATCCAGTCCACAACCAATCGATGTCATCCCAGACGCACTAACTCTTTTTGTCTGTTCCTGAATCTCAGTCAGCGACTTCCCAGACACATCAAAAAAGGTCGGTTTATCATTAAAAAAGACAAGATAAACTTTTCCAGAAACCTGATGAGCGATCAAAGCAGCAACCTGCTTGGCAAGATCAACTGCCTGATCCATCGATCCAGAACGATCACCAAGAACAAGCCAATCTCCATCGATTTTGGTTTCAGATAATTTCTCTTCCTGGAGATTGTCGAGCTTTGCAGCTACCTTGGCATCGACAGATTCTAGGATCTTGGCTGCTTTCCCTGCTTTGAGAGTAGCAACTTTCTTATCCTTCTTTGCTCTGGAGATTCCAGAATCATAAGCGGCTTTCAAAGCAGGGTTCTCAAACACCCCTGCCTTCTGCAGCATTGCTGTGTTATTGATCAGTTCAGATCCACTCATTCTCTCTATCAAAGCAAGCAGAATATCGGTTTTTCCCTTAATACCTCCCAAAGCCCCAACTGCAATTAGAAACGGTATCTTGTGGTTCAAGATTGTTCCTGCAGCCTCGTCCGGTTTCATGTTCTTAAGTTCTTTTACCTTCTCAAAAACACTTCCAGGAGGATATTTCTTTTCAAATAAAATAGCCTGAGTTCGATCAGTCGGTGGAATGTGGTACATAGCATAGAGAGTTTTAATGCTCTCACGATGCTGCAGAACAGTTGCATCCCACCATCTTTGATTTCGTTCTCTTTCCGTAAGAAACTTGTTTATAGCTTTCTTGATCCATCCAGCTCCAGGTGCAGGAGGAAGTTCTCTATGATAGCGACACGCACTTACCAGATCTCTCGGAGAAAGCAAGCAAAGATGAGCCGCTGCATTCTCATAGAGTTCATCGTCCTTTTCTCCTCTCAGAGCAAGGATAGGAAATGCCTTCTTGGAATCTCTTACTTCCCCTTTCTTTTCATTCCAAGCAATAAGATGTGCGAACAATTCAGGCTCGACTTTTACTGCTTTCAAGCCAGTGTCACTGTAGATTTTTAAATCTCCGTGACCAATTCTTAACAACTCATTTACAATCTGGTTTCTTGTTACCTCATTCTTCTCCAATTTTTCCTGGTTTACCAAACCTGCCTAAACCACGACAGGAATGGAAGGACGCCTTTCTTCGTCCATTTTAGACGCTTCAACGAGGATTGCCCCGAAAGGTCTTACGCCCTCTCCACGTCCGTTTTAAGTGTCTGCGAACCCACTTCAGCCACTTTGTTCAAGATAATCCGCTAAAGCCCTAAGAATACTTGGACTGTCATTTGCCAAACCAAGTATCCTATTACATTTTAAGCACAACTCGCCTGTTTCATGATTATGGTCTACCGCCAGATGGTGACTTTTATCATTTTTGGGAATTGGTTCGATTATTATTTTATATGGCAGTTTCATATAATATTCTATATCTTTTTCTTTCTCTTTTTTCTTTTCCCTTTTTTCTTCACATTTATCAAACCATTCTTCCGTTTCTATTAATGATTTTTTTATTACTACCCAATCCATAAACGGCATATCCAGAACAACTCTTACCATATCATCTGTCATATTGACTGTTGGTTTACTTCTAAATTTAGTTTCGCTGACAATTTCGATCATCTTGTTTTTATTCCTTTTCACATGTTCCGAATTTAATAAAGTCATTAAGAACTTCTCTAATAACAATGGCATCCTCTGTTGGGTTTTCGAGTCTAATAGACGACCATTGCTTATTATTATGAGTTATTGACAACAAAAATCTATTTGTATCTTTAACAATTTTTGCTTTCATTGGTTTCTCCTCTCATTTATCCTTTCAACCTACCATCTTCGAACCCATTAAGATAAATATGTCCTTCTTGTACTGTTTTTACAGTTGTTAATGGCTGTCCAGCTGAACTAAAAATATTAAGATGGGATGTCGTTACTCCAATTTTTAAATTGTATTTTTCTGCTCTCTCACAAAGATTATTATACATCTGAATAATTTTGGAGTGTACAAGTTTCATAGTTTTCTCCTTAAAATAAAATAGGGGCTAGTCGAATAAGCATGTAAATCTGGAATTCCAATCCATGAATGCTTATCAAATGGCCCCTAAGTTAAATGAGATGGGGACGAGTCTTTTGTGCTGTTTTTTTGATAGAGATTTCAAGTCTCTTGCGTATACCAGTTACGCCATATTCCCGTTTATGGTGGAAATAGTTGGATTTGAACCAACAAAATCATGAAAGCACAAAAAGTAATCCCCAAGATTTTCGGATGGTGAGTCGATAGAGCTTGGTTTTGAGCGGCTGTCCTACCAGCTGGACGACCCCCGCATAATGTTTGGAGCGGGGGACGAGACTCGAACTCGCAACTTGCGGCTTGGCATGAAAGCTCGGTTATCAGTAACCATCCTTAATTGGTCGGGGGCGTTTATCCGTCTGCTTATATCATCCCAATTGATAGGCATGTAGGACCGCAAAATATCTGTTTCCAGAGAGTCATGAGGCCATTTAACGGCACCCCCGATAAATCGATTGGATTGTAAGTCTGAACGGCCAGTGTTGCTTGACGTAGCGAGTCATGTAAGCCGATCAAGTAACAATCCATAATTTTCAAAGAGCGAAAAAGCAAAATCATGATAACACATTTTTTACTTTTTTTAACTTTTTTTTAATTAGGTGAAAATCATAATAAAAACAATCTTTTAATCACTATCTGGTAAGATATCTTTCCATTGAACCTGCCTGTGCTCTGGACAGTTTGCAATTTTCCAGTATTGGTATGTCTCAAACTCCTTTCCACATGTTTTGCATTTTCTAATGACCTTTGTTGTCATCGAGTCATCTTTTTCTTTTGCTGGCATTTCTTCTATTAGTAATTTCATATTAGCCCTCTTTATTGAAGTATCTAACAATGACATTAATGTTCCTATACGATTGTTTACGAAACCAGTATTTTTAATTAGTTTCAAGTATTCCTTTTTTATCATGTCAGATGTTTTTTTGTCGATAATCACAACATCCTCAGTTCGATATATGTATGTATCCTTTCACATACATGTTGGCTTAGATGCCGTCCAATATCGACAAAATCGACAATAATCGCTTGGTCTTTTCCTTCTGATCTTCTCAAACTCCTACCAATTTTCTGCATTAATGCAATTTCAGATTTCCCTCCTCCTGCCAAGATAATTGCTCCAAGTGAGGGGATGTTCACCCCTTCTTTCCATACTGTAGAAATGACGCAATCAAGTTCTCCTTGTTCTAATTGTTTTTTGATTTTGTTTCTTGTGTCTGAATCTACATCCCCTTTTACATAAGTACATTTGATATCTGACTTATTGAAGGTATCAAACAATCTCTGTCCATGTTCAACTATATTAACAAAAATAAGAGATGTAACTCCACTATTAGCTAGTGACTGTGCCTCTCGAAGAATAATTCTATGTCTTGTCTTATTTTCTACAATTCCAACGCGATATTCATCTTTATATGATCTTTGATTGTCAACATCTGAGCATTTTGGAACATTGACTAATTTAAGCCACGGTTCTACAAGCATATTCTCTTCCCTCCCTTCTTCCCAAGTTACTTCATCAATAATAGGTCCAAGTAGCCCTGTGATTGTCAATCTTTTCTGTTCTTCTGTAGGAGGTGTGGCTGTAAATCCAATTCTATATGGAGCAGGGATCTTGCTGAGGATTTTTTCCAGTGTAGCATCAACTCCAGAAGCCAGATGAAGCTCGTCAACAATGACCAGATCGAAAATATGACCCATTTGATCAAGATCCATTCGAATCATGGTCTGGATAGTTGAAACAGTAATTTGACCATAAATATGTTTTGGTTTTCCACCTCCAAGAGTCGTGATGCTTTTAAATCCAAATCTATCTAGCTCGTCTTCTGTTTGCTTGAGAAGATCGAGAGAGGGAACGAGAAAGAGAATGATCTTTCCTTGAAATGCTTTCATGATTGATAGTGCAAGAATACTTTTTCCCGTTCCAGTTGGAGCAATCAACATTCCCCTCTTATGTTTTAATGCCGACCAAACTAATCTCTTTTGGTCTTCTCTTAATTCAATTCCAGGAAGATAGATATCGTTTGTTGGAACAACTTCACTTTGAATTTCCTTCATAAGATCAGATTCAATGACATTGATATCTATCTTCTTTTTGTCGCAATAATTTTCAATCAGAGGCAAAAGTCCGGTATAAAATATACCAGACCTATTGATCATACTTTTCTTGCCTTCTCTCCTTATCTTTCCATATCGTCCTTGTTGATAGAATACATATTTATAGGTCACTGGAGGATAAAGGAGTTTCTTTTCTCCAGTGACCTGACTATAGATCGGATCTAGAATTTCGATCTTAATACTCATTGCCCCAACCAAATAAAAAACCAGTGGAAGAAATCAATTCCGCATATGCTGCAGTTGTGCAAGTATTCAATAGATTTGCAGATACACTTGTCGAATATTTTGGATTTTGTGCTCCTGCTATAACTTCTCTTAAAGCATATTTTTTGAACTCGATAATTGTATTGTATTTTTCTTTAATGGTTGGGGCATCTTGAATCCATTTTAACAATTGTTTGAGAACTTTTTGTTCTGAAACCCGATAGAAATCAATGTCTAACCATTCTAGAGCATAGTACGGATTTTTTTGCATCCCTGCAATAAGATTATCAATAGTACCTTGAATGATTTGAATTCTTCTTTCTACTTCTTTTATAAGTCCATTTACCCTTGTTACCATGGAATTTTCTGTCTCTCTCATTATAAGCTCCTATATCCACAATGTTGGCAATACTTTTGATTTCCATTCGTCCAGATCCCATTTTTGCATACGGGACACTTAGGACCGTTTGTTGCTCCACAGTCTATACAATGGTTTAAAGTATGTAGTCTATGACTATATTCATGTGTTACTTCCCATTTTTCAAGTTTACATTGCAGTGTCGGGACATCCCAAAACCAAGATTTCTCAGAATAAAAGAACTCCTCTTCTTGACAAGTCGTACAGTATACAACTCCTTCTGTTACGATGTTTTCAGACCCACAAATTCCACAATTTAAAACAGACTTCCTCTTGTCCATACATGCAGTTGGTTTTCGATTCTTCTTCGTTTTTTTGATTTTGTCGTGAATCTTAACGTCTGAAACGATTTTCTCTGGGAATGTCAGTGGATTTTTATCCATCAAGCTCTCCTAAAGCATGTACGAAACTGATTATCTCTCTTTCAGCAAAGACAATGTTTTTCTTTTTCAGATGTTTTCTTACAATGCGATACCAATTGCTTTTGCCGATTGATTTTCCAGTATTGAATTCTTCACTGATAATAGAGACGACCTTTCTCGCTGAATCGGACATTCTCTCAAACAATTCTTTTCGAGCTGTCAGATTGAATGGATCTGCAGAACGAGAAGGTGTTGTACTCAGTACAGCCTCGTCCGATGCCTCAACCAAAGATGCGGTCAAGGTGATCGCTAAGCGACTGTCTCTTTTGATTTGGTTTATTTCTGCCAGAACCGCTTCCCATGTTGTTTCCCCTCGATTGACTTTCGATTCCAAGATTTGGTGTAGTGTCATTGTGTTCCTCCGGTTTTTTAATTTCCACTCTTTTGAACACTTTGTCTTCTAGTTTCCTGACTTCTACGCAATCTACATTAATCAAATCTGATACGGAATCTTCCGATGGTCTCTTGACCTCTATTCTCTTGAATGTTTTTGTTTGCGGCATAATTGATTTGGCTATTAAACCATCTGGACATTTTTCAGGACATTCTGAATAAGGCTTGTTTTTGCGAGTCTGGCAATTTTCTAACGATAGTCTTACTTGATGGTGGTCACACCAGAAATATTTGCAAGGTGTAAAATTATCACAAGGTGGGTATCTTCCAACAATCGTTTTTCCATTGCATTCTTTTGCAATGTTCCCATTATCTCCCTCTCTTCTTAAAATTGGCAATTTAGGCCATGCTTCACAGAAATAACAGATTGGTTCGAGTTCTTCTTCTTTCTTTTTTCTACTCATGGCGAATGCCTTTTTGTAATTTTTCATAAGGGTTATCAGGAATCCATGCTAATGGCGTAATCCATTTTGCTAGAAATTCATTTGATTCTTTTCCACCACAAATAGGACACTTTTTCTCTTCATGAATGATCTCACATTCACAGCACAGCTTCGCTCTTGCCAGTTTAATAATCATGTTTTTCTCCTTGCCTGTTGTTTGTGGTTGACAACTCATCAAAGGCTACCATGATGCGATAGCCTTTGTCAATCGTCAATTAGTGGTTAGAAAATCCACATTTTCTGCATACCAACTGATTATCTGAATTGTAATATGCAGAAATACTTCTACATTTTGCACAGATCGAAGGGGATTGGTAGTCAAGAACAGGATGTGTTTTCTTAACTATTTTAGTTTTGTTTGATTTTTGATTTTCACTTCCAATGGAGGAAGCGATACCATAAGCCAAACCTCGAAAGAAGCTGTCAAACATAATTATCTCCCTTCTTTTTTGTCTTTCCTTGAATTGTCCCTGTCTCTTTCGATTACAAAAATATGGTCAGATTTTAACTCCCATCTCCCCCTTTCGTTTCTGTCTCCAGGTTGCCATTCATAACGATGTCGAGTCTCAGTCCTGACAGTATCATTCTTTCCCTTTGGAATCATAACACTGTCTGCCTGACAGATCGACACCCACCCGATCACAGTAATTATAGCGATTTTCACAATTTTTCTCTTCATTTTCTTCCTCCAGAATTCTTGTTAGGGTTGCAGCTACGAAATCAAATACCTTCTCTTTTCCTGAATAGTATTCAGATACTGTCTTATCCGTCTTTTCATAAAATTCTTTTGTAATTCCGTCTATTCTCTGAAAATGCTTGCACAATTCTATAAAATTCTTAATTCTTTCTTCAATCATCTTCTCCTCCCATATTATCTAAAACAAATTCCATCCATTGAATACAATTAGAAAGAGCCATATACAGTTGATCGGCAATATACTTTTCACACATCTCCTCTTCAAAACCAAGAAACAAATTGTTCCATTTAGATATTAAATCTTTTGATACCTCAATAATCGCTTCTGCTCGACAAATAGGACATTTACATTGTTCATTTTGTTCTTCATGTAGACTCTTGAATTTTTCCATATCAATTTTTTTATTATTGCCGTCTACAATATTCCAAAATTCCTCTCTAGTGAAGTTGTGAGCATTGAGATGATATAATTCGTCACTTTTCAAATATATGAACATGCCAACATACTCTTCTTCAGCAGAGTGTTCAAATACGATCTTCTCTACTTTTGGTACTGTCTCCCTAATCGTATCAAAGAAGTAAATAGGATCTGGAGAAATTTCTCTCACGAATTTTTCTATTTCATTCATCGATATCATTCTCCTTTTTTTATTCAATGTTAATTTTTATTTCTAGATCATAATATCCTGGAAGAATTTGTTTTTCATTTATTGTCCGAATATTCACAACGTGTTGATGTCCATCGATATTGACATACCACAAACCTGTTTCCTCTTGAAACTTTCTAATTAGATTCAAGATGTCACTTCTGAGAGTTTCTTTCTTTTCAATTATTTCTTTAATATCCATGTCGTTCTCCTAATGTTTCATGAAAAATACGTCTCTGCCAATGCCATCGAACTGGAAACAAATTCCACATTTTTCACAATTCCCAAAGCATTGAATCGCATCGATTGGAATCCTGGTTTCCTGCTGATCTTTTGTCTGAACCCATGCCCTCCTCATGTTTGGATGGATCGTGCTGTCTCCCCATCCGGTCCACATCGACAAAACTACTTGTAAATTATTAGAATTCTTTGAATCGAAATGTAATTGATGATTCTTTGTAAATACAAGAAATTTGATTTTATCGAATGAGTCTGCTATATTATCCATGCCAATGAAGAAACTCTGAGATGGAATATCTCCAGATACGAACCAACGAAAGAATGAGGGCTTGTTTTTCCACAACCAATCTTCAATACTTCTAAAGAACCTCTCTTGGTCATCTAAGTAATATTGATAATTTTCATGCCATGCTTTTCTTGTATTTGGGTACATTTTATACGACTTGTTTGTGTAGCAATCTTGTTTACATGGCACATCTGGTTGACAAGAATCTTGTGGAAAGGAAATGTTTGCAATTTTACCAAGCTTAATGTTCTCTTTGCTAACATGAATTTTCATAGTTTCCTCCTTGTTAGTTGTTTGCTTCCAGTACTCATTTCTGCCCACCATTTCTGATAGGCAGAATCAATACTAGAAAGCTTCCTTTGTCTGTCCCTTCAACGAATTGGCTCCTGCAATGATGCTATTTGCCAACTTAGTTTTAAACAACTTCATAATTTTAGATTTGTTTCCTGGATCAGACACATCAGACGAATCTTTAAGTCCTGCATCGTAAAGGACTTTTGCTCTTTTTGCTCCCACCCCTGGTATCGAAACCAGATTGACAAGACATTCTGGAATCCCATAAATCACGCGAGTAGCCAGAGATTTCCAAAGCTTGTCTTTCTCCCATCGAGCATACAATGAATCAGTAAGTGCCATACTCTGTACAACTCTTGGAACATCATAGCGAATTGTGTTCATGAACGTCCTCAAACTACCGTTAGCATCCTCCCCTGTCAAACATTTATATGCAGCCAAAACCATGTGGATATTCATGAATGGCTTGATATTCCTGTCTCTCAATTCCCAACTGAGCCATTCACATTCATCCTTCAATTCCTTTGGGACGTAACCGAGATCGTAACTTGGAACATTTGCCAATGCCCATGCAAGATCAATTTCATCTTGATGAGGTTTCTGCAGAATGTTCGAACAATTCAGATATCTCGCATAGACATCATATGGGCTGAAGTAGAGCCAGCTTGCTACTCTTCCAAGTCCAGTGACTTGAACATTCATTCCAGATGAATCTTTCTGAATCATCTGCATGTCAAATAACGCCTGCAGAAGATCCTCTGCATCATCGAGCATGAAATCAGGTTGTTGCATGAAGGCTAGTGATCGTTGAAACCAAGAGCAAATATCTCTTGCATTTTTAATTTCTCTAGATTCAATTTCACTTACAACGTGGAATGCAAGTGTAGCTTTTTCATTCATAACAGAAAGAACTGGTCTTGGATTGACAAAGACATTTAACCATCTATTTGACGACATTTCTGGAATAATTAAATATACATCTCCAGCATCATCCACACCGTATCTTCCAGCACGCCCACTAGCCTGTATAAGATCCAACTCATCTATTTCATTGATACCACGGTGGACTCCTAATGTTATCACGTTGCGTGCAGGGAGGTTTAGCCCCCATGCACACGTCGATGTGGATATCATTACTCTCAATCCATTAGTTCTATCTCGAAACGAATCTTCCAATGCTTTTCTTGATTCTCTATCTTCATCTGCATTATGGAATTTTACCTCTTCCCCTCTTCTTTTAAAATCCTCAATAAGTTGTCTTCCGTTTGTCTTATCCCAAACAAAAATCAGAAACTTTTCTTTTGGCTTTGACATTGCAATATCAACTGCAATACTTCTCTTTCTTGCTTGCGTTGCTCCATAATCCATTCTTCCCCAACTATTAACTACATTTTCATATTCCACTGGATGAAGATTTAATTGTACTGGTCTCCAAGTAGAATGAAGAACCTGATTTTTCTTTCCATTTAGAGAAGTAAGCCAAGCTCCAAGTTCCTTTACATTTGGCATTGTAGCAGAAAGAAAAAGAATTTTAGCAGATGGATTGATTTTTGAAAATTTCATAATGCCGCTTTCGACTGCATGACCACGCTCAGTCGTAAGAATGTGAGATTCATCAACAATTACTAATCCGACTTCCATCAGCCAGTAATTCTTTTCCTGTTTCATACGTCTAGCATGAGAATCCATCATTTCACTTGTCATTACAATGATTTGCGATTTTCCAAGCTTCTTCTTCATAGCTTCACTGAGGACGTAATCCCCAGTGAGAATGGTGATTTCCTTCCCCTCGAATCGCTTTTGCCAATCATCGTATTTCTCTTGAGTCAGAGCTTTCAATGGAGAAAGATAGATCACTCTCTTTCCAGTTTCGAGAACAGGATCAATGAGAAGTTCTGCAGCAATGGTTTTTCCAGCCGATGTGTTGGCTGAAATCACCATGTTTACATCGTCCTTCGAGAATGGATAGACCATGGATTGCACAGGATTAAAATTCTCGAAAGGATAGGAATAATATGAAAATTCTGAAGTTGGAACTAGCTCAACTTTGCCGTCATCACCCAAAGAAGTCTCAGGCTCAACATCCCCTGATTGTACCATTTCATTATCGACCGAAACTTCCTCTCCTTCCTTCTCTGCTCCTTCTTCTTTGCTCTCATCTCGAATCTCCTCTAGGCTATTTAAGTAGTTTTCAAGAAAATTTGGGTCTGTTCCTTTCACTTGGGTTTCGAGCGTATCTCCACCACGGGGAGTTTGCTTGCCAAGGACATAAGCAAGTTGTCCTGAAGTCAGGGATTTATACTTGTCCAAACTTTCCAGTAGGGAATTGACAAATCTGGATTTTTTTAAAACCGGAGAGGATAGAATCGCTTTTACATAATCAGGATCAATGATGTTGACATTCTCAGCTTGTTGCATGAGATCTGCAATTCTATCCTTCACTCTGTCGTCAATCGTAGTTTTCCCTTCTACTCTGTTAATTCGTTTTCCCTTCCCTATCGGGCGTTGATTCTTGTTGTCCCATAAAATGAATTTAATGGAATCCTTCCCATCGTCCCTGGTTATTCCTTCTGTTTTGTCAACGGAACTGAAGATTCGAATGAAGCAATCCTTCTTCTGCGTAGGGATTTGATATACATATTCCATCGCACCTGAAGAATCTACCTCTTCGAATCCTTCGGGAAGAGTTTTCTCAAACTGTTCCTTCGTCAGTTGTACGAACATCTTCTTCTCCTATTCAATCAATCCAAAATATTCCGCTACTTCTTTAGTAATCATAACAGTGGTGTGTGCATTTTGATAATAAGTATTTTTCCAACCAAAATTAGTTCTATACTTGTTTGGTACATATTCACCCGTAGTGTATTTTCTATAACCACATGATATGTGAGAATCAACTTTATTTTCTTCCCCAATGACAATTCCATTTGATGCACCACATCCATGACTTCTAGCAATGGCATTTGCGAATTGTCGAACAGTTTTGTACTTCTTGTAATCTTTCATAGTTTTTCTCCTTTGTTTATGGTTGACATCTAGTACCACAACAAAGGACAGGATTTCTCCTGCCCTTGATCTAGTGCTAGATTTCGTCGTCCCAAACGATACGACCCGCAAATTCTCTTAAATGTTCTCCATCAAAATACCATTTCCATAATGTATCGTCCTCGCCTCTCATACAGATATAAGAACCTGCTTCTACAAATGGAGCAATTGCATGGAAGAGAACCTCGTCGTCACCAAATTTTTCACCATTGAAGTACAAATTCCAAATATCTCCATTCTCATTGAAATATGGCTCCCATCTCCATTCGAGTAAAGCCTCTTTGATATGATCACAATTTTTGAAATCATTTACCCAAGAATAATTTTCACCTGGAATGTTTTTGATAGCTTCGAACATCTTGTCAAGATTCTCTTTTTTAACACGAAAATTACAGGCGATCTGTTTCATGTAGTATCCCATAGTTTTCTCCTTTTTATCTATATTGATCTGTTACGTCTTCACCTGTTGCAACATCAAAGACCTGTATGATCTCAATCATATCAGCAGATGCTTTTCCATCCGTAGCCCATGGCTCGTTAATTTGAGCATTTTCTGGAATCCTAATTTTTGCTTCTAATGGTCGCTTTGGATAATTTATGGCGCACCATGATCTAGATGCGAAATGAAAACCCGGATAAGAACATACAATTCTTTCATCAGAAGCGAATATTTCATTTGTTCTTAATGTATTGAGTCCTATTTTGAATTTGTATCGATTGTTAACGAGTCCACTTTCAAATCTTTTCCAATAATAGTTACCGTGTTCTACTCCCATTATTTTTATTAAATGTCTTGCTTCAGAGAGATCTGCTCCATAGAGATCTGCTCCAGAGAGATCTGCTCCATAGAGATCTGCTCTAGAGAGATCTGCTCCATAGAGATTTGCTCTAGAGAGATCTGCTCCAGAGAGATTTGCTCTAGAGAGATCTGCTTCAGAGAGATTTGCTCTAGAGAGATCTGCTCCATAGAGATTTGCTCCAGAGAGATTTGCTCCATAGAGATTTGCTCTAGAGAGATCTGCTTCAGAGAGATTTGCTCTAGAGAGATCTGCTCTAGAGAGATCTGCTCCAGAGAGATCTGCTCCATAGAGATCTGCTCTAGAGAGATCTGCTTCAGAGAGATTCACTCCATAGAGATTTGCTCTAGAGAGATCTGCTCCAGAGAGATCTGCTCCATAGAGATTTGCTCTAGAGAGATTCACTCCATAGAGATTTGCTCTAGAGAGATCTGCTCTGGTCCCACCTTTGTTGTTACTTAGCCATGATGCGTGTTTTTCTAAAATAATAGTCAATTCTTCTTTTGTCATGTTTTTCCCCTTAGTATTTTAATTGTTCTTCTTCGTAGGAAATCTTACCAAGACAGTTGACATTGTTGACACGCAGGTCCAAATCCTCTAAATGTTCATATAATTGATCTCTTGCATCCTCTAGATCATATCCACCATGAATCGTTTCAAAGAAAAATTGATTTTCAGTAAATACATAACCAGAATTTGTTATTTTGAATTCACTGTATTTCAACTTCTCTTCCGGATCTTCTCCGTATTTCACATCTAAAATTACAGACCATTCCCAATATTTTTTATTCATCATCATCTCCAGCCATCCATTTTAATAGTTGTCTTGGTGTTTCGAATACAAAGTATTCTCCTCCCTCGTCAGGACTAAAAGAACCTTTTAGTGAATTCCAACATCCATCAGCATTTATTGCTACACCAATCATAGGTGATCGTTTGTACACCATAAATCTGTGTCTACTAACTTCAAATCCAATGTAATCGTATTGATCTAATAAAGCCTTGAAGTTCTCTACTACCAATTCTTTCTTATTTTTATCTTCAAACAAAATAACTTTTCTCATTTTGTTCTCCTTAATCGATGAAGATTTGTTGTCCATAATCTACATTGTCACGTGTCAATCTTTTCCAAAGAATTCCTTTTGAATCTCTAAATACAAACATTTTTAGTGAGTGTTTTGGATCATTATACCATCCTAGAATTTCAACATTCTCTGGAACCGTCATTGACAAAGTAGAGATTGATACTTGATCGAGGAACTTCTTCTTTAGTGTTCGTATTTTTCCCAAATCTTTCAATTCAATCATAGTTTACTCCTGTGCCGTCATAATACAATCAATTGCCGTTTGCAATGCTTCATCTGCCTCTGACATTTGATCGATAGCAGACTGCATCATATCCCCCTTTTCACCATTCTGGATAGATTCAGGAAGATTATCGAATGACTCTTGTTCACTATCCATAAGCATTTGCAAATCAGATCTGATTTCGTCAATTTTTTGGGACAATTCATCCAATGCTTTTCTTCTGGCTTTATTCATAAATTACTCCTCTTTTAGAAAGATAGTTCCTGTAGATATATTGCGTTGATTTTGCAATTTTCAACATATCTACATAATGATGAAAACCCCAACATCTTAAGAAGTCTTTTGAGAATTAAAACACAACTACAATCCAATCGATATCCTCTTCAAACCATCCTTCACCGGCAAATGGTTTGAAGTCACGAAACTTCTTTGGCATCTTCTCCAGACGTTTCTTACTCAAGTGATATCCACCATGACCAGCTGTCGAATACCACATGATTCCAGGCGCAACTTTGATACTTTGTTGGGATTTTCCCCAAGGAGTTCTTGTTGCCATAGTTTTTCTCCTTTTTAAATTTTCTAGCCCTATGCAGAACACTCCTCACAATGAGAAATGCTCTGTAAGGGGCTAGAAGCCCCTCATTTGCCTAGTTCAGAGAATTGTCGATCACAGAGTCAAGAAGCCCTCCATTGTCCTTTGGAGGGGCAGAATAATCGCCAGAACCGATAGCGCGTTGGGAAAGCGACTTATAGGGAACAGAAGGAAGATTTTGAGCCACTTCGTAGACCACATCAAGAGCGTTGTTTTTCAAATCAGCCCCGCTTCCAAACAAGGCAGACTCAGCTCTCGCACTAGCGGTATCATAACCCTCCCTTCTCTTTGTCACCTTTGCCGCTCGGAAATGATCGGTATGCTCCACAATGGCATTGAAAAGATTATACGCAGTCCCTTTAAATTCAGGGAATGCGTTTCCATCGTTGTTTTCATACAACTGCAAAATTTCCATCAAGACATTTTCTCTCTTGGTCTGAAATTTTGCATCTTCCTTAACAGGCCAGAGACGATTCACGATCTGCTCGAAACCCTCTTTGGTGACTCTATGATTGGCGAGAAAATCAAGTCTGTCGTGGAGAGTTTCAACAGTTTCAACAGTTCCCCTCAAAACACGCATCGCTTGAACCATTCTATCTCTGGCGTTTCTAGTGTGCTTGATCCTAACAATCTTACTCGCTTCACGCAGTCCTATCTGAATTGTATTTTGACAAACCTCCCGAATATCTCCAACATGAGGAGTCATAGCAAACGAGCCATCGTGAGAGGAAACCACACTGAGGTAGGTCTTATGCGTGTCGTCACCAATCTTAAAGTCTTGAGGAATCTTTGCCAGCATCCAAAATCGAGAACCATTGCCTAGCTGTCCTGCCGCCTCATAGTGAGCACCGTCCATATTTCCAAGAACAGTGTCAATGAATTCAAATGCCAGTTGAGGTTGGATGATTCCGTAATTCTCTCCGCATGTACCATAAAAGGCATCATTGTCTTTCCTGAATACTCCCCATGCATCGATGAGATTCCCCTTCCATTCTAGTTGCCTGACTTCTACTTCATGATCTAGATCTGTTACTTCAGCAACATGTTTCCATTGTTGAAGTCCTTGCTCAACAATACCTTTGTTATGCCATGCGGGAACATCCGCATAGAACGCAGCATATCTACCAAGTTTTTCTGAATAATGAATGTTGTCGGCCATTGTCTTTCTCCTTTCAAAGAGAATTCTCGTGTCATACACTCAACACATTCACAATGAATATGCTGAATGAGGGACACGAATGTCCCTCTTTATTTTATCCTTTCAACCATTCCAAAAGTGTGTTAGCGTCTTGAAAGGAAAAGAACTCTGTTCTGGCTGGATCAGTTAAATCTAGCCACTTTTCTGGTCTAACACCGGCATATTTATGGATATAGGCCAACATATACCTTTCTTCATTGTATACTATCCCGATATACGGACAGGCGTTATGCATACTTTCAAGAGACGTATATGTATCTGGTTTATATTCCACTAAAAAGACTCGTTTCATCTTTTTCTCCTTATTTCTTTTCTTGTCTGAAAGTGATAGAAAGTTCAGATTCTTTCATTGATCCGGCAATAACCAATTCAATTGCAGAATCTTTCATCTTCATCTTCTTCAGATAGCATCTGAGAAGATCCTCTTTGCTTTGCTTCACATATTCCAATACTTTATCAACCGTATCGATCTTGAAATATTTCTTGAGACTGGTTTTCATGAGGTCGTCATCCAATGATGGTTTCCTATCCAGGACCGTAGCAGAACCGATTCCAGGCACCTTGATTCCGTCTACCTGAAGTTCGTCATAGATGATTTGAAGTAGAGATTCAGTATTGTTCTTTTTCTCTACCTTCAAATCGTCCTCAATTTCCTTCAATTCCTGTCTGCGAATGAACAGGGTTTTGACTTTTCCCTGAGTCTTCTTCGGCAGTTCGTCCAATGTCCTGATTTTCTTTTCCTTTTTCTTTTCTTTTGTCATGTTTTTCTCCTTTTAGTCTTTCTTTGTTGAGCATTCAATTGAAGGGATCTGAGAATTTGTAAAACTGAAATAAAATCTCAGATTTGTTTTTGGAACAGACATAACAGACTGTCCATTCTCGTCGATATTCCAAGTTTTTCCGTGTTTCTCTACTATTTTTTTGACTTCTGGCTCTAGAACCGACCAAGTCCACGTTCTCCAGTGGCGTTTTGCTTCGGCAAGTGTTGGAAATTTCTTTTCTTTTGTCATGTTTTTCTCCTTGGTTAAAGTTTATTTTAAATAGATTATAACATAAAACCTACATTTCTTTCTCAAAAAATGTAGGTTTCACAAGGATTTTTTAACATCCTCGTTTCCAGGCAGGACTCCTTATCCTGCCAAGAACCAAAATGTTAAAAAGGCAATTCCTTTCCCCTAGAGACTAAAATTCCCTTGTTGATGCTGTCAACAAGGGTTTGTAGATTGCCATTAAAATGCCTTCCACGCCATCCACCTATGTAGCCGACATCCTCTACATAGGCTGTCATTCCCTTTTCGATAGGAAATACCTTTACTTTTACAGAATTTCCTTCTTCGTCACCGACAAAAATCCCCTCTCCAGGGATAAATTTTGCCTTGTAATTATGTGTTGATTTCATTCCTCTTCCTCTTCTTCCATATAATCCTCTTCATGTCCACATACGTCACAATCAATAAGGTCGCCAAATTTGATTGCGTCCTTGTCTTCCCAATAATGAATAATTTGATGAGGACTCCTAATCAATTGTTCGTCAAGGCAGTCCTCACATAGTGTAGAATGGTCTTCAGAGTCCTCCCACGCTACGCGAAACATCTTTCTCCTGTAGTCTTCTACTTTTGCCATATTTTACTCCTTAATTGTCTTAAGCAAATCTTTGAGAGCATGAAATTTAGACACATCATCTTTGAGTTGACGTATATAATAGCCAAGAGTTTTGTTGGTTTGGTACATATCTTCATTGGCTTGTTTATACTGCTCATTCTCATTTTTTAGTTTTGTATTCTCCTTCTTCAATTGATTAAGTCTTTTCCAATAGCTCTTGCGACAAGCATCAAATACACTTTCTTTTTCTCGGATCTCCAGTTCTCTCTTGTTAACAGATTTCATTTGGTCTTCAACATATAAGTCACATTCTTCATATAGCTTTTTTCTTTGGATTCTAATTGTGGTTTGCTTGATAATCTCCTCACATGATTCTGGAGACAGTGTACAAGTACACACCCAAATGAAGGTTCTCCTTTGTTCTTGCGTGAGACTTTCGTAAATCTCGAAAATTTCTTTGTAATTAGCCGTTCCGATCAAATCCTGAAAATTACAAATCTCTTGCATACTAGTTTTTGTTGTGGTTCTGACACCATTCTTTTTAAAATCATCCAGTTTTTCCAGAATCTTTTCTTTTCTTAATTCAATGTCCATAGTTCTCTCCCTTTTGTTGACGGTTAGTAGCACATTCATATTCTCAAACCTTTACATTTGAGAATATGATTTACCACTATTCGTCTAGAGACTTTCTCCACCCACACATTTGACACCAATCATACTGTCCATGCTTCGCTCCATATTTACCTGGACATTCTTCTGGAGTGAAATTTCTATCAAATCTTTCCCACCAATCTCCTTGGTGCCTCCAGTTCGCTTCGAACATTTCATCAGTAGGTACGAAATCAGGATACCATCTCCTGATTTTGACCACTGCAGAATGGTTATCTACAGTGCAGATTTTCCTTCTCTCTTCTTGTAGTTCTTTATTGTATTGGGCAATTGAGGCTTTTTCCATTTTTCTCCATTCATCTGAGAATCTTTCGTCATCGAAAAAATGTTTCAACTCGTAATCAGGGACCGGATAGATAACCGTCTTTTTCCTACCGTATTCCGTTTCTGTTGGATGTAGATAACAATTTTTGAAATAAGTGAATAAAGCTTTGATCCAGCATTGGACTCGTGGATGTTCAAATGGAAGTGGAACATAAAGCTCTTCCAATCTCCTTCGTAAATTTTCATAGGAGATTTTTCCGTCATCGACAACTACTCCAAATAGAACCATTTTTGCACCACGACCATGATTCCAATGTTGAGTGTAGATAGCTCTTGTGAAGTAAGTCGGATAACCTGGAGGATCTAAATAGCATCCATTTCCAGGGTCTTTCTGTAGTTGATACGTTGGAGGTTTGACATAAGTTTTGAGTTTTCGCAATTTGTCAAAGTTAATTGTTTCAATCGAATACTGCATAGTTTTCTCCTTTTGTTTACCAATCAAAAGTTTCCAGATCATCATAGATTGGATTTATTGAATCCAAACGAATCCAATCACATCCTCCTTCTACGGCTTCTGTAATCAAATTAATAAAAGCATTGGAAAATCCTTCTTTTGATAAATTGTTTCTGTTGACCTGCGTGAATATCAAATATCCATATTCGTATTGATGTACAACCAGTCCAAATGTATCGTTCTCGTTTAACAAATCTCTGTCTTTCTCTGAAATGTGAGCTGTACTCACTTCCAGACATTTTGAAATCTCTCTTTGTTTCATAGTTTTCTCCTTGTTTGGGTTAGAAACTCCATGAAAGGGACATGCGAACATGCCCCTAACACGCAATTTCTATATCCTTTAGATTCTGTAAGTTACTTCTCCAACCCACGTTTTCTTGAGTTCACGGATCTTGTCATTAATTGCTTTTAGCCGATCACCAGCTTCTGTTAAATAATCAATCAAATCCTCAATTTCAATTGCAGAGTACAAACGACTTTTATTCCATGTCTTAGTATTTGATCCATTTTCTGTTACAATATATTCCCCTTTTTTATCAAAATAAACTCTTGGTCTGCCATTAATGTATTCAAGTGGAAGACTATTGTAACTTAATCCTTTAAGTTCCAAAATTTCATATTTTGGAATTCCCCTGTCAAATACCTTCTTTACTTTTACTTTCATAGACATAGTTTTCTCCTTGTTATGCTGCATTAATTTCCAAATCGTGAGACTCTACTTTTTCCTTCAAATCCTCCTATACATAGTAATCGATCATTTGCTTACAATCTGAGAGAATCATTTCCCTCCATTCGTTCCCAAAAAATCCCCAGCAACTGTCTCTTTCTTCTTCGTTATCATCTACAATTCGATATCCATAAACCTCTCCTGTTAGATAATTGTTATACTCTTCTACTTCTGATCTTAATAGATTGATTACTTTTTCTTTAATCTCTTTTGTGACAAGTTTACATGAATATTCTTTTCTTACCTCCTCTTTAGTTACATAGACAAATCCAATCTTTCCACTATCCCAAGGGCAGCTAAATGGATACGTTCTAATCGTCAATCCAGAATGGTCGTATAGATAAAGGGGAAGAGAAATTACATCTTTGGATTTTTCCAATTCCTCTGCGTCTTCCAAAGACATATCGTGTTTGTCCCCAAGACAATACCTACCATGAAAGCAAATCATATGGCCGAAATTGTCCCATGCGGTTCTTGGATTCTCTGGATCTTCATCCAGATAAATCTTGATGTTGTATCCCTTGTACTCTACTACTTCTAATGGCTTCATGTTTCTCTCCTTTGTTTATGGTTGACATCTAGTACCACAACAAAGGACAGGATTTCTCCTGTCCTTGATCTAGTGCTAGACAAACATGTTGTCTTTGTACTCCCTTTTCTCTTTTGTTTTCCAATTCCACAAATACCATTCAAATTTTTCCTGGAAAACTTTCCAAGGAGTTGGCAGATATTTATTCATTCTATCTTTTGTGGTAACGGTTTTCCATCCTCCAGAATTAAGTAGGGTTCTTCCATCTTCATAAAAAGTGACAACATTAGTATTATGAAGACGAATTACAATTCTGTTTTCGAGATATACAAGATAAGTGTTATTTCCAATCTTTTTAGAATTTCTACCTTTCAACATTTCTTTTGCTTCTTCATAAGTCATAGTTTTCTCCTTTCTTGGATTAGATTCTAACACCTTCAGATCTTGCCCAATTGTAAAGTCCCTCGTCATTGAGCACCCATTGTCGTCTTTCTTCGTTATTCAGACGACAGTTACTGCACACAGATCGAATACACATGTCTATTTCTTCTTTATTTTCTTTAATGAAATCTTTTAGTGTCATTGTATTTCTCCTTTCTTGTTGAAAACATTCCGCACTTGTTAGCAATAACTTTACACTTTTCTAACAATGGAATCTGTTTCGAACACATTTCATATGTCGATAATTTTGTTATTTTACATGACAATTCTTCAGAACCATTAATGGCATACCTACAGTGAATACATGATCTCATTGGTCCTCCTTGTTTTGAAGTTGGAATAGACAAAACTCCACAAAAGGCAGGATTTCTCCTGCCTAATGCATAATCTTGTTTATTCTTCTCAAGAAGTTTTTATTTTGCCAGTCTGGTAAAGGCACTCCATCCGATATCGAATTGTCCCCTAGAAGTAATAACAAAAATCACTTTCCAATCTCTGCTATCCTCCATAATGGCCTTAAATACTTTTTTGGGATCATCGTTCTGGCCTGGATGCCATCCTGTCTCATAATGGGCACAGGATTCTTCATTTTCCCAAAGTTTTCTATCCTGCCAACATGTAAAGCCTTGGTTTTCTAGGATCAAACAAAAGTCGGATGGTAAGGCTTTATTGGCAAACCCATAATGATTATCAGATTTGTAGTAGTCGATAATGTCGTCAATGAAATTTTCCCAACAATTACGACAAACAATCTCACAGTCAGAAGTCCACACGTATGAGGGTTCCCAACAATAGGAATCTGGAGAACTTCTGACTGCTTTGTAGCAGTCAGAGCAAGCCATCCATTCATCTTCCCACTGAAGTTGAGCGGCACCTTTCTTTTCGAGGTACTCTACCAATTTTGCGAGATTTGCCATTTTCTTGCGTCTCAAACCTGAATCAGTCAATATATCTGTTCTGCCTTCGTACTTATGGTCGAACCTATTCCAATACTTAGAGGGTCCATTCCAGTCTGCAGCAACAACTGGAATGTCGTCATATCCAGCTTCGCTGCAACCTGAATAATATGTCAGATCAAGACCTTCTCTATCTGCATAGTCCAAGATTTTTTGGATTTTCTCGTTATCGGAAACTGATCTTTCTTTCGTATAATGGACAAGTTGATCCAATCCTACCTGTCCAATTACTCCTTCTGGCAGTTCTTCGATTTCACATTTCTTGTGAATAATCATTTTTTCTCTCCTTTCATAAAATTTTCGATTTGTCTTTCCATTTTCCATGACCACAATTGTATCTTCCATGACCATGAACGTATTCTATTTTTATAATCACATACTTTTATCTCATATCCATAGTTGCCGAAACTCACATAGAACGAAAATCCGTCCCAGACATATTCCTTGTGAAATCTACCAATTCCATACTCTTTAAAATTGCAGTATGTAGTCCTGCAAATTGAGATTCCTAGCCCATAACATAGAACTCCCCTTGCAGGTCCATTTCTCCAAAAACACGAATCGTGTTCTAGATCTCTTGCCATTTCTTTCTCCTTGTTTAGTTATAGACAGCATTCCCACATTCATATCCCTGAAGTCCTGTCAGGGACATGATCTAGGAATTTTATTTGTTTAGAGGACAGTCCTCTTCAAAGTGAAAATCTCCCGCGTTATTGTAGAAATGATTATCTACATAATGATTCTCATACATTCCATACTTAACAGGGAACTCAAATTTCTCAGGCAATCTCTTCCAGGTTTTCACTTGTCCTGAGACCCTGCAGCGTGTGATATTCTCTTTTACTCTACCACGAGGGCCGACAGTTCTCGTGCATTCATGCCTTCCAGTAAAATGTAGAATTGCTCCACGATGGGCTTTTTCTAATGCCGATTCTTTTGTAATCATTCTAATCCTCCTCTCTGATTTCATAGGTTTGCCCCGACATGTCAAGGGCAGTTGTAAAGCCGTGTAACCAAAGTTGCGGCATTAACGATGATTGCCCAAATGTTCTTCCATCTGAACACCTACCTTCTACCCTTTGAGGATAGATGATTAAAAACCAGTGTGGAATTTCATCATGGACGATGTTGATTTCGCTGAGTTTGAAAAGTAAACTGAGATTTTCAATTTTTACTTCAACGAAGTAGTCTTCAGAACCTGGATAGATGAACGATCTAACTGCTTCGCCTTGTTTGCCGACCCATTGATTTTTTGTGTCACCATTGACATTGGTAATTTCAACCTTCATAGTTTTCTCCTTTTAATTATTGATTCTTACCAAAGACCATACAAAAAACACAATCAACAACCATACAATTATCAATATCATGACTTTTCTCCTTTGAGATTTCTAGAAACACTTCACAAAAGGGATAGATATTTAAACCTATCCCTAATGCACAATATTTCTATTTCTTGTTGTAACTTCCCTTCACATATGGCTTATTTTCTGAACGGACAGCAAGACCAATTGAAAAAGTGAAATCATAGAATCCGAAGAAAATACTTTTCCCATCTCCTCTCTCAATCTCGAAGACAATCTTGTTGTCAATCTCGGCATTAATACCTTCACTTTTAAACCATTTGGAAAGCTGTTCTCTTAGATCTTTGAATTCCTTTGACCTCTGGTAGTCACGCACAACAAAAATCCTATCCTGTACGCTGGACGTGTAAGGATAGAATGCCTTTGGCTTGTCATACCAAGTATCAATAGTGATTCTGAAACTTTCGTCCATTTTTATTCTCCTTTTTCTAGTTTTCTGAAAAGTTCCACTCTCCTCTGAAACAGAACCTGTCCAAGTAAAGGCCCAGGTTTAATTCCTTCTGCAACCAAGTCCTTACCTGTTATTCCATCTTTTGCAGATAAAGCATCTGCAATCCTATCGTGAGCAATAGCAAACTTTTCGGTCTCTGAGAAAACATCTGCCCCTTCTCTGCAAGTCGAGTCCAGAAACGAGACTCGAAAAACATCATATAAATGCTTCTCATTTTCCAAGACAAACTTCACAACCTTCCCTGGTTTCATCTTGGAAAGGTCTTTCACCCTCATGTGTTCACTACAACATTTTACTCCAAATTCCTTTAATTCATTAGGAATTCGAAGTCGTTTACAGAATTCCTCGACACAAGGCACACCTAACGAATCATGCCCGAAGTGATGAGGATGTTTGTCAGGATCAGTTTCGCCTTTGCCGAAATCATGGCAGAGCAATCCAAACCTGATCTTGAATTCGTCCGTTGAATTTAGCAGATTCATGACATGTCTGAAGGCAGTCCCGTCATGCATGTCAGAAACATGCAATTTTGAGATTTCTGGAAACCAGTGATCTAGCAGACCACATGAGTCCAAAGTCTCAAAAAAACGGCAAGGAAACGCCTCAGAGAGTGCCTTCTCCAATTCAATCCAGACCCTTTCACCTTTGAGACTTTTGATTTCCTCTTTCAAGGATTTCATAACCTCCAAAGTGGAAGGATGAACAGAAAACCCGAATCTTGAAACAAACCTTGCAACCCTGAAAACCCTCAATGGATCTTCGGCAAATGCATCACTCACATGCCGAAGAATTCCATTTTCAAGATCTTCCTGCCCATTGAACGGGTCGAACAGTTCACCTGTCAGGCAGTCAATGGCCATGGCATTAATGGTCAAATCACGCCTGAACAGATCCTGTTCAATGGTAACATTCTCGTCGGAGAAGAATGTGAACCCATGGTAGCCCACGCCATTCTTTTTCTCTTTTCTGGCAAGGGCGATTTCACATTTCTGCCCGTCAATTTCTACAAGAAATACAGGGGCATCATGCCCGACTGGTTTTTCCCATGGGATGTTTTCCAGGGATAAACCTGTCACGACATAATCCCTGTCCTTTGCAGAAATGCCAAGGAACTGGTCCCTGACAAATCCGCCGACAATAAAAGCCCTACCACCAAGAGACTTGATGGAAAGGGCAAATTCTTTTTCTGTCATTTCAAACCTCCACTTCTCCTTCAAAATCCTCCCATCGTTCCTTCATCTTTTCAATTACAGAATCAGGAACACCATGGGAATTTTTGAAATTTCCTGTACATTTCACAACATCCATCCAACATGACAGAGCTTTTGCCATGTCAAGGTAAGGTTGCATTTCCCACAACATAGTGAACGTGTTTGCAACTGAAACATGCAAACCCATTTCCAAATCTTTTCTAGCTTGCTCCTGACACCACTTGTGGGCGCAAGGAAGCAATTCGGGAATAAAATGATATTTCCCTTTAACCATGAAAAACATGTCAGCTTCGTAGTGCTGAAAGCCAACACCTAGCTTCTCCGCGAAAGTGGATTTTCCACTTCCGGGCAAACCTCGAACAATCACTAGCATGATATTTCTCTTTTCTCCAGAAAACATGACAATCTAGCAGACTCTCAAATTTTCTGGAAACAAAAAAGCCCTGCAGGACATGGAACATAATCCTGCAGGGCTGGGAATTACACTGAAAGAATTGGTTTTCCTACAGTATAGGTCATAGAATTGTTATAGTCCACAATAGACTGGATTTCCCTATGGGAAAGCTCAATCTGTTCGATTGCCGAAAAATCGCGCAACCTATGATCCATTGCGCGATAAAGCGAACACTTATCCTCTAGATCTTTTTCGAAAAGCTGATCTGAAAGGAGGAGAGCATGAATCATCTTTTCCCACATAATAATTCTCCTAGAGTTTTACGATTTTTCCGCCGAACATGCGGCGGGCTTTTAGTGCCTTGCTTGCACTTACATAATACTGATTCATAAACCTAGAAGTCTTAGGGAAAATGATCTTCCACATATATCCACAATCTTTTGCAATCTTATCGCTCATTTCTTCACCTCCACCGTTACGGTAAAGGTTTCTCTTCTACCGTTCAAAACACGAATGGCAACAAAAATTCCTTCTTTGACAACTTCTGGCATAGCTTTCTCCTTTTATTTAGGTTTTTTTACAAACTCCAAAGAATGTCCAACAGGCAAGCTTTGCAATCCATAGAAAAATCCCTAAAAACCTAAAAATCAGATTTCCAGGGATTGAAAACTACTTGGAAGAGGTCATGAACTTGTAGACTCTCCCCTTCCCACGACGAAATTTGGAAGCCTGACGTTTTGTGTTAACAACATCATTTCCGCTATACCGATCATAGAAATTGCTACAGGCATTCTTGAAAATGTTCTCGTTCTGGTACTCTTTGTTTGTCATGACGTCTCTCCTCAAATCAAACAATTCTGGAACATACGAAAGCAACAATCCCAACGATTGCAGCCTTCATAATTTCCAGAATTCTCCAGGGAAATTCACATAAAATCAAATTTCCCTGGAGAACATAACTAGAACATGTCACGGAATCTACAGAATTCAAAGACGGATGTTTTAATACTGTCTTTTTCCACTACATTCCTTTTTGTAGTGGAATGGAGAACGTGGATTCCGTGTTCTCTCAACATACAAGCAAGACGGGTAATAAATCCGGTTTCGCCCATGAGATGGACGTGAATTGTTTCATATGTTTCATAGGATACAATTTTCCCAAACCAATTCAAAACCAAGTCCTCCAACTCAATGGAGAACAGATATGGCTCGACATTCGGAAATCCCAAATCGATAATCTCGCCAAATTCCTGAGCAGCTTTCAATTGCTCAGGACTCCACTTTTCCGACGAATGATTGGAAACATTAATGAACATAATTCTCTCCTTAAAACAAAAATTCCCTCCAACATATGCACAAAAGAACAATTCCATTGCACATATGCAACAAAGTTTCCATACTATTTCCTTCCGAGGATGCAACAAAGGACTGCCAACCCAAGACAGACCGTCCATACAAACAGCGCAAATTCTCCGTTGGTTAATGGTCCCATTTAAAACTCCTTTTAAATTCCTCCAATTAAATGAGATTTCTTCAAAGCCCGCATTTGCCTAGCCAACTCCAAGCAAGCAAGGCAAATCCCACCTGAAACAGATTCCGAACAAACAAACCTGCAACCTGAACAATGGTTGCAGTGAACCTGTTTCTTGTCTTGTAAACAGCCAAAAACTCGCCCACATCTAATGCATTTGTACACAAAAGACGTTGTCATAATAATCTCCTTTCGTAGTAAAATGCATTCCAGAAAATCAAGAAAATCAAACACATGAGTGTTTAACTTTCCAAATCCCCTGGAAATAAAAAACCCCTGACATACATAAAGACTGTCAGGGGTTTTTTAGATTCCCTATTCTACGAATAGGGAATTCAAGAACTCTTGGAAAACCTCGCTATCCACCGTTACCTTTACAGGGAAAACGATATCGTTTTCCCCAGGAAACAGGATCTCAACCTCTCTTGCTTCTCTTAAGTTAATGACCACTTTTTTCATTTTATTCTCCTCCTTAAAATTAAAATTTCCCTCCAACAAGGAAACATAGAACAATTCCATATTCCCTTGCAACAAGGAATGAGCCAGTTTTATGTCGTGGCTCACGACATGGAATTTCTAGCTGAGCTTCCACATTCCAACAAGCCCAGCTAGAATGATGCAATAACAGAATAATGTTTCCATTATTTCCCCTCCATTAAAGAGATAATCGCAGACACCATGAACGTAACAAGCCAGACAAGGCAAACAAGTTCACCCTGCCCGAAGGAATGATTGAAAATACTGAAATCAGCGAACATAGTGCTGATAGCACATACGATTGAACTGAAGATAAAAACAATTTTCCCCATTTAAATCCCTCCAATTAGACTTTTCAATCGAAGAAACTTGTTCCAAGCCAAAGCCTGAAACAAGCACAATTCACATAACCCGCTAGAAATATCAGAATCCTTGTGATGTGGAAGATTTCTGACATTTCTCAATTTGCATCCAGAATTGCAAGTTTTGCAAGAAGACATGTTTTTCAATGTCTCCCCGCAACCAATGACCCTTCCACATACAATGCATTCCCTGATAGTCATGTCACACCTCCATTGAAAATGCATTCCAGAAAATCAAGAAAATCAAACACATGAGTATTTAACTTTCCAAATTCCCTGGAAAATAAAAACCCCCTGGAAAATCATATAAAACCAATTTTCCAGGAAACTTCATGAAGAAAATCATTCATCACAAACCTGGAAACTCAAAATCTTCCCAGCAGAAACAAGTTTATTTCCATACAGATTTGCTTCCTGAAAAGAATCAAACCTCCTCCTGATTTTTTTGGTTTTCCCATTTTTCTTTGTTCCATAAACAACATAGAACAAAGAAGATCTTGCCTCTTGTTCCTGGAACCAGCTAATAGCAGAATTCCTACCAATCTGCCATTCACTAAGATCATTCGCAAACTTAAAGTCAGACATAAAATCCTCCAAAATCAGATTTCCATAAACAAAATTCCCTCCAACAAGGAAACCTGTAAACAATCAGATTTACTTGTAATAAGGAACTTCAGAAAAAAACAGAACAGGTTTAAGATAAAAAGAAGGGGTAGCACGCCAAAAATCGACATGCTACCCCAAAGTAAAACACCATCGACAAAATGAATACTAAGCTTTGTCGATGGTTGTCAGGATTCAAGCCTCACTGACATGGCTAGAGGTTTCAAGCCTTAGCTCATATGGCATAAGAGGAAAAGCACTCAGGAATCGTATGGCATCCTGATGTCACCATGAAGATGCTAGTCAAACAATGTCTAGCTCGACATATGATATGCCCACAAATATTATAAAAGAAGTTGGTCAAAAGATCGTCTTGGCAATGGCAAAACATTGCACCAAGGTTCAGCGTTGCGGGCTACATATGTGATAGTTGTTCTAGCCAAATATCCTACACATGGAGTCATTGACTCCACACCTATCATCCCCCTGATAGGATCATTATCCGTTTCGCTACCTGGAACATGGAAGTCAGTATGCTAGTCAACATTGAAGTGTAGCAGGTCTACGGATTAAACCTTCTTAGTCGCCTTCCACCAAAAATGTTCCTTCACTGAACATATTCAATGTTGCGCGGGTTTTGTTGTTCTCCGTCTCCGGCCTTGCATGGTAACAACCAGGTCATAAGTGATCTGGTCAGTATCGTAAACGGTTTTAGCGGTAATGTACGGGTTATCGCCCTCGCCCTAATACGTTGCCGAAACATGTAATCCTATACGGACTCGACATGTTTTGCATTCCGAGCTGGCTAGGCTCATATTTAGCCTACTAAACTCCATTATCAGGTTAACAGAAAACATCCTACAAACACGAAAAGCCGACCACAAGTGAACATGGTCGGCTTTTCGTATCGACAGAATGTAAAGCTACATGATTTCAAAAGCATCGATTTTACCCTTTGCAAACATGTAATGAGCCATAGCAACAACGTTTTCATAGCATGTATGATCTGCTATATCGCTCGTCACGTTTGCCCACCCGATACCGTCTGTAAAGTGAACGCGTAGGTGATAGTATCTTGTCTTTTCCATTGTCTTTTTCCTTTCCAGAATACAGAAAGGCCGTCAAGGTGTTACCCTTGACGGCTTTCCATCGGGATTGGTTTGATTATTCGGTTTCCTTGTTCTTGGTAAGGTCTTTGGTGTCTCCTACTTCCCGGAGAATGTTAAGAAACTGTGTTACTAATCCATCGTCAAAGAGCTTCTCCGCAAAGCGCCTGAATCCCTCTTTACTCAACTTCAGCTGTCTTAAAGCAGCAAGGTCTTTCTCGAATTCGGCGGGATCATCTCCGCGATTTTTGGCGACTTGAATTGCATCCTTGTCGTCGGTTTTGATACCCTTTTCCTTCTTCAGTCCGTAACGTTCGCGAATAGCATCGAGGCTTTCGCCTTTCACAAAGCGCCGGATGCAATCAACCATTCCGGGCTTGCCGTTGTCTGTTTTGACCTTGACCAGCACACCTTTTAGCAATTGAGCATTGCGAAAGGTGCTAAGATCGTAGAATTCATGGCCTACTTCGTCGGCAAGCTTTGCAATAGACGCATATTGTTGCAAGGTGTTAATCGCCAGGCGTTCAATCTTGCTGTGCATCTTGGTGGCAACCTTCTTGACCGTTACTTCGTGGGACACCGCATAGGCATTCATTGCCTTGCCGATAGAAACCGCGCCTTTCAATGCAGTCTCTTCGCGCTCAATTGCGTATCGAGCAAGGCGACCGTACGAGTTTAGCATGCTAAACTCGTCAGGAGCGGTCTCAGGCTCACTGACAGGCTCAGGAGCGGTCTCAGGCTCACTGACAGGCTCAGGAGCGGTCTCAGGCTCATTAGAAGATCGGTGTTTCTTCATGGTACTTGTCCTTTCTGTGTCAAATTGTTGTGAGAATAGGGCGAACAATTCGCCTTCCACTTGTAGGGCATAGTCTTAGGCCAGGGACACGGGGGCGAATTGGCTTCCCAGGCTATTCTGCGGACGGTGAGCGTATACCCCTCTATATGATATTGTATTTTTTGAAATCTCTTATAAAATACATAAGAATTCCAGCATGTTATGTACTACCCACACGATTTCATATTTTTTGGAATTGCTCAATAGATTTTATACAACCTATCACAACAGAGAAAAATAGGATTTCATTCCTTGGATTTACTCTTGGAATTGAAATCCTGCTGAAGTTGATTTTGTTTTTTTGGAAAGGGTTAAAAGGTTTTCGTGCTTTGGGTAATTACACCGACTTTTTACCAGGACTTGAATTATTTCTCATATGGAAGTTTACTTGTTTTCATTTCAGCTCTTACTTGATTTATTGCATTGAACAGGAGGTTATTTAATTCCCATGTGGAATCTTCTTCATAATTCAGGATTGCTTCTATTGATTTGAATTTTTCTGTTCCCCGAATTGATTCCAATTTCCTGATGAGTTCTCGTTCCAGTGATGTTTGTGATTGTTATTTTCATGAAAACTCCTTTAAATCGGCTGAAATTGGCTGAAATTGGGTGTGTGTAATTTCAGGTACTTACGTGTGTTTTTTGGGAAAATCGCCCATAGGGTTTTTCCAAAAAAATTCGCCTATAGAATGGCTCTGTATAACAATTCTTTAGAAAATAAGAGAAATTGAAAGCTTTTGCTGAAACTGTCATCTAAGCTTTCTGTTGAATTCTTCAATTGCTTGGCTGATTGATTTGAATTCCTCTTCCGGGATTCTTACCTGAATTATTTTCATGTTGTGTTTCCTTGTTTGTTTATTTTTGGTATTGTTCTGTAATGCGTTTTGGTGCATTTCGCATTACAGAACAATACAAGTTTCAATTTCACTTGGATTTATATAGTAAAAATTCAATAACGTCTGGAATGGTAAATGAAACGCTATGTCCTCCTATTTTCATGTAGTTTCCTCTGATCAGAGGGGTTTGATTATTTTCCTCGTCCTGCAGGAGTTCATAGCACAATGGATTATTTATTGGAACTGTTATTAGGATTTCATTTTGTTTGATTTCCATTTTTCACTCTCGATCTGTAGGAATTTCAGTGAGATAGTATTTTTGTTTGTTATTTATGATCTTTGGGTTTCCTGAATTGACCTGGAAATTGAAGCTGCCAATTTGAATTCGCTTGTTGTGGAATGCAAGCTCGTTAAGGACACTTGCGAAGGTACTGTTGACATGGGCTATGATTTCTATTTCATTTGTTTTCATTTTGAGGCTCCCTTTTCATAACTCAGGATCTCTCTAATTTCGGTATTGGTTGGTTTGATTTTGACATTGTATATCGGGGAAAGTTTTATCCACAAAATTGGAGGACTCCCTGCTTTAGCTTCAAATTTGATTTCCTGGATATCCTTGATTTCTTGACCATCTATTTCTATCTTCGCTTTTGCTCCTACTCTACCAATCTCAATTACTACTTCATGATTGTCCATTTTACAACTCCAGTTTCTTGAAGTAGAACCAGATATTCCCACCTTTCTGTTTTTGCTCTGTTATGATGTAGTCTGTTTCTCCAAATCTCATTGGTGCTTTTGAATTCAATAGGTCAGTGAAGAATTGAAAGTTTTCATCCTCGATTGATGCTGCAATACGGAACTTAAGTATTTCTGATTTATCAAGGTTCATTCTTGTACTCCTTCCAGTCTTTGTGATTCCATAATGAACTATACATTTTTGAATGTGGATATTGATATACGATCCATATGTTCCCTTTCTTATCTTGTTTAATATCCATAATCTTCATTACATGTAGTTGCTTAAATGGATTTAGGTCTCCATCTTGAAGTACATACTCCTTGCCTATTTCTGGCTTTAGTTTCTCTTTAAATGACCATATATTCATCCTTTTTTTTATTTTATCTACAATGACAAATATAATCCAAAATAAAAGTATTATTATAGACATACCTGCGCAAATGAGAATAGTGAACATTCCAAGAAAAGTAATAAAATGATGAAAATCCATTGATAAATTTCCTATTGTCTCATTCATTCATAAATTGAAATTGAGGTTTTGGTTCTGATTTCATCAAAATCATTGTGGATGCCATCATAATGGCCATTGCGATAATCAAGAAATATTTCATCTATTATCTCCTTTGAGAGAATTGTTATTCTGTCTGAATTTAAGTTTCTCGATGTTGATTTTTGCCACTGAATTCAGATCGATTCCAAGCTCGGTTGCCAGAGCTGCGACATACCAGAGGACATCTCCGAGTTCATTAATAAGTTTAGCTTCTCTTGGAGATGTCATGTTTCCATTGTCGTCTCTCATTATTTTTTTAATCTGGTTGCAAACCTCTCCTGCTTCACCGGCGAGGCCGAGAGCAGGATAGTATACGTTGTTTCCCCTGTCTGGATAGACTGCAGTTTCGTTTGCTTGTTCCTGATACTCATTCAGCGTCATTGGAATTCCTTTTATAATGGGTTAGTAAAACATACATTGCTTCTTCTATCAACATGTCGTTTATAATCATTACAAAACAATGTGTTCCCACTGCTAATTTGTGTAGATAATATGTTTCATATTCTGTCTTTGGTGGGTCAAAAAAATATTCTTCTTCCGTCAGCCATTTACTTACTGGATCATAGATTGGAAATCTCATTTCTTGTTTAAGATCGATCATAGCTATTAGCTGACCATCTTTACTTCCACCGATAAATAATACAAAGTTTTTTTCACACATTAATATCTCCTCACATCTTCTTTGACTGCTTTAACGATATACTCTAATTCTTCTTCTGTTAGTTCTGGATAACTTGGCAAGATAAAACATTCTCCTGCTAATATGGATGCGTTTCTTATTGTGAAATGCATTATAGAAGATAATGTTCTTTAACTTCATTCGTCCATATCCCTTTCAATTGCGTCTGCTATCCCAAGAAAATCTGCTATTGTCATTTTGAAAACACGTATCCAACCGCCATCGTTATTTTTTCTATACAGTGTTATTATATTACTGCCTTTTAATTCATTGTTGATATAATATTTTGCCATACAACTTGACGCAATCACCTCTCTTTGTATCTTCATTTTATCTCCTTAAACAATCCTGGATATGACTTAAATATAAAATCATCTGTTGATATAAGATATCTATTTACTATATCGAAATTTATCATGATTGAATTCTCTCTCTTAAGATATGCATAATATGATAAATTATTTAGAATAATTTCAAGCTCTCCAATGGTATCGAATGTTATTATACCATTTGCATCGAAATAATTGCCAATATTTTTCATCCCATTGTATATAGGGACAGTTCCTGTTGCGAAGCAGTCTAGTATTTTTTCTGAAAAGTAGTCTGGAACATCTGAATTTTCGACGACAATGGAGAACATATAATCTCTAAGTCCATCATCTTTAAATTCCAATTCATGTTCTCTTAAGATACCAAATACATCTACTTGGTCGAAATACCTGCCTAGATGGTCTGCAATATCGCATCGAAATATTTGCTTTGGTGTCGATCTTTTGGTGGACGCGAACATTGAAGCATGTTTATTCTTTTCATATACTCCTCTATTTTTGATCCATGTGGTGCTTGGAGGAAACCATAATCCTTTGTTTCCTAACATGTCGAGTAGTTGACGATCATGAGTAAGTACATAGTGAAAATTTCTATGGTATTTTCTTATGTATTTATAAGCTTCACCAATTATTACCTCTGGTTCTATTAACATTGCGACTTTGTACTTGCATGGGATTTTTTCTACAAATATAGTACATAGGTCAGTAAAAAATATGGTGTCGTCTGGATCTGAGTCGAATTCGTGAATCCATTCTATATACTTTGACCCCAGCATTGCAATTGATGATTGATGGGAAAACGACGTATCAACTATCTTGGCTTTTGTCTTATCTACTTTCAAAGTGCCCACCTGTCTCTTCCCTCCAATTCCATTCTTCGTCAAATAGTGTTGCCCAATCATCGTCATCAAGGTTTTCAGCCGCCCATTTACAATATGAAGATGGAATATCTTCTATATCGTGTCCAGAGTATTTTCCAAATGGGACGATTGTAGCATTCATATCAACCTCCAATTAATTTTATTGCGATATCCATTGTACAATATATCAACATTGTTCCACCTCCAACTATCGAGACCAATACACACAATCCTGGAGCAGTTGTTAAGTGGCTTATCTTATCTAGACACATACCAAGTCCCATCCAAAATACAACCCAAAGCGACATAAATATCCAAGGTTTCATTTTTTTTATTCCTTCTTCTCTTGAGCCATAGCTTCAATTTCTTCGGTTAACAATTCATTCTCTCTTCTATTCCTAACAGAAATAGATTCGTATTTTACTGGTTTTCTTTTTTTTGACCCTAAACAAATGGGACATATTGCGTTTTTCTTGCTTTTTAATTGCCATCCATCTTCGATTGCCTGTTTTTTCAATAGTTTTATTTGGCCTATAGCATCAGACATCAAGTGAAAAATATCGGTTTGAAATATTTCCTCATCTCCACATTTCAAACAGACTATACGCATTGATATTTTATACGATATCACTGTTCTTGTTCCTCATCTCCCTCTTCGATGTGTCTTTTTGGTTCTCTATCCATTCTTACAAATTTCACATTCTCCAACACTATTGTGTTATCATCAATCCCTCTACTAGCAGAGTCTATGCATGTTTGTTCCATATCGATTCTCTGTTCTTCTGATATCTCGCAAATTCCGTAATAACTCATATTATCTACTTGTAGTATTATCGATATAAACATTCTTTATCTCCTATTATGATGTCCCATCTATCTAGATAGTCTTCTCTTTTTAGTCTAAATGATTTTTTAATATTAGTTTTATCAGGAGGTGGGATAATTATTGTTTTAATATTCATATGGTCGGATAGCTTAATGATCCCCCATTTGTCATGATGTCTCATATATATTGCCAGTATTTCAATATTATGATCAATATTTTTTTGTACTTGTTTTATACTAACAATATAATTCATATTGTGATGACGGTTTTGCTCTCTACTGGTGACACAAATACAATTTCCATTTACATTAGTTATATTTTCATTGATTTTATCCCATCTAATATTAATGTTATTGTCTTTCATGATATTGGTAAATATCATTCTTGCAATGGCATTGTGCTTCGTTGCATTCCTTGAACTGTCACCTGATAATATTTTCGATTCTGGATTACATGGGCATCCCATATTAGATATTTCAGCTTTTAAGTCGTCTTTTTTCTTTCTTCTAAATGAAGAATATGTTTCTCCATTAATATATCTAAATATTTGAGATATAAATTCTCTACTTCGATTGTACTTTCTAGCTATGGAAGCTAGACTCATAAATGGATTGGCTTTGACTCTTTCTAGATCATCTAAAAACTCCTTTCCATATAGTTCGTTCCAATCCTCCTCTACCTGCCTTCTTGTCCTTTTTTTTCTGCCTCTTTTCCCCATTTAGTCTCACTTTCTGTTTGATTATCGATCAAATTTTATCACAGTTTTCTTTTTTTTATGTTTTTTTAATTTTCGTGTATAATGTAGTGGTTTTCAATGAAAAAATCTTAAAATGGAGGTAAAAATGACCAAAAAGTGTGATTTTTGTTTAAAAAACGATGTAAAACTATTTAATATCCAAATGTTTTATGAGTTTTCAAACCGGATTTCTCATACGGTTATGTGTGAAAATTGTTTATCTTCCAGAGAATTTGTATATATTGACGAATCAAATATCATGAAATATTACAGGCCAACTGGAATTCGTCCTAGTTTGTTATTTGCAGAGGTTAAATATGAATAGTGACATCTCCATTGGCAATTTGTATAGATGTGTAGTTTGTGGACACGAATTTGTTAAATTATATGATGAAGAACAAAATTATGTTCATTGTCCAAATTGCGATCCTAAACATATTCGATTCAGCTGTTGTTTTCTAATGCAAAATGATGTCACTATTAGTGAAAAATTAGTATTAGATATGTTTGATAATGGTTTTTCAAAGATTATTTATTTTTAGTCGGAGTGAATGGTGATTGAGAATATATGGTATGAGTATGGAGTCTCTGATAAAACAGTGTCATTACTGTGTAAGTGGATAGAAAAAAGAACACATATTGTCAATGGTCCATTCCTTCCAATGCATTCCCAAAGATTCATTATCAATAAAAAATACAACAAAAATGGTGTTGCCATATATTCAATGAATATACTTGAAGGCGTTGAACATGGAAGGTCAACGAGTCCAAAGGCGTTTACAAACATAGATGAATTTGGCTATGCATTTTATTGCCTAGACGATGAAGATATATTGATAATTTTATCGTTTATTGATCCAATGAATGAATTAGAAAGTCGAAAGGAATGGATTAACTATTTAAAAGGGTTCAATATTAAGAAGTGTGATGAAAGGTTGGTATGTGCTATGGTTAAATTGCAAAAAGAAGCGGAGAAACGTGAACTTGTTCCATCAATTGAAGGAGAGATCAGGGGATGGGCGAATATCGCTGCATTCCTACGATGTAGTATTCCAACTGCAATGAAATTGGCTATAGAAAAGAAACTTCCTATTTCGAGGCTTGGCACGGAAGTTTATAGTACGGAAACCGTGCTAAGGAATTTTTTGATGGAGAGGCTTGAGACTGCCCCTATTTGGAAAACAACTAAAAAGAAGAAAAAACGAGATGGAGGAAACAAAGATGGAACAGTATAGAGCCGGGAAAATGGTTAAATTTATCTGTTCGAATTGCGATTATCCATTAAACGATATATTTTATGTTCCAGATCTGATTTGCCTCATTGTGGGGAGATTGAAATGACTCCTGTTTCAGTCCCTCATACTCATCGAGTTGACGATGTTGAAGCGGAAAATATCGGGATCAGTTCTGTCTTGGTTATCAAGGAATCACATATTGCAATTCACACATGGCCATATTATCAGGCAGCAAGAATCGTCATTGATAGCTGTAAAGATTTTTCAGATCAAACTATTTTGACCTTCCTTCAAGAAAAATTAAAACACAAAATATAGAGGTAATAAAAGAAGAATCTCATTCATGATAGACATGACTTTTAATGCTTTTTATTTTTTTTGAATTGACACCCTACACCTTACGTGCTAGATGATGTATAATTTGGAATAATAGTCTTTTACACTAAAGACTTATCAGCCAAGCTTCTTGCTTGGCTTTTTTGTTATCTGCAATTGGAGTGGAATCATGAGGCGTATTCAAGTTAAAGACATCAAAATCAATCGTCCAACCAATTATCGTGAGCTTATGCAGGCTCATCGTGGGTATGGTTCGTCTAAGGATGAAGATGGTCTCAATCTTCGCCAGAGAAAGTTTGTCGAATACTACATGGAGACTGGTAATCCTGGCGAGGCTTACAAAATGGCTGGAGGGATCGATTATCAGGATCAACAAGTTACGAATCTTCGTGCCGCAAACATGTTGAAAAATCCCTATGTGAAAGAAGCCGTCAAGAAAAGACAGCAGCATTTTCAGAATAAGATGGAGATCTCTCAAGAACGAGTTCTGCAGGAATACGCCTGTATCGCATTTTCAAAACTCACCGATTATTATGATGTTACCGAGAATGATGTTATCATAAAGAAACCAACCGAACTTACTCCAGAGCAGCAAGCGGCTATTGCCGATATCTCCATTTTTGAAAATGTTGTTTCAGGTACTCGTCGCGTTGCAAAAGTCAAGCTTCATGACAAGACTGAAGCATTGAAGTCTCTGAGCAAGTTCTTGGGCCTGTTCGAGAAAGACAATAAGCAGCGATCCAATGTCAATATCAAGATCGATGAAATTCTTTCTGGTCTTCCTCCTGAAATTGCAAATGCAGTCAGAAATAAGATTGTAAATGAAATAAAACCAATCGAATCGTATAATATGGATAACAGAACTATCAATTAGGTCATTTTATGGAACAAGCTCAGATAGATCAGATAGTTCAAAATATCCTATTAAATTATCCTCCTGATTATCTAAAGCAATGGGCAGATAGTAATCAATATCTTAAATATCAGAGTGACCCGATAGGGTTTGGAAGAGACATATTAAAGGAGACTTATACTACAGATGTAGAAAACATGATGCTCTCTGTTAGAGATCATCAAATGACTGTTGCTATATCGGGTAATTCTACTGGGAAGTGCGTAGAAGAGAATGAACGCATTATCCTCTCGGATGGGACTCTTGTTGTAGCGAAGGATTTGATAGGCCAAAAATTTTCGATTTTGTCTTTTGGAGACGACTGGAAGCAAAAATCTTGTTCTGCTTTTGCATTTGATAATGGAGTTCAGCCAGTATTTAAAGTATCTATTGACGGTGGAAGAGAGATAGTTAGGACAGGAAATCATCCGTTATGGGCCGCTAGATTAAAGAAGACTAAAAATTCGAAACATGCTTTACTTACTGTTGTTGATATGGGATGGAAAACTATTTCTGAATTGTCTAGTGAAGATATCGTTGCTGTACCAACAAAACTCAATACCATTAGACATAATGAACAGGACGAAGACGATATTAAATTAGCTGCCTACTTATTAGCTGATGGTTGTATTATTAATGATATTAGATTTACTAAAAAATGTGGTATTGTTAAGAACGAATTCGTAGAAATTATAGAAAGAATGGGATGTATTGCAAAGAAAACTGCAGATCCAAATACAATAAGAATTACAACCGATGAAAAATATCATGGATATGATTCGAATCCTATACGGAATATAGTTAAGAGTTGGGGAATATTTGGTACAAAATCAAAACACAAAAGATTTCCAGATTGGATTTGGAGACTTTCTGACGACCAATTAGGACTATTCCTTAATAGGTTGTTCTCTTGTGATGGATGGGCCTATTCTAAGATTACAAAAAAAGGAAATAGGACCGAAATAGGATATTCATCAGCATCAAAAGACATGATTGAAGATGTTTATTTTGCAGCATTAAGACTTGGTATTAGAGGTGATATTGTATACAAACTTGCCAAATGTGACGGTAAAAGTTTCGATGCATGGGTATGGACAATAAGAGATAAAGTCAATATCGACTTATTTAATAAAAATATTGGTCTTTTTGGAAAGCAAGAAGCACTTGATAGATGTGTTGATATTAACAATGATAAAACCAAGACATTAAAATGGCCATACGTTAATATTCCAAGTGGATATAAATGGGAAAAAGTAAAATCAGTAGAGTACATTGGCGATAAACCGACAGTCGGGATAAGTGTTCCGACTACCAATGTTTATTTAACAGACTTCGTTGAACATAATACGCATAGTTCTGCTAGTTTGGCTTTATGGTTTTATTTATGTCACCCAAGCTCTCTTATATTTACTGCGGCAGCACCTCCTTTAGATAATTTAAAACGTCTTTTGTGGGGAGAAATAGGAAAGAAGATATCTAAATGTAAAGACGATATATTCAATGGACACACATACAATGTAATGCATTTATGTGACAGTGAATGGCATTATATTACAGGTGTTGCAATTCCTCAATCGGGTGCTCCAGAACAAAAGACAGCAAAGTTCTCTGGGAAGCACAGTCCGTACATGCTCTTTATAGTGGATGAAGCAGATGCAGTACCAGATGAAATATTTACAGGTATCGAAGGTTGCATGTCAGGTGGCCATGTTCGTTTGCTCTGTATGTTTAACCCCAGAATCATGGCTGGCTATGTCTATCGCAAAATTAGAGACAATCAATGTAATGTGGTTCATCTGTCAGCCTTCAATCACCCCAATGTGGTAACTGGCAAGGAAGTCTATCCAGGGGCAGTTTCGAGAGAAATAACAGTAAAACGAATCAATGAATGTTCCATTCCTCTTTATGCTACCGACGAGCCTGATCAGTACACATTTGAAGTCCCAAAATTCTTAGTTGGATGTACCGCAAAAAACGATAAGGGAGTTGTCTACCCTCCTCTTCAGCCTGGATATCGAAAGGTTACGGACGCTCGTTTCTTCCACCAAGTCTTAGGCAGGTTTGGTCCACAAGGAGCAAATCAGTTAGTTCCTCAAGACGCTATTGATCGAGCAAGATATCGTTGGGACGATTGGGTAAGCAGACACGGTGAAAATCCTCCTGAATTGGTTAGGCCGATTTATGGCTTAGATGTTGCCGACCTTGGAGATGACAGCAATTGTAGATGTAAGAGATATGGGGATTGGGTAGCAAGATTTACTAGTTGGAAAGGTATTCATCCTAATGAGTCTGCAGAACGTGTTGCTGACGAAGCCAAGATTGACAGTTCACTTAATGTGAATGTGGATTCGATTGGTATTGGGGTAGATGTCGCCCCGTTGCTTAGAAAAGCAGGAGTCAAAGCTTCTGGAATAAATATAGCAGAAAAACCTACCAAGGAGTATAAGAAGGACGAAAAGAACGTACTAAAGTTCTTTAAATTAAGGGATCAACTCTATTGGGATACTGCAGAGTGGATTAAGAGTGATTATTCAATGCTTCCTCCAGATGAAAGGCTTATTGAGGAAGCAATGTGTATCACTTACGAAGAAGACAAGACGACACGAAAGATCCGAGTGCTGTCAAAGGATAAAATGAAGGATGCTTTAGGAAGAAGTCCAGATCATTGGGATTCGTTGACATTGACATTTGCACCAAAACCTAGATCTCCAAAGGCTAGGATATTATGATGTGTTATCAACCACTATCAGGATCTTGTCCTATTTGCGGTTCTGAATATGACAAGATCATTCATGGTGGTTTACCAATGAAACTTTGTAAAAATGAAAATTGTAGTTGTATCTGGGGATTTTGGAGTTGGTGGTTAAATGTCATTCCATTTACCGGATGGCTTATTAAATACGAATCTTCGTATTGGTCGGCATTGTGGTTTTATCTTTTCGGAGACGTAGAAGGGGAATAAAGATGAAGAAAATCGTTTGTATTATTCTTTCTATTTTTATGTTTGGTTGTGTTGGTTCTCAAGTTATTAGTCAAACTCAAGTTAAAACATTGGCAATGGATGTCGCATACATTGCATATCAGGTTTCTCCAGAATCTAAGATGTATATTGACACTATTTGTGCATTGAATGATAAGCTTGGAGATAATACTTCCATTAGAGATGAAATTAAAGTCCTTGTTGAACATGTTTGGGTTGAGTCTTGGAGGCTTAACCAGATTGGATTGGTGTTGGCAGTCAACAATCTCGTAGCACTTACTGGATTGGCTGATAGTGCGAATGTTGCGGTTAATAAATTGGAAGATTTGGTTTCAGGTATGTGTCTTGGAGCTAAATTAGCTGCAGAGCTTGAATGATATGAGTTCCATTTTTGACGATGTAGTAAGAATTAATGGTAAACTTGCCCCGTATGAGTGTTATTGGGATTTGCCAAATGAAGAGGTAGACAAACTATCCAATGGATGTGGGCCTGGAGATTGGAAAATAGATTTAGTTCCAGACTCACTCTTAGGATGTGATTTTACAGAATCTTGCAATATACACGATGTGATGTACTACTTTGGTAAAGACAATATAGACAAACAACTTGCTGACCGTATTTTCTTATACAACATACTTTACGATGTCGATTGTCATTGTTCTAATAGTGGAATTTTAAATCGAATAGAAAGAGTCGCACTACGAGAATCGGCTTTCCATTATTATCGTGCCGTAAGCGATCTAGGCAATAATTCATTTTGGAAAGACAAAAGTGAAAAATAGTAATCTTAAAATGAATCAATCTGGTATCGATATTATTAAAGATCGAGAAAAATTATATTTAAAAGCTTACTTGTGTCCATCTGGAATTCCCACTATTGGTTGGGGTCATACGCTTAAAGTCAAACTTGGAATGACATGTACAATAGAACAGGCCGAAGAATGGCTTAAAATCGATATCGAAGATTTTGAGAAGGCGATATACAATACTGTCAATGTAGATCTTAATGAAAACCAATTCTCAGCTTTGGTTTCGTTCGTATTTAATATTGGATATGGTGCATTTGTAAATAGCACTTTGTTAAGACTTCTCAACCTTGGAAATTACGAATCTGTTCCAGAACAATTGAGAAGATGGAAATATGGGTCTGTCAGAGGAGTAAAAACTGAACTTCCTGGTTTAGTTATCAGAAGAAACATGGAAGCCGAACTCTGGTCTAAACCTATAGGATAATCAAAATATGAGACTGCCATTTGGAATTGAAATCAGACGACAAAAACAAAGTCCAAAAACCGAAAAAAATCCCCTTCTTCGGAGATTGTTGTCTCCATTCCAATATGGTAAGTCATTACTTTATGATACAGACGTAACAAGGCAATTAAACGCCTACCGATCATGGGTTTATTGCGCTGCAGGATTAAATGCGCAGTGTGTCGCTCAAACCCCTCTTAGATTGTATTTTGCAAAACCCGCCAAGAATATCAAGACTATTTTTCCTACCAAGGCAGTGTCTGAAGAAAAAATTGACAATTTAAATAGATTCCATAATATATGGAAAATCCCCGCTGTAAGAAAATCAGTTGGAATAGAAGAGGTTGTTGAGCATCCCGTTCTTGATTTGTTTCGAACTGTCAATAATTTCAATAATAGTTTTGATTTGTGGGAACTTACGGAGCTTTATCAGGAATTGACTGGTAATGCGTACTGGTTGATTCTAAAAGACAAGAAGCTGAAAGTTCCTAGAGAAATTTGGACTATTCCTCCCGATAGAATCACACCTATTCCAGATCCAGACAAGTTCATTTCTGGATACAAATATGTATACGGCACCACAGAATATACATTTCCTGAAAGTATAATTATTCATTTTAAATTCCCTAATCCTCATAATATGTACTTAGGAATTGCTCCTCTTAATGCCGGTATTGCTGCGTACAATACAAATGAGAACATGCAAGTTTACAACAATTCAATGTTTCAAAATATGGGAAGACCATCTGGATTTTTTGAGACGGACGATGTTCTTGATGAAGAAGATTTTCAAAGACTTAAGACTGAATTGCACGATGTCTATTCTGGAGTTCAGAATGTAGGTAAAATGGGCCTTTTGGATCATGGCCTTACTTTCCAACAGGTAGGATTAAAACCTGACGAATTGGCATTTATCGATGGAAGAAAGGCAATCCGTGAAGAGATTTTTAATGTTTATGGTCAGTCTGTAAGTCTTTGGTCAGAGAATACAAATAGAGCTAATGCTGATGCAGCAGAAAGGCAATTTTATCGTAGAACTATCCGTCCAAGGTGTATTCGTTTAGCAGAAAAATTGAATGAAAAACTCTTGCCACGATATGATGGCAATTTATTTTTTGCTTTTGACGATCCTAGTACCGATGATAAATTGATTGACGCTCAAATTCGTAAAATGGATATTGGATCTGGTGTAGTTACAATAAACGAGTCTCGTAAGAAGATGCATCTTCCTCCATTGAAAGATGGTGACTCCCCGTTAATACAGATTCAATATGCACCATTAGAATCTGTTGTATCTGGAGCCACACTTAATAGTAATCCTGGAGCAACTGCTCCTCTTAATGAAGACAAGCCTAATAATAAACCACCTAAAGACGAAGAAAAACTACCTAAAAATGTAAAACCTTCTAAAGCATTAGTTGAGCATATTTTAATGTCTATGCTTGAAGATAAGATATACAATCAGAAGCTTAAACAACTTAGCAAATAATTGGAGTGCCAAATGAAGAAATTCATTTTATTTATCGTTTGTCTGTTTATCTCAACTAGTGTTTATGCCGGGCCATTTATTGCTGGTGGTGGAGCTGGCACTGGAGATATGGCTGAAGCAATATACTCCACAGACGGCAAAATTAAAACTTCAAAAGGAGGCACCGGACAGGACTCGTCCGCCTGGGATGGCTGCTATCCCAGCCTGGTCGGCGGCGTGTGGAGTTGCGACGACAACGACACCGCCATGCGGCGTCTATTGGGACTGGTTATCGGAACTGATGTGTTGGCCCCAGATGGGAACGGCAGCAACCTGAGTGGAGTAGTTAAGGCCGAGAGCGACCCATCGGTGGGCGCCGTGACCGGCATCGTTTCCTCCAATGGCGCAGGGGTGTTTTCTGCCGCAACTTATGCAGACGTGGTCGGTCTCTGGAGCACCTGCACCGGGTATCTGAAAGACGACGGCACGTGCGACACCCCCCAGGGCGACAACGAAACCCTGATCAATCGGCTGATTGCTGAGGGTGCTTCCGACAATGAAACCATCGAATCACTCATCCAGCAGAGTCATGCCGACAACAACGCGACAAACTCAGAGACCCGCTCGGATCAGTCTGTCACCCCGGCGAGCCTCGCCTATTGGTCCCAGAACGCACTCACCACAAGGCTCATGGCCTGGCTGGCAGGCGGTACGATCACCTCTATCGTGGTCGGTGACGGCAACTTCACGGTGGATTCGAGCGGGAACGTCCTTATGCGCACTGCCTCATATATCAGGGACGACGAAAATCCTTTCTGCACTCAGTATTATTCAGGCACCAACTACGACGACAATTACACGGAAATTTGCGCCCCCGAGACTGGATATAGTGAGACCTATCGGCTGTATTGGCCTGCTGCCGCACCGACCGGGGATCAGGTGTTGGTGTTCCCTGCGCCGACCTTGGGGAAGAGTCAGGGAACGTGGGAGGATTTGGCAGGTGGTGGGGATCTGGTCAGCACAAACAACCTTGACGACGTTGACAACTCGACAAGGGCACGGCGCAACCTTGGCTTGGAGATTGGGGTTGATGTATCAGCTCCGGTCACTTCCACCGAACCCATCATCAACATTGCCCTGCGCGGTGGCGGGTCGGCTATCACGACAGGGAGCGCAGGCAATAAGCGCATTGCTTCAGCGGCCACAATCACCGGCTATACGATCACTTCTTCGGCCTCGTGTAGCATCACCGTGGACTTGTGGAAAACCACCTACACAGCCTATGACGTGAGCACTCATCCGGTCGATGGTGACTCGATCACCGCAAGCGCTCCGATCACATTGACAACGGCGGTCAAGGCGAAGGACGAGACCCTGACCGGCTGGACGACGACCCTTGCTGCCGACGACATTATCCATGTCAACGTCGATTCGGCGGACTGTACTGGAGATGTGGACATCCAAGTCTACGGGACAAGGAGCCTATAATGAGACGGTATTTTGCTCTAGCATTCCTCTTTTTTCTTGTTCCAGCCATAGCGTTTGGCGCAACTGCTACCTCAACCGGCTCGGGCAAATGGTCTGAAGCTATTTGGTCTGGCGGGGCTGGAGACGGTGGTGCTCCTGCTGACGGTGATGCTGTAACGATTGCTGAAGGCCACTCTGTCTTGATGGATGCCGATCTGTCGGGCTGGACCGGCATTACCACTCTCACGATCACCGGCAGTGCGGCAAGCACTCCAGGCATGTTGTACTTCAAAAACGGCACAAACGGGTATCTCAAGTTTGCGACTGGTGGCAGTTCCACATATGGTATAGTAGGCACGAACGTCGCCAACAAGGGGAGACTGCTTGCTAACGCCAACGGAGATTGGGATAACGCAACATCTCTAACCTTCGCCAACAAGGCAATTATTGACCTGGGTGGTACTACTACGGCGGCGGCATCTGCCACGATTTACGCTCAGTATCTCGATATCAAGTTGCTGGCTCATGAGCCCACCAACAAATCAGTCACGGTCTATTATGACAAGTATGCTGTAGCTGAGAGTGGAATCAATACCACCACCAATGTCATCACGTTGGCATCTGCTCACGGCTGGTCTGCGAATCGAGCCGTCAAGGTACGGACAACAGGGACTTTCCCAGCCCCTCTCAGCGCGGATGGAATCTATTATGTCGGCTCTCCGTCTGGTGCGGATTTGAAATTGCTCTATACCAGTGGCGGGACCGAGGTAGATCTGACAAGTGCTGGAAGCGGGACTATCGAAATCTACTCTGGGTATGACACCTACGCCGGGGTTTCACAGGTCAATATCCTGGAGGATGTGACCGCAGATACCGGGTGGATTGCTACAGACGGACATGATGCTGTCGTGTTGGCCGATATTGGACCTGCTGAATATGATCAGCAACGCACAGCGATTGCCTCTATTGATTCAGCAACACAGATCACTCTTGCCGCTGCGCTTGATTCTGCTCAGTATCCAGGCGCGAAAATCTGGCTTTCGTCTCGGAATGTGTCTATTAGGTCCTCTGCCTCCGTATCGTCTCATAACATTATCACCACGAGTACAGGTAATACGTTTGGATGTGAAATCAAGAATACACAGGGGACCGGGACTACGTTTTATAGCTCCGGCTTCTACTACTCCAACAACAACACCATCTCGGGCACAATCAGTGGCTGCAACTCCGGCTTCTTCTACTCCTCCAACAACACCATCTCGGGAACGATCAGTGGCTGCAGCTCCGGCCTAAACTCCTCCTCCAACAACACCATCTCGGGAACGATCAGTGGCTGCAGCTACGGCCTAGACTCCTCCTTCAACAACACCATCTCGGGAACGATTAGTGGCTGCAACTCCGGCTTCTTCTACTCCTCCAACAACACCATCTCGGGAACGATCAGTGGCTGCAGCTACGGCCTCTACTACTCCTTCAACAACAACATCTCGGGAACGATTAGTGGCTGCTGCTACGGCTTCTACTACTCCAACAACAACACTATTTCGGGCACGATCACTGGATGCAGCTACGATATACGAGGAAGATCAATAGGCAATATAATAATCAACGGACGAACAGCAGGAGATCTAACCTACTATTCAGACACGCGCAATACCCAAGGCGTTGAAATGCGCCTGGGGGTCGAATCGTGGTTGTATGCTATCGGCACGGACTTTGTGAGGGATGCTTGGGGGGATGTGGATCGAGTAACGCACGCCTCACCTAGGACGGGTGGAAGTGCGTCGGTAATCCGCGCAACGGCACAGAGCAACATAGCCAGTTACGCCAAAGACGGTTTGCTGCTGTTTGCCCACCGGATCTACATTCCCGCTTCGGGGTCTCGCACAATCACCTATTACGCACAGACCGACTACACAGAAGGGCTTACAAGCGATCAGGTCAAGTTGGTATGTTATTACGAGGACAACGAGACTGACACCCATCGAACAAGTGTCACTAGTACTCAGGCCGTGACGGTTGCGAGTGGTACAGATGACTGGGACCAGTACCTACAGGTTACGGTTGTCCCTGGGCATGCGTCCTTTGTCGATTGCGAGGCTCGATTATACGCCTATGAGTCTGGGAAGTATCTCTATATTGACCCCATGCTTGTGACGACCGGGCAAACCGTAATCCCGAGTTGGCAGTACGGTGAGAGCAAAGTCAACGTGTACGCAACACCAGCGGGTGGCGGTGGCAAATGGGTGTACTAGGAAGATTACTAATCGCTTTTCTGTTGACTGCTCCGTGGCAGGCGTTTGCATGGACACTCACCTGCGATAATGGCACCAACCATCGCTATTACGAGATAGTTGGTGCTCCGTGGGGACGGGTAAGGGTCGAGTCGTCCGGGTCGCGGAAGGGTGTGCGGTACCAGTATCGCGTGAGAGTGGATGATAACGAGAGCACGCCAAACACCTTCACCTGGGCAATGCGGCGATGGAGTCCTCCCACGGGGGAGTGGGGGGATAACACCACGGCGGTCCCTCTGTCTGATTCCGGCAACGCAACCCTCAACGATGGAGATGTATATTTCGACCTGGGCAATGCGACGGGGCACAATGTGAGCGATAATGCCACATACTATCTGAGTGACAACGCTACAGGATATCTCTCAATCAGCGCAAACCTCATGCCCAAGGGAAACCGATGCCTCAAGATAAGAGCGGTAGGCTATAACGACACGCTTGTCTCCCCGTGGGTTCAGTGGTGCTATACGCGAGAGTCTTTTGACGGCAACTTCACGGGCGATGAAAACACTACGGATGTGCCGGTTTCGAGCCAACACTACAATGCCGACGCTGGTAATTGGGACGTAATCGAGGGCGGTCACTCCATCGGTCTTCAGATGGGAGCGCACTGATGAGCGCCCTGACCGACCGTATTGCTGGCGTTGCAGCGGCCCGAGGCGTGCCGGACCAGGCCGTAATCGACGCGCTGGTCAAGGCGGTAAAGGCCAGTATCGCCAAAGCCTACAGCCCCGATTTGAACGTTGAGATAGGCTTCGATGCTGAGGGCAGCCTGGAGGCATACGCATTCAAGGAGATCATTCCAGACGGGCAAAGCTTGGTCAATCCTCACAAGCAGATCCGCCTGGCGAAGGCCCGCAAGAGCCTGCCCGACCTGGATGTTGGCGATGAGTACGGCGAACCGGTAGACGTTGCCGCGCTGGAGCGAAAAGCCCTGGAGCCGGGCAGACTCGAAAAGCTCTTCGAGCGATACGGCAACGGACGGAAGGAAAAGCGAACCGCAGAACCGCAGAACACCGAATATCCAACCGCAGAAGTGGACGACGGTCTGACCGCTTCACCGCCAGTACCGCCCTCGCTGCCTCCACGGCCACCCGTCGAGATCATCGAGACGAAGCCGGGCATCTTCCGCGAGGTCCCCTGGAAGGACAACCGGACACGGGCTGAGATTGTTGCCGATCTCCAGCGAGAGGTGGATGAGTGGCGTGACAGCATGGTCTCTCAGTTTATGGAGAAAATAGACGAATATGCGACTAACCTGCGGTCGCTCATCGAGGAGCAGGTGAAGTGAACTACTACAGACACTACGATGATTGTGAGACCGTTTCAACGAGTAGTATCAATGTCGGTTGCTCCTTTTGTGGGCGCGATCTGTCGAATTATTATGTAGTGACCTATTTGGATGGGCGGCCGATTTGTGATGAGTGTCTGGCCAAAGTGCAATTGTCGGTACAGTGATCTGGAACTATGGGAAGCAGGTG
>Ga0302250_1000253_pt1 | contig 63050 bp, 55 predicted proteins | sample AAG_RA_Asp_MG_FD_193536 | JGI IMG/M metagenome (GOLD analysis project Ga0302250, IMG submission 193536) | Enriched activated sludge microbial communities from anaerobic digester in WTTP, New Holstein, Wisconsin, United States - AAG_RA_Asp | ecosystem: Engineered > Bioreactor > Anaerobic >...
ATCCTCCTTTATATAACTTATCTTTCAATAATAAATTATATGAGTTTTGGGTAACCAATACTTTTTTTTGTTTATTTTTCTCTGCATACTATTTTCATTGGTAAATCCCACATTATTTACGAATGACTCATATTATTAGCTTACTGGTAAATACAATGGTTATAATACGAGGGAAGCCACTTAGGGGTCACTGAAAAAGTCTATTTGAGCAATAAAGCAAGGATTTTCGTTATGAGGCGAGAAAGAACGAGCGAGCATACTACAAAGTAGTCTGTAAACGAGTTCTGACGAAGCCGTAGTAGAAAAGCATTATCTTTATTGCCAAAAGAAAGATAAAAAAGGGCAAGGTTTTTGGAACATTACACTAAAAATTTTGTACTTTTAAAACGATAATCTACTATAATCAAGACAATTATTCATTGGAAAAAATATCTTTCGTTAGACTTTTTCAGTGACCTCTACAATAAAGGGACAAACTACTGTTACTGATACAGGTGTAAAGTATTATAAAAATTAAATCATGAAATTGAAAAACTCTTCTAATAGAATATGAATCTCTTATAGATTCTATTGAGATCCTCACTTGAGAGTGACCTATTAAAATCAAGTTTTATTTTGTTTCTTTTTATATTAAGTTTTAAGTCAAAAAACTTTTTTATTTCATCTATCAAATCAGTTCTTTTATATATATTTTCACCTATAAATATTATTTTTGTTCTATTTTCATCTGTCTTTATTGATATATATTTTACAACAGGTTTATGATTTACAGGATAATTTTTTATAAGTGTAGGAGTAGAAATATTAAAGGTTGAACCCAAATAAAGTGATAGATTCCTTTTGAATGCATATTCAAGAGCCTTAGTTTGCCTTATTTCACTATCCACTTTAGCTATCTCAAAGAGCTCGGTATATGATATATCCTTTATCTTAACAGCATTCTCAATCTTTGCTGGATTTGAGGAATAAACACCAGCCATATCACTCAAAAGATAACAATCAGCATCAAGGACATCGGAAACGTAAACAGCAGTATAATCAGATCCACCACGTCCGAGTGTTGTTATATCTAATTTTTTTGATATACCAGTAAATCCTGGTAATATTACAACATAACCGCTTTTAATGAGCTTCATTATTCTTTTTTGATTCAGAGATATGATATCAGCATCAGAATATTTATTCGTGGTAATAATCTCAGCCTGATATGGATTTAAAGCTATTGATTTTATCCCTATTTTTTTAAGGGACATCTGCATCAGTGATATGCTTATATTCTCTCCAGATGAAAGAAGCATATCAAGAGCTCTTTCTTCACGAATAAATTTTTCACTCAATTTTAAAAGGTTGTCAGTGATATCAGCTGGCGCAGAAAGGACAGCAACAACATTTTTATATTTTTTTTTAAATGACTTTATTCTGTGTGCAACAAAGATAAACTTATCACTGTTTGAAAGCGAACTTCCACCAAATTTAACTACCGCTGTGCTTTTCATCAAACCATCGTTGCAGTAACCCTTATTACCTCAGCAAGCGTTGTAACACCTGCCCTTGCTTTTAAAATCCCATCCATAAGAAGTGTTCGCATTCTCCCCTTTGATATAGCAACCTTCTTTATGACATCGGTTGTTGAATGGTTTAAGACCTCTCTTCTTATATCCTCATTCATAAGCATAAGCTCAAATATACCAGTTCTGCCGAGATATCCTGTTCCCCTACACTCTGGGCAACCATCCTCATTTGCAACCCTATACTCAGCATTGGGCTGGATAAGAAGCTCTTTAACTATCTTCGCCTCAAATGGGTCTAAATTTCTTATAAACTCGTTGACACTTGCTTCTCCCGGAGGAGCAGCCCTCTTAGAACACTTCGGACATACCTTTCTTACAAGCCTCTGAGACATTGCCCCTATCATAGATGAAGCCATAAGAAATGGAGGAATTCCCATTTCAAACAATCTCTCTATGGTGCTCGGGGCATTTATCGTGTGGATAGTAGTAAACAATAGATGTCCTGTCAGAGCAGACCTCAAACTTATCTCAGCCGTGTCATAATCCCTTATCTCACCAACCATTATCACATCAGGATCCTGCCTGAGCACTGTTCTTAATCCCTCAGACCATGTAAACCCAGTCTTTATATTTATCTGAGACTGATTTATTCCTTCAAGCCTGTATTCAACAGGATCTTCAAGCGTTATTATATTTATAGCAGGCGTGTTTATATTTTTTAGCATTGCATACATTGTTGTAGTCTTACCTGAACCAGTTGAACCTGTTATAAAAAATATGCCGTAGGGATTTCTTACAACCCTTTTAATTATTGCCATTGTCTCAGCATCCATTCCTAATTGCTCTATATCAAGACCTAACTGTGCTTTATCAAGAACCCTTAAAACAAGCTTTTCACCATTGATTGTTGGGAAGGATGAAACCCTAACCTGTATTGCTCTATTATTTATTAATTTCTGAAATCTTCCCTCTTCATTTCTATATGTGGATGGTGGTTCCGGGTCAAAACCTGACAAAACTCTTATCCTCTGTGTTAGAGGAAGCTGAGAATTTTTAGGGACACTCAAAACATCATGAAGTATTCCATCTATTCGGAATCTGACCCTTAAATTCTGTGACTGACTTTCTATATGCACATCACTTGCCCTTTCTTTTATAGCATACTCAAGTATCATATCGCTCATCTTTATAGCAAGATCTATCGCAGGCGATTTAATCTTTGAATTGAGCAAAGAATTATATGCTTCCTCAAGAGAATTAAATTTTACTGCTTCATTTTGAACATTCTGCTGATCTGGCTGCTGTGGTTTATTAGCATCATCCTTTTGTCCCCAGAAAGGCATATTTCCTCCTCTTTTATTAACAGATTAAATTTTAAAAAACATTGTTTATAAATATCTGTTAATAATCTATACTTAAAATTTTAAAATCCTTTATACCATTTGGAAGAGTAACCTTAACGGTTTCTCCAACTTTAGCTCCGAGCAATCCTTCAGCAAGTGGAGAATTAACCGATATTTTTCCATTGGCAGGATCTGCTTCAGGTGTTGATACAAGATTGTAGTTTTTTTCCTCACTGGTTTTAATATCAAATATCTTTATCTTGGCTCCAATCCTTACCTCATCCCTGTTGACATTTGTCTCATCCACAATCTTAGCTTCCTTTAATGTCTTTTCAATATCAGATATTCTTATCATAATAAGATTCTGTTTTTCCTTTGCATACTGATAGCCCGCATTTTCACTGAGATCACCCTGTTCTCTTGTTTCTTCAACCTCTTTGTTTATCTCAGCCTTTTCTCTGTACAGTGCATCAAGCTCATCCTTTAATTTTTTTATTCCATCCTTTGTAAGATACGTTTCCACAACTCTACCTCTCTATTATTTTATTGTATTCTTCCCCATTTACTCTTAAAATATATGGCACCGGGAGGGATCGAACCTCCGACCTGACGCTTATGAAACGCCCGCTCTTACCAACTGAGCTACGGTGCCATATAATATATTATACCACAACTGAATTAAAAAAATGGTCATCAAAAATACTCAGAGGAACTGAAACCATTTTTTTTACACACTATACCGTAATACACTCTATTTGTGATATTTTTTTATTATTCCTTTCTCCATTCTAAGCTTTGTATCCTTTATAGCTCTGCTTATTTTTTCTTCAGCAGATTTCCTGAGTTCCTTTTCACTCAATTTTATTCTTGCTATTTTTTGCTCTATTGCTTTAAGTCCAACAGCAACTGCCTCTTCCACATAAACCTCTGGCTCACTCATTAATGGTATTATATAATTCTCATTAAGCCCTTTTTTTGTTGCATACTTTGCAAGTGCTTCAGCAGCAGCTATACACATCTCGTCAGTTATAGTCTTTGCATGGACATCAAGTGTCCCTCTAAAAATACCAGGAAAACCGAGTGAATTATTAACCTGATTATCAAAATCACTCCTTCCAGTTGCTACAACCTTTGCTCCTGCTTCCTTTGCCTCCCATGGCCATATCTCAGGTATAGGATTGGCTGTAGCAAAAACAATTGCATCCTTATTCATACTGCTTATCCATTCCTTTTTTATCACATCAGGTCCTGGTGTTGAAGCAGCACTAAGCACATCAGCACCTATAAGGGCATCGCTGATACTTCCCTTAACCTGATTTTTATTTGTTATCTCGCACATATGCCATTTTTCTCTGTGATTCTTTAAATCTTTTCTGCCCTTATGAAGCGTACCCTTTGAATCAACATATATAAGATTCTCTGGCTTTGCACCATATTTCATATAAAGCGTTCCTATTCTTATGTTTGCAGCACCTGCGCCTAAAAGAACAATCTTAACATCACTCATCCTCTTGCCAACAATTTTTAAGGCATTGATCATTCCTGCAAGGCATACTGTTGCTGTTCCCTGTTGGTCATCATGCCAGACAGGTATGTTCATTCTTTTCCTGAGCTCATCAAGCACATAAAAACACTTAGGCTGTTCTATATCCTCCAAATTTATTCCACCAAAGCATGGTTCTAAGTGCATAACAGTCTTTATTATCTCATCAGGATCTTTAGTGTTCAAACATATTGGGAAAGCATCAACTCCACCTAAATATTTGAACAGCATTGCCTTTCCTTCCATAACAGGGATTCCAGCCTCAGGACCTATATCGCCAAGCCCTAATATCCTTGTTCCATCGCTCACAACAGCAACCATATTTCCTTTGTTTGTATGCTCAAAAACCTTTTCCGGATTTTTGTTTATATCCTTACAAACCGAAGCCACACCCGGTGTATACCATATAGCAAAATCATCATAGCTCCTTATACAAGATTTTGGTGTTACCTCTATCTTTCCCTTGTAGAATGGATGCATTTTCATAGCATCCTCTGCAGGCTTATTAGCTTTTTTTATCAGCTCTTCCTTGGAAACCTTTTTCATTTTATTTTTTTTCATAATCTCTCCTTGTTTACAGAATTAACCCTCCTTATCTGATTTTATTAAATTATATATCATTTTACAACAAAAAAATTACAACAAAATGATATAACAGATTAGATGAAACACAAGACTTTCTCATGTTATAAAAGCTCTAATTTATATGAAATATCAAAATTTTCTTTTTCTTCTTCAAAAAGTTTTTTTATATGATCATCCATAGTAAGATATATTATCTGCCAACCATCTTTAGCAAGTTCAAAAAGTGTATTAACCATTAATTTCCTTTTATCATAATCAGAGTGTTCAAAGGCATCATCAAGTATTAAAAACGCCGGCGAGTTTTTAAGCAGTCTGTTCAAAAACCCAATCCTTAATGCTATCATAACCTGTTCCTTTGCCCCTGTGCTTATATCCTTCAATGGGAATCTGTTATAATCATCTGATATATATATATCATCTCCTTCAAATGACAAACTTCTATACCTTCCAGTTGTTTTATATATATAGTCGCTTATATCATTAGATTTTAATGCCTCTAAAATCTTTTCATCCTCTTCCATTGATATTTCATTTACAGTCTCATTTATGAGTATCCCTGCTATTATAATAACCTCTAAATCTTTTAACTTTTTTTGAACTTCTTTCCTCTTGCTGTATAAATGTTCTATAAGAGCAACCCAGCTAACGTTAATATCATCACCCGTAACCCTACAGACTGACAATTTCAAATCTTTTAATTTTCCATCTTCCTTTTTTATCTCATCATCAATATTCTTAATCTCTTCTTCTATACTCTTAACATCATAAGCACTGTAATCAACCCCAGGATTTTCTTTTTCATAATCTATCTCATCAACCCCAAGCCCGTTAAGCTCACCTAATTTTTTATTGAGTTCATCCTTTATACTTTCTTTTTTACTGATGATTTTATCAAGACAATCCTTCCACTCATATTCACTTATCTCACTATGTTTTATTTTAATAAAAAAATTACTGATTTCTTTTTTTATACCACTTATATTACTACAAATCTTTTCATGCTCTATCTTTTTTTTCTCAAGCTCATCAACTGATGGTTCAAGCCTTTTCATCTCTGACAAAATCTTTTCCATCTCATCCTTTTTAAACTCAACACCATTGCTATCACTTACATATTCATTTTCATCCACATCAAGCCTTGAAAGTCGCTCCCTTAATTTAGCAAGAGCATTATCAGTCTCTTTTTTCATCTTTTTTATCTCACTCAATGCCTCCCCCCACTCTTGCTCCTGTTTTATATCCTTGCCTAACTTTTTAAAACTATCAACTATTGAATTATAAAGGGTTTTAACCTCAACATTTAAGCTTTCTATCTGATTTTTTATAAGCTCTAATTGATCAAAATACTTCTTTTCATCATTGTATATGGCATCTAAATCTGAGATACTATTCAAGTCTGATGAGAATCGGAGTTTAAACTCTTTTTTTATCTGGTTCAATTCCTCATTCTTTTTGTAATAGTTTGAATAGCTTTTAATCCTTGAAACATATATAAACTCAAATATAAATCCGAAAACAATGGTTACGCTTGCTATAAAAGGTTTTGATATAAACACCATAACCAGTGAAACTATCAGAAGAAAAATAAATGCAGTGTGATAAAGCTTTGGATTATCTGAAATGCTTTTATCGTTTAAAAAATTATTATACCTCTCTCTTGCAGACTCAAGCCATTTTAAGTCTTTTGACTTTTCGCTGTACTCCTTAGAAATATTATTTTTTGACTCAAGCTCTCCCTTTTTATCAACGTACTTTGATATGTTTTGTTCTAATTTGTTAATCTCATCCTCATCAATCTTATAAAGCTCTGATTGTATCCTTTCTATTTCTTTAAAAATCGTATAAGCTAAATGCCTCTTTGCCAGAGACTGCTCTTCATATAATTTTTTAAGGTCCATTAGCCTTTCAACTTTTTTGTTTAGAGCATCAATCTCAATTTTAATTCCTTTAAGATTTTTTTCTTCCAATTCTAATTCCCTTATCAGCTCTCTTATACTTTCAGGTTGATAATCAGAAATCTCTTTCTCTTGTTCAGAAAGCTTTTTTATCTCATCTGAAAGAATATATGCCCTGTACTTCCTTGCCTTTTCTAAAAGATCCTTTCTCTCAGCAAGATTTTTCTTCCTTTTTTCTAAATCATTTAATATCCCATCCTCATACTCATTGTTGACCCTTTCTAAGAGCAGATTTATATCATCCAATAACTTTTTTTGGATGTGATACTCCTTTCCTTCCCCCTGATTTGCAATAGTGATTCCCAACTCCTCTATTCTGGCATTTTTAACTGTTTGTGATAAATTATTTAATATCAGGTCAAGAATCTTACGAGATGAAAGCATATCCTTTATAAGCTCCTTATCAATGCCAGAGTATCCTTTGACTATATTGCTTTCCCCTTCCTTTACCACCATAAGCTTTAAAAGTGATGACGGTAGCCCTTTACTGCTTTGCTCTATCATCTCATCTAATTTTTTCTTCTTGGGAGATTGTGGAGTAAGCTCAACATCACTGCCATTTATATCAATAATAATTTTTCCACTACCGCTATATCCCTTCATATTTTCCCAGCTTTTATCATTGAAAAGTGATTTTATTATAAACTCAACCACTGATGATTTGCCGCTCTCATTCTTCCCATATATAAGATTTATTTCTGAAGGCTCAAAATTAAATTTTTTAATCGGTCCACATTCATTTATTGATATCTTTTTTATCTTCATCAGCTATACCTTAAATATAATCTCCATACTCTTTTCAATGACATCATCTCTGGTTGCTAAAAAATTTTTCATATCAAGTTTTTTTACTTTATCCATTACTTTATTAAGTAAAAGAATTCTTTCATCATCAGGATTGGATAAAATCTTTAGATTATTTAAATTTATATCTTCATAAAGTTTTATTCCATAACTCTGTAAATGTTTTTGAACCTCATTCTTAAGCTCCTTAAGATTTTTGCTGAAGCCTTTTATTGAAATCCTCATATAAACCTTCTTCAAATTATCTTCAGATATATCCCATCCATTTATCATGTCATCGATTTGTTTTTTTATATAGTCTGTCTCATTATCAACAGGAAAGTTTAAAAACTCCTCATCAAAATAAATCACATCAGTTTCAACAGGCATTCTTTCAAACCTATCCGTTGAAATATCATAAACAATAAAACCTCTTTTGTCTGTCTCATTGATATTAAGCGGATATGGTGAACCGGGATATAAAACACTTCCAATAGTTGATGGCTTGTGGATATGTCCTAAAAAAACCTTTGAAAAATTATACAAGCTTATAGTTTTTGCAAAAAGCGGCATATATGTGCCATAGTCATAGCCATTAGTAACCCCACCAGACACATAATCAGAATGTCCGACAAGAACCCATCTACTATCAATTTTTTTATCGCCCATAAACTCAGATATGGCGGTGTGCATAGTTTTTGTTCCATCATAAGGAATAAACAGAAACTGTATCCCCTCAAATGTTTTTATTGAAGGTTTTTCTATAACCTCAATATTATCAGCTGTAAAAAAAATTTGTTTTAAATCAGGATCATGATTGCCTGCAAAAATGATTAAATTTAGATTACTGTGATCTTCACAAATTTTACTGAAATCATCGTATTTTGAATCATTTGAATTAGTAGAATCAAACACATCCCCTGCCATAATAAGATAATCAACACCATTGGACAAACACTTCTCAAATATATCCTCAACAGCCTTATACCTTTCGGGTGTTTCGTTGTAAGTTTTTAAATGGTTGTCCGCAGTTATGGCAATCTTCATTTTACCTCTTTTAATATTTTACAATTATAATAACAAAATAAAAAAACAATATTTTAAACACCTTAAACCTTTGTCCAACTTCGCAAGTTGGAAATATAACTCCATTTACAAATTTTTGTCCAACTTCGCAAGTTGGAAATATAACTCCATTTACAAATTTTTGTCCAACTTCGCAAGTTGGACAGGTTACAAACACCATTCTACGAAAAAAGAAATAAGTGAGATTTTAAATCAACCGACACGGTTTAGTTCTGTAACCGCGGTCGGTTGATTAAGTATCTGGTTATTTGATTTGATTCAAACCTTCGGATATCGCCTTTCCAGAATATATCTCTTCTATTTGTTTTACTATTTTTCTGAGGCATATTGGTATATTCTTACTTTCCGAATAAAACTCTACCGATTTAGTTTTATTAATTGTTTTAATTGTTAATAGATAATTTTTACCCATTCGTGTTATCTTTTTAGGTTCTTTATATCTATTCTTCAATCCATAAAAATTACATTTCTGAAAGGATTTTATTAATCTATTTAACTCTTCATCAGCAATCTCTCCTTTCTTTATCTCTCCCTCAATTGTATCACCTCTTTTTAAATATGACTCATAACTGCCATCACTACTTATCTTAATATGATATCCCAAAGCCTCCCAGTTCCAGCTGCTCATTTCAATATACTCAATATCAACAATTTTTGTATTATCATCCGCCCTAATAAAATCTTTTGGAACAAATAACATTATTACTGCAATAATAAAGAATCTTTTATTACTCATATTAACCTCCAATCCAACGATCCCGAACCGTGTCACGGTTCGGGATCGTTGGATTAATACCCAAAATAACAGAAGCGGTTACTTGTTTGTTTTATAGGATATCATCAAGTATTATTACAGGGAGTTCCTTTATTTTTTGTAAACGTTTATCATTTGTTATAAAAACATCTGATCCTGTTATAACAGCTGTTGCAATTTCTATTGCATCAGGAGTTTTTATCCCATTTTTTGCCCGTATATAAGCTGATTTTTCTGCAATTTTTTCATCCAGAGGTATCAGATGAAGTATTTTGCTGTTAAGCATATATTCTTTACATTTCTTGATCATATCAACATCATTGTTCTCAATGGGTTTAACAAGGATTTCAATAAGTGATAAAAAAGAAGTATTTATACAACCATCATTTTTACTTATTTCAGTAAATATGTTATTTATAATTTTGCTGAATTTTTTATCATCTTGAATAAAATAAATCAATATACAGGAATCTATACATATAGAATGATATTTGCTTAAATCTATTTCCATTCGCTTCTGAGTTTTTTGATATATTTAGAGGCATCCTCATTCCATACATTCCTACCCAATCCTTCCAGTTCAAATATGGGATCCCTTTTATTCAATTCCCTAAAGATAAAAACAGAATTGGAAGAATAATCAAAGCTTAACAATTCTTTAACATCTGAAACAATTTTTTCGCTTTCAACATATTCATAAGGTGCACCAAGTTCTGATAAGGTTATCATTTCACCTCCACAAATAATTCTCTGGTTTTATCTGTGATGATAGTTTCAAATGTTTGAATAATGTTCTCATGAGCTTGATCAATATATTTAGAAATATTTTTATAAGACAGATCATCCTTATTGAGGATATCATATATATCAAGCATAAAAGAATAAGTAATATCTCCTTCTCTCGGTGCATCACCAAATGTTATAATTTCTAAATGTTCTCTATTTTTGGGAATTAATTCTAATCTTGTTACAAACTTGGTTGGAATATTCCATTCTTGTGGATAATGTGGATATAAATTAAAATAATCATCCATTTTGAAATTGTCTACAGGAACTGTAATCTTATTTATGTATCTCAGATTTATACCTTTTATTCCAGCTGGCTTTGTCAGTGATTTATAAAGATCAGCGATATTAATTATAATTGGTTTCAAATTCTCAAATGATGAATAAGGCTTTAGCTGATTTACAACTATTAAATCCTTTTCAATCTGAACAAGTCCTGAATTATCATCATTAATAAATTGAATTCTTGGATTAGTATTCTTAAACTCTGAGCTTGCCAAATCTCTCGAAGGTTTAAAATTTACTTCAGTTCTATTTATTTCTTTACGCTTTGGATATTTATTTTTTATCTTTTCAAAAAAAAGTCCTGGAATTGTTGAGTCCCAGTTGGAATTACAAAAATTAATCTCACACAACGCCTCGACAACGGGTGGATTTTTATATCTCCTTTTATGATTATCCATATAACAATTATACTAAAATCTTAACAGATAATATCTGAAAATAAAGATCTTCGGTTCGCCACAGATTTTTAAAAGGTATCTGATATCTTTTTGATCTCTGGCTGAATTCAGATATCAGGAGTCATAAGATGCATGTTATGTTTTAGGGGGCAGTGAAAAACTACAGGTTAAGATTAAGATTGAGGTTAAGAATAAAACGACAAATCTCCATCAAAACAGTGATCAGTGGTCAGTGCCTGCCTGCCGAAGCCGCTCCGACGTAGGCAGGGACAGTGATCAGAAAAGACAAAACAGAGGACAGAATACAGAAGTCAGAAAGCAGAGCCTGCCTACCCGCCCACTGCAATGTGTTAAGAAGTTCTAAACCAGCATTAATTTAACACATATAATCCGTCATAATTTCTACCTGCCTGCCGAAGCCGCTTCGGCGCAGGCAGGTTGTATTGGATAATTCTTGTATTATCCATTTTTATCTTGATTACATCTGTATTCATCCTGATGATTAAATAACTAACTCGTTCCCTTCTTATCGGGATTGCCTTTCCTACAGAGGATGGAAAAGGTATTCCCCCACCCTTGACTAGTTTCAGTTCCCTTCTAATCGGGATTGCCTTTCCTACATGCCAACCTGCTCCATTGGGAGTCAGGATTTATGGTTTCAGTTCCCTTCTAATCGGGATTGCCTTTCCTACGGAGGTAACATGGACATAAGCGAAGTTGGAGAAATTGTTTCAGTTCCCTTCTAATCGGGATTGCCTTTCCTACAAACATTCTGTTAACAAAATATCACACCCTAAATTAGTTTCAGTTCCCTTCTAATCGGGATTGCCTTTCCTACTTAGAAAAGAAATTAAATATAAAGGCAATTAAGATGTTTCAGTTCCCTTCTAATCGGGATTGCCTTTCCTACATTGAATTGATGATGATTACAAGGAAGTTTGAGTTGTTTCAGTTCCCTTCTAATCGGGATTGCCTTTCCTACAATACAGACAGTAGTTGACCAGCTCATTGCTGATGGGTTTCAGTTCCCTTCTAATCGGGATTGCCTTTCCTACTATACACCCTTCATAATTGCTAACCTAAACACTTCGTTTCAGTTCCCTTCTTATCGGGATTGCCTTTCCTACTGCTAACAGATAGATTATGGCTGCAGCGGTGTCAATGTTTCAGTTCCCTTCTAATCGGGATTGCCTTTCCTACAAAAGTAAATAAATTTATTAATTCAAATCCATTATGTTTCAGTTCCCTTCTTATCGGGATTGCCTTTCCTACAAAGGCTTTGCAGTTCCAGCCTTTGGATTTTTAGCTGTTTCAGTTCCCTTCTAATCGGGATTGCCTTTCCTACCAAGAACAAGCGGATATGATGAGTATGATAGAAAGTTTCAGTTCCCTTCTTATCGGGATTGCCTTTCCTACAGTGGGATTTTCAAATATCATCAAGATTTTCAGAAGTTTCAGTTCCCTTCTAATCGGGATTGCCTTTCCTACTTAGAGAATTTAAGGCGTGAAGGTAATGAGCCTAATGGTTTCAGTTCCCTTCTAATCGGGATTGCCTTTCCTACTTTGGATCATTACATCCTTTTAACAATAAAAGAAAGTTTCAGTTCCCTTCTTATCGGGATTGCCTTTCCTACACACCAGGGAGGTGTCTGCCCCATTCTATTTTAAGGAGTTTCAGTTCCCTTCTTATCGGGATTGCCCTTCCTAGATTATAACAAATGGTAATGGATGTCTATCTGTTAGCAGTTTCAGTTCCCTTCTTATCGGGATTGCCTTTCCTACCTCAAAAGAGAAGCCCTAACCTGGAGCGAGTTTGTCGTTTCAGTTCCCTTCTTATCGGGATTGCCTTTCCTACATTTATGTCTTATGGTGAAAAGTATGGGTTATTTAGTTTCAGTTCCCTTCTTATCGGGATTGCCTTTCCTACAAAACCATATACGCACGAATTTGAAAGAGACACTGGGTTTCAGTTCCCTTCTTATCGGGATTGCCTTTCCTACTCCCCCACCCATACTTGAATTTCTTAGAAAAAAGTGGTTTCAGTTCCCTTCTTATCGGGATTGCCTTTCCTACTTAAAAGATCCTCTGGCAGTAACAAAAGGGTATAAGTTTCAGTTCCCTTCTTATCGGGATTGCCTTTCCTACAATTCAATGATAAAGATTTAATTGCGAAATTTGTAGTTTCAGTTCCCTTCTTATCGGGATTGCCTTTCCTACAAGGCCACGGCAGATGTCCTGTCCTCTGTTCTCGGGAGTTTCAGTTCCCTTCTTATCGGGATTGCCTTTCCTACATTATTACCTTATACCCTTTATATGGGGTAAAAGAGTTTCAGTTCCCTTCTTATCGGGATTGCCTTTCCTACAGCAGGATGGACAAATACAGATGTTCAGCCATATCTGTTTCAGTTCCCTTCTTATCGGGATTGCCTTTCCTACAGTTGTATGTATCCCAATACAACGCACTTTGTAAAGTTTCAGTTCCCTTCTTATCGGGATTGCCTTTCCTACAAATGCTACTTGATATGTAGAAGGATCTACTGAAGGGTTTCAGTTCCCTTCTTATCGGGATTGCCTTTCCTACAATTCCTCCGTTTTATTTAACTCAATTTATTTTACAGTTTCAGTTCCCTTCTTATCGGGATTGCCTTTCCTACAAGGCAAAACCCCCGTAAATCCTTACGGGAGAGATGTTTCAGTTCCCTTCTTATCGGGATTGCCTTTCCTACTGCTTATTTTATAAGTATATTTTAATCACTTTTTTTTGATTTGTCAAGGTTTTTTTCTCAACCCCAAATTCCGCAAAACCCCCGCATAGGTTTGAGAAATCAGATGACATCACCACAAAAGTTTATATATTCACAACCAGAACACTTCTCTCTTTCATTAGTAGGATCTGGTAGCTTTTCAGATTTTATCATATTTAAAATCTCGCTTTTAATCCTAATATAATTGGATATCAGATCCTCATCAAAATCTACCTTTAATATTTTGTTTGATGTGATAAAGTATATGAATCCCAAATCACATCTCTTTTCATAGATTGATGATAATGCTCTTGAATAGGCATAAAGCTGTAACTTATAACCATCAATAATAATGGACTCAGTCATTTTAAAATCTACAGGGTACATTGATTTTTCATCCTCTAAAAGCATATCTATTATACCTGATATACCTTCAGATTTTGAATAGACCTTAAAGTTAAACTTTTTATCACAGTTTCCAATTCCATATTTGATGAGTGTTCTTTTCTTTTCTAATTCTTCAACCCTTTTATGAAGTTGATAACCAGCATTCATCTTTACTGTGGGTTCTGTTTCAATAAGATTTACATATTTGTAAAAGACTTCTCTTGGGCAGTAAAGATAGTTTTTAAAATCAACAGGATTTAATATCATTCATCCTCTGTAAAAGGAACACCCGGTGGGTTAGACCAAAGATCATCTGTGTTACTATCGACAATCTCTGGTGGTTCTTTCTCAGGCTTAAATTCACCTATAAGAAGGGCACTTTCTATACATCTTTCACATACAGGTTGAATCATAAGAGATGCCTTCTCCTCACCTATTTCATCGCATAGTTTCAGATAAAGTTCTTCTCTCTGATTTTTGGTTAATACTCCCATAAATCCACTATATTGGACTCTGTTAAGTCCGAAATCCTTACAAGTTTCACCAACCCTGTTTCTTATTCTATCATTTGATATATCAAAAAAGACAAATACAATATTTTCCATAGTCACCATTTGAATGAGAATGATTTATATTCATCACCATCCCTGAAAAAGCTTGCAGCCCGCCTTGATTGAAGCTGTATTATAGATTTCATCCGATAGTTTTTACCATTGTATGGCTCATAAGATTCAAGCCTTTCAAGGACTTTTTCTGAAAACTCCTTCCTTGTTGAAAGACTTAGAAGTCCATTGTCAATTTTTATCTCTGTTCCAAGATTTACAAATGACATAACTGACCTTTCCACAACACATGATCTAAACTCCTCCACCATATCAAGAACCATTGATGGCCTTCCAGACTCATCAACATGTAAAAAACCAGCAAATGGTTCAAGCCCAGCATTTAAAACTGCTCCCCATATAATTGAATAAAGCATACCATAGCCATAGTTTAATAATGAGTTAACAGGTGTTATGCTTCCCCTATGTTCTCTTGATCTGAACATTTCATCATCACTTATAATATTTTTGAAAGCTTCCCAGTATATCTTGCCAGCATATCCCTCAACTGATAAAAGTTTTGGTCTTACTTCATCACAGTTATTCCCATCAATTGATTGAACCTTTGATATGTTATTACTTATCTCATCAGATATGGAATTAAGGCTATCAAATAATGATGGATTTTTATTCTTATAATTTTTAATAAAGTATTTTATCATCTTTGATTGGTTCATCATTTTTCCGCTTACTATGTTTTTTGAAAATATAACACCTCTTTTATCGGAATATGATGCGATCTGTTCCCTTCTTGTTTTTATTGTAGCATTGAGGTATGGCGATGATAGGCATGCATACGGCTTTCCATTGAAGGACATAAAGCTTATTATGATTCCCTTTTTAGAGCACTCCTCTATAACATCCGATGATAATGATACTCCACGTGATTGTATATTGATGTGTGAAAGCCTGAAAAAAGGAATTTCATACGATATTCTGTCATTATCCTTTATTACAATCCTTTCACTTTTTTTTGAAAGCTTTACATTATAACCCGCTACAAGAAGTTCATATCCTGAATCGGATTTAACAAGAAATGTTTGTGGAGAAATTCTCCATTTTACCTGTTCATTGTTTGGTATATTATTAAAATTTATTAATACTTCGCCCTTCCCCTCTTCAAAAAGGTTTTCCTGAACAGGAAAATCAGATATATTATTTGGATTTTTTATTTCCATTTAACCTGCAAAAATAGATTATCTATCCAGTAATATTTATCTACTTATCCACATTAAAGTGGACAATCTCCCCTTCTTTTATCTCAAATATGTTTAAAACTTCTTTGACCCATGCAGGAAATACATTTATGACAATCTTTTGTTTTTTTTCACCATAGTATATGGTATAAATAAGTCTTTGATTCTTTGCTTCATTGAGTTCAAGTGATATTAAATCATTAAGTGGGAATCTGTTTTCTTCAACCCTGCCAAACCTTATGGTTCTGACATAGCTTCTTGAAGCTATATTAAGAATTAGTTTTGCAAACCTTTTGCTGACAAACATCTCAAAAATATTATCTTTATAATTTCTAAAGTTATCTTTAAGAATTATACATCCACTGCTTCTATCAATTTTTATTTTTTTAAGATAATCTTTATCAGCCAGCATATATCCAAGTTCAGAAAAATCCAGTTCATTTCTTTTGTTTTTAAGACTGAAATATATAAGCGAACCCATATTGTTTAAGAAATAACTGTCATTGTTTTTATAGAAAAGTGATTTAAGAGAAAACGGTAATTCTTCAAATTCCCTCTTTGATGTTTCAGGCTCGCCCATAAGTATTGCTTCTATGGCAGGAAGATAAAGTGCATACTTTTCATAGTCAAACTTTATAGGAATACTTTTTAGTATAAGTGATGAATCGCTTATGTCCATACCCTCATGCTTATAATATACATCTATATGATAAAGATTTGAAAGAAGATATGATATTGCAACCTCAAACTTAAAGCCACCACTAAAAATCATAGAAGCATTGTTGTTTCTATACATAAGCCTTGAGAGGCAGGATATTAGATCTGACATCTCAATTGAATTATTTATATCATCAGGTTTGAGTGAAAACTTTATCTTGTGTAAAACAACTATTGCCCCATTATCCTCAAGATATTTTGAGATAAGCTCAGCAGATCTTGATGATTCATATGTATCAGTTGCAACAAGATTAAAAAGTTTGCCATTAAAGTTGTTATCAATGCTAAGAATTGTATTAAGCTCAGCAGATCTTTTCTTAGCATCATTGTCATCTTTTATATTTTCAGTGATTTCAGTGTGTTTATTGTTATAATTATAAAGCGATGCCCCAACAGTAACTATGTAAGAGTCATCCCTTGATGGAATAACTGATTTCACTTCATTATAATCTTTATAAAAAATGACCTCTTCACCTGCACTTCTAAATGCAATTACGGAATCAGCAAGCCCTGAGTTTTCAATATCATTTATAGATTTTAGATCACCATGAACAGGCAGAAGATATTTAGGCTTTATTCGTTTACATAGTTGCTTTATACCTTCTCTATCAGAATGAGCAGAAAAATCAATAACCCTTATTTCGCATTTGTTATCTTTAAACCATTTATTTCCTCCATCCACTGTTTCGTATGCATAAGAGCTTGTAAAAACTATTGTTGAGTTTTCATCATTTTTTATATTCTCAGCAAAAACACCAGCAGGACTTTCTTTTGTAAAAAATCCACTTGATGCTATATAAACAGATTTTGGAGGCGTCATATGTCCATTTTTTAAAACATTATAATGTGGTATATATATCTTTTCATTTTCATAGACATTGGTAATAGTTCTTGTAAGCCCCTCTGATATATAAAACTCCACATCATCTGGAATAAGCCCTTTTTTCCTACACTCATCAAGTGCCCTTAAAACCTCCTGAGTTCTACCGAGCGAAAAGGCAGGCAACAAAACCCTTCCACCGCCTTTTATCGTTTTTGAAACTATCTTCCCCAACTTTTCTATCTTTTCTTGGTTTTTTAAATTGGATTCAGATTTTGAATAATTAGTCGCCTCGGTTATCATAATATCAGCAGTAAGATTATCAGGGATTCTTACTCCATTGTGGATGAATGTTTCAGCACAGTTAAAATCACCCGTATAAAAAAGCGAAAAATTTTCATCCTTTAAAAGAATAGATGATGAGCCATAGACATGACCAGCATCATAAAACACCATTCTTATATCATCGTTAAGTTTTATTTCATTGTTATAATCAACCTTAATTGTTCTATCAATAATATCATCCATATTTTGGTTGGAGTATAATTTTTTAATCACTGATGAAAACTTTCCCTTACCTGATACAATCTTTGCTGAATCCTTTAATGTTTTAGCCGCAATAATTGATGTCTTTGAAGTCATATAAATCTTTCCATCATCCTTTAAAAAATTCTTTAACACAAATGGAAGAGAGCCGATATGATCGTTATGAGCATGTGAGATTATTACAGCATCAACCTTAGTATCTAATTTTGAAAAATCTGGTAAATTTTCTACAGATGGCCCATCACCCCTCATCCCTGCATCAAGAAGTAATGAAAAGATCCTTCCATCATTCTTTTCCCAACTTATATAGTATGAGTTTGCACCTATCTCTGCTGCTCCACCTAAGGGAATAACTCTTATCTTTGGTTTCATAAAACCTCTATTTTTATAAACTTTATCTCGGTGTTTTCAAGTTCATCCACACCTAAGACCTTTCCCTCAGGAAGCCTTGATGTTATTATCTGAGCAACTATCGCTGACTCCCCCTTATTTATAATAACCTTTTCCCTGAGTGAATCAATTTTACAACCGAATCTTTTGGAAAGGATCTCTGCAAAACTCGGATGGCCTATCTTGAATGTGAGGGCATTGTTGTCTATCAATTCCTTGACATCCTTTTCAGATATCTCACAGGCTTTTATCTCGCAGGGATATTCCTTAATCATTGACAGCGAAAATGATGATAGCAGGTTCATAAATCTTTGATCACTGCTTTTAAGTCATCAATGAAATCCTTTAATTTACAAGATAACTTTTTATAATCATGCTGATTTTGCTTTCTATATCCTGCATGGTTTATATCGTTTCTAAAATCCTTTACATTACGAAGAATTTTACCTAATTTTAAAAACTTATCACTATTTTCATCAATCAGCTTTTTTATATCTTTATTTGTGTCATTAAAAATTTCAGTGTTTTTATCAGACTTATAATTATCTGCTCCTTTTTGCATTAAGTATTTAGATACTGCATCCCTTACATCTTCATCGTTTATTGAATCTTTTTTACCAATTTTTTCTAAAACTATAGTCGGAATTATCTCATTTAATATTGTATATCCCTGCTGGATATAGTTATACTCAAGACAATAATCAAGAATCTTAATATAATTTTCAAAACTATTATTGGAAAATTCATATTTTTCCTTAACCTTTTCAAACAATGGATTCAGTATCTCATGATCCATTTCATTTATGTATTTACTTTTTTGCTTTATACTTTCTATTGAACCATTTATATTATTTTCATCATTTCCTCCCATTCTGCAGGTTGTTATTTTTTTGTTTAATTCATTTATTTCTTTAATATAACTCTTTGTATTCCTTTTAACTTCATTATCCCTACAACCTGATCCAAACTTATTATTAACAATATCAAATAAACCATTACTGTTCCCTGTTTTTAAGAAATAATCAATTGATGTTGTCCAGTTAAATATATCAAATAGGTATGTTGCATCAACTATTGGAGCTTTTCTATCTTCTACTTCCATTTCTTCTATTTTAGGCATATTACCTAATTTTTCAACCGCACCATATAAAATTTTATAGATATCTACATTTCTTAATACTTTTAAGTAAAAACATATTACCATCGCTGAAAGTGGAATACTTCTAAATGAATGAGTTATATCAAATATTATTTTTTCGTTTTCTTCTATTCTTGAACATATCCGTGTAAAATTCTTTTTTAGTTCATCCTCAGAAAAACCATCAGATATTTCAAGTTCATCTATCTTTACATTTACATCTACTTCCTTTAATGCATTTTTAACATCACTTAAATTTGTTCCTTTTGATTTATTGGTATATACCAAAAGAATTGAATCTATATTTTCTTTAAAGATGCCATATATAGCTTTTTGAATATATTTGGTCGTCTGAGGCTTTTTATCTTCAAAACAATACACAACCTCTGTATATTTACCCATCCCTATAAAACTTATCAATTTCATATTTCCTCTTGGGATTGATAGTTAGGGAAAAAATTAACAAATTTATCTATGATATCATTAACATCTTCTAATTTATCTGTAACAGAATTTTCTTTAAAACATAAAAGCTCAATATTATATTCACTATCTTTAATTTTAGATATATGAAAATGAATAGGAGATGATTTTCTTATATCTTTATTATTTGATATTTTGTGTCTTTCTACATACTTATATAATTCTGTATTCTCTTCTAAAGGATCATACCCAGGATATTTTATATCTCTTGGTAATCCTAAAACTTTTTTTATAGGCTTATGTTTACATTTAGTACAAAATACAAAATAAATTTCTCCTATATAATTTAAAATTTCAAATGGCGATTGAACTTCTTCTACAACCAATGGATTATCCAACTTTTTAATAAAATTTAGTGATGGTACGGGAAGCATTTTATTATCTTCTATACTTTTTCCTATATTCAATTTTTTAATAATTTCTTTATTAGGCAAATCATTTATCTCAAAATCCATTTTTTTTGATAAATTTATTGATCCAAAACCTTTTCCAGATTTTGCCCCTACTCCACCATATGTTGTTAACAGAAATAAGGCTTTTTTTGCTTCATTTAAAACTTCATTTTTAGTTATTAATATATTCCCATCTTTTACATCTTTACAATCAAACTTTATAGTCCATTGGGCTCCTTCAGGAAGATAATATCTTGTTTTTCTTTTTTTAATTTCTTGACCATTTATTTTAATATTAATTAAATTATCCATACCATAATAAAGATATGCAAGAGGAAGTATATCATTTCTTTTATAACGAATCAAATCCAAATTAATATCTTGTCTTGGTCGTTTTTTTAATATTTTCCCCCCATTTTTATTTTGTCCTATTTCCTGAAAATTTAACAATTGGGGATAAAGATTATGATTTTTTTGAATTATAATCTTTACAGCACTTTCATTTTTTAACCCTCCCCATATCAATGACTCCAATTTATATAAATCAGGATAAGAAAGATAGTAAGAATATATCGTCCTCCACCACCATCTTAACTGTCCTCGTAAAGTAGGAACAGTTAAATCACACTCGGATTGTTCAGAAGTTAAATCATAACCATTAAAATTGTATTCTTTTTCAAGTTCAGTTTTAGCAAAAAATGCAGGAGATGTTAATTCTATTTTAAATACATCATCCGCATTTTCATCTAATTTGATCTCATTTTTATCAGTTTCAGTGAATATTCCAAACCCAGAGGATGTTTTAGCACCAAGTCCCATATAATTTAACGCATTGGCTAATAATTCCCATGTCAAAGCAATCAAATTTTTATTATCATCAACTTTTATATCCTGCCTTAATGAAATAGAAAAAATAAATGTTGTTCCTATTTTTACATTTAGATAATAGGTAGGAACAGGATTTTCCCAATCTCCAGGAGGATTTTTACCTTCAGATGTGTAATAATCCTGATGATGACAGTTATTTATTGAAACTTCTAATATATTTTCAGCTTTTTCAGGGAAGGCGTCGTGAAAAACAATCTTCCCCGCTCTAAGATTTTCATGTTTTTTTTCAGTGTTTTCATTGCCAAATATATCAATAATAAGTTTCTTATTTTCTTCGGTCTCATTGGATTTTAACCATACCTGTTCAGCATAATGCCTCGCAAGCCCTTTTATACCAGAACCCGGTATATAAACACAACCATAAACAGGATGAAGGCATATACCAGCGTTTTCAAGAACTGAATTTCTTGAAAGATGAAGGGTAAAAGAACTATTTGTTTTAAATTTTTTCTGTTCAAATCCTGGAAGATTTTTTAATATATTATATCTGCTATTTGGATTGTATATGCTATTCAATTCTGTGACCTTTTTGAGTTCTACCTTAGCATCCTTTTCATCAACAGGACCTATAAATTTATCAAGATACAGAGAAGGATTTATATCTTTACCATTATAAGAATTTACAATCTTTTTTACCGAGTCTATCAGATATGATTTCATATATACCTCTTATTTCACTTACTCTTTATCAGAAGTTTCAGAAGCATCCGCAAACCTGTTAAACCATTCAAGCCATTTCAACGCTTTTACAGTGTTTATTCTTAATGAATCCCTTGATTTTAATAATTTTTCAGAAACAACTTTTTTTATTTGATCATCTCCTTGCATATCAAAATTTTCTTCAGGAAATAACCACTTTAAAAGATATTTAACCAGATCTATATCATCATTTAATTTAAACATAACAGCATTGCCAAGTCCTGAAGCCATTATCATCATAGGCATCTTTTTAGCAAATCCAAAAACTTTATCCTTATCTGAATCTGGAAGCTTGTTCAATTCAAAGTAAGCTTTATAAGCATTTTCAGCACACTTTTGATCAATGGTTTGCATAATTCCTCCATCAGTTAAGGTTTATCTCACAAAAACCCTTACCTATTGTTTCATCACCACCCAACTGAATTATATTATTTATATTGTTAGTTAAGTCCTTATCCATATCTTCTGCTTTTATGTTGCTTTGGCTTTTTCTTGAATCATCAAATGTTATTATTGAATAAAAGAGTGTCTCAGCTGGCAAAAATTCCTCATAAAACAATGCTCCCTTTTTAGTAATTTTTCTGTCCTTTTCAAGGGCAATTCTTGTAATCACTTCTGTGGAATACCTTACAAAATGAGCAAAATCCTCATCATTTATTATGGCAAATCTTTTTTTAAAAGCTTCTTTATCATTATTATCAGAGAAAAAAGATTTCCCAAACTCTATTATTTTATTTATATCCAAATTATCCTTCTTTTTAAAATCATACTCTTCAAGCACAACTATGTTTGAATTATTGTTATTAACAGTAATATCATTGGCACATATAATTTCCTGCTGTGATATTTGGATCTTAGTTAGATCAAAGATATCTTTGTCCCCCACAATTTTTTTTATATTGTTAATTCTCCTAAAAACCTCAGGACAGCTAACCCATGCAAAAGTTCCCTTCAATGATCTGACCGGATAGGCAAATATAAACCCATCGGAAAATGATGCCGCAGAAGAATATTTATTCATATCATCTCCATCAGACTCAGGGCCAAATATTTCATCTTTATAATTTCCCTTATACACACTCCTTAAAACTCCCTTTATTGAAGAACCCTGTATCACTGGATATCCTGATGCCTTTTCCCTTTGAACAGGCATATCAACAACCCCTATCCCTGTTCCAGCACCGGGGTGAATCTGTGTTAATGCCCTTATTTTAAGTATTTTGGATGTCATTGTTTCCTCCTATTAAAATAATTCCAAAACCAGCTCCTTCTTGCTCATCTGAAACTGAACTAAAATTTAATTTCATTATTTCATCAATCGAGTTTATATCATCTAAATTATAATATAAAACAGAGCCAGCTGAAATCAGCTTCTTCATCTTTTTTGGTTTATTTGCAGCGATATCGAACCCGCCAACATCCTCTGTTTTTATACAGGCTGATAAAAACGATGCTTTTCCAGACAATTTTTCACTTAGTTTTTTAGGTTCTATGGAATCAGAATAGCAAGGAGTTAAAAATAATATCTTAAAGATTTTTTGTTTTTTTATATCTTCTTTAATTTTATTAATTTCTTCATTCTTTAATAAAGAATTTATATTATCATTATCCTTTATCTCATAAATAACCTGTTTCTTTTCACCACCAATATAATAAATCCCATTTTTTTGTTTATAATTAAGACCATCAAATAGAATTTTAAATCCAGTATCCTTATTAAATCTTAAAAATTCAACACTGTAGAGCTTTCCTTCCTCTGTAACATTTCCAACCCCTATCTTTATGCCTGTTCTGTATTCACTTTCAACAAAGTCATTCCTTTTTAATACTGAGATCTTATCAACTCTGCCACTTAAATATGTTGATAAAGATTGTAAATCAATAAATCCATTAACATCTTCAATAAACTGGAAATTTTTATCCGGCATTGGAAACTGCTTGATTTTGTCATACAAATCATTCGAAAAACTTATTCCATTTACATCCATAGGTTTTAATATAGTTAATTTTTTTGTATCTTTATCTTGGACAAGATCAAGTGGTGTTGGAAGATATAAAACATCTGATTTTTTTAAAAAAATAGCATTTATCTTTAACTTACCATAATTTTTATCTCCCTCACCAATATATTCTTTGATATTATTTAATGTAGCGATTTCATCAGTCTGAAAGTTTTCGATAAAATACCTGCTTCTCAAAAAACCTGCAAAGACAGACGGCTTTGGCGGGAATATTGAATTGGCAAGATGAGACTCTCCCATAGAAAACGGTTTTCCATCCCTGAACAACAAAGCTTCAAGAGGGTTGATATCTAAAGATTGCATTTCTCCTCCTTAATTTTTATTTATATCAGTAATATTAGAATATCTGTATAAGAAAAGTATCAATGAAAGAATTCCCTTGAAATTTTCCAAATTTTCTAAATATTTATCTTCTTTTATTTTAATCTTAGTGGCATCAATAAGCATCTCTATTTTTTTGACCAAACAATTAACTTTTTTCGTTTTTTCTTCCTTATTTTCTTCTTTATTAGAGATATGTATATGCCTTGCGGCTAAATATTCTGCCCTTCTATGTATTATTTCTTTTCTTTCTGGAAGCGACCAGTATGTGTCAATCTCGTCGTAAAGTTGAATTATAAAGCTATTTGAAAGGGTGCCATCTGATAACCAATTCTTTATCTCGTTTATAATATTTATGATACATATTTTTTGACCTTCTTCAATAAGATACCATTTAGCTCCAAAAATACTGTGTTCCCCAGACCTTTTTAATAATGATATAGCAAATGAATCTCTTCCCATTGTTTCTTTGGCATAATGCTCAGCTATCCTTGCATTTTTTAAAGAATCGAATAAAGCATTATGATAGTGTGCAATTGATATACCAGCACTTCCAGTTGCAGATTCTCCCATAGAAAGATATACTTGTTTATTAGCATCTTTATAATTATTATTTTCTTCAAACTCAACTTTACTATGATTAATTATAACGCCTGATTTAGAAAAAGCCTTTCTTATTCTCATAGCAATCTTAAGTGTTTCTGATAACGGGCATATAGCAAGGACATCATCTCCACCGGAATAGACAAGCTTCCCAAGATTTTCAGTTTCAACAATATACCTTACAACATAAATAGAAAAATCTAATAATATTGAGCTTATTGAAGACTGCATAGTTGGTCCATATGGTGGAACTTTGTGCATTAAATCATTAAAATGATTTTTGATTTCAGGTAGATTAGAAATATCAGGATGTAATATATCAGTCAATTTAGGAACTTTCTTGTGTGTCTGTGAGATCCATTCTCCCATCTTATCACCATCAAAATAAATAAAGCCTAAATATGGTGATGGCTTTGGGATATTAAGAGCTTTAACATTGTTAAACAATTTTTTCAAACTATTTTTTTTATCCTTTATATCTTTATATTCTTTATTATCATAAGTTTCTTCAAAAAGCAATGAACCGTCGATTTTAACAAATTTTTCCAAGTTATTATCATTATCTACCATACTTTTCAATTTTGGCAAACAATTTGTAAAATACTTTTCATCTATATTGGCACAAAAATCAGTTATAATGTTTCTTAATTCTTCATTACTTTTGGCAGATTGAATTACTTTTTCCTTAAAATCTGACACAGCTATTTCTGTAAGCGAAGGATATATAAATTTCTCTCCAAAACCAAGGATATTATTAGGAGCCTTACCAAGCATCCTTTTTGTCAGGCAGACCGAACATAGCATCTCACCATCCTTTATCGCAAGTGGATATTCCTTATTTATTCTTTCTCCCAATTCTTTCCAGCACTTCTTTATATCTGCATATATCTCTGGGTTAACATTATCATTATGAACAACCTCCCTTTTCCCACACATAGTGCATTTGTATCCTCTTTCCTCAGATTGTAGATCAAATCTTATAGACTTTCTTGCTCCCATAAGTTTTTCTATCGATGTTTGAAAAACTGAAAAATAACTTCCTATATTTTTTTCATATCTATCATTACTTTTCAAAAATTCTTTAAAATCAGCTGGTAGATTGATAAAGTTTTCAAAATTTTTCTCCATTTTATTTAAGTCAGAAGCATCTATATTTAAAACAGTCCAATAAACCTGTAAAAAAACATCCTGTTTACTAAAATTTTCAAACACTTCTTCTAAACCCAATTTTTCACCACAGTTATTTTTTAATCTAACCCATTCATCTCTTATGTTTGTCTCAGCTTTTTTTGCCAGTTCTTCAGCCTTTTTTGTTGGTGATACAACAAGCCATCTGTTTGGTAAAGATGGTCTTAATAAATCTTTTTCATTATATTTTATTTCTTCTATATTTAATTCTTTTTTTAACCACATATCCACAAGCGGTTGTCCTCTTAAATCAGGAAATATTATAGAATCAGGACCAAGTTCATCAGCAAAAACCCTCATCCCCTGCCATGAAAGGTATGAAAGTAAATAACTCCCCGCCCACCAATCAGCAGTAGTTCTTGCAGTTATTATGAAATCCTGAACAGGTCCAATAGTCATCAATACAAGCGAATGATTGCTTTTGTCATCAATTGCGGAAGCATAAGCAGAAACCATTCTGTTGTGATGCCATATCGAATGGTTTGGGATTCTCGTATCAGCCGGCATAAGATCCCATAATGCTCCCATACCATCCTCATCAACCTTTCCTCTAAGCCTTTCATTTAAAGTTTTCCACAACAATATAAATTTCTTCTTAAAATCATTGCTGGAAACTTTATTTATATCATCAATTATATCTTCAAGAGATTTAGAAAGTTTTTTTAGTTCTGTACTGTTATAAAGTCTTACTAAATCAAAAACTTTTTGGGAATCTATTGGGTGCCTGAGTTTTGGCTCTTTTTCAAAATTAAGAGACTTGTTTTTTGGCAGTACAACCCTATCCTGAGCAGCAGATATATGATCAGCTTCTTTTACTCTATCCCAGTATTCAGTTATCTCTTCATCTGTTATTCCTAATTTTTTTATAAGTCCTTTGGCAAAATCTTCATGACTTTTATTTTCAGATAACAAAAAAGCTTTGTTTGCTGGATCGTGCAGAAATGCTATTATCTTCAACTTCCAAAATTCCTGATTGTTTTCATTGTTATTTTGATCATTATCCATCTTAAACCTCCATCTCCCTTCCTTTTAAATCGAGATTGAAATCTGATTGTATCTCACCCATACCCCAGACCGAATTTTTACCGACATTGACTAACTCACCAATCTTTATCCATGGATAAAAGAGCTCTGCCCTTTGAAGTGTTAAAAAATCATATAAAGCATATCCAACTATCCCTGATAAATCCTGAAGTTGCTTTGTCCTTGATGATCTTCTTTTGACCTCAACAAAATTCCATCGTGAGTTGAGTGTTTTGACATTCTTTGAGTCCTCTTCAAGTGCTATGTAGTTTTCCTCTAAGTCAATATTGTTATGAAAGTATGATATTGAAGATATCCTGTCCCTTAACCTTGAAAATATATGATAGAACTCAGGGTTAGATATCGGCTTTGCATCATATATTATCTTGGTTGGGGTTTTTAGTATAATTCTAAACTGTGTTGAAACTGGCTTGAAATCATTTGTGAAGCCAAATGGAATCGGATTTTCTACCATACCATTTTTATCATATATAATTTTTTTATTATTTTCAATATCAATAGAATAAATCATTCTTATTAGAAACCTTCCTCTCAATGGTCCTATTCCTTCTTTGCCTATTTCTTCAATTGTCTTAATAAATTCGCTGTAATGTTCAGTTGCCCAGCCAAATATGTTTATACCTATGTTAAAACTTTCACCCGGATAAATAATCTCTCTATCATCAGCAACATGAGTGAATATGAATGGCCTTGGAATGTTTTTAAGCCCTGATGGAGCAATTTCCTCTGGAAGTGATGGTTCAAATATCCTTTTATAAAGACAGTTGGAATCCATACATCTATCAATACATATATCCTTTGACTGACAGTAAAGCTTTTTAAAATTAAGCCCGAAGGCTCCACGAAACATATTTCCCTTGAGGTTTCGGGGGATGAATATCTTATCAATTGCTGTAAGTGAAAAACCCAGTCTTAAAAATTTCAAACTTCCCAAAATCATATCCCTTTATTATAACATTTTTTTAAATTTGTAAATAAAAATTTTAAAAGGGTATAAGAGTTAGATCCTATCTGTAAGAAAATCATATAAGCATAAGTTTTTATAAATTTACAGATTAAATATTTTCTTTATTTGATGAAATCCACCTATGTTTTTTTAATGTTTTAATGTTATTATTCTCTAATTCTCGAGAATTAGAGAATAACAAAAGTGATATGGTTTATATGATAACTGGTTTGATTGTGTGAATATAAATCTTCCCAAATAACTATTTTCTTGATTTATCTGTCTAAATTTTGATTGAATCTGTTTACATCTTGATGAATCTGTCTTCATCTGATTCTTATCTGTTTTCATCCTGATGATTAAATAACGAGATGATTAAATAACTAATTCGCTCCCTTCTAATCGGGATTGCCTTTCCTACGACATTATCTGCAGAGTTGAAAAAGAAAATGGAATCGTTTCAGTTCCCTTCTTATCGGGATTGCCTTTCCTACGATAGATTAAGCGATGTGGATTGCAATTTATGTATGTTTCAGTTCCCTTCTAATCGGGATTGCCTTTCCTACATTAATAGATCATCCTAGAAGAATGGAGATTATTCAGTTTCAGTTCCCTTCTAATCGGGATTGCCTTTCCTACTCTTCAAGAGGATTTTGAAGACATGGGCATTTCTGCGTTTCAGTTCCCTTCTAATCGGGATTGCCTTTCCTACAGGAAGAAATAGAATTTGAGGAATTAGAAAATTTAGGTTTCAGTTCCCTTCTAATCGGGATTGCCTTTCCTACAGACACAACACCTTATATATTATACTTTGTTTCATCAGTTTCAGTTCCCTTCTAATCGGGATTGCCTTTCCTACGGTGGACATGTTGATCCCCGAAAATGGGATCTCTAGTTTCAGTTCCCTTCTAATCGGGATTGCCTTTCCTACCCTAATAACCACACCGAAAAATAAAGAGTATACGGGTTTCAGTTCCCTTCTAATCGGGATTGCCTTTCCTACATCCCTGCACATAATCTATTGGATGCATTAGCAGAGTTTCAGTTCCCTTCTAATCGGGATTGCCTTTCCTACGTGGAAAATAGTAAGTTATAGCTGCGCGGTTAAAAAGTTTCAGTTCCCTTCTAATCGGGATTGCCTTTCCTACAGTATATGATTCGTTCTATTTTAAGGATAAAGATTCGTTTCAGTTCCCTTCTAATCGGGATTGCCTTTCCTACGCATCAACGATAGTAACTGACATCTTTATCATAATCGTTTCAGTTCCCTTCTAATCGGGATTGCCTTTCCTACAAATATACAAAAGGGATAATTCAGCCCTCCATCTTGTTTCAGTTCCCTTCTAATCGGGATTGCCTTTCCTACGAAAAAAGCAGGGGAACAGGATCCTGCCCGGACCTGTTTCAGTTCCCTTCTAATCGGGATTGCCTTTCCTACCAAGGAACGATGCTATACACTACTTGCTTCAGATAGGTTTCAGTTCCCTTCTAATCGGGATTGCCTTTCCTACAGCCCACAAAGGATCCTTTGAGTGAGGCTACATTGGTTTCAGTTCCCTTCTAATCGGGATTGCCTTTCCTACTTATGTACTTTAGTTGTTTTATTGGGGATGGAAACAGTTTCAGTTCCCTTCTAATCGGGATTGCCTTTCCTACTGTTTATCCCCTATTGAATAGTGGTTTTCTCACTAAGTTTCAGTTCCCTTCTAATCGGGATTGCCTTTCCTACTCAGGCACAAATTAAGGAATTATGATAAGATATTGTGTTTCAGTTCCCTTCTAATCGGGATTGCCTTTCCTACAGCTAATTCAATTTTCATATATCTTCTTTCTGCCCGTTTCAGTTCCCTTCTAATCGGGATTGCCTTTCCTACCACAATACTTAAAAATAATAGCATGAGCCAAATCTGTTTCAGTTCCCTTCTAATCGGGATTGCCTTTCCTACAGTGGCATTCCGAATCCTTTGATAAGATTTTTTCTTGTTTCAGTTCCCTTCTAATCGGGATTGCCTTTCCTACAGGGGTGACAAAGTATGCAATAATGAACGGTAATGTCGTTTCAGTTCCCTTCTAATCGGGATTGCCTTTCCTACTTGAGTGATAGGGTAATTTCTTATAATGTTTTTTGTTTCAGTTCCCTTCTAATCGGGATTGCCTTTCCTACCATACAACCTCCCACCAATGCCAACCTGCTCCATTGTTTCAGTTCCCTTCTAATCGGGATTGCCTTTCCTACAACAACACTTCGGAAGTATCTTAATCCTTATTTTATGTTTCAGTTCCCTTCTAATCGGGATTGCCTTTCCTACTCGTGCAAGGGAATACTCGCCTCTTGCACTTAATAGTTTCAGTTCCCTTCTAATCGGGATTGCCTTTCCTACCCTGTTCCTATGCCATCCTCACTTATCCCTGCAGGGTTTCAGTTCCCTTCTAATCGGGATTGCCTTTCCTACGTATCAACATCTGTATCTGTGAATGTTCCCATCTCTGTTTCAGTTCCCTTCTAATCGGGATTGCCTTTCCTACGTAAATAATAGTGCAGCTATAGCATATTCAAAGTTGTTTCAGTTCCCTTCTAATCGGGATTGCCTTTCCTACGAAACCATCTTTTGAATAGATAGAACTCTATATAATGTTTCAGTTCCCTTCTAATCGGGATTGCCTTTCCTACCGCATATTTTATAAGTATATTTTAATCACTTTTTTTTGATTTGTCAAGGTTTTTTTCTCAACCCCAAATTCCGCAAAACCCTCGCATAGGTTTGAGAAACCAAAAGTAACCGCGGCGGTTACTTTCGTTTATTCAAAAAGGCGGGAAATGACTTTTTTATAGTCCTCGCATATGAAGTAGTCGGAGTGTTTTTTTATCGGGGCATTAGGGTTTGTGTTTATTGATATTATCTTTTTTGCTTTTTCAACCCCTTTTATGTGATACTCCTTTCCTGATATACCTATTGCAATGTAGAGTTTTGGTGAGATTATCTTTCCTGTTATGCCAATCTGGTAATCACTATCCTTTATCCCCTCGTGTATGAGCGGCCTTGAATATCCAACAGATGCGTTTATCTTTTTAGCAAATTCTTCTATCAGTTTTATGTCCTCTCTCCTTACACCTCTTCCTATACCTATAACCTTTTCTGCTTTTTCTAAAGCCACAAAAGAATCACTCTTCTCATACTTGAGCAATCTTATTTTTTTATCATCCTCAATTTCAAATTCTTTTAAGGTTTTATTAGTATTTATTTCGTTTTCTGATGACTCGTTCATCATTTTGTTGAATGTTATTACCTTTATCTCTGATTTTGAGTAAAGTTTTGCCACAACGCTTCCACCGTAGGCATATTTTGTTGCACATATCCTTCCATTCTCCATCATTATGTCGTTGCAGTCTGTAAGTATTCCGAGCGAAAGCTCTGATGATAGCCTTGCAGCAAGGTTTTTCATATCGGAGCCATAAGGGAATGCTATTATCTCTGGTTTTATTTCTAATATTATTTCCCTTATTTTTTTTGTTATTTCAGTATTAAACAGTGTATCAGTTTTTATGATGTATGAGGGGTTAAATTTATTCTCATATTTTTGATTTTTTTCAATTATTTCAATAGAAATCACATCTGTTTTAAATCTTTCTTCAAGTATCTTTTTTATTGAGATGAAATCGTCTATCTGTTCTTTTTTAAATACTACAATGCTATTCATATATAACCTTTTTTATTTCCGATAGTTCATTTTCATCATTGATGTTTAAAGTCTTAGTGTTTCTTGTCTGTTCTGTTTTGAGTTCTTTAAGGTCTATAACCTCTGTTGGACTCTCCTTTAAGCCATCAAAGTTTTCTATATCAAAGTCTCTGAGTGAAAATATAACAGGCTTAAAATTTTTTGATTTTAATCTGTTTTTTATTGAGATTATCCTGAGCAAAATAGCTGATACATCAAAGGATATGACACATGGTTTTTTTATTTCAATCTCCATTTTTTCTGATGAGTTTTCTTTTTTAACAATGATGGAATCATTATTGTTTATTTCTACAGTTTTTGCTGATGTTAGGGATGGTATTTGAAGGTTTGAGGCTATCTCTGATGGAACAACCGATGTCTCTCCATCACTTGATTTTAAACCGCAAAAAACTATGAAGTCATCATCTGATACTATTTTTTTTATTCCGAGAGATAGTATTTTTGAGGTTATAAAGGCATCAGAGCCTTTTAAATTTGGGTCTGTTATTATAAATCCGTTATCAGCCCCCTTTGAGATGGAGTATCTTATCAACTCCTCTGATTGAGGCGGTCCCATTGTTAAAGTTATCACTTCTGATTGAGTTTTATCCTTTATAAGAAGTGCATTTTCTAAAGCATATTCATCGTATATGTTTGTTGCAAGTTTTATGTTTTCCCTTATAAGGTTGCCTTTGGAGTCAAATCTTATATCCTCTTCCTCAGGAACCTGTTTAAGACAGACTATTATCTTCATTTTCTCAAATCCATTATATCTTCGGTATTAGGGCCAACAGATACAAGTGAGAGCTCGGGATATGGATAAACCTTCTTTAATTTTTCTACTGTTTCAAGAAATTTTTTTGATTCGCTGGTATCTGCTTCATCAATCTTTGATATTTTTTTGCCATTTAAAAGAAGATCAAAGTGGGTGACTGCAATCTTTGTTGCAGAGTTTATCATAATTGCTTTTTTTACTGAGTCAAATTCAAACCTTCCTATCCTTCTTAACCTTTTTGAAACACTCCCAACCTCTCTTCCCTCACTGTGATATTTTTCAAGCTCGGACTCATCAAATATCTCATCTTCAAGTGGACCAGGACCCACTCGTGATACATATGGTTTCATCACAGCATAAACATCATTAACAGATTTCGGTCCAACTCCAGCCTCAGCAGCAAATGTTGAAGCTGTTGTGTCCCTTGATGTGGTGTATGGATACTCGCCGTGTAATAGTGAGAGTTTAAAGCCTTGAGTTCCTTCTATCATAACCTTTTTTCCCTTTGATATCTCTGTGTTTAAAAGCTCTGGAACATCCTTTATGTATTGTGAAAGCTCTTTAAAGTCCTTTGCAAATTTTATATCCCTTCGCTCTATCCTTTCCCTTACAGCAACACCAAGCCCTGTTCCAACACTTCCTATCTTTGTCATCATATAGCTATTGCTACGCTCCTCATTTCTTTGTTCCTCTGTTACAACAACACAGTGTGGGTCTATTATTATTCTGTTTTCTGTTTCAGTTTCTTTTATCTCTTTTAAAAGCCAGTCAAGTATGACATATGTCCCTGATGAGAGAACAAGCTTTGTGGTCGGGTTTACAAACCCTGCGGGTATTGATTTTAATGGAAATATCTTTCCCTTGTAAAAAACGGTATGGCCTGCGTTTGGGCCACCAACCTTAACACAATAGTCATATCTATCCTTTATAGCAAGATATGCTGCAATCTTCCCCTTTCCCTCATCACCACCCTGTGTCCCAACAATTATATCAACCATTAATCCTCCAGTAAAAAACAGAAGTCAGATGTCAGAAATCAGAAAGAACAAGTCAGAAAAGCAACTCACTCTTCTGGCTTCTAATTTTTTATTTTAGTCTTCTTTGCAAGCATTGATGCGATGCCAGTATATGGCAATGATACAGCTTTTTGTATTTCTTTCTTTATCTTTTCATTTATCTGAAGCCTGTCTATGAAATTTTCTATCTCTTTTCTTGTTATCCTGTGGCCTCTTGTCAAATCCTTCATCATCTCATAAGCATTTTTGATTCCATACTTCCTTAAGATTGTCTGTATTGCTTCAGCATAAACCTCAGGATGCTCATCAACAATTCTTGCTGCCCTCAACTCGTTTAATGTTATCTTTGACATACCCGTTATAAATGAGTTGTATGCTAATATGCTGTGGCCAAATGCAACACCAATGTTTCTTTCAACAGTTGAGTCTGTAAGATCCCGTTGTAGCCTTGATACTGGAAATTTTGACGAAAAGAATTCAAGCATTGAGTTTGCAAACTGAAGATTTCCCTCAGAGTTTTCAAAGTTTATCGGGTTTATTTTGTGCGGCATTGTTGATGATCCAATCTCACCATCAACAGGCCTGAGTATTATCAGATCATCGCTTATGTATCTCCAGATATCCTGACAGAGCCCAATAACTATGCTGTTTAGATGTCTTACTCTGTCAAAGAGCTCTATCCATGAGTCATGGCTTTCTATCTGGGTTGTGTATAAATTTATTTCAAGATTGTAATTGAATTGAGTGTTTATGTGTTTTATAAACCTTGATGAAAAATCTGTCCAGTCAATATCAGGAAATGCTGAAACAAATGAGTTATAGTTTCCAACAGCACCGTTTAACTTTACCATTATTCTGTGATCTTTTATAAAATCATTCTGCCTTTTTATCCTTTCATAAAAGTTTCGCATCTCCTTACCAAATGTTGTTGGCGATGCTATCTGGCCGTGAGTTCTTGCCGGGAAAATGGATGAAGCGTGCTTTACCGACAATTCCATAAGTATTTTTAAAATCTTTTCTGTTTCTTTGAGGAACACATCCCTTATAAAACCTGAGATCATAAGAGAATAAGCAATGTTGTTTGTATCCTCTGATGTAAGACCGAAGTGTATAAGCTCTAAATTGTTCTTTATTTTATTTTCAAATGTTTTTTTTAAATAGTATTCCACAGCCTTTACATCATGGTTTGTTGGTTTTATCTTACCATCCCCCTGAAACTCTATCTTTTTTACCTCAAAAGCATTTTTATCCTTAAGATTATATATTTCTCTGATATACTCTGTTTCTTTTTTAGAAAGCTGTTTTAAAGGATAACCTTTTGATTTAAGATATGAGATAAGAAATATAAAATACTCACACTCAACCATTATCCTGTGATTTATAAGTGCTGACTCGGAAAAATAATCCCTCAACGGCTCAACCTTTGAGTGATACCTTCCATCAAGCGGTGATATGGCATAGAGTTTTTCCATACCTCTATATTTTACAAAAAACAAAGTTTTTGTTATATGTTTTTCTTTGAATATTCCCAGACCTGTCTGAGATAATTTGTGTAAAGCTTATCATTTTTTCAACAACAAATCCCTTTGCTTGCTTTTTATTTTTTTCTTTTTCATTTTACATCAATTTATATTTCACAAATCCAAAATATTATTATACAAACCCATTCTCTTTTAAAAAGTTCAGTGTTATTTTACTCTCATCCTTTTTCAGGTATTTTGCTATTATATCAAACTCTATGTTTACAAATCTATTTTTTTCTAATAAATTGATGTTAGTGTTTTTAAACGTGTGAGGTATAACACTGACATCAAAGCTTTCTGGTTTTACATTAAACGATGTAAGGCTTATACCGTTTACACAGACAGAACCCTTTTCAACCACATATTTAGTGTTTGAAACTGAAACGGTGATTATATATGAACCATCCAATTCTTTTATTTTTTCAATCCTTCCAACCTCATCTATATGTCCGCTTACAATATGCCCGCCCATCCTTGAACCAAGCTTTAATGCCCTTTCAATGTTTGCAAGATCCCCCTTTTTAATGTATCTGAAGTTAGTCTTGGAGTATGTCTCTTCGCTTGTATCAAAGGATATTGTTTTTTTATCATGGTGGCCTACAGTCAGACATACCCCATTTACTGCTATACTCTCACCATTTATAATATCATCATAAACATTTTCAATAACAATCCTGTTTTTATTTATATCAGCAATCTTTAATAAATTTTCAACAATTCCCGTAAACATTTTATATCCTCTTATATACTACCATTATATCATCTCTTATCTTTTTAATATAATCCATTTTAAGTCTCGTGCCTAAATCATCATTCCTTTTCTCTAAAGCCTTATCAATTGCACTTATACCGTCAGAGCCTATAACAAGCGGTGAGATAAAAGCAACAATCCTGTCAAAAAACCCATCAGAAACAAAGCTACCAATAGTTCTTCCACCGCCCTCAATAAGTATATGCCTTATGCCATTATCATAAAGCTTTTTTAATAAATCTTTTATATCTATTCCCCCATTATGAAAAGTTGTTTTAAGTAATATGGCATTATTAGGATATTTGCTTTTTAGAGTTTCTCTGTCTGTGGATATGAAAACTCTTCTTTTTTCTTTAAATATATTTGATTCAGGAGATATTTTAAGATTTCTGTCTATAACACATACATCAGGTTGAACCCTAAATTTACATTCCCTAACATTCAGTAGCGGGTTATCCTTTATCACTGTGTTTGAACCTACAAGTATGCAGTCAGATTCAGATCTCAGTTTATGAGCATAAATCCTTGAATCCTTTGAAGATATCCACTTTGATTTATAGTTTCTATCAGCTATTTTAGAATCAATTGATGAGGCAAACTTTATAGTAATATATGGTCTATTTTCTCTCATATTTTTAAAAAAAGGTTCATTCAGTTTTTCTGAAAGCTCTCTCAAAACTTCCGTTTCAACAGATATCCCATTATCCCTTAAAATCTTTATCCCCTTTCCTCTGTGAAGTGGATTTGGGTCAATGCTTCCTACAACAACCCTTTTGATTTGTGATCTTATTATTAAATCTGTGCAGGGTGGAGTCTTGCCATATGTTGAACATGGTTCGAGTGTTACATAGAGTGTTGAGTCCTTGAGTTTATTGTTTGAAAGCTTTTTTATAGCATTTACTTCGGCATGCTCTTTGCCAAAAAATTTATGATATCCCTTTGATAAAATCTTTCCGTCCTTTACTACCACTGCCCCAACAAGAGGATTTGGATGCGTAAGAACTCCACCTTTTTTTGCCTCTTTTATGGCAAGAGACATAAAAAATTTATCAGATTCCTTTTCAGCTGTTTTTTCTTTCTGCATATATACACGAATTTTATTAATACGAAAACTCTAATAAAATATTATCTGGCAGCTAAACAATGAGATTGAACTTCTACCTATCACCAGTCACTGTTCCTCTCTGCGGCAAGCTTGCCTGCCGAAGCCGCTTCGGCGTAGGCAGGCAGGAACTATTTTATCTTTTCTATAAGGTTTACCATCTCAAGCGATGTCATTGCAGCATCAAAGCCCTTGTTGCCATGCTTTGTCCCTGCTCTTTCTATTGCCTGTTCTAAGCTGTCAGCCGTTATCACTCCAAATGATACAGGAACTTCGTTTTCCATTGAAACCATAGCAATTCCCTTTGCCGTCTCACTTGCTATATAATCAAAATGCGGTGTATCACCCTTTATTATTGCTCCAAGTGCAATTATCCCGTTATAATTTTTTTTGCTGAGTTTTTTTGCAATCAGAGAAATTTCAAAAGCACCCGGAACCCAGAAAACATCAATATTATTATCATCTACACTGTGTCTCTTTAAACAATCAACCGCACCATCAAGAAGCTTCTGTGATAAAAAGCTATTGAACCTTGATATCACAATAGCAAACTTTAAACCTTCGCCGTTTAATTTTCCTTCCATAACCTTCATCGCTCCTCCTTAAATAAAATGCCCCATCTTTATTTTTTTTGTAAGAAGATATTTTTTATTGTATCTGTTAGGCTTTATTTTTATAGGAAGCCTGCCTGTAACCTCAAGCCCGTATCCCTTAAGCCCTATTATTTTTTTGGGATTGTTTGTGAGAAGTATCATCCTTCTTATTCCTATGTCCTTTAATATCTGAGCACCTATTCCATAGTCTCTAAGATCCGCCTTAAATCCTAACTTATGATTTGCTTCAACCGTATCATAACCATTTTCCTGAAGATGATATGCCTTTATCTTGTTGCCAAGTCCTATTCCCCTTCCCTCCTGCCTCATATAAAGTAAAACTCCTTTTTGAGCCTTTCCTATCATTTCAAGTGCTTTTTCCAACTGTGGGCCACAGTCACACCTGAGTGAACCTAAAACATCACCTGTTAAGCACTCTGAATGAACCCTCACCATAACCTCTTCATCCTTTTTTATTCTTCCTTTTATGAGTGCTACGTGCTCCTTGTTGGTTATTAACTCTTTGTAAACTCTTATATCAAAATTACCAAACCTTGTGGGAAGCTTCGCAGTTGAAACAAGCTTGACCATATTCTCATTTCTTCTTCTGTATTCTATTATTTTTTCTATCGAGGTGATCTTCAGTCCGTATTTTTTTGAAAATTCAATAAGGTCATCAATCCTTGCCATACGCCCATCTTCTTTCATAATCTCGCATATGACAGCAACTGGTGCAAGCCCTGATAACTTCATAAGATCCACCGCTGCCTCAGTATGACCTGCCCTTACAAGCACCCCACCATCTCTTGCGAGAAGTGGAAATATATGACCTGGTTTTGTAAAATCTGATGCCTTTGCTTTTGAGTTTGCAAGAAGCCTTATTGTCTCTGCCCTGTCCTCAGCGGATATCCCTGTGGTTGTTTTGTTCTTTGCATCAACACTTATGAGCCAGTTGGTTTTGTAAGGATCAGAATTTGCCTTATCCATAGGATAAAGGTTTAGTTTCTCTGCTATCTTCTTTGAGAGTGGAACGCAAATAAGCCCTCTCGCATTTTTTGTTATAAAATTGATTTTTTCTGCTGTGGCAAATTTTGCTGAAAGAACTATATCACCCTCATTCTCCCTTTCCTCATCATCAACAACGATGACCATTTTCCCTTTTTTTATATCAGCAATTATATCATCTATAGGATACATATCACTCATAAGTATATTATATAAATATTAAAACACCAATTAATTAAAAGATATATGCAAAAAATATGGGGCATTCGGAAGATAGTAGAATGTTGGTTGTTTAGTTGTATAGTTATTTAATCATCATGATGAAAACAGATGTCAGAAGTCAGATCCTGCCTGCCGAAGCCGCTTCGGCGCAGGCAGGGACAGAAAACAGAAGACAGAAAAGCAAATTAGTCATTTAGTTATCTGGGAAGAAAAAGAAAATAGTTATCTGGTTGTTTAGGAAAGAACCAAACATATCATATTCTTCTTCTGACCTCATACATGGCAATAGCTGCTGCTATGGATGCATTAAGACTATCGAAATCAGATATTTGAGGGATTCTCAAAACCTCATCACAGTGTTCTTTAGTCTTTAGATGAAGTCCTTCGCCCTCAGAGCCAACAACAAGAACTATTGGAAAATTAAATTTAATACTTCTTACATCACTCCCATTCATATCAAAACCATATATCCAGAAGTTCTTTTCCTTGAGATAAATAAATGACTGATTGAGGTTCACAACCCTTACAAACTTTATTTTTTCTATTGCACCTGATGCTATCTTTTCTACCGTTGGTGTTATCTGACAGCTTCTATTCTCAGAAAAAAGTATTGATGAAAAACCCATACATACAGCTGTTCTTATAATACTGCCAAAGTTCTGAGGATCTGTTAATGAATCTATCGCAAGCCACATAACATTTTTTTCTTTTGCATCAATGTTCAAAGCTTCATCAAGCGAGTAATAGTGGATATCATCTATCTCAATAATAACACCTTGGTGATTTGATTTGTTGGAGATCTTATCCATAAGTTTTTTAGGGGCAAACTGAACATTAATCTTTTTTCGGTTTGCCATCTTTATTATATCCATAAGCTTTGAGCCTGATGTATTCTCAACTATAAGCCTATGAATATTTCTCTTTGAATTCTTGAATGCTTCCTTTACCGTGTTTATACCATATATGTATTTTTTCATTCTATTTCCTTGTTGCCGAAACTCATACCAACCTTCAATGCAGTTTTAACCTCAAATGAGGATGGGTCAACCCTTTTAATATTTTCTATTGCATCCTTTAAAGGAACATCAATAAAATTTTGACCTCTTATGGCAACCATATTTCCAAACTTACCTTCCTCAAAAAGATCCATAGCCTTTGCACCGAAGCATGTTGAAAGCCATCTATCAAAAGATGTTGGTGTCCCACCCCTCTGGAGATGACCAAGAACAACAACCCTTGCCTCAAAGTCTGTGTTCTCTTCAACAGTTGACGCAATTTTATATGATACACCACCCAATCGCAGTGGATCGGTGGAATTATTTACAACCCTTCTTACGGTAAGTTCTCCGCCCTTTTCCTTAGCACCCTCTGCCACAACTATGATTGAAAAAAGCTTTCCATTAGCTCTCCTCTTTCTAAGATAGGAGACTATATCCTCTGACTTATACTCTATCTCTGGTATAAGAATCATATCACCACCACCTGCTATTGCGGATCTCAAAGCTATCCAGCCAGCATATCTTCCCATCGTTTCAACTATCAAGACTCTGTCATGCGATTCAGCTGTTGTATGAACTCTGTCCACTGCTTCTGTTGCTACAGAAAGGGCTGTGTCATAACCGAATGTATAATCTGTTGCTGCCAGATCATTGTCAATAGTCTTAGGAATTCCGATAACAGGAAGCCCCATCTCACTTATTTTATAAGACATATTCTGAGTTCCATCACCACCAACAGTAATTAGGCAGCTCAGCTCATGCTCATCAAAAATCTCCTTTACCCTCTGAGACAGATCAGCAGGGGATTCGGAGCTACCGTACGGAGCAAGCGTATATCTGAAAGGGTTTGCTACATTGTTTGTTCCGAGTATTGTGCCTCCCTTTGCTATTATTCCTGTAACCATTCTGTCATTGATATCAATAAAATCATTTTCAATAAATCCCTTAAAGCCATCCCTAAAACCTATCATACGATATCCCTTTCTCAGAGCTGCTTTGGAAACGGCTCTTATAACAGCATTAAGACCTGGGCAATCACCACCACTGTTTAATATTCCTATTTTTTTCATACACTACCTCCGATAAAAATATACAAATAAATATTTTAGAGATTAATCATTAAAAGTTCAGATAAAATTCTATATGAACAAGATGTTTTCTTCTCTTTCATTTGAAATTATATAAAGAAAGATTGCAACGACATGCACAGGATTTGCAAGCCTGAAATAATCATAATCAAAATGGACCTGATAACCATTTATAGAATTTTGATCAAGAAATAAAAATCCAATCCTCTTATCATTGTCAACATATATACTGTAATAAGATCTGCTTCTTAAAAGCTTGTTACCGAGCAATTTCACTGCTAACCATATATCAGGGTGATCATCCTTTATTGTAAATATAACGTTGTCATCCTCATTAAGGCACTCCCACTGTCTTTTAAAATAGCTTCCAATCTTTCTTACTTTAAGCACATCCCTTCCCTTGTTATCCTTTGTAACAAAGATGTTTCTCTCACCAGCTACTTCGCATATCGTATTGGTTTGAGAATCAGATATAACAAGCTTCTGCTTCTCTCTCTTCTTTAACACAACAGAATAGATTATGATTGCAATGAATGGAAGCTCTATGAACGAAATGATATAATTACCGAGCGGTAGCGAAGAGACAGCAGCAGCAAAAAAACCTTCTTTAACAAACTCACCGAGACTCCAAAGTATATGAACAACAACGATTCCAATAACACCCCACTTGTAATATTTTTTATACTCATGATTGAAGTGTGATGAGAGGAACTGGTTATTCCTTGTTATTATCTGGGACATTGTTTCCGCAGAGGTAACAACCCTTGTTATTATAAAAGGAAAAAGAAAATCTGGTGGCATCTCCTTTGGATATGGTTTTATTCTTGGATTTGAGTACTTTGAAAATCTTGATTTAAAATAGATTGTTATTATAATATAAAGGATTAACAGTACAAGCATAAAATATTTGTTTATAGGTGTTCTTTTTATGATCTGTTTATCTGTGGACTGGTTTATAGCATTTTCAATGCTGCTGTTTATCCTTGAAAGTATTAAACTCTGAACACTTTCCTTTGGCTGTTCTTTGAGAGCTTCAGTCATAGCCTCAGTGCTAGTGATGGTGGAGATAGAAACTTCTGCCTCTGTAACTGTTGAAATTGAAGTTGATGAAACACTCACCTCAGGTTTGGTCGAAGTTTCAAGACCCACCGACTGTGTGGATTCTGTAATGGATATATACTGGACTTTTGGTTCTGGTTTTTTAACTTTTTTTGCAATAGGTTTTGGCTTTGGAGGTGGCGGTAATTCTATCTTTTCACCCGGTTTTTTGAAGTTAAAGATAAGCTTTTTTACATTTCCTTCATCAAGCCCTGATGAAAGAAAATTATAGGTCACACCCTGATATGTGAAAAGTCCAACGGTATTAAGTTTTTTATCATGATAAACAAAATAATAAAATTTTGCAGCATAGTGTATGGTTGTGGTCTTTATATCCTCAGGTTTGAACCCCTTATTTATTAGTGCTTCTCTCTGTTCAGTTAGTCGTGAGTTTAGATAAAAATCAGATAACTCATCCTCCAATTTTATGAACTCAACTGTTGAACCATCCTTTTCTATTTTTAAAACAGATTGGGGATCATCACCCTTAATAACATTCCAGCCCTCAGAAAAATCAAAGACGAAGCTATCCACCTTGTATTCATATGAAAAAAGTCCGATGTTTATCAGCAAAAATGTCAAAAAAATAAATATTTTCTTCATAATAAGATAATCTTTTATACCGTATATATAATACATTATACCTTAATTAAAAAGCTTATAAAAGTTATTTATATGAACTATAAAAATCAAACCTTTTTATCTGCTAACCCCAAAAATAAGATAAATCATCATTCTTTTTCGTATGGGATACCATCGGCTGATGGTGACTGTGACTTTGAAAGGCTTAATGCTAAAACAATGATTGTCAGGGCATAAGGTATCATCTGTATAAACTGAACAGGAATGTTTATACCCATTGTCTGAAGCTGGATCTGAATTGCCTCAGCAAATCCAAAAAGCAGTGATGCAACTGTTGCTAAAAGCGGGTCCCACTTACCAAATATCATAGCAGCAAGAGCAATATATCCTCTTCCCCCACTCATTCCATCAGTAAACTGATGTTGATCATAAGCAAGCCATACCCCACCGAGAGCAGCTAATGCCCCTGATACAAGGACTCCAATATATCTTATCTTATATACATTTATTCCGAGTGTATCAGCTGCCTCAGGGTTCTCTCCAACAGAACGAAGTCTTAGGCCAAATGATGTTTTATAAACCGTGTAATATACTGCAAATATTAAAACTATTGTTATTATTATCAGTGGTGATGAAACTATATCGCCAATAAGAGGAATCTTTGAGAGTGGCGTGTTTATAGGTGTAATCCCCGATATCCTTGATGAGTTTGATGATGAGTGAAATATAAATTTAAGGAAAAATTTTGTCACACCAACAGCCATTATGTTCAATGCTATTCCTGAGATTATCTGATTTGCTCTGAACTTGATTGAGACATAGGCATGAAGCCACGCAAAAACTACTCCACCGAATACACCAAAAAGAAGTCCAAGCCAAGGATTGTTTGTGTAATAGTTCCCAATCACTGAAAAGAATGCTCCTATGAGTATTAATCCTTCAAGCCCGATGTTGACAACCCCGCCTAACTCTGAAACAGTTGCCCCTAAGGCTGCAAGTATGTATGGAATTGATATTCTTATGGTCTGTGATAAAAGTGATAGCGAAAAAATCTTAAAAAAATCATCCATATTAATCTCTTATCCTGCTTAAATATTTCTTTGCAAAGATATTAGAGGAGATAACAAAAAATATCACAAGGGCCTCTAATATCTGAATTATATCCTTGGGTACAAGTGCATTTATTACGAGTGTTCCGTGTGATAAGGCACCAAAGAGCAGTGCTGAGAATATTATGCCAAAAGGATTGTTTTGTCCAACAAGTGCAACTGCTATAGCCATAAAGCCAACACCTTGAGAAAATCCTTCCTCAAAATAATGCTTGTATCCCATTATAAAATTTATTGAGGCAAGGCCGCTAAGCCCACCTGATATAAGAAATGTAGTAAAAAGATTTCTGTTTATGTTTATTCCTGCAGTTTTTGCAGCATTTGGATTAAATCCTACAGCCCTTGTCTCATAGCCATATGGAGTTTTTGATATAACCCACCAACATATGACGCAGAGTAGTATTGCTATTACAAAGGACATATTTGCAGGCGAGCCCTTAAAAGCAGTGATAAAATGATCCAACCTTCCAAGAAATGCTGACGATGAAATAGACTGAGTATGAACTGTTTCAGGAAGATGAAAATGATATGTTATGAAATAGTTTGTCAGTGCCATAGCGATGAAGTTCATCATTATTGTGGTTATAACCTCATGTGCCCCAGTTTTTACCCTGAGTATCGCAGGAATTCCTGCCCATATCGCTCCACCAACAAAAGCTGCAATAAGACATAGCGGTATGAGTACGAAACTGTTTAAATTTGTAAATGTAAATCCGACATAGGCACACAAAAAACCACCAACTATTATCTGTCCCTCACTTCCTATATTAAAAAGCCCTGCCCTGAAACCTAATGCTATTGAAAGCCCTGCAATTATGAGCGGAGTCGCTTTGAAAATCATCTGAGCAAGTCCATAAGGGTTTAAAAATATTCCCTCAAAAAGCTTAAGATAAACCTCAATTGGATTTGCACCTGCAATAACTATAAAAACAGCACCAACAATAAATGATATTAGTATGCTTAAAAGGGTTATACTAACCTGGATAAAAAACTCTTTAAGCCAAAGTGGAAGTTTCATTTAACTTGCTCCTCCCATCATAATAAGCCCTAACTCATCCTCATTTGTTCTGTCAGCTAAAAATATCTTTTTTACCTCGCCCCTGTATATAACGCCTATTCTATCTGAGAGTGAGAGTATCTCTGACAGATCAGCTGAGATAAGAAGTATAGCACATCCGCTATCCCTTGCTTCAATTATCTTTTTATGTATAAACTCTATAGCACCAACATCAACACCTCTCGTTGGCTGTGAGATAAGTATAAATCTTGGTTTTTTTGAAAGCTCCCTTGCAACAACGATCTTCTGCTGGTTACCACCTGATAGCATCCTTGCTTTGAGTGACGACTTTGGTGGATATATAAGATAATCATTTATCATCTTTGAAGCAAACTCTTCAACCCTATTAAAATTTATATTAAAGCTGTTTGAAAAAACTTTTTCTCTATGCCTTCCTAATATCATATCCTCTGATACAGTAAAATCAAGAACAAGTCCATCCTTGTGCCTGTCCTCAGGTATATGAGCAAGCCCGATGTCAAACATCTTTTTAGGTGTTGTTCTTTTAAAATCTATATCCTTTCCAAAGATTTTGATCTGTCCAGAAACTGGTTTTCTAAGCCCTGCTATCGTTTCTATCAACTCACTCTGACCATTTCCCTCAACCCCTGCTATGCCAAATATCTCACCTTTTTTTATATCAAGCGATAAATTATTGACCGCAGTATGTCCCTTGGACGATAGAACTGATAAATTTTTTATTAAAACAACAGTCTCAGTTTTATTGATCTCATCCTCAGTTTTAACAGTTTTTGAGACCTTGAAAAGAACAGGCCTTCCAACCATAAGCTTTGCAATCTCGGCCTCATCAGTTTTTGATGTTTCAAGCCTTCCAACAGTTTTTCCCTGCCTCATAACGGTTATGTTGTTTGAAATCTCAAGAACCTCTTTAAGCTTGTGAGTTATAAGTATTATTGTTTTTCCATCAGATGAAAGCTTTTTCATTATATCAAAAAAGTATTTTGTTTCCTGAGGAGTAAGAACTGCTGTTGGTTCATCAAATATCAGTATCTCTGCATCCCGATATAAAAGCTTTAAGATCTCAAGCCGCTGTTGCTCACCAACACCCAGTGTTGAAACCTTGGCAAAAGGATCAAGCGAAAGATTAAACTTTTCAACAAGATTTTTTACCTCTGCATTGGTCCTTTCATAATCAACAATAAATCCGTTTTTGGTTATCTCCTTTCCTAAGACCACATTCTCACTCACAGTAAGTGTTTTGACAAGCATAAAATGCTGATGCACCATACCTATCTTTAAGTCAATTGCATCCTTTGACGAATGGATTTTTACTTCTTTTCCTCTTATTTTTATTGTTCCAGAGTCTGGGGTGTAGAGTCCGTAGAGAATTTTCATAAGAGTAGTTTTCCCAGCACCGTTTTCACCAACAAGGGCATGTATCTCCCCTTTTTTAACAAAAAGCTCGGCATTATCATTTGCCAAAAGCTGACCGAATCTCTTTGTTATTCCCTTCAACTCTATCTCAAAATTTTCCATTTAAAATCCTTTTTAACTTATTTCCTGCTTTTTGCCTTTTCCTGTCACTGTTTTTGCTGTCCTCTGACTTCTGTCTTCTGTTTCACACCGAAGGAACCTTTATCCTTCCCTCTATTATCATCTTTTTAAGCTCTTCAACCTTATTTATAACTGTCTGTGGTATTAAATCTTTGTTATGCTCATCATAAACATAACCAACGCCGCCCTCTTTGAGCCCAAACTCTTTAAGCCCACCCTTAAAACTCCCTTTAAGATAATCCTCAACTGTTTCATAAACTGCCACATCAACATTCTTGACCATTGATGTGAGTATGTATCCCGGTGCTTCATAATACTGATCTGAGTCCACACCTATTGCATAAATATTTTTATCCCTTGCAGCTTCAAAGACTCCAAGCCCTGTTGAGCCTGATGCATGAAATATTATATCTGCTCCCTTACTTATTTGTGAAAGCGATATCTCTTTACCCTTAGCAGGATTTTTAAATGCCTCACCAGTAACTCCAGCATATCCTACAAGAACATTTATCTTTGGATTTACATAACGAGCACCAGCAAGATATCCTGCTTCAAACTTGTGAATGAGTGGCATATCCATACCACCAACAAAACCTATTGTATTTGTCTTTGTCATGAGTGCAGCTATTGCACCGACAAGAAAACTCCCCTCCTCCTCTTTAAACTTTATTGCCAATACATTTGGAGGAATTGGTTTGTTTGGATCAACTGAATAATCTATGCAGGCAAATTTTTTATCTGGAAAATCAATCGCAACAGTGTTTATATCATCAGTAAAAAGAAAACCTGTTCCAAATATCAGTCCGTATTTATCAGATGCTAATTGCCTTAATGCAGACTCCTTATCAGCACCTTCACCAGGTTCTATATAATCAAATTGGACATTCAGTTCCTTCTTTGCTTTTTCTATACCGTTATAAGCAGAGTCGTTAAAAGACTTATCCCCCCTTCCACCAACATCAAAAACAAGTGCTATTGCTGGGCGTAGATCATTGACATTATCACTTTTTTTACATGAAAAAAATGGCATCATCAAAAGCAGAGTAAAAAATATTAAAATTTTATTCCTTGACATCTCAAATAGTATATAAAATTTAAGCCCCAACTCAAAACTCAAAAAATAAAAAATTGACAAAAAAAGACGGACATCTCAAAAATACCTGCTTAGGCCGAAGCGACTTCGGCAGGCGGGTAATTTTTTACTTCAAGCCGCGTATAAATATATCCAAGAGAAGTTCCTTCCTGTCACAGTTTGCAAGCTTTCCTTTCAAGAACAGATTGATTCCTATCCCTCTAAGTATTGAAATGGTTATCACAGCAAGCGTCTCACAGTCTTCCTTCTTTATCTTTTTAAACTCCCCATTATTAACTCCCTCAATAAAAATCTCTTTAAGCATTTCTATTGCGGCACTGTTGTTCTCGCTCTGAATATTTTCAAGAAAATTAAGACGATTAGTTTCTGAAAAAATCACAGGATAGAGTTTTAGTTTCTCTCTAACAATGGAATCCCTCATTTTAAAAAAAGTTCTTAATTTTTCTTCCGCTGTTTTACAATTGTTCAATGTCTTTTTTATAGCATTAATAGCATTTATACGTTCAAGTTCACAAACTGCTCTAAAAACCTCTTCCTTTGTTTTAAAGTAATAATACAGAGTGCTCTTACCCTTTCCTGCTGCAGAGGCAATATCTTCCATTGATGATTTTGCCACACCATATTTTCTAAAAACACCAAGTGCAGCAATCAATATTTCTTCACGAGCCTTATCAATTTTTTCAGTATTTACAGTTCTCATAGCTCATTATAGTTTTTCTGTATCGACCTAACACCCCTAAGCGTTTCTGCAGGCTGTTTAACATTTGCAGATTGAAGCTGATCTTTCTGTTTGTTTGTGCTACGCTGTTTTACATTTTTAGAAGGAATTTGAGGAGCATAAGGATCCCTTATACAATAACTTTTAGAATAATTAACCCTCTCCGTAGTAAAAGTCCTTCTTGATAGACAATCATATTCATAACACTCACCTGTTTTAGAATCAGCTTCCATACAGGCTCTCCAATCGCATATATCAAAGCTTTCTGTCTCTGGTTCCTCAGCCTGACCTAAAATAAAAATCATATTTTCACCACAGTTTACTTGTCTTGTACATCCAGTTCCAGCAGGATCTACATATTTCTTCTTCAGTGTTGAGGTGCACTCCCACTGTGAACAGTTTCCATTTGCTCCTCTCTGCACACATTCTCTTACCTGACATGTCTCCATTTCAACAGTTACTGTTGAAACCTGAACACAGCCCATACTCTGGGCATCTTGTACAGCAGCTCCAAGCTGTGTTGCAAACATTAATGTTAATAATCTTTTTATCATAACCGCTCCTTAAAAATCTTTTTACAACTGCTTTTAACAAATTCTTTTTTATCCTTTTATAGAACTTTTAGACCGATTTCGTATTTTGGTCTAATAATATTTTATCAAAAAACATTTGATTATGTCAAGAATAAACGAAAAAAACTGCCATAAGTATGATTAGAATATTCTCTAATTCTGCAGAATTAGAGAATATTATCTGATACTATAAATTTTTAGTTTTTAAAGTAGGATAATTATTGTTTGTTTCCCAAATCTTTTTTTTGTTTTTATCTAATAAGATATGTTTCTATTCACAGATTTTTGTACACTTACATTTTTCCTTTGTGCATTTTATCCAATTCTTACATTTCCAATTAGTGCATTCAGAGGTGTAATAATCATAATCAGTGCATTCATACTCCTCACAACACTGCGTAGCGTAGGTTTCACATTCATATTCACAACATTCTTTTGAAATTAGTTTATCTTCTTTTGTCACTTCTTTTTTGACTTTTAAATCTATTCCCAATTTTTCATAATCGGCTTTTGTAAAACAACCTTCTATCGTTTTATTTTTATTAAAAACCATATCTAAACATGCGGCATCCTGAGCAGCCCTTTTAAAATCATTGGATGGTGCTAATTTTATAAATTTTGATAGATTTTCTGCCGCTTTTTCTATCTCTGGTGTATTTTTATATAGATTATATAACTCATAATAAACATATGGATTTTTAGGATTTAACTCCATAGATCTTTTTAAGTCGGACATAGCTTTTTCTGTATCACCATTATTCAGATAAATTCTTCCACGAGTATAAAAGTATTTACTTTCATTAGGATTGATCTTTATAGCTTTGGAAATATCCAATATGGCTTTTTCATTGTTTTTTGTAATTTCCTCTATAAGCGAACTTTTAAAAATCATTTTTTCATTCACATCCTTATTATTTGAGGATAAATAAATTTTAGCCATAGCGTATATGTTTTGAGGAATTATATCCATATCACCCTTATATTTATCTATTATAATATAGGCTTGTTCTGGTGTAAGATTAATTTTTTGAATTATGTCTAACCACTGATCATAACTCTGGCACTGGGCATTTGATAAAATAGGATTAGAAATTAAAAACACCAAAATTAATAAAAATCCCCTCATAACACCTCCCTCGCTAATTACAGCTTAACCATAATCTAACAAATAGATATATCTTTGTCAAGCCATTGTAATGGTCCATTTTATGTGTAGATTTAAATAGAATTTTTGATGAGTTCTATGATAGGGTTTGAAAGTATTCCAAGCAAAAGGGTTGCTGCTGCAGTTAAATAGATGACTGCGTAATTGCATACTGTACCTTCATAATCTCTTTTTTTCGCATCCTTCATAAAGGCCGGGATGAGTATCTTAAGATAATAATAGAGTGAGAGTGCACTTGTCAAAACAGCTATTACCACAAGCCATTTAAAGCCACCGTTTACAGCATTGTAAAATGAATAAAACTTTGCAAAAAAACCTGAAAATGGTGGAACACCGCTCAGTGAAAAGAGGAATATCAAAAGTGATATGGCAATGGATGGTTTAGAGTGATAGAGACCTTTAATGTTTTCATAGTTAAGGTCTTTAAAGTTTTTCTCTAAAAACATAATAACTGAGAAAACTCCAATTACTGATATAGAGTATATTATTGCATAGAAATATGCCTGCCAGTTTTCTGTGCCAAGAAAGGATATGGCAATATATCCTGCGTGAGAAATACTTGAGTAGATGATTATCTTTTTTATATCCTTTGAGTAGAGTGCTATGAGGTTAGGTATTACTATTGAAAGCACTATAAATGCATACATGGCATAGATGACAACTGATGTTGTGTAGCTTGAAAAAAGCCTGTACAAGGCCACAACTATTGAAAGCTTTACACCGCTTATCATAAACATTGAGACATTGGTTGGTGCCCCCCAGTAAACATCAACAGCCCATGAGTGCATAGGAACAAGTGCTAATTTGAATATGAAACCTGACATAAAAAGAAGCATTCCAATGTTTATATAAGGGTTAGGGCCTGATATGGCAAGAGAATTTTTTATATCAACGAGGCTTAATGAGCCCAAGCCAATGTATAAAAACACAAGCGAAAGGATCATAAAAACCGATGCAAATGAACCAAGCATAAAATATTTAAATGAGGCTTCAAGATTTTTATCATTCTTATTAAATCCTGTAAGACCATAAAGGCTCATAGAAAGAAGCTCAACAGATATGAACATATTAAAAATGTTTTGTGTGTTTATTAAAAGTATGGATGAGGTAAGGGATATAAGAAAAAGAAAGTAGTATTCACCGTATTTAAGTTTTTTGCTCATCAGGTCTGATGATGAGATTATTGATGTTATGGTTAAAAGTATTACAAATGATGTTAAAAGATTGTTTAAAACAGTCTGGGTGTATGTATCGCCAAAACTTCCATAAAACGGTGAATGTGAGAAGCTAAATGCAAAGGCAAAAAGGAGAAGGAAGATTATTATCTCGGTTATTGCTTCTGATTTTTTCTTTGAGTAAAGCCAGTAAAAAAGCGAAAAGAATGATGAGAGTATTAATATTATCAGTGTGCCAAAAGTTGTTGAATATAGAAAGCTTTTTGAAAGCATCTTTTCTCCTTACTTTAAAAAACTTGAAACAAAAACCTGTATCTTTGAAAGAAAAATATTTGGAAATACTCCTATCCAAAATATCATTATAACCACAGGTATGAGATATAACCATTCTCTTATGGTTAAGTCTAAAATCTTTTTGTTCTCATCCTTTTCAATTTTTCCAAAAAATATCTTTTCATATGCCATAAGCATATAAACCGCTCCTAATATAACCCCTGATATGGCAAGGATGGTTAGTATTCTATGCGATTTAAATGAGCCTAAAAATATCAGTATCTCACCGACAAATCCATTGGTTGATGGAACTGCAATTGATGAGAGTGTTACTATCATAAAAAATGTGGCTATGAAAGGAACTGTTTTAAATATACCGCCATAGTTTTCCATAAGTCTTGTGTGTGTTCTTTCATAGAGTATTCCTATCATAAGGAAGAGTCCGCCTGTTGATATGCCGTGGTTTATCATCTGAAGTATTGCTCCGCTTAAAGCTTCAGGGTTGAATGAAAAAACTCCTAAAACTATAAGCCCCATATGAGCCACTGATGAGTATGCAACAAGCTTTTTTATGTCCTTTTGAACCCATGCCATAAGTGAGGCATATATAACACCAAAGACTCCAACAGCACTTATGTATGGTGCTATCTGATGGGAAAGGGTTGGGAACATCGGTATGAGAAATCTAATATATCCATAAACACCCATCTTTAAAAGAACACCTGCAAGTATGACGCTTACAGCGGTAGGGGCTTCAACATGGGCATCTGGCAGCCATGTGTGCAAGGGAAAGAGTGGAATTTTTACGGCAAATGCTATTAGAAATGAAATAAAAACAAAGATCTGAGTCTTTCCAATAAGTGTGTTTTTATAAAAATCAAATATTTCAAATGAGTTTATACCGCTGTTTTTAAGGTTTATGTATGTAAAAATTATTCCCGCTAACATAAGAAGGCTTGCAGCCATAGTATATATGAAGAACTTTATTGTTGCATATATCCTATTCTCCCCTCCCCACATACCTATCAAGAAATACATCGGAACAAGCATCGCTTCCCAGAATATGTAGAAAAGAAATGTATCAAGTGAAACAAAAACACCTATTATCGCTGACTGAAGTATCAGAAGCCATATGTAATATTTTTTTATATCCTTTTTTATGTAGTTGTATGATGAAAGTATTGAAATAGGCATAATAAAGTTTGTCAACAGTATCATGAGTAGTGATAGAGTGTCAGCACCAACATAGTAGTGAATGTTCAGTGCCTTTATCCACATATACTTTTCTGTGAAATTAAAGCCCTTTGATGAATCAAAGTTTATAAACATTATCACTGATATTATAAAAACTATGAGTGATGATATAAAGGATATATATTTGACTGACTTATCGTTTCTTAAAAAAAGAATTATAAAGGCAGCAATCAAAGGGATTGATATTATAAGTGTTATTGGCATCATATGTATTTCATAATCTCCGTAAAAGCAAAAACAATATTTGAATAGATCCAGTAAATAAGATTTAAAAGAGGAACTGATGAGAGATAAACCAGAAGAATTATCGCAGTTCCAAACAGCATATAGACTGCATATATCTGAGCATTTCCATTCTGTGATATGGCTGAGACTCTCCCCCCTTGATAAAATGCTCTTGCAGTTCCCTCAACAAGAGTTCTGTCAATTATGACACGATCTATAATATTAAATGTTGTTTTTGATATCCAGCCAAGCGGCCTTATTATGAGAAAATCATATATTTCATCGACATAAAACTTGTCATATACTATTTTGTGCAACCAGCTTAAGCTTGTGGATAAGAAATCCGAAATTCTGTCTGCTGTTAACACAAAGCCACAGATTATTCCAAGAAGCGAAAGGACCACTGGGGTGTATTTAACAGTCAGTGGAAGAAACTCTTCTGTTCTGTTGACACCAGCAAAAGATATGAAACCATTTATAAAAAATCCTGAGATAATTGCTAATATTGCTAATATGTATAGGGGAATGGTCATAACAGAGGTTGGTCTGTGGGGATGAAGCTCTTTTTTAGATTCTTTTATAAATGCTATATTGAACATCCTTGTCATATAGAATGCCGTTAAAAATGCTGTTACAACTGCGACAAGCCATATTCCTTTATGCCCGCTTAAATAAAGGTTTTCTATTATGAAATCCTTGCTGAAGTATCCGCTTAAAAATGGAAATCCACTTATGCTCAGCCAACCGACTCCCATAACTATAAAGATATTTTTTAGCTTTTTGCTGAGGCTTCCCATATTGAATATATCCTGTTCGTTTGAAAGTGCGTGTATGACTGCACCAGCAGATAAAAACATAAGGGCCTTAAAAAATGCATGGGTTACAAGGTGAAATATTCCACCTATGTATATGCCACCAGCAACACCCATAAACATATAGCCTAACTGGCTTATCGTTGAGTATGCCAATATCTTTTTTATATCCCTCTGTGTTATTGCTATTATTGCTGAAAAAATTGCAGTGAATGCGCTTATGTAGAGTATGAAGTTGAGTGCAGTTACGGATGCAGAATACACAGGTATAAGTCTCGCCACGAGGTAAACACCTGCTGTAACCATTGTAGCCGCATGGATTAGTGCAGATACTGGTGTCGGGCCTGCCATAGCATCAGGTAGCCAGACATACAAAGGAAACTGTGCAGATTTGCCTGTTGCACCAATAAACAAAAGTATAGCAATAAGTGTTAATGATGAAACACCAAAAATTGATGTGTTATAAAAAAGAGAAACATTTGAGTTTATCGTATTGAAATCAAGATTATAAAACCCATTTGATGAGAGAATGTAATATATAACAACCATACCTGCTATAAAAAAAGCATCACCAACCCTGTTTGTTATGAATGCTTTCTTGCCAGCCTTTGAGTTGTTTATGTTTTCATACCAAAAGCCTATTAGAAGATAAGAGCAGAGTCCCACTCCCTCCCAGCCAACAAATAGAAGAAGTATGTTGTTTGCAAGAACAAGCACAAGCATAAAAAAGACAAAGAGATTAAGATATGAAAAAAATCTCTTAAAATCGCTATCATCATCCATATATCCTATTGAGTATATGTGAATGAGAAAGCTAACTCCGCTTACGACAAGTGACATAATAGCTGAAAGCCTATCAAAGACAAAGGCAATGTTTATGTTAAGGTTTGTGATGTTCATCCAATTGAAAACAACGTCTGATATTGCTGTATCAGATGGCATCGCTTTAAGTCTAAAAAATAATATACAAGAAAAAACAAATGAAAGCAGTACTGCAAGTGAAGCAATTATAGAAACTAAATACTTTTTTATAAACCTTGAAAAAAGAAAGTTAATAATAAAACCTGCAAGCGGAGCAAATACTATCCATCTCACAAGCGATGAACTTGTCATTTAAATATCTCCTTTATGTTTGAAAGTTTTTTTACATCAAGTGTTTTCATTCTTTTTGCTATGACTATTATCAGTGCAAGCCCTATGGCAGCCTCTGCTGCAGTTATCGCAAATATTATCATAACCCAAACCGGAGGAAAAAAAGAATATTTTATCCACACAAGGTTTGCTATGGCAATGTTTAAGGCGTTTACCATAAGCTCTATTCCCATAAGCATTATTATTATATTTGTTGTTTTAAAAAATACAACCATTGACATAAAGAAAAGTATAAAGCTAAATATCATAAATTCAAATTTCATTATCATCACTCCTTAAAAAATTATAAACCACAACAACAGCAACAAAAAGCAGCAGTGAAGAGAGTATTAGCTGAAACGAATATGTTGTAAAAAATGTTATTGCCACATCCTTAAAAGAAACGATCTGTCTTGTAAACTCTAATGGTGAGTATGCAACGAGGGAGCAAAGAGCTAATGCAAAAATAGCAAAAAATCCACAAACAGAAAGCACAGCTATTATGTTTATGTACGGGAATTTATCCTTTTTATCATTCACCCTTCCTATAACATTTATAGCAGTTACAAAAAGAATCATCATGGCACCAGTATAGATTATTATTTGGAAAACTCCTAAAAATGGCATATCCATAATAAAATACATAACCCCTGTCAAAAGAAAGACAACAAGCATAGAAAGTATGCTTCTAAATATATCCCTTGAAATTATTATATAAAGCATTGCTAAAAGTATGAGAAAAGCAACACCATAGAATGATATCATCTCAATCATTTTTATCCTCTAAGTATTTGTTGGCTAATCTATTTGCTGCACCTGATTTTGATATGGTCTCATGAGGTAAATGCCTAAATAGTTCATTCTTTGTTAAAAACAGTCCACCATTTTTATAATTTCTAAACCTATCATAGCTTCCACCAACAATCTCCCCTGTGTCCATAGATATGGCATCCTCAGGGCAAGCCTCAACACACAGTCCACACATAACACATTTTGACATGTCTATATTAAAAACCTTCGGATATTTCTCAACATAGTTTTCTGTCTCATCAGCCTCTATGTAAATACACTTTGACGGGCATATTGTTGCACACATCATACAGGCGACACACTTTGGGCTTCCATCCTTTCTTAACTTTATTCTGTGAAGTGATTTAAGCTTGGCATTTCCAATAAGTGGAAGGTTTTCCTCTGGATAACTTACTGTTATGATCCTTGAAGGGAAAAACAAATTTATAAAAAAATGCCTCATCGTTACAACAAGTCCTTTTACTATCTCAACAATATATATACTCTCCCAGAAGTTAAGTTTTTTTTCATCCAATTTTTTTGTTCTTATCATATCAAAACGCTCGCACAAAAAAGGCTGTCACAACAAGGTTTAAAACAGAAATCGGCATAAGGTAGTTCCAGCAAAGCTTTGTTATGTGATCATATCTAAACCTTGGCAGTGTCCATCTTATGAATATAAAAATACAAGAAAAAATAACCGTTTTTACAGAAATGCTTAAGAGTTCAAGGATTACTTTTATATAGTGATTGACAGGTATTGAAATATTTCCAAGCGTAAAGCCAGAGTCCGAAAGATAAGGAACCTGCCAGCCACCAAAGAAAAATATTGATATGAGCATTGAGAAAAGAACTATCTCAATATATTCCCCAAACATAAAACCAGCAAACCTCATAGAGCTATGCTCAACAAAATATCCTATTATCTCACTCTCACCCTCAACAACATCAAACGGTGCCCTTTTGCTTTCAACAAGGGCAGCCGTAAAAAATATCAAAAATGAAAGTGGTTGAAGAATTATCCCCCATTTGGGGATAAATCCTGAGATATTTTCTCCCTGAGCTGATATAATGCCAGAAAGCGATGGGCTTGAGTATATCATTATCACAGGAAGTATTGATAATACCATCACAACCTCATAGGAGATCATCTGAGCCTGTGCCCTTATTGAACCCAACAATCCCCAGTTGTTACCAGATGTAAATCCTGCTAAAAATGCCCCATAAACTGCAAGCGATGAAAAAGCAAAGATCAAAAAAACTGAAAGGTTGGAATCTATTATCTCAAACCTTGCAGTGTATCCAAATATGTTTATATAATTTCCAAAGGGAATGAATGCGAAGACGAAAAGTATAGGAACAAGTGATATTATAGGGGCAAGTGTAAAGAGTATCTTGTTTGCATTTTTAGGCATAAAATCTTCTTTCATTATCATCTTTATTCCATCGGCCACAACATGGAAAAGCCCCCAGAGTGTAAAGCCAAGTATATATGCTCTGTTCGGTCCAACTCTGTCCTGCATAAGAGCACTGAGTTTCCTTTCGCCCACGGTAAGAACTCCTGCAAGTGTCATAACTGCACCGTATAAGATTCCTATTTTTACAAATGTTTCAATAAGATAAAATATCTGTGGTTTATAGATTATAAAATACTGAATTAAATCTGATTTGATAATATCTAAACTCATTGTCCTTCTTCCTTATACTTTAAATCCTTTATAATACCTTTGAAATTAAAATCTGGATAAACCGCAAAGAGATGTGATACCTCCATAACAAAATGATGAAGATCAAATGTGTTTTCTGGTGAGTTTACAACCTTTGCTGTTTTTCTGAGGTATCCCTGCCAATTGATAAAGCTTCCATCAGTTTCAAAGTATGTTTTTAACGCAATAAGGCAAGGGTAGCTGCTCTTTTTGTATGAAAACAGTATCGTTTTTACAGGACTTATTCTGAGATTCTTTATATCCTCATAAAAACCTATCACAATATCATACTCAGCATACTCTGATATATCCTTTATACCGTATTTTTTAACCAAAAGCTTTATCCCGTTTGAGTTTGGGGACTTATCAGAGTTTATCAATATTCCATCCTCTATTTTCTGCTGATTACTTTCAATTGAAAAAATATATGGAGTTTTTAATACATTCTTGGCAAGATATATAAGTGAAATATTATCCTCTATTGATAAATAGTTTGATAAAACAACTGCTATTCTGAGCTTATCATCCATTGCCTTTGATAGTTTGTTAAAGACCTGCTTTACAGTCTGTCTTTTATTATACTCAGTCCCATTTATCATTGAATGTGTTAACCTTTCAGAGGAGTTAACTATCTTATAGTTCATTCTTCCATCATCACACATCCATGTGTTTGTGTAAATATTTGGTTCAGGTGTTATCCTGTATATTGTGTTGTTGTTATGCCAGATATTTATCTTACATCCAGTAGCACAGAGTGTACATATGGACTTTGTAGTTTGAAGCATATAAACTCTTTGTTTGAATCTAAAATCCTTTGAGGTGAATGCTCCAACTGGGCATATGTCAGCTATGTTTAATGAATATTTGTTTGTGACCCCTTTTTCTGGACTTATATCAATAAATGCTCTATCCCCTCTTGAGTTTACAAAAAGCTCATCAGTTTTAGTAACCTCATTTGAAAACCTGACACATCTTGTGCAAAGTATGCATCGCTCATTATCAAGCACAAGATATTCCCCCACCTCCCTTCTTTTTTGCTTTTGATTCTTGTTTTCTAATTTGAATCTGCTTTTTCTGAGTCCGTAGGTAAAATAGTAATCCTGAAGGAAGCATTCCCCGACCTGATCGCATATAGAACAGTCAAGCGGATGATTTATTAAAAGAAACTCAAGAACATCCTTTCTTGCCTTCCTCACTTTTTCTGAATCAGTTTTAACAACCATACCCTCTGATGCTATTGTTGAACATGCCGTCTGAAGCTTTGGCATCTTTTCTATCTCAACAAGACACATTCTGCAGTTTCCTGCAACCGAGAGTGATGGATGATAGCAATACCTTGGTATATATATACCGTTTCTCTCGCATACATTAAGTATGCTTTCTCCATCGTTTGCTATCAAGTCCTTTCCATCAACATTTATCTTTGGCATATTTCACAGCTTCCTTCAATGTGTTTATCAAACTCATTTCTAAACTTTTTAACAAAACTCATAACAGGCATAGAAAGTGCATCAGCAAGAGGGCATATGGTTCTGCCCATCATATTCTCGGCTATCTCATAAAGCAAATCTATATCCTTTTCCTTGCATTTGCCTGATAATATTTCTGAAAGTAATTTATATATCCAACCTGTTCCTTCCCTGCATGGAGTGCACTGTCCACAGGACTCATGGTGATAAAACCTCGCAAGTATATACAATGCCTCAACCATACACTGATCATCACCGATTATTATCATCCCACCAGAGCCCAACATAGTTCCAGCCTGAGAAAGCGACTCATAATCAAGGTTTACTTTCATAGCCTCATCAGCGGTTATAACAGGAACAGATGAACCGCCAACTATTACAGCCTTAAGCTTTACACCATCCTTCATACCCATAAGGTAATTTTCAAGAAAATCTTTAAAGGAAAGTCCTAATTCTATTTCATAAACACCGGGCTTATTAACCGGACCACTGACAGAAAAGAGCTTTGTCCCACTGCTCTTTTCTTTGCCTATCCTTGAATACTTCTCACCGCCCATAATCATTATATATGGGACAGCTGCAAGTGTCTCAACATTGTTTATCACGGTTGGCGACGAAAACAATCCTTTCGTTGCAGGAAATGGTGGCTTTATTCTTGGCTTTCCCTGTTTACCCTCTATGGATTCAAGAAGTGCTGTTTCTTCTCCGCATATATAAGCACCTGCTCCTCTCACAACCGTTATGTCAAAATCAAATCCAGAGTTTAAAATATTTTTTCCTAAATATCCGCTTTCCTTAGCCTCATAAATAGTTTTTTCAATTATCCTTGCTTCCCTTACAAACTCACCCCTTATATATATGTAACCCTTTGTCGCTCCAATTGCATAACCTGCTATTATCATCCCTTCTATTATTGAGTGAGGGTTTTTGTGTATTATCTCCCTATCCTTAAATGTTCCCGGCTCACTCTCGTCGGAGTTACAAACGACATACTTCTGACTTTTATCCTTGGGTATAAATGACCATTTCAATCCTGTTGGGAATCCTGCACCACCACGCCCTCTTAAATTTGATTTTTTCACCTCATCAATAACAGATTGAGGAGTCATAGTCAGTGCTTTTTTAATAGCATTGTATCCGCCATTTGTTATATATGTTTTTATATCAAAAAGTTCTTTCTCAAGTATTATTTTCATTACTCTTTCCTTAACTTATCAATAAGCTCGCGAAGCTTTTTCTCATCCATATTTTCATAGTATGTATCGTTTATCATAACAACAGGGGAAGATCCACATGCCCCAAGACACTCAACCGTTGTATAGCTGAAAAGCCCATCATCGCTTACCTCATGCTCATTTATCTTAAGGTTTTCTTTTATAAAATTTATTATATTCCTTGCTCCTGACATACTGCAGGAAAGGTTTCTGCAAACCTGTATGTGGTACTTCCCTGTTTTTTTCTGGTTGAACATTGTATAAAATGTTAAAACTGATTTTATCCTTGAATAAGGCATATCTATTAGAGATGAAAGCTCTGATATATCACCATCGCTTATATAATTGTTTTCCTTCTGTATCTCATAGAGAAGCGATATCAATGCAGATTCTTTTTTTTCAAATTTTTCAACTATGCTTTTATAATTTTTTTTAAATTTTTCACCCAACATATCATCTCTCCAACTCGCCACCTATCATATTTATCTGACCGAATGTCGCTACAATATCAGCAATATATCCACCATTTATAAGTCGTGGTAATGCTCCTGTTACAGGAAAGCATGGTGGCCTTACCTTAACCCTCCATGGCTTATGAGTTCCATCAGAAACTATATAATAACCTAACTCACCATTTGCCCCTTCAACTGCAAAATATATCTCCCCCTTAGGAGTTTTTGGTCCTTCAAATGTAAGTTTGAAGTGTGAGATAAGCCCTTCTATTGAACCATAAACCTCATCCTTTTGGGGTAATCTTACGCTGTAATCATCAACATCAATCGGGCCATCAGGAAGCTGGAGAAGAGCCTGCTCTATTATTTTTCTACTCTGGTTTATCTCCTCCATCCTCACAAGAAATCTTGCATAGTTATCACCACCGTCAGCTACAGGGATCTCAAAATCAAATCTGTCGTAAACAAGATAAGGAGAATACTTCCTTACATCATAATCAATTCCAACAGACCTTATAAGAGGTCCAGTAAACCCGTATGAAACAGCATCCTCTCTTGTTATTTTTCCTGTATCCTTAAGCCTATCGTAAAATATTCTGTTCCTCTCAAGAAGCTTCCTTGTGTCTGAGAGGTAGGAATCAACCTTTTTAAGTGCGTTTTTTGTAAACTCAATGAAATCAGGAGTGAGATCAAAGCTTGTCCCACCTATTCTGAAGTAGTTTGGTGTAACCCTTCCACCGCTTGCCATATCACCTGACTGATATAATAACTCTCTCGCATTTATCAAATAAAAATAAGGAGTAAAAGCACCCAACTCCATTGCATTTGCTGCTATACAGGTGAGGTGATCAGTCATCCTCGATATCTCACTCATAATAACTCTTATATACTTTGCCCTTTCAGGAAGCTCTACCCCCATCATCTTTTCAACAGCCATAACAAAGCCAACCTCATTTATAAATGGGGAGACATAATTAAGCCTGTCAGTGTATGGAATTATCTGGTTGTAGTTTGAATTTTCGCAAGTTTTTTCAAAGCCTCTGTGTAGGTATCCTATCTCAACCTCACTGTTAACAACCCTTTCTCCCTCAACTGTAAGTATTATCCTCACAATTCCATGCATTGCAGGATGTGATGGTCCCATATTCAAAACAAGCCTACCATCCTCAAGCTTTGTAATATTGTTCTCAAGGCTCATTTTTCCTCTTCATTCTTACCGACGTCCCTTAGATTTATTCTTGGCTGCCTTTTTTTAAAGGGGTAATCCTTTCTCAAAGGATGGCCAACAAATTCATCATACATGAGTATCCTTTTAAGGTTTGGATGATTTATAAATTTTATACCAAACATATCATAAACCTCTCGCTCGTGCCAATCAGCAGAGTGATACAATGAGGTTATTGAATTGACTGTTAAATCCTTTTCATCAACCAGAGTTTTTATGATCAGTCTTTTATTGTTCTTATATGAAAAAAGATTATAAACAATCTCAAACCTTGTTTCATCATTTCTATCAGGATATCCTTTATAATCAACAGCGGTTACATCCATAAGAAAATCAAAACTTTGTTCATCCTTTAAAAATTTTATTACATCAAAGACATCCTCTTTTCTTATAACAATTGTTTCATTGTCATAAAAAACAGAAGACGATAAAATTGATTTTTCAAATTTTTCTTTTATTATGCCAGTTAATTCCATTATTTTCCTTTTATAAGCTTTTCTCTCTGAACATGCTCCTGAAGCTTTATCAAAGCATCAAGCACAGCCTTTGGTCTCGGCGGACATCCCGGTATATAAACATCAACAGGAATTATCTTATCAATACCATCAACAACAGCATAGTTATCATAAAACCCACCGCTTGTTGCACATGCTCCAAAAGACAAAACCCACTTTGGTTCAACCATCTGCTCATATGTCATCCTTAAAACAGGTGCTAATTTCTGATTCACTGTTCCTACAACAAAAAGCACATCAGCCTGTCTCGGCGAAAACCTCGGGAACTCTGCGCCAAACCTTGCTATATCATATGTTGAAGCAAACGTGCTCATAAACTCCATACCGCAGCAAGCAGTAACAAAAGGATAGTCAAAAAAAGAAAACTTTCTTGCCCAGTTTATAACGTACTCCATCTTTGATGTTGCCCAGCTTTTACCAAATATTGTTTCTAATCCCATTTTAAAGCTCCTCTTTTAATGACATAAAAAATAAGCACAAGAAATATTAAAATAAACACAAACCCTGATATAAAAGCAGCCTGAGGAATTTCTCTTATATAAGATGCCCATGGATAGAGATAAATTATTTCTATATCAAAGACAAGAAAAAGAACAGCAACCCTGTAAAAATTTATGCTTATAGTTTTTGTTGGCTTCTGTGCCTGAGGCATACCGCACTCAAAATTTTCAGACTTTATAGGAGTTTTGACCTTTGGGCCAAATATAAACGAGAGGGCTATCATCCCCCCTGCTATTGCAACTGCAACAATAAACATTAAAAAAACCACAAAAAAATTCATAAAAATATTATACAAAAAATATTAATTAAAAAATTTTAGAAATGATTTAAGGTAATGTAAAATATTATGTGTAATTTTATTCTTGACATAAAGAATAAAAAGGGTTATCCTTCTATATATGCAGTCATAAACAATAAGGAGGATAACCCAATGAATAGTATAACAAATAATACAGG
>Ga0302250_1000255_pt1 | contig 62299 bp, 56 predicted proteins | sample AAG_RA_Asp_MG_FD_193536 | JGI IMG/M metagenome (GOLD analysis project Ga0302250, IMG submission 193536) | Enriched activated sludge microbial communities from anaerobic digester in WTTP, New Holstein, Wisconsin, United States - AAG_RA_Asp | ecosystem: Engineered > Bioreactor > Anaerobic >...
TCTGACAACCTCACCTCGCGACCATCACCTGCCGGTCGCCTTCGCTCCGGAACACCGGTCGTCATCATACCGGAACGCCGGTCGCCATCACGTCAGAGCCGCCGGTCACTTTCAGCGGAATACGCATGCAGCGGTTGTGGGCTTTCTGGACTTCGTTCTTTGAGAGTGGTATATTTCAAATGTAGCCGTCACACCTACCTTTGGTAGGTCGGGAACCTTACTCGGACCCTTTTGCGTGACGGCTATTTTTTTTCGCGTATACCAGCCTGCCGTTACGCTTACCTTCCAAGCACTTCAAGTCGTCTGTTTGGTAGGTGTTTGCTCCCACCCATTTGTCCCCCTTGAAGTGGAAGATAGTTGACTTATTTTATTGATATATTTCAGCCTGATTGTGTTTCGGCCTTCTCTCTCTTGGCGTCAAGAACTGCTTGGTGCCATCATTTTGGGAGAGTGCCTTTAGGTGCTAAGAGCCAGTGCAAAAAGTGTACTTCTTGCACTGGTCCGCCAGAGGGTTCGAACCCCTCTGATCAAGGCACAGAAAGGGTGCAAAAACTGTTGCCGGAATCAAGGTGCAGAATGGTTGTAACGCAACAGGTTTTTGCATGGTGTGATGGTGATGGCACGGATAGGTTATACGCGGGTAAGCTCAAAAGATCAGAATCTTGATTCGCAGCGGGATCTGCTGCATGCGGCTGGTTGCGAGCGGATATTTGAGGACAAGGTTTCCGGCATTCGGGAGTCACGCCCATCGTGGAATCAATTGTTGGAGTTCCTGCGTGAGGGCGATACCGTGGTGGTGGCGGAGTTGTCACGGATGACGCGCTCCCTGATGCACCTGCTCGCGTTGGTGAAGGAGTTTGAACAGCGTGGAGTGCAGATTGTTTCCTTGCGGGAGCATATTGACACCAGCACAGCTACTGGTCGGGCTTTCCTTTCGATACTTGGTGCGATCAATCAGATGGAGCGTGAGTTAAAGGCCGAGCGCGCCGCTGCTGGCCGGGCTTCAGCCAAGGCGAGAGGACGCTCCGGTGGCCGCCCACGGACGGACATAGCCAAGCTGGAGAATGCCCGGCTGCTGTATCAAAATCCTGATAAAACAGCAGCCGAGGTATGTCAGGCGTTCGGGATAGGGCGGAGGACGTTTTTCAGCTATTTACAAACTAAAAAACTCACTCCCCCCACCCCTCATATCCCAGCGGTTGTCGGTTCAACTCCTCCCGGTACTGACGCCACAGTGGTAGGTACTGGTCCATAAGGGCCTTGAAGCGGTCATTGTGATGTTTTTCCAGCAGGTGCACCAGTTCATGGACAATGATGTACTCAAGGCAGTGCACCGGTTTCTTGATCAGCTCCAGATTCAGCCAGATACGCCGGGCAGCAGGGTTGCAGGTGCCCCAGCGGGTCTTCATCCGCTTGATGCCGCAAGCGGTGATCTGGACGCCAATGATCTGCTGCCACTTGGCCAGCAGTTCCGGGAGCTGCTCCTTCATCTGCTTGCGGTACCAGCTGTAGAGCAGTGTCTCGCGGTAATCGCTGCCATGGTCGGGCGATACATGCAACTCTAGGGTGCCATGCCGCAGGCATATTGAAGACCGTCCACTCGTCAACAGCACATTCAGGCGGTACCTCTTCCCCTGATAGTAGTGGGTCTCTCCGGTCAAATACTCACGGGCTGTTTGGCGTTCTTGGCTGGCAAACTTCTGCTGGTGTTTCCTGATCCAACCCAGCTTGCCGATCACCGCCAGCCGGATCGCCTCATAGCTCATCCGCTTGGGGGCCGATACCCGTACCCTGCCATCAGGCGGGTAGACCCCGATATGCAGGTTCTTGATCTGCTTTCGGTGTACTTCAACCGCAATACCGCTCACCTCTAGCTGCTTGCTGCTACTGGTATTCATGCTGGTGCTTTACCAGTTCAAGGATGTTGTCGGTCAAGGTCTCATCGTTCAGGGTGGACTTGATCGCGTTTTTAACCTTCTTCACCTTGATGGCATTGTTCAGCCAGCCATCCTGCATGTTTTCCTTCACCGCATTATGCACCGCAACCGCCAGCACCTCGTCCCTATCAAGGTTGTCGTACAGCGCCTGCTTGGCCTTGCTGTTGATAACGGCTGGATACTGGGCACCACCTGGCTGCTTGACCTGCCTGGTCAAGGCCACGATCTTGGCCAGATACTCCTGATAGCTGATCGCCTCCTGGCGGCGCTGCTCAATCAACGCCTGCAGCAGGTCAGACATATCGTCGTAATACTTGGGGTTGATCGGGTGCTCATCAATGATCAGTTTGCGGACGTTATTTTCAATGGTCTCAGCCGTGGCATTCTTGCAGGAGCGGATTGACTTGGGCAGCGCATCAATCGCATCCTCGCCACGTTCCACAATCAGATTGATCAGGGACAGGTCGTCAAAGGCGGAAATCTTCTCGCTCTCCTCGGCCCGGATATAGGTGTCGATCAGATAGCGCATGGCCGGCTCGTACATCTTCAGGTCTATGTAGTCACCACTGGCCAGCTTCACCTCATTGCGCACCTTCTCAAAGTGATCCACCTCTGCCTTGATGGTCTCGATCTCTGCAGGGCCGTAACCAGCCTCAGACAGTTCGCTGGAGAGATTGGCATAGGCCCGCAGCAGGGTAGCGGTCATCTTGTACAGGGCCAGCCGCTTGGGTTCGTTCTCCTTCAGTTGCTCGGCATTGCCGGATTCAACGGCACAGAAGAAGCGCAGGTAAGTCAGCGTGTCCCTGGGCGGCTCCACCGGTTCACAGAGTGCCTTGATTGATTCCCGCGCTTCCTCCAGATCCTCTTTGGCCTTCTGCAGGCGATCCTCCAGCAGCCCGGCCACATCCTCCTTGTCAAAGCCGTCCAGTGCGCCAGAGGTGTAGTCCTGCACCGCCCCTTCCAGCTTCTTGAACAGGTCCTTGTAGTCGATGATGTAGCCGTACTCCTTGTCATCGCCATCCAGTCGGTTCACCCGGCAGATGGCTTGGAACAGGCCGTGGTCACGCATTTGCTTGTCGATGTAGAGGTAGGTGGCCGATGGGGCATCAAAGCCGGTCAGCAGCTTATCCACCACGATCAGCAGCCGCATCTGCCCCGGCTGTTTTATGAAGGTGCTTTTGACCTGATCCTCAAACAGCTCCGCCTTGTTGACGGCGGTCTCCGGTGCCTCATTGAACCAGTCAGCCAGCATGCTGCGGTAGATGTCGTACTTGCGCAGGTTATCGGTCTCACCCTCGCCGGTGGTCTCCCCCTTGGTGTCGCTCACCTGCGGCTTGTAGCTGGTGACAATGGCGCATTTGCCCTTCAGCTCGGTCTTGGCAAACAGCTCGTAGTACTTGCAGGCTTCATAGATGCTACCCGCCACCAGCATGGCATTGCCCCGGCCATCCATCAGGCGCGGCTTGGTGTTCATGTCCAACAGGATGTCGTTGACGATCATCTCCAGCCGTTCCTTGCAGGAGAACAGCTTCTGCAGGGTACCCCAGCGGGCCTTGAGCTGGGCCTTGGCCAGATCGGTCAGTCCTTTGGTCTTGGCTTCAAACCAGTCATCGATCTTCTTCTGGGATTTGACATTCTGGTCGATGTCCCGCGCCTCGTAGCGCAGATCCAGCACCACCTTATCATGCACTGCTTCGTCAAACTTGTAGGTGTGGATATAGCGTCCAAAGACCTCAATGCTCTTCTGCTTGTCGGCCTTCAGCAGTGGGGTGCCGGTAAAGCCGATGAACAGGGCATTGGGCAGGATCGCCTTCATCGCCTTGTGCAGCTCGCCCGACTGGGTGCGGTGGCACTCATCCACAAACACGTACAGGTCGCCCTTGGCCTTAAAGTCAGGTGGCAGGGAACGCTTGATCTCAGTGATGTAGGCGTCAATATCGCCAACCGGTTCGCCGTCTTCCTTATTGCCAAACTTATGGATCAGGGAGCAGACCAGCCACGGGGCAGTGGCGTTGAGGGTAGTGATCAGATCAGCGCCGCTGCTGGTACGGTAGATCGCCTCATGCACCCCCATAAAGACGGTCTCGATCTGCTTGTCCAATTCAGTCCGGTCGGTAATGATCAGCACCCGGCTGTCGGTAATGTTTTCACGTATCCACTTGGCCAGCCAGACCATGGTCAGAGACTTGCCCGAACCCTGGGTGTGCCAGATGATACCGCCTTCACGTTTTGTCAGATGCCGCTGGGCTGCCTTGACCCCAAAGAACTGGTTATGGCGGCAGAGCTTCTTGGTGCCTGCATCAAACACCACAAAGTCATGCAGCAACTCCAGCAGCCGCTCTTTGCCGCACATCTGCAGCAGGCTGCGGTCCAGCAGGTTCTCAACCGCGCTCTCCTCTTTCCAGGTCAGGTAGTACTTTTCCGGGGTCTCAATGGTGCCATAACGCAGCCCCTCGGTATCATTGCCGGCCATCACCAGCTGCATGGTGGAGAAGAACGGCTGAATGAACTGCTTCTGCTGGTTGTCCAGATTCTGGCGGATACCTTCGGAGACAGAGACGGTGGAGCGTTTCAGTTCCAGCACACCGATGGCAATACCGTTGATGTACAGCACAATGTCAGGCCGCTTGGTGCTGGCCTTGGCATCAGCCCCTTTGACGGTCACCTCTTCGGCAATGGCAAACTGGTTGTTGTGGGGGTTCTTCCAATCGATCAACCAGACATCAATGGTGTTGGTACCGGCATCAGGCCTTACCTTGACGGCGTAGCGCAGCAGGTCATAGACCTCTTTGTTGCGGTCATACAGCTTCTTACTCTGGTCACCGGCAGCCTTGTCCAGCAGGTGGAGAGTGCGATTGATAATGGTCTCGTCATGCCCCTGTTTGGTGAGGAACAAGCGCAGCAGGTCTGGCTCGACATTGCGGTTGTTTTCCCGCTCTTCCCAGTTGCCCAGGTAGTCGTAGTCCAGCTGCTCACGGAACAGTTTCACCACCCGGTTCTGGGTGGCGCGCTCAATCTGGCCGACGGTGGATACTGGCATAGCCCTTCCCTGTTACCGGAACAGTTTCAGATAGTCGTCAAACAGGTAGTGCTTGCCCCGCTTGCCGCCGGTAATCTCTTTTAAAATGCCCAACTGCTCGAAATCGGCAATCAGCTTGTAGGCTGATGCAGGAGATACGCCTGCCACCTCGCCAACCTTGGCGGCATCAAGCAATGGACGTTGGTATAGGTAATTTACAACCTTTTGGGCATTTGAGGCCCTGCTGCCCAACGCCTGAACCTGCGCCTCCACCTGCTTCTGAAGCTTCAGAATGTTATCAAAGGTTGCTATACCGCTTTGCGCTGTCTCAATCACACCGGCCAAAAAGAACTTGAACCAGCGCACTAGGTCGTTTTTATCTCTCATCCGGTTCAGGTTGTCATAATAATGGCTGCGGTTGCGCTCAAAAAAGTCTGAAAGATAAAGCACTGGCTGCTTCAGTATCCCTTTGCTGACCAGATACAACGTGATCATCAGTCTGCCAACCCTGCCGTTGCCGTCCAGAAACGGGTGGATGGTTTCAAACTGATAGTGGATCAGGGCTATTTTGAGTAGTTCAGGAAAATACTGCTCGTCGTTATGGGCGAATTTTTCCAGATCACCGATCAGTTCGCCGATCGAGGTATGGGCCGGTGGCACAAAGACCGCATCATTGATCGTTGCTCCGCCAATCCAGTTCTGGCTTTCCCGAAACTCCCCCGGCATCTTGTGTTTGCCGCGCACACCCTGAAGCAGTGTCCGGTGGGTCTCCTTAATCAGGCGAGCAGAAAACGGCAATGACTGCAGCTTCTCCATGGCCTCATTCATGGCAGCCACGTAGTTCTGCACCTCCTCCCAGTCATCGCGCTTGTCCAGCGCCACATCTTCCTTGTCAAGCAGGGCCTCCTCCATATTTGTCTGGGTGCCTTCAATCTTGCTTGACTGCGTTGCCTCCTTCAGGACGTGCATCTGAATAAACAGGGCGAGGTTGGGGACATAGTCCGAGTACATATCCAGGCGGCCCAGTTCCCGGTCTGCCTTACCGAGCAACTGGATCAGCCCCATATCGTCTATGGTCCAGGCATGGTTGATCAGGTTCGGCTGAAAGCTTTTATAATGCCCCTGCTGGATATAGCGACCAGCCTGAAATTTTTTCATGGGTTCCACCTTCTAAAAACTAAAATAAGCCTGACTGTTATTTTAGTTTTTAACAAAAATCTAAAATAAGGCAACGTCTTATTTTAGATTGCTATACCAACCTAATCCTCCCGGTCAGCAGTTCCTGCATCATCCCCTGCTTCAGCAGCCGGGTCTTGTCCCGCTTCTGCTCCAGCGCGGCGATCTCGGTATCCATGTCGGAGAGGATGGCGGCGATGGCGGTTTGCTCGGGGAGGGGAGGAACTGGAATATTGACCTTTGTAACATGAGATGGCCCAAAGTTTAGTTGAGCTGAGCCGGTGGCCTGTGCACCAACCTGCGCCTTAAACTCTGACCCCATCAGAAATTGATACAAATAATCAGCAACTAAGCGCCTTGGTTCCACTTTAAATCTCATTGTGCTGGTGTTCATACAAAATGGGAGATGCTGATCTTGAACAAATGCAACCTTCTCGTGAAATTTTTCGATTGAAATGCCTGAACATGCGATAACAATGTCCCCATTGTCAGCCATAAAGTGAGAATATGGCCCATATGCTTCATTCTCTGAAATATATCTTTCCGTGCTCTCTAAATTGATATCACCCTTAAAAATGTTTGTACCGTTTAACAGTTTAACACCTGAAGATGTAAATTGAGTGTTACGCACACCGGGACCTTCTTGAAACCAGCAGACTTCGGGAAACCGCTTCACCTCCCACTCCCCACTGAACCCCGGCAGGCGGCGCTTAGCGGTCAGCAGTTCCTGCATGGCGGCCTGTTTCATGTCGCGCTTTTTGGCGATCAGCTTGTCCAGCGAGGCGATCAGGGCATCCACATCAGAGAGGGCGGCGGCAATGGCGTGTTGTTCAGGGAGAGGAGGGAGAGGAAGCTTAACGCTTGATAGTGCGTTAGCACTTATGTGTACAACGGCATCACCTTGTCCTCTGCTAGCCTTTTGCTTAGCTATAATTGGTATATTAAGAAGGTATCCCAAAAAACAAGAATCACCTTTGGTTGGAGATAAAATAACAATATCCCCACCAGCAAAAGCCTCCTGCTCACCCACAAACGCAACGCACTTACCAATTTCTTCTTTCGTTTCTCCTGATCCAGCGAACAATAGATCGCCAAACTTCAATTGTTTACTTGTTTTTGCAACAACTGGAGAAATTCGACTATTAAATGTGCGTATAATGTCGTTGTGATGGGTATATATTTCGCCATACCTCACACAGGGAATCGTACCACTTGATGCTTCATCCTTACGAATGCCTTGGCCCTTTGAAAATGTGCCTATCACTCCTAAATCAAGGCACTCCCACTCCTCCGGGATCACCCCCACCTCGGTCTGTTTGTACCCCGGCTTCAGTTCCATACAAACCCCATCCGCTTGAGGTGCTCATCCACCGTGGCGCTCAACGCAGCAACTTCCTGCGTCAACTGCGGCAGCGGCGTGGCATAGCGTTCTGCCAGTTGTTTGATCCGGCTGGTCAGGGCCTGTGATACACGGTCAAGTTCAGTCTGCACATCAGCAGCCAAGGTGGCCAGCCATTTATCATCCACCACCAAGGTCTTCACCTCTGCCTCGGTCAGGGTGGCGTATTTGGCAGCCACCGTGGCATCCAGCGCCTTCTGCCTCTCCTTCACCTTTTTGTTGGCAGCGGATTCCTGCTCAATCAGCTCCAGATACTGCTCCAGTAGCCTGCGCTCATCAGCGGCATCCCTGTCGCCCTTGATCGCCTTGAGCCGGTCCTTGATGCTCTTGCTGGTCAGCTTGCCCTTGTCGGTCTTGGCCTCGTCCAGCAGGCCCTCTTCACCGCTGTTCTCCTCTTCCAGTTCTTCCATCTGGCGACTGATGGCATCCCGTGCTGCCTCAAGCTGCTCAATCTGCTGCTGTTCTGCACTGAAGTAGCGGCTGACGATCAGGCCGGTCGGGATCAGGTCACTGTTAGGCTTGCCCTCGATCATTGCCTGCCAGCCTTCCTGCACCAGCAGGTAGACATCATCCTGCATGGTCTCGCTCCAGTAGGTCATCAGGTGCTGGTAGACATCATACGGGTCAAGCAGCGGCGCAGCACGGAAGCTGTCCAGCAGGCTCTCGCTGATGGTCTCAATCAACTGCTTGGGATGGCCGCCAATGCGGATGCTGGTCAGCTCTGGGCGGTTGGCGTTCTTCCAGTGCTCAAACAGGGCGGTAACCGTGCGGTTGAAGTCGCTAAACTCCGGGTGGTTGAAGATGCTGGCCTTAACCTCGGCGGCAGCACTGGTCAGGCTGCTGTAGCCGCTGCGCTCCAACGGCGAAAACAGGGTCTGGCGCAGGGAGGGAAACACCTGCCAGTAAAGGTTCAGGTCATCAATATCCCGGTTGGGGATGCCCCCTTTCAGGTGGGCCTCAATATCCTGCAGGTCTTCCGGTTCGGTTGCATCAATATAGCGCGGGATGTTGAGGTTGAAGTCATTGGCCTCGATCTCGGCCCGGCTGACGGTGCGTGAGTATTTGGCCAGCTCGGTCTGCTTGGTGAAGACATCCACGATCTTGTGAATATCCTGATGCCGCAGCCGGTTCTTGTTGCCGTCCTTCACAAAACCCTTGCTGGCGTCGATCATGAAGATGCCGCTGCGGCTGGCAGCGTGTTCCTTGTCCAGCACGATGATGCAGGCCGGGATGCCGGTGCCGTAGAACAGGTTGGCTGGCAGGCCGATGATCCCCTTGATATACCCCTTGCGGATGATGGTGGTGCGGATGGTCCCTTCGGCCCCGCCCCGGAACAGCACGCCGTGGGGCAGAATCACCGCCCCTTTGCCGCTGCTCTTCAGCGAGCCCAGGATATGCAGCAGAAAGGCGTAGTCGCCGTTCTTGGCTGGCGGAATGCCGTCAGCAAAACGGTTGTAGAGGTCATTGGCCGGGTCAAAACCGTTGCTCCAGGCCTTGGTGGAGAAGGGCGGATTGGCCACCACATAGTCGTGCCGCTTCAGGCCGCCCGCCTGCTCCTTGAAGTGAGGCGTGGAAAGGGTATTGTCCTGCCAGATCTCTGCGGTGGGGCAGTCGTGCAGGATCATGTTCATCTTTGCCAGCGCGGCGGTGGCGTTGTCCATCTCCTGCCCGTAGATGGATACATCCACCGGCGCCTCATCATGGGCCTTCAGCAGTAACGAACCGGAACCGCAGGTGGGGTCATAGATGGTCTGGGTGGAGCTGGTGGCGCTGCTGATGCCGATCACCTTGGCCATAATCCGGGAGACCTCTGCCGGGGTGTAGAACTGCCCCTTGCTCTTGCCGGATTCGGTGGCGAAGTGGCGCATCAGGTATTCGTAGGCATCACCCAGGATGTCATCACCCTCGGCCCGGTTGCGGCTGAAGTCAAGGCCGGGGTTCTCGAAGATCGCCACCAGGTTGGAGAGGCGGTCCACCATCTCCTTGCCCTTGCCCAACTTGTCGGGGTCGTTGAAGTCGGCCACATCGATCACGCCCTTCAGCTCATTGGCCTCGGCCAGGCGGCCGATGATCTTGTTGATCTTGTCGCCGATCTCCTTATCACCCTTGAGGGCAACCATATCCTTGAAGCTGCCGCCTTCCGGCACGTCAATCAGGGCATTGGGATCACCGGCGTATTTGTCGGACACGTATTTGACGAACAGCAGCACCAGCACGTAATCCTTGTACTGGCTGGCATCCATACCGCCACGCAGCTCGTCGCAGGATTTCCAGAGGGAGGAATAAAGTTCGGATTTTTTTATCGGCATGAAGTGTCCTCAAACTGTTCAGGTAATTCGTTTTTTACTGCGTCAGAAAACTCACGAAAATGGCCCCCCAGCATAACGCGGAGAGGCCATTAGTAATTAGCAGAAAAAAAGAGGCGATGCCACGGTTCTATTCCGTTTTTCCACGTAATTCATCAAGTGTTTTGCCGCTTGCTACTGTCACGTTTGCATAGATGTTGACAGCGGACCACCCGGTGACATCTTTTGCCCACTTGTTCCACGTCGTTTGCATCCCTTTGTATTCAACGAACTTATAATCGATAATCTTTGCAGCTGATTCCGGTTGATTTTTTATCATGACAGTATCACCAACACTCAAAAGCTTTTCGTCAAACATTTCAGACGTTGTCGGCAGTTTGGCCCTTTTAAGCTGTTCTCCTCTAAGATCCGTGCGGATGTCGCTAGGGATGATCTTACGCTTGACCACCTTGGCCAACATATCTTCAAGCACCAAAGGTGGGATAATTCTATCAACAAGCAAATAGGCTTTGCCATCGTGGGATAGCGGTGAGATTTGGATGCAGGATATGTCAATATTGTTTTTGTAAAGCCATGCACAAGCAGATCTTACTTCCGGATCAAATCCGCTGGCGACAAGAATGATCCGTTGGCTGTTGTTAAAATTGCCTTTTTCTTTCAAAAATCCATAGACTTTTCTTGTTGCGTAGTCATGTACATCCTGACTATCAAAATCATCACGGTGGTACTTCAACAGATATGGCACAAAAACCTGGTCAATCAATTCTTCCGGTGTGGCTATTCGGGCAAAGCTTGATGCATACCTGACAGCCTGCATTTCAAATGACTCGGTACGTGTTTTACAGTCTTCTGGATCACGTTTTATTTCAATAGCTACTATACACCCCTTAGGATCAATCGCTACAAGATCGCACGTTCCTGAATATTCATTACGAACCTGTCGTCCAACCAACAGCAAGCTTTGTGCCTCAGAATCACCAGCAAACAGCACATCAAGATTACCATCCAGAAAGTCTTCCACCTGATCCTCTGTAAGTTGAAACTGGCTGAATTTTTTTTGTTCTACAGGAAGATCAGCCATGCTGATCTTCTTGCCAGAATCTACCAACACCGATACCAATTTACTTCCCTCCATAGCTTCCTCCCGCCAGAGCATAATCTGAATCGGGACACAATAAGTATTGCTTGATATTTTGTAAAGCATTGCTTGGTGTCGCCACTCTCCGCTAATCGCTAATCTACGACTTATCGGAGTGTGCTATGGGAACCATCTTGACCAGCAAACAGATTGGTTGGAAACTACGAAAACTTCGCCAGCAGGCAGGCTGGACACAGGAAAATCTTGCTGAAAAAATCGGGGTGAGTACCCAGCAGATTCAAAACTATGAATCCGGCTCCAACAAGCTTAATACTGATCGCCTGCAGCAACTAGCACAGGCGCTTGACGTGCCGGTACAGACCTTCTTTACTGACGAGGCGGAACCCTACCCTTTGGCTGTCTCTGAAAAACTGCTGCTAGATTCTTATCGCGCCATTCCCAACCGGGAGATCCAAGAATCGATTCTCAAAATCACGGCTAATGCGACCAAAAACCTTTAATCTACCTGCCTTTGCTATCTAACAAGCCGTGGACAAGCCCTTTTATTGCGTCGGAAAACTCTTTTAAGATAAACGTAACGCCCTAATATTACGCGAACACATCACTGCTGCCCCTTATTTTAGTTCTGTTAATTCATTTTATTCAACACGGCCAGCAGACCAGCTTATTTTCTGGTTCAATTATGAGTACAGAGTTTTACGCTACTGGTCCAAAAATGGAACTTGCTTGTGCCATTTTCGTACCGTTTTTGGACCAGTAGCCACCTTTTTCAACTTTTTTTTGTACTCATTTTTGGACTGTACATATATAAACCATCTACAGTCCTTGTTTTCCACACCGCTTTAGCTTTTCCAGTTCCTTCAATGACTGCAGCCCGCCTCTAAGACGCCAGTCATCAACAATCTGATAGACACTGGAAACATTTCCGCTACTTTTCAGCCCACCTTTAACGACTTTTCTGATGAATCCCCACTTTTCAAGATCATCAAACGCTCGCTTTGTTGTTCCCCGTGCCAAGCCAAGCGTTTCTGCTTCGCTGTACGTAAGATTAAATTTGCTTGTGTATGAATCGCCGTGCTTGTAGGCCAGCATCTTATCAATACGTAGCATCTGAATAAGCAGAACCACCGATGATGGCTTGATGCTACTGAAGGCAATTGATAATAACATGTCGTCTTCAACAGCCACCCAACTACCCTGCACATAAGGACGAAGATAGCCGCCTTTTCTTTTTCCTTTTTTGCCCCTATCACTCATGTCGTCGCTCCTTACGACATCTCCGTTGAGTAGCCACTGGCAGGCGGCTGGAGCAAGCCGCTCTTCGGTAGCGAACCTAGCCAGTGGTAAACCAAAATGTTTATTAAGCAAATAAAGTCAACGAGATATCTGTTTTGATGTTAAGAAATCCATCACACTTTCTACTGTCCAGGCAGTTGTTCTTTCTGAAAGTTTCACGGGTGCCGGGAACTCGCCCTTCTTAACAGCATCCCACAGCTTCGATTTCGACCATGGAACGAGTGGTTGAATAAACGGGCGAGGAGATTGTGGTCCTACCTTAATCCGCATTGTTTTTGACTTATTGCTGCGAGCCAGCTCTCTGTTACGAGCAGCGTCCTCTGGTGTAACTTCTTGCTGGCCAATAATCTGGTGCAGCCTGAGATATCCTTTCGTCATTAGCGTTCCTCCATAAGGTCTTTCGTGCGCACGTATGGATGACACTAGACGAGGTTGGACAATCCAGCCTGTATGGAAGTCTTGCAGTTGAGGTAATTGTGAAAAAAGCAGAAGTGGCTATTTTATGCGGGCGATCTCTGAGGGAAATGCAGCAAGCCGACCTGACTGTGTAAGGCGAATCAGGACGTCACTAATCTTTTTGTATCTACTGATATCCCTGGAACGGGAACGTATGGGATCATACACTTTTTCTTTTTCCCCTTTCAGATTGCCGAGCTGGTCGCTTTGTTCAGTCGCCATAATCTTACCAGGGAACCTTTCGATTGCCGCTCCGGCATTTATCTCCGACCATTCAAATCTGCCGAGGTTATCGTCAAACAGTCGGTCATACCAGTTTATCTGCTTTCTCAATTTCGAAATTGATGAAAACGTTTCGGCTTCAGCTATAAGTTGCTTGGCGATAGCATAGTCAGTAAGCCCATCATTGCCCATGTCATGTGCCACAAGGGCTTTGTACAGAAGCTTTATATGGTCAGCTCTGTGTCCTTCAGGAAACCTGAACAGCATGTAATGCTGGCGCATGCTCTTCTTTTTTGCTCTGAATAACACGACTCTACCCATCGACGGCGGCAGCGGATCTGACCCTCGTTCCTTGCGCCTTGGAGCATCCACCTGAATGCTTGGCGGCGTTTCCCAGCGGTAGTGCTCTGTGTGTGCATCGAATGCGAGGCTAAAAAGAAACTGAGCTAATCTGGAGTTTGGTGCACTACGATTCCTGCCCTGGTAGGATCTGGTAAAAAACTGGTACTGGAAGAAATAGTACCACGCCCGATACTCAGTGAATTCGATGGGGGTGCGCACTAGCCTTGTTCTTCCTGAAGCGCACCACCTGATGCCCTTGCTTTTAAGGTATCCAGGTAATCAGCCCACGCCTGCATCATTTCTTTGCGCTCTTCAATATGCTGTGTACGGTTATATGCTGCGCCAAGCCGATCAGGAACCGCATGCGCCAGCTGTGCTTCGATGGCATCAGGATTGAACTTTAGAATTTCATGCAACATCGTTCGCGCCATTGCGCGAAAACCATGTCCAACGATTTCTTCACCTGTAAATCCCATACTGCGCAGGGCCTGATTCACCGTATTTTCAGACATGCACCGATCAGGCGACCTGTGGCCGACAAAAACGTACTTACCGTTACCAGTAACTTTCCGGAGCTGCAGAAGTATCTCTACCGCCTGCAACGACAGCGGTACCAGATGAGGCTTCTTCATCTTCATCTTGCTCCCGGGAATATTCCACTCAGGCACAGCTCCATCCGCGGCATCCAAAGAAAACTCGGCCCATTCCGCCTTTCGTAGCTCCCCTGGACGGGCGAATAAGAGCGGGGCGAGCCTCAGTGCGCATTTAGTAACAAACGCCCCTGAATAACCGTCTATAGCCTTCAACAGCTCCGCAACTTTCTTTGGATCTGTTGGCGCTGCCATGTGTTTAGGTTTTACCGTGGGTAGCAGGCCAAGTAGTGAAGCGGCCGGGTTCTGTTCGCATTTTCCTTTTAGCACTGCATATCTAAAAACCATATCGCAGGCTATTTTAAGGCGGTGGGCTGTTTCGAGGGTGCGGATGGCAACACGTTCGAGAATGGTGGCTAGTTCTGGTGTGCGGATTTCAGCTATTGGCTTATTCCCGATGTATGGAAAAACATCAAGCTCAAGCCTGCGCAGTAATTTTTGGGCGTGGCTTTCTGACCATTCAGACCTTTTACTGGCGTGCCATTCAAGAGCAATTTCACTGAATGTAAGCCGTGTAATTTCGTCTAGTTCCTGTTGCTTCTTTTTAGCTTCACCAGGATCTATACCGCTCGCAATCAGCCTGCGGGCTTCATCACGCTTATCTCTTGCGGTTGTAAGTGAGACATCTGGGTAGGAGCCAAAGGTAAGTTTCTTTTCTTTTCCGTCTGCACGGTATTTGAAGTGCCAAAGCTTCCCGCCGCTTGGCGTAACCAGTAGGTATAGCCCGCCACCATCGTAGAGCTTGTACGGCTTTTCTAATTGCTTTGCAGAGCGGACTTTAACTTCAGAAAGAGGAGCAATCCGTTTAGGCATCTGCATTTCCTCCCTTTGGGGGCTTATGCTTAAGGGCCGATGGGGGCTTGCCCTAAAAACAGCCCCCAAAAGTTACGGATTGTAGTGTAGCAGAGAGGTCTTCGCTGGACAACAGACAACAAAAAAGCCCTTGATTTCTCAAGAGCTTTTAACTGTACCGGATTTGTCCGGATTTCTAATTGGTGCCCAGGACTGGACTCGAACCAGCACACCCTTGCGAGCACAAGAACCTGAATCTTGCGTGTCTACCAATTCCACCACCTGGGCAAGGAACAATTCTATTAACACCACCACAGGACGATTGCAAGAAAAAAATGCTTGTCTGAGCGGTCTCGCTCAATCCGACATTTTCTGTCAGGCATCTCTGGTAGGCTGGCATCAGACATTCAGGAGGTGATCAATGGTTGAGGCAATCGTGGTATTGGGTGGGGTAATCGTGACAGCAGGTGCTCTCTGGACCGTGGTTGACCTGCTGCGGGACAGCGGCTTAGACCCCCGCCATCTGACCTCCAAGGAACGGCGGGCAGCAGAACGGTCTGTTACCCAAGCCGATCAGGCCTGCTCGGCCTTCAGGTCACGGGACATCAGCTCAAGCACCGCCTGCCGTGCCGGTTTATCGCAGTGCAGGATCTCGTAGACCTTGCCGGTGATCGGCATCTCGACACCCAGTCGCATTGCCAGGGCGTTGACCGATGCGGCGCTCTTGACCCCTTCGGCCACCATCCGCATCTCGGCCAGGATGTCGTCCAGCTTCTGTCCCTGTCCCAGCTTCATGCCGACGGTACGGTTGCGGGACAGATCGCCGGTGCAGGTCAGCACCAGGTCGCCCATGCCGGCCAGCCCGGCAAAGGTGCCATCCTGTGCCCCCAGCGCCCGTCCCAGTCGGCGCATCTCGGCCAGCCCGCGGGTGATCAGTGCGGCCCGGGTGTTATGGCCGAAGCCCAACCCATCGGCGATGCCGGCGGCGATGGCGATCACGTTCTTGACCGCCCCGCCCAGCTCCACCCCTACCGGGTCCTCGCTGGAGTAAACCCGGAAAACATTGTTGCTGAAGGCGGCCTGCACCGTGTGCGCTGCGGCCTGATTGTGGGAGCCGGCAACAATCAGCGACGGCAGGTTGGCGGCCACCTCTTTGGCAAAGGTGGGTCCGGACAGGGCTACATAGCGTTGCAGGGCCTGCTCGCCCAGCACCTGGACCAGAATCTGCGAGACCGTGCCGAGGGTCTCCAGTTCGATTCCTTTGGAGGCGTTCACCAGCAGGCAGTCGGGCCCCAGGGCCGGTGCCAGCTTACCCAGGATGCCGCGCATGACCTGGGTCGGCGTCACCAGCAGCACCAGCTCACACCCGGTCACCGCCGTCGTCAGGTCGTTGGTGAAGGTCATGGCGGGATACAGCTCTACCCCTGGTAAAAAAAGATGATTGACCCGATTGGCCTGCATGCCGGCCACCAGCTCCGGCTCATAGGCCCACAGACAGACCTCATGGCCGTTGCCGGCCAGCAGCTGCGCCAGGGCCGTACCCCAACTGCCTGCACCGATCACCGCGATCTTCATTCCCACTCCTCGTCATCAAACTGCTGTTGCCGGCGCGGATCAAAGCCCTCGTCAAGTGACTGGCGGGCCAGCTCGATGCTGTCCAGGGCCAGCCGCCGCACAAAGGGGTGCCGCACCAGCGGCAGAGGCGCACCGACCAGGCTTAATGAGACCGCCAACACCCGTTGCACCAACTCCGGTTCTGCACCGCACTGCTGCATAAGATCGGCGGAAAGCAGCAGGCGCCGCAGCAGCCCCAATTTGTTTGGCTCAATCAGCTCGCTGCAAAACCGTTCCAGACAAGGTTCCTGTTCGACCGCTGTGCGGCTGAGCAGCGGTTCGCCGCCGCCGAGCACTTCGGCCAGCTCATAGACCACCGGATCGGAGTAAATCCAGCCCTCAAAAAACGGCTCTTCCAGCAGCTTTTCACTCTCGGCCAGGTGTGATGCCAGCCGCTCCACCAGCCCGTCCAGCAACTCCACCGCAAAACTGGGCAGATACTGCTCCGGGCGCAGATCCACCGGCCCCAGCAGGTGACGACCGGCGTACAGGTCCGGCGGCAGATAGAAATTCTGCTCGATGCTCTGCTGGGTGGCGTCCTTCAGCAGGCTCACCAGATAGGGCAGTCCCACCGGGAACATCCCCTCGTCGGCATTGACCTCATCCAGGTAGTCGTCATGTTCCTTCTGGCTCTGGAAACGGGTCTGCACGGCATGCAGCACCCCCTCACCGTCGCCCAGCTGCAGCACCAGCGCCGCCAGGCTGTCATCGGGCAGTTTCCAGGAAAACCAGATCGTCCGGACGCCGTAACAGTCAACCGGTGATGATTGCGTGGTGATCAGCTCGCAGCCGGCCGCGAAGACCGTCGGCAAGGGCTGCGCCTCGCGGATGCCGAGGAAACCCAGTCGCCGGATGCTGCGCGCGACCCGCACCTCAAGGCCCTCAACCACCAGGTACTGCAGCTCGTGTAACACCGTCAGGGCGCAAGCGTGGCGCAGGCTGCCCAGCGTCTCCACCGCCAGTACGGCCACCTCGGCATACTCGAAGTAGGCCAACATCCGCAACAGGGCTGCCGCCTGTGGGCCGTGATCGGCACGACCACCCAGCCGCCGGATCAGTTGACTGCGCAGCACCTCGTCCGCATCCAGAAAGCGGTCCATGAACCGGACCAGCCCCCAAGGCCCTTCGTTAAGACAGGTGTCCAGGAAACTGTTCAACGAGCTGCTGGTCAGGTCGGCCCGGGCAAAGGGCGGTGAAGAGACATCCACCCCGTAGTCCTGCAGGATCTCCAGCAGCGGCACCCGGCCCTCATCCCCCAGGTCACGGCGCTTGAGGGTCAACGCCACCAGCTGATCCAGCCAGCTGGCGGCGTCGAAGAAATCAAGCATGCAGGTATAGCGGTAGAGCTGCTCCCGATCCTGTTCGTGCCACAGACGCCGCACCAACGGCGGCAGTGCGCGACGACCGGCCTTCTGCAGGCGTCGACCGATCCGTTCCAGTTGATCGCGGGTCAGGCTGTCCCGTTTGAGGAAATCCAGTAACCGCACGATGCGGCGGCGCTCCCGGTGGGAGCTATCGAAGCTGACAACTCTGGGCATGCATGTGGAGCGTTACTCCTGCTCCTCGCCCCCTTCTTCGTCATCGTCATCGCTTTCAGCCAGTTTGGCCACGGCCACGATCTTTTCCTGGTCCTCGGTGACCATCAACCGCACCCCTTGCGTGTTGCGACCGATGACCGAGAAACCGGAGACCGGCACCCGCAGGATCTTGCCCTGGTCGGTGATCACCATCAGTTCGTTGTCGTCGGCCACCTGCATAACGTCCACCACCATACCGTTACGTTCGCTGGTCTTGATGGTAATCAGACCCTTGCCGCCACGGCTCTGACCACGGTACTCATCCAGGTCGGTCCGCTTGCCGTAGCCGTTCTCGGTGACGGTGAAGATGGTGGAACCGGTGGCGGTGGGGTCAACTACCTCCATCCCGATCACCACGTCACCGTTTTCCAGGTTCATGCCGCGCACACCGCGGGTCACACGACCCATCGGTCGGGCGTCCTCTTCGCTGAAGCGGATCGCCTTGCCGCAGCGCGAGGCCAGGAAGATATCCTTGCCGCCGTCGGTCAGCGCCACGGCGATCAGTTTGTCTCCCTCGTCCAGGTTGACGGCGTTGATGCCGGTGGTGCGGATGTTGACATACTCCATCAGCGGGGTCTTCTTGACTACGCCCTGCTTGGTGGCCATGAACAGGAACAGATCGTCGCGGTTCAAGTCTTTCACCGGCAGGATGGTGGTGACCTTCTCGCCGTCCTGCACGTTGACCAGGTTGACCACCGCCTTGCCCTTGGTGGTGCGACTGCCCTCGGGAATCTCGTAGACCTTGATCCGGTAAACCCGGCCCATGTCGGTGAAGAACAACAGGTAGTCCTTGGTGGAGGCGATGAACAGCTGCTCCACAAAATCCTCTTCCTTGGTCTTCATGCCGGTCTTGCCCTTGCCGCCCCGGCGCTGGGCACGGTAGAGGTCCACTGCGCTGCGCTTGATGTAGCCGGAGTGGGTGACCGTGACCACCATCTCGGCGTCCTCGATGGTGTCTTCCAGGGAGATCTCGGCGGTGCGGTCGATGATCTCGCTGCGGCGCTTGTCGCCGAACTTGTCCTTGATCTCGGTCAGCTCGCCGACGATGATCTTCATGATCTCCTGATCGGAGGCCAGGATCTCCTTCAGACGGGCGATCAGCCGCATGATATCTTCGTACTCCTGCAGGATCTTGTCCCGCTCCAGGCCGGTCAGGCGCTGCAGACGCATCTCCAGGATCGCCTGGGCCTGTTTCTCGGAGAGCTGCACACCAGGGCGGAAGGTCTGCTGATCCAGCGGCGCGATCTCCAGTTTCTTCAGGAAGACCGGATCCGAGAACCAGCCGGCCATCAACCCCTGCTTGGCCTCCTCCGGGTTCTTGGAGGCCCGGATCAGTTCGATCACGGCATCCAGCCAGTCCAGGGCGATCTTCAAGCCTTCCAGGATATGGGCCCTCGCCTCGGCCTTTTTCAGTTCGAACAGGGTGCGTTTGGTCACCACCTCGCGGCGGTGCTCCACAAAGCACTGCATCATCTCCACCAGCGACAGCACCTTGGGCCGGTTGTGGACGATGGCCAGCATGTTGATGCCGAAGGAGGTCTGCATCTGGGTGTGCTTGTAGAGCTGGTTCAGCAGCACCTCGGCGTTCTCGTCTTTTTTGAGGTCGATCACGATCCGCATGCCGTCGCGGTCCGATTCGTCCCGCAGGTCGCTGATCCCCTCCACCTTCTTTTCCTTGACCAGCTCGGCGATGCTGGTGATCAGGCGGGCCTTGTTGACCTGGTAGGGGATCTCGGTCACCACGATCGACTGGCGATCCTGCTTCTTGCTGGTCTCCACATGGGCCTTGGCCCGGATCTGGATGATGCCGCGACCGGTGGCGTAGGCGTCCAGGATCCCCTGACGGCCGTAGATGGTGCCGCCGGTGGGAAAGTCGGGGCCCGGCACCAGCGCCAGCAGCTCTTCAAAGGAGAGGGCCGGGTTGTGGATCAGAGCGATGATCGCATCGGCGATCTCGCACAGGTTGTGGGGCGGGATGTTGGTGGCCATGCCCACCGCGATGCCGGCCGATCCGTTCACCAGCAGGTTGGGGAACTTGGAGGGCAGCACCGACGGTTCGGAAAGCGACTCGTCGTAGTTGGGAGTGAAGGGGACGGTCTCTTTTTCCAGATCGGCCAACAGCTCCTGGGTGAGCTGCTTCATCCGGATCTCGGTGTATCGCATGGCAGCCGCGCTGTCACCGTCCACCGAACCGAAGTTACCCTGTCCATCCACCAGCAGGTAGCGCAGGGAGAAGTCCTGGGCCATCCGCACGATGGTGTCGTAGACCGCGGTGTCGCCGTGGGGGTGATACTTGCCGATCACGTCACCGACGACCCGGGCAGATTTCTTGTACGGCTTGTTGTAGTCGTTACCCAGGTCGTGCATGGCGTACAGGCAGCGCCGGTGCACCGGCTTCAGACCATCCCGCACATCGGGCAGGGCCCGGCCGATGATGACCGACATGGCGTAGTCCATGTACGACCGCTTCATTTCGTCTTCGATATTGACCGCTATCTTCTGGCTTGCATGTTCCTGCATGTGACCTGTCCCTTAACCTTAGATGTCGAGGTTGACGACATTCAGTGCGTTCTGTTCGATAAAATCGCGTCGCGGCTCCACCTGGTCGCCCATCAACACGGTGAAAATCTCGTCGGCCTCCACCAGGTCCTCAATCTTGACCTGCAGCAGGGTCCGGTTTTCCGGCTTCATGGTGGTCTCCCAGAGCTGCTCCGGGTTCATCTCACCGAGACCTTTGTAGCGCTGGATGTTGAGGCCCTTCTTGGCGTATTCCAGGAACCAGACCAACAGCTCCTCATGGTTGTCGGTGGCCAGAAGCGGCTTGCCCTCCTGCTCCAGGAAGGCCTGGCCGCCGGCCATGGTCTCGCAGACCTTGCGGAAGTTTTCCACCAGCAGCAGGTATTCGTGGCTGGCCAGCACCTTCAGGGTCTGGCTGTCCAGCTGGTGGCGCACGTTGCCCAGGCTGAAGTTGATCCGCTCCTCCTCCTGCTGGTAGCTGGCGTCACCGGCCAACTGCTTCATCTGCTCCAGATATGATTCCAGCTGGCTCAGTTCCTCCAGGTCGGCCGGTACGCCGGCCTTGAGCATCAACGGCAGCAGCTCGGCGGCGATCCCCTTCTTGACCACCTTGTCCAGGATGGCGCGGTGTTCGATGAACTGTCGGATGACCGGGATAATCTGCGAACCTTTGTAGACCCGCTCGCCTTTTTCCAGCTTGAGGGTCAGTTCTTCGGCCCCTTCCTCCAGCAGGAACTGCTGCAACGCCTGCTCGTTCTTGAGGTACATCTCTTTCTTGCCTCGCTTGACCTTGTAGAGCGGCGGCTGGGCGATGTAGAGGTGACCGCGCTCGATCAGCTCCCGCATGTTGCGGTAGAAAAAGGTCAACAGGAGGGTCAGGATGTGGGAGCCGTCCACGTCGGCGTCAGTCATGACGATAATCCGGCCGTAACGCAGTTTGGTGATGTCGAAGTCGTCCTTACCGATGCCGGTGCCCATGGCGGTGATCAGGGTGCGGATCTCCTGGGAGGCGATCATCTTGTCAAAGCGGGCCTTCTCTACGTTGAGAATCTTGCCCTTCAGCGGCAGGATGGCCTGGAAGCGCCGGTCACGGCCCTGTTTGGCCGAGCCGCCGGCCGAGTCGCCCTCCACCAGGTACAGTTCGCACTGGGCCGGGTCCTTCTCCTGACAATCGGCCAGTTTGCCCGGCAGGCCCCCTAAGTCCATTGCCCCCTTGCGACGCACCGTCTCGCGGGCCTTGCGGGCCGCTTCCCGTGCCCGAGCAGCCTCAATCGACTTATTGAGCACGTCTTTGGCTATTTTCGGGTTTTCCTCTAGATAAACCGCCAGTTTCTCGTTTAAAAGCGACTCCACATAACCCTTGACCTCGGAGTTACCCAGCTTGGTCTTGGTCTGGCCCTCAAACTGGGGCTGGGGAATCTTGACCGAGATCACGGCGGTCAGGCCTTCACGCAGGTCATCGCCGGAGATGGCCACCTTCTCCTTTTTCAGCAGGTCGTTGGCAGCGGCGTAGCTGTTCATGGTGCGGGTCAGGGCCGCCTTAAAGCCGGCCAGGTGGGTGCCGCCTTCGTGGGTGTTGATATTGTTGGCAAAGGAGAATATCTTCTCGTCGTAGGAGTCGTTGTACTGCATGGAGATCTCGATCTCCACACCGCCCTTCTCACCTTTTACATAGATCGGCTTGGCGTGCAGGGCGGTCTTGGCTCGGTTCAGGTATTCCACAAAGGAGTTGATCCCCCCCTCGTAGAAGAATTCGTGGGACTTACCCTCGGCCCGTTCGTCGACGATGGTGATCCTGACACCTGCATTGAGGAAGGCCAGTTCCCGTAGCCGTTGGGACAGCACGTCAAAGGAAAACTCGGTGGTCTCGAAGATCTCTTCGTCCGGCATGAAGGTGATCTTGGTGCCGCGACGCTTGGTTTCACCGGTCACCTCAAGTGGGGCCTGGGGTTCGCCGCGGCGGTAGGACTGACGCCAGATCTTGCCATCACGGCGGATCTCCAGTTCCAGTGTCTTGGAGAGGGCGTTGACCACCGAGACACCTACGCCATGCAGGCCGCCGGACACCTTGTAGGAGTCGTTGTCGAACTTGCCGCCGGCGTGCAGCACCGTCATCACCACTTCGGCTGCCGAACGACCCTCACTGGGGTGCAGGTCGGTGGGAATACCCCGGCCGTTGTCGACCACCGTCACCGAACCGTCGGTGTTGATGGTGACCGCAACGGTGTCACAGTGACCGGCCAAGGCCTCGTCGATTGAGTTATCCACAATTTCGTAGACCAGGTGGTGCAGACCCTGGGCAGCGGTGGAGCCAATGTACATGGCCGGCCGCTTGCGGACGGCCGAGAGCCCCTCCAGGACCTTGATGCTTTCGGCCCCGTATTCGGCCGCCTCTGGTGCCTTCTTTTCAATCTCGCTCATCTGGTTACACTTCCCTCGTACGTCAATGTGCCGGTATCTACCCGATATACGCTGCTTTGGTGCAGCATGCCGGGGTCGATGCCGACCATGGTGGTGGTGGTGATCACAACCTGTACCTGTCGCTGGCGTAGGAAGTTGAACAGGTTGTGTATCCGTTCCCGATCAAGCTCGGAGGCTATGTCGTCCAGCAACATCAACGGCGGTTCGCCGAAGGTCTGCTGCAGATGATCCAGTTCTGCCAGCTTAAGGGCCAGCACAAAGGAGCGTTGTTGCCCCTGGGAGCCGAAGGTCTTTAAGGTCTGGCCGTCGATCACAAACGCCAAATCATCGCGGTGGGGTCCCCGTCCGGTGATGCCGCGACGCAGATCAGTGGCCCGGCACTGCTCAAGCTGCTCCCGGAAACGGTGGTCGCTATCGGGAGCATAGGCCAATTCCACCGTCTCACGACTACCTGCTATCTGCTGATAGTGCTCTTGTACCAGCGGCAACAGTTGGGCCACATACCGCCGACGGTGTTCCATCAGCCGGTTGCCGCTGGTCACCAACTGTTCACTCCAGACGTCCAGTCCGTCCGTCCTGCCGCTACGCAACAAGGCATTGCGTTGCTTGAGCGTTCGGTAATACTCGTGGTAATCGCGCAGGAAGGCGGCATTACTGGTGTAGAGTGCCCGATCGAGATAACGTCGCCTGGTTTCGGGCCCCTGTTTGACCATGGCGGTGTCATCGGGTGAGAAGACCACCGCTGCCAGCTTGCCATGCAGTTCGGCGGCCCGCTGTATCGGTTTACCATCCACCGTTACCCGCCGGTATTTTCCTGCCAGCTGCATTTTTATTTCACTGGCAACACCGCCAGTCCGTACCTGACCGGTAACAACTGCGGTATCCGTCCCATGCCTGATCAGATCGGGTGTCTTGACGCTGCGGAAGGAACGTCCCGTGCCCAGCAGATAGATCGCCTCCAGCAGATTGGTTTTACCCTGGCCGTTCAGACCGTACAGCAGGGTCATCTGAGTGCTGGGTCGCAGCTCGGCAACAGCCAGGTTGCGGTACTGCTCAAGCCTGATGCCGGTCAGCAGCACTAGAGCCTCATCGGCATGATCACCGCCAGAAAGGTGTCCCCCTCATCGGGTGTGATAATGGACGGCGACAACTCATTTTTAAACTTCATCAACACCTGTTCGCTTTCGCAGACCGACAGCACGTCCAGCAGGTAGCGTGCATTGAAGCGTACCGAAAACGGCTCGCCGCTGTAGCTTACCTCCAGCTCCTCCATTGCATCGCCCAGTTCCGGGTTGCTGGACGATATCTTGACCCCGTTGCCGTTTATCTCCAGCATGATCCCCTTGAACTTCTCGCTTGATAGGATTGCCATCCGTCGCACGGCGTGGATCAGGTCCTCCCGCTTGGCCTTGACCTGCTGATCATTGGTGGCCGGAATAACCCGGGTGTAGTCGGGGAATTCGCCATCCACCAGTCGCATCACCAGGGTGGTATCCCCTTTTTTCAGTACGGCACTGCTATCCACAAAACCGAATTTAAGCAGTCCGTCCCCTTCATCGGTAATCTTTTTGATCTCGTAGATACCCTTTTTCGGCAGGATAACACCCTTCAGCAGTTCAGGATTGGCCTTGCCACTGAAATCACCCGAGGCAATCGAGAGCCGGTGGCCATCGGTGGCCACCATCTTCAATAATTGCCCGCCATCACCACTCTCCACCCGGGTGAAGATGCCGTTCAGGTTGTATTTGGTCTCGTCGTTGCAGATGGCGTACGAGGTTTTATCGATCATCGTCCTTAGCAGCGCTGCCTCCAGTTCCAACAGCAGTTCATCCTTGGCCGTTGCCACTGTCGGAAATTCGTCCGGCGATAGGCCGACGATATTGAAGCGAACCTTGCCGCAGGTGATCTCGACCCAGTCGTTGTCCTTAGTGCTGAAGCTGATCTCCTGGTTGGGCAGTTCCTTGACAATCTCGTATAATTTTTTAGCGCCGACCGTGATCCGGCCATCACGCTCTACCTTGGCCGGATAGCTGCTTTTGAGTCCTACTTCCAGGTCGGTGGCTACAATGGCGATACTATCACCGCCTGCTTCGATCAGCACGTTGGACAGGATCGGCATCGATGTCCGTTTTTCGACAATCCCCTGGACCTTCTGCAACGCCTTGAGAAAGCTTTCCCGGTCAATCCTGAAATTCATATCCGTGCTCCTTTGCTCTGCATGGCGGTATGGTTATCATTTATTTTGTTTAAGAAATAAGATAAACCTTATTTATTATTATTAGTGCTGTGGAAACTGTGAGTTGGTCATAACTACCCACATTTGTTAGTAAAAGAACGTGGGCTTATTGTTGACGCTGCTGTTGGTAACTTGAGCTTTTTCCACAACCTGTGATCTGTCCACAGCTATCCCCAGCTTATTCAACAGCGTCTGGTGATTACTTTTAGGTTCATTGCAAGATCGTGTTACGAATCGTCTCGATCATGCTGGCCAGCTGAGGATCTTCGCCCATCAGTCGATCTATTTTTTTTGTGGCGTGGATCACGGTGGAGTGATCTTTGCCACCGAACCTGCTGCCGATATCCGGATAGGAGGCGCTGGTCAGGTCACGGCAGAGCCAGATGGCCACCTGTCGCGCCTGTACAAAGGTCTTGAGCCGTTTATCTGACTTGAGATCAGCCACCTTGAGATTAAAGTGATCAGCAACGTTTTTCTGGATCAGTTCTACGGTGATCTCTTTGCGTTTATCTACCAGAATATCCTTCAGGTTGTCCTTTGCCATGGCCAGGGTGATCGGGATATGCTGCAGACTGCTGTAGGCACCCAGCCGTATCAGCATTCCCTCCAGCTCCCGTATATTGCGGGTATCGCTGGATGCCAGGAAGTAGGCCACCTCATCGGGCAGGTTGATCCGATTCAGTTCAGCTTTTTTTTTGAGAATTGCCATCTTGGTTTCAAGGTCCGGTGGTTGTATATCGGCGATCAGGCCCCATTCAAAACGTGAACGCAGTCGTTCTTCAAGGTTGGGCATCTCCCGCGGGAATTTGTCCGAGGTGATCACGATCTGTTTGTGCGACTCATACAGCGAGTTAAAGGTATGAAAAAACTCCACCTGTGTCCGTTCCCGACCGGCGATGAACTGAATGTCATCGATCAGCAGTACATCTACTGAACGATAGCGCTCCCGAAACTCTTCCATCTTGTTGAGTCGAATAGAGTTTACCATTTCGTGCATGAACTTTTCTGCCGAGCAGTAGCAGACCCGCGTGTCTGCATTCTGGGACAAAACCTGATGCCCAACGGCATGCAGCAGATGGCTTTTGCCCAGTCCAACGCCGCCGTAAATGAAGAGCGGGTTGTAGGTGATGGCGGGGTTATTGGCCACCGCCAGCGCAGCAGCATGGGAAAACTGGTTGCCTGATCCGCTGACAAACTGGTCAAAGGTGTAACGCGGATTGAGTGGCGTTCCTTCACGTTCGGCGACAGGGCGGGGCTCTTTGCTTGGCGGTTTCGGTGCTGCCCGGGTTGTCTCTTCTACCGGTTGTGGCAGAGGGGTCTCATCTTCTTTGATCGTCACCGCAATCGCCAGATTTTTTTCAGCAGTGATTGAGAGGGCGCTGTTGATCAGATCCAGGTAATTGTCTTCCAGCCACTCTTTGAAAAACTGGTTTGGTACACAGACCACGACTTTGTTATTCTCGGTGTGACTATATTGGATCGGTTGGATCCAGTTGATATAGTTTTGGGGAGGAATAACCTTTTCGAGGTTGGTTGCAGTCTGGGTCCAGACAGTTCGCATGGTATCTTTCTTGGAGCAAGGCATAGTCGTCTTAAATGGTACCCGATGCTGATGTCGGTTGCCAGTGGTGCTATCAACACCCTGTGCAGGGGGTGATTTGCTTGTAACACTGGTGAGTTCTGTTCTTCTTGCCAGCTTGTCTTGCCCGCATTTATCAACAGGTATATCAACACCTGTTGATAACGTTATAGTTTAATAATATTGATACTATAGGAGTGGTTTGGGTACATTTTAGGAGGTCTACTCATAGGGTCAGCACCTTAGCAGAGCCCCCCCCTTTTTTCAATGCTTAAAACGAGCCATCGAATACAAAAAACACTTGACACAAGTAAGGCAATCTGATTAATAATCTCGTTCCCATATCTGTATCGCTATGGGTCCAACCTATTTTGTTATCTGGAGTAGAGCCGTGAAAAGAACTTTTCAACCCAGCAACACTTCTCGTAAGCGGACCCACGGGTTCCTGGTGCGTATGTCGTCTAAAAACGGCCGTCTGGTGATCAAGCGCCGTCGGGCCAAAGGCCGTAAGCGTCTGGCAGTGCAGATAGCCAGCAAGTAAATTTTGAGTCATACCGTCGTGCCACTCGCACGCGTAACGTATCCAAAGGCTGCCCGTCTTTTACGGCGGCCAGAGTTTACCAGGCTTTCGGCTGGCCGGCCCGGTTATACCGGACCGGCCTTCTTGGTTGTCTGGCAGCAAAATCAATTCGGGTATCCCCGTTTAGGGGTGACAGCCAGTCGTAAAGTAGGAGGGGCTGTTGTGCGTAATCGGATCAAGCGTCAGGTCCGTGAGTTTTTTCGTCATCATCGCCACTGTTTGCCTCCGGTTGACGTGAACGTGATTGTGCGCAGTCGTGCTGCTTCGTTGGAGTCTTCAGTCCTCCGTGCTGAACTTCAGCGCGCCTTTCAGCGGATCGGGAACTGATTAATGTTATCGAAACTGCTCATGTTCTGTATTCATCTCTATCGCCGCCTGCTATCCCCTGTTTTGCCTCCATCGTGTCGCTTTCACCCCACCTGTTCTGCCTATGCTTTGGAGGCTATTCGCCGGTATGGCCCTGTTAGGGGTTCTTACCTTTCAATACGCCGTTTGCTCAAGTGTCATCCTTGGCATCCAGGTGGCTATGACCCGGTAACCTAGACTATTCGCCGTACTGGAGCTTGTATGGAAAAGCGTACTATTATCGCCGTTATTCTTTCTGTTGTGGTCTTTTATCTGTTCTCGTTTTTCATGGGTCAACAGAAGCCGGCGGACACTTCCGTACAGCAGCCAGCAACCTCGCAGATTGCGCCTGCTGCGCCTCAACCAGTCACGCCGCCCGTTACCACCCCCGCCACACCGCCGCTTGCCCAGGCGGCTGACGCCCAGTTGGTAACGGTGGATACACCGCTGTACGAGGCGGTCTTCACAACAGCCGGTGGCGCTCTCAAGAGCCTTACCCTGAAGGGTTATCGCGAGACGAATGCCGCTCAAGCAAAGCTGGTGGTGCTTGCCGATAATGCCGATCCTGCGCTGCCGGTTGGTTCTACGCGCGGTGCCGGCTTTGCGTTGCACCCGCAGGCCTTGTATAGTGCCACCACACAGAAGCTTTCGGTAGCAGCTGGCCAAACGCGGCAGCTGGTCTTTACCCATGTTTCTCCCCAGGGGTTTGTTGTTCGCAAGACCTATTCGTTCGATGCTGCTCAGTACGGTATCGGCCTCGCTACCCAGCTGATCAACAACTCACCTGCGCCGCTGGTTGGCTCGCTGCAGCAGATCATCACGGCCCCTTCCGAGATACCTGGTAAGGACAGCCGCTATGAGACTTACGGCTCGACGGTTTTCGCCGATAACTCCCTTCAGACCGACCCCCCTAAGGAATTTGCCAGCGCCACCAAAAAATACGACAAACTGGTCCAGTGGGCAGGTATAACCGATAAGTATTTTTTGATTGCCCAGCTTGCAGACAGTGGCAGTGTGGCCAATGTTGAGATCAAGAAAAATGATTCCGGTTTTCTTGAGTCTGTGGTCAGTTCGCCGACACTTACCGTCTCTTCCGGTCAATCAGCTACGGTCAGCCATAAGCTGTTTGTCGGCCCCAAGGATATCGACATCCTCAAGGCACAGGGTTCCTCCCTTGAGCAGTCTCTTGATCTGGGCTGGTTTACGGTACTTGCCAAACCGATGTTGCATTCGCTCAAATTCTTCTATACCTACATCCCCAATTACGGCGTTGGCATCATCTTTATCACCATTATTCTGAAGATCATCTTCTTTCCGCTGACCCACAAGAGCTACAAATCGATGAAAGAAATGGGCAAATTACAGCCCAAGATGGCTGCGCTTAAAGAGAAGTACAAGAACGACCGCGATGCCATGAACCGCGCCGTTATGGAGCTCTACCGCGACCATAAGGTCAACCCGCTGGGCGGCTGCCTGCCGATGCTGGTTCAGATTCCGGTCTTTTTTGCCCTCTACAAGGCGCTGATGTTTTCCATCGAGCTGCGCCACGCACCGTTCATGCTCTGGATCACGGACCTTTCCGACAAGGATCCTTACTACGTCACGCCGATCATTATGGGTGCCACCATGTTCATCCAGCAGAAGATGACCCCCTCCAACATGGATGAGATGCAGCAGAAAATCATGCTGGCCTTGCCGGTGGTGTTCACCTTTATGTTTCTTAGTTTCCCGTCTGGTCTGGTGCTTTACTGGCTGGTCAATAATATACTGACCATCGGTCAGCAGATGTACATCAATAAGCTGGTTAAGGATTAGTGGTGAAAGATGTATCTCACTGATACCATAGCAGCTATCGCAACCTCACCCGGTTGCGGCGGCATCGGCATCGTGCGGGTCAGCGGTCCTCTTGCCGAACAGATCGGTCAGGCGGTTTTTTGCGGGATACGCGGCGGTGGCTTTGACAGCCACCGCCTTTATTATGGTCGCCTTGTTACACCTGCCGACCGTTCAGTGATTGACGAGGGCATGGCGGTGCTGATGCGCGCCCCGCGCTCCTACACCCGCGAAGATGTGCTTGAACTGCACAGCCACGGTGGCTATCTGGTGGTACGTTCTGTCTTGCAGGCCTGTGTCGCTGCAGGCGCGAGGCTGGCCGAACCCGGTGAGTTCACCAAGCGTGCTTTTTTAAACGGCAGGATCGATCTCTGTCAGGCAGAGTCGGTCATTGATATCATCAACAGTCGTACTGATGCCTCACTAGCTCTTGCCCAGCGGCAGCGCGAGGGCCTCTTGGGTCGCAAGCTGGAGTCGATACGCAGGTTGATAGCCGAGTCACTCGCCATTCTTGAGGCTCATATTGACTTTCCTGAAGACGATATCGACCCCGCTTCCTATGTCTTGATACATGATCGCATTACTGATGCCCGACTGCAGACTGCGGTTTTGGTTGATTCTTTTCGACACGGCAAGGTCTTGCGGGATGGGGTGTCGGTCCTGCTGGCAGGCAAGCCCAATGCCGGCAAATCCAGTCTGCTTAATGCCCTGGCCTGTGAAGATCGCGCCATCGTCTCTTCGGTTCCCGGTACCACTCGTGACATGATCGAGGAGATCGTTACTGTCGATGGTCTTCCGCTGCGGATCATCGATGCAGCCGGTATCAGACGTCACCACAGCGACGAAGTTGAACAGGAGGGGATACGGCGCACCCTCGACAAGCTGGCCGATGCCGATCTCGTGTTGTTTCTCGCCGACAGCAGTCGCCCTCTGGACGGTGATGACCATGCGATCCTGGCCGCCCTTGCGGGTCGCACATACATCACAGTGATGACCAAGTCAGACCTGCCTCGGCTGCTGGATACCGATCAATTGCCATCCTGCAGTGATCTTGTGTCCATCTGCAGCCGGTCCGGCGACGGCCTTGGTGATCTGCGCGCCGCACTGCACCGCTACTTTATGACCGGCACGCCGCCACTGACTGATGACCTGGTTGCTGTCTCCAACGTTCGCCACCACGCTGTTTTGACGCGCGCCTGCGCTGCATTGGACCAGTTTGATCAGCATAGCGCGGCTGGTCTTGCCCCTGATCTGCTGGCTATCGATCTGCGCGACGCCCTGTCTGCCGTTGGTGAGATCACCGGCGATACGACGCCTGATTCGGTGCTTGACCTCATTTTCTCAACGTTTTGCATCGGTAAGTAGTCTGATGTTTCACGTGGAACATGGATGGTGGTATGCATTGTTACGATAAACAGTATGATGTAATTGTGGTCGGAGCTGGGCACGCCGGATGTGAGGCGGCGCTTGCCGCCGCGAGGATGGGGTGTCAGACACTGCTGCTCAACATGAGCCTTGACGGGATGGCGGTCATGTCGTGCAACCCCTCGATCGGCGGATTGGCCAAAGGGCATCTGGTGCGAGAAATTGATGCGCTGGGTGGCGAAATGGCCAAAAACATCGACGCCACAGGCATCCAGTTTCGCATTCTTAATACCCGTAAGGGGCCTGCGGTCAGGGCGTCCCGGGCCCAGGCCGACAAGCAGCTCTACCGGTTGCGCATGAAGCGTGTGCTCGAAGGCCGGCAGCGACTGGACTGCAAACAGGCCGAGGTAACGGCGCTGTATCTGGAGCAGGGGGTGCTGCGTGGGGTGGACACGCGTAGCGGTCTGCGTTTTCTCGGCAAGACGGTGGTGCTGACCACCGGCACGTTTATGCGGGGCTTGATCCATATCGGGCTGACCAGCTTCCCGGGCGGCAGGGCTGGGGACCAGCCCTCTGTGGGGTTATCGGATCAGCTGCTTGAACTGGGGTTTGAGGTCGGGCGGTTAAAAACCGGCACTCCGGCCAGGCTTGATAGTCGAACCATTGACTTCGGCAAGCTTGAGGCGCAGCCCGGCGATGATCCGCCCCAGCCCTTTTCATTTTCCACTGAGCGGATCACCATGCCGCAGGTGCCTTGCCACATCGCCTACACCAATGAACGGACCCATGAGATTATACGCGGCGGGCTGGATCGCTCACCGTTGTATTCCGGGGTGATTGAAGGGGTGGGACCACGCTACTGTCCCTCCATAGAGGACAAGGTGGTGCGGTTTCCCGACAAGCAGCGGCACCAGACCTTCATTGAGCCCGAAGGTCTGGACACGGTGGAAGTGTACCCCAGTGGAATGTCCAGTTCATTGCCGATCGATGTGCAGATCGCCTTCTACCGTTCGATGGTCGGCCTGGAGCAGGTGGAGATTATGCGGCCGGCCTATGCCATAGAGTACGACTACATCAATCCGGTGCAGTTACGGTCAACGCTGGAGACAAAGCTGCTACCCAATCTGTTTCACGCCGGTCAGATCAATGGAACCTCGGGCTATGAGGAGGCTGCAGGTCAAGGGCTGTTGGCCGGCATCAATGCGGCCTGTCGGGTTCTGGGTCGTGAGCCGCTGGTGCTGGGCCGTCATGATGCCTATATCGGGGTCATGATCGACGATCTGGTGACCTTGGGCACCAAGGAGCCCTACCGGATGTTTACCTCGCGGGCCGAGTATCGCCTGTTGCTACGAGAAGATAACGCCGATCTTAGACTGCGTGAGCTGGGCCATGCCATCGGACTGGTTCCCGATGTGTCGTACACGGCATTCTGTCGTAAGCGTCAAGCGATAGCTGCTGAGCGGGAACGAGTGGCGCTCGCGCGAATAAGTATGACCGATCAGGAACAAGAGTGGCTGCAGCGGCACGGTTGCAGCGATGTGCAAAAGGGGACGTCGCTCGAACAGTTGCTGCGCAGGCCCGAGATCGGTTACAGCGAGCTGTCTGAGATAGACACCGTTTCGCTCTCCCTTGAGCAGGCGGTGCGTGAGCAGGTGGAAATTCAGGTCAAGTATCAGGGCTACATCGAGCGTCAAGAGGAACAGATTGAGCGCCTGCGCAAGATGGAGGCTGCGCGGATTCCGGCTGGTATGGCGTATGACGAGCTACAGGGACTGACCCCAGAGGTACGGGAGAAGCTGAAGCGCTTCCAGCCTGAAACGCTAGGCCAGGCCTCACGCATTCAGGGGGTGACTCCGGCAGCGTTGGCGATCTTGTCCGTGGCGATCAAGGTTGAAGCGCGCCAGCCATGAATCTGAAGCTGCTACAAGAAGGTGCAAGCGCCTTCGGGATAAAACTTACCGACCAGCATGTGATGCGGTTACGGCAGTTCATGGATGAGCTGTTGCGCTGGAACCGGTCGCTCAACCTGACGGCAATCACTAGGCCCGATGAGGTAGTTGTCAAGCACGTTGTAGATGCCATGAGCATCGTGCCGTTGCTCGCACCGGACGAACGGCTGTTGGATGTTGGTTCCGGGGCCGGCCTGCCTGGTTTGGTGGTGGCGATCCTGCGTACTGATCTGTCGATCACCAGCCTGGATGCCGTTGACAAAAAAGTGCGTTTTCAGCGGCACATCTGCCGGCTGCTGGGGCTTAATCGGGTCGAGGCTCTACATGGGCGGGTAGAACAGCTGTCAGAGACACGGCCCGGTCAGTTTGATCTCGTCACCTCGCGGGCCTTCCGTGATCCAGTACGTTTCATGCAGCTGGCACACCGGCTGGTGCGACCGAGTGGGAGGGTGGTGGCCATGGTGTCCGGCGCTGGTTACGCGACAGGACAACAGATTGATCAGTGTGCGCATGAGTTCGGCTTTCAGGTGCTGGAAACGATCAGCTACGAGCTTCCCAAAGTGATGGGAGCGCGAAAACTGGTGGTCTTCGGACGTAACCAGCTATAGTTACATGCTCTAGCGGGCGACGCACAGAAGGGGCCACAAGCCCCTTTTTGGGCGACACGCGAATCATGGTCTTGGTTTGGGAAAAAAATCGATTGTAGCGGCTTCAGGTCGCTGAAATGCATTTTAGCCGATCATGGTGCTCGACCGTCATCTGAATGGCGAAGCAGGTTGCCATGCAGCACCGATCTGCAGTACAGTGGGCCGGCGAAAAGGCGAAGAGGGAACAGATGCTGCTGCGAGTCTATTACGAAGATACCGATGCCGCCGGCGTGGTCTACCACGCCAATTACCTCAATTATTGCGAACGGGCCCGTACCGAGTATCTGCGAGAGCGTGGTTGGTCGGTGGCCGATCTGGCCAGTGACGGCGCGATCTTCCCGGTAGTGCGGATGGAGATCGATTTCAAGGCCCCGGCCCGTCACGATGAGCTGCTGCGCGTAAGCACACAACCGCTCAGGGTGGGTGGCTCATCCTTTGACCTGCGACAGCAGGTGCTGCGCCAGTCAGATGGTAAGCTGTTGGTGGAACTGCTGGTGACGCTGGCATGTGTAACCCCAGAGCTCAAGGCGCGGCGAATTCCTGCCGGCGTACGTGAAACGCTGCATGCAGATGTGTTCGTCGTATGAACAGTACATCAGCGGCCATTGATCGCAACCAGGCGCTGGAGTTGCTTGTAAATGGCGACCTGCTGGTACTGGGCAAGCAAGCAGACGCCATCCGGCGACGGCTGCATCCTGACAACCGGGTCACCTTTGTGGTGGACCGCAATGTCAACTACACCAATATCTGTGAATCGCGCTGCTCGTTTTGTGCCTTTTTCCGTGATAGTGAGGCGCCAGATGCCTATCTGCTTGATTACGAGGCTATCCTTGCAAAGATAGCGGAACTGGTGGAGCGGGGCGGAACGCAACTGCTGATGCAGGGTGGGCTGCACCCACAGATCACCCTGGAATACTTCGAGAATCTGTTTCGTGCGATCAAGCGGCAGTTTCCACAGGTACAGAACCATTCCCTTTCACCGGCTGAGGTTTGCCACCTGGCCGATCACCATAACCTCAGCATCAAAGAGGTTTTGAGCCGACTTAAACGTGCCGGGCTCGATTCCGTGCCGGGCGGGGGGGCTGAAATACTTGTGGATGAAGTTCGCCAGAGCATATCGCCGAAGAAGATCGGCTGGCAACGCTGGGGTGAGGTGATGCTGACGGCGTCTGCGCTGGGTATGTCCACCACTGCCACCATGATGTTTGGCAGCAAGGAAACACCGGAGCAGATCATTGAACACCTGTTCAGGGTGCGATCAATGCAAGCACAGGGAGGGTCGTTTACGGCGTTCATTCCGTGGACATATCAGCCCGGAAACACCGAATTAGGCGGCGAAACAGCCACTGGTGTCGAATACCTGAAGGTGCTGGCGCTGTCGCGGATCGTATTGGATAACATCGCCAGCATCCAGGCCAGTTGGGTAACCCAGGGGGCCAAGCTGGCACAGGTGGCATTGTTCTTCGGCGCCAACGACCTGGGCGGTACTATGCTGGAAGAAAATGTAGTGGCTGCAGCCGGTTGCAGCTTCCGCATGTCGCAGCAGGAGATGATCGAGCTGATTCAGGGCGCTGGCTTCAGGGCGGCACAACGCGACACTGCTTACCGTATTTTGAAGGAGTTTTGAACCGGATGCCCGGCTACACACTGATTGAGAACGACCGCGCGCTAACCGAGGTGTGCAACGGACTGAGCGACGAGGCCGAACTTGCCCTTGATCTAGAGGCTGATTCGTTACACCACTACCGGGAAAAGGTCTGCCTGCTGCAACTGTCGACCCGCAGCGACACCTGGTTGATCGACCCGCTGCTGGTGCGCGATCTGTCACCGCTCGGGTCGCTGCTGGCTGATCCTGAGCGGCTGATCGTGTTTCATGGCGGCGACTACGACATCCGCTCGCTGCACCGTGATTTCGGCATCAGCGTCGGACGGATGTTCGACACCATGGTCGCAGCCCAGTTCATCGGTGTCACCGAGTTTGGGCTGGCTGCACTGCTGCGCGGTCACTTTGACATTGAGCTGGACAAGCGTTTCCAGAAGGCTGACTGGAGCCAACGACCGTTGACCGCCGACATGGCCAACTATGCCGCCCATGATACGGCGCATCTGCTTGAGCTGGCTGATTGCCTGCGTGCAAAGGTTAATCAACTGGGCCGTAGCTCATGGGTGGCAGAAGAATGCGCGCTGGTGGCGGCCAACCGGATGGTGGACAAGGGTGAGGGACCGCTGTTCCTGCACTGTAAAGGTGCCGGAAAGCTACAGCGACGGAACCTGGCGATACTGGAGCAACTGTTGCAGCTGCGCGATGCACAGGCGCGGGAGCTGGACCGTCCGCCATTCAAGGTTATGTCGACAGAATCATTACTGGTTATTGCTGAGCGCCAGCTGCGAACCGTTCATGAAATGAGCGCAGTGCAAGGCCTGACGCCACGGATCTTGAAACGGTACGGTACACTGCTGGAAGAGGCGGTTCAGCGTGGCCTGGAACTGCCTGAAGCGCAATTACCGGGCTTTCCGCGCAGCAAGGGCGAACCGAATCCCGGCATCAAGGCCAGGACCGCGCAGCTTAAAAAATGGCGTCAACAACTGAGTACCGACCTGGAACTGGCAACCGGGTTATTGGCTCCCAACTGGCTCCTGGAGCGGATTGCAGAACTGCGTCCCGGCAGCTTGGAGGTGCTTGCATCAGTACCGGGGATCCGTCGCTGGCAGGTGGCCCTGTGGGGAACTGATCTCATGAACGTACTGGCGGAAACACCCGATCAGGAACCAGCGCGGGGTCTGTGATGAAGCTGGGTATACTGGGCGGCACCTTCAATCCGATCCATCAGGCCCATCTGCGGATCGCCGAAGCGGCCCGCGAGGCTGCCGGCCTGGACCAGCTGTTGTTTATCCCGGCCATGGACCCACCGCACAAGCCAGTGGACGGGGCAATACCGTTCCAGCAACGCCTTGACATGGTAGCGCTGGCCATTGCAGACAACCCCGGCTTTGGCGTCAGCACTATCGAGGCACAGCGGCAGGGTAAATCCTATACGGTGGAGACACTGACCGCATTGCGGCACGAGCGTCCAGGGGATGAACTGTACTTCGTCATCGGTAGCGACTCCTTTCTGGAGCTGGGCCTGTGGCATCGCTATACGGAACTTTTCGACCTGGCCTCGCTGGTGGTGGTGGCACGACCCGGCAGTCTGGTAACCGACCCGATCCAGCAGCTGCCGGCTACGGTGCAGGCTTACTTCAGTCCGGAAGGGGCCCAGTGCCTGCGTCACAGCAGCGGCACCAGCATTCAGTTTGTGGAAGACAGTCGCCTGGAGATATCCTCCAGCAGGCTGAGAACATTAGTGGCAGCAGGGCGTTCGCTTCGCTATCTGGTGCCACCGGCAGTGGAAAGCTATATTGCCCAGAAAGGGTTGTACCGAACATGAACGATCACAAAACAGAAAAACAGACCCTTAGCGCCCATGAGCGGGCCTTACGCTGTGCAGAACTGGCGGCGGACAAAAAAGGCTACGACATTCGCGTGCTGGACATTACCCGGATCAGTACCATCGCCGACCTGCTGGTGATTGTCTCCGGACAGTCCGACAGGCAGAACCAGGCCATCTGCGACCATATCCGCAAGGAGCTGAAAAAGTTCGGCAAGGTGCAGGAGATCGAGGGCGAGACGGACGGCAAGTGGATTGTGATGGATTACGGCGACGTACTGGTGCACATCTTTCACGAGGAACAACGCCGACGCTACGACCTGGACGGACTGTGGGAAAAAGGGGAACTGGTTGAGCTGCCGCAGGCCCTGCAGGCCACCATCGCCGCCAATGAAGCATCGTTCACTATCTGATCGAGAAGGCCTGTGAAACTTCGTGTGCTCTGGCTTGGCAGGACCCGCGACCCGTGGATCAAAGACGGGGTGGCTGACTATGCAGCGCGGGTGGCGCGGTATCTACCGCTGACCATTGATGAACTGAAGGACGAAAAGGACGCCACCCTCGCCGAGGGCCGCCGCAGGGAGGGTGAACGGTTGCTGAAGCAGATCTCCCCCCAGGCGGTGCTGGTGGTGCTGGATGAACGCGGTCAGCAGATGACCTCACTGCAGTTTGCCGAATTCATCGGCAAGCATCGCGACAGCGGTACGCCTGAGCTGGCCTTTGCCGTCGGCGGCGCCTTCGGCTTCAGCGATGAGGTACGTAACCGCGCCGTCAAGCTGCTGGCCCTGTCAGCCATGACCTTTACCCATCAGATGGTACGCCCTTTTTTATTGGAGCAGATCTACCGGGCCTGCACCATCCTGAACAATGAGCCGTACCACCACTAGACCATGCCTGATGTGATCAAACTGAAAGATATCCGCCGGGTCTTCGGTGAGGGCGATCACGCCGTAGAGGCGCTGCGCGGCGTCTCGTTTGCCATTCAGCAAGGTGAGTTTGTGGCGATCATGGGGGCTTCCGGCAGCGGCAAGTCCACCTGCATGAACACCCTGGGCTGTCTGGACCGTCCCACCAACGGCACCTACTGGCTGGACGGCATCGACACCGCCGGCATGACGCCGGATCAACTGGCCGAGGTGCGTAACAAGAAGCTGGGTTTCGTGTTCCAGGGGTTTAACCTGCTCCCACGCACCACCGCCCTTGAAAATGTGGAACTTCCGCTGATCTACGCCCAGGTGCAGGCCGCCGAACGACACCAGCGTGCACGGGCAGCCCTCGAACTGGTCGGGCTGGGTGACCGGACCCACCACACCAGCGCCCAGCTTTCCGGTGGACAGCAGCAGCGGGTGGCCATCGCCCGGGCGCTGGTCAACCAGCCGGCTGTGATCCTGGCTGACGAGCCCACCGGCAACCTGGACACCGCCAACACCCACGAGATCATGCAGCTCTTCACCGAACTGAATCGTCAAGGGATCACCATCGTGATGATTACCCACGAACCGGAAGTGGCGGAGTACGCCTCACGCCGGATCACCTTCCGTGACGGCACGATCGTCTCCGACACGGCCCAGAAACCCGAGTAATATGCTTCAACTCGTCAATCTATCCAAAGAATTTTCCGGTCGCGTTCTGTTTGCGAACATATCCTGGCACCTGCGTAAGGGCGAACGGGTGGCGTTAATCGGTGAAAACGGCGCCGGTAAATCGACCCTGATGAAGATTGTCGCCGGTCTTGAAGAGTCGTCCAGTGGCGATGTACAGCTGGCCAAGGGGGCCAGGGCCGCCTACCTGCCCCAGGACGGCATCGTCACCAGCGGCCGGCTGCTGTTTCACGAGGCACGCTCGGCATTATCGGAACTGTTGGCAATGGAAGAGGAACTGCACCGGCTTGGGGAGCAGTTGGAACAGTTGCCCCACGATGGGGCCGAGCATGACGGTCTGCTGCACCGCTACGGAGAGCTGCAGGAACAGTTCCGCCATCGTGGCGGCTACAGCATGGAGGCCGAGATCGGCAGCGTGCTGCGGGGCCTGGGTTTTGTGCAAGAAGATTGGCAGCGCGACTGCGGAGAGTTCTCGGGCGGCTGGCAGATGCGGATCGCCCTGGCGCGTTTGCTGTTGCAGAAGCCGGACGTACTGCTGTTAGACGAGCCCACCAACCATCTGGATATCGAGGCCCGCAACTGGCTTGAGCAGTACCTCTGCAGCTACCCGGGGTCAGTGATCCTGGTCTCCCATGACCGTTTCTTCATGGATCAGGTCTGTAGCCGGATCGCCGAGGTCTGGAACCACACCATAAGCGATTACCACTGTAGCTACTCAAACTACCTGCTGCAGCGTGAGGAGCGGGTGGCGGCCCTACGGGAGGCCAAACGGCTGCAAGACGAAGAACTTCAGAAGACCGAAGACTTTATCAAGCGTTTCCGCTATCAGGCCAACAAGGCATCGCTGGTCCAATCCCGTATCAAACAACTGGAGAAGATTGAGCGAATAGAGCTGCCACCTGAACGTAAAAAGATCCGTTTCCAGTTCTCTCAGGCCCCCAAAAGCGGCCGGATCGTGATCGAGCTTAAGCACCTGACCCGGGCCTACGGACCCAAGGTGGTGCTTGATTGCATAGATCTGACTGTGGAGAAGGGTGAGCGGATCGCACTGGTGGGGCACAACGGGGCCGGTAAGTCGACCCTGATGGCGGTGCTGGCCGGTGGCGAGTACCAGGCGGGGGAGCTGGTCGTCGGCCACAACGTGGTGGCCGACTACTTTGCCCAGGATCAGGCCAACGTCCTGGATGGCCAAAAGACCGCCTATGACGAGTTGTACCACGATTGCCCTTTTGAGATGGTACCCAAGCTGCGCGACATCCTGGGGGCCTTTCTGTTCTCCGGCGACGATATCAACAAAAAGGTGGCGGTGCTGTCCGGCGGAGAGCGCAACCGGCTGGCCCTGGCCAAGATGCTGCTGCGTCCCTCCAACCTGTTGCTGATGGACGAGCCCACCAACCATCTGGACCTGTTCAGCAAGGAGGTGCTGCTGGATGCCCTGAAGGGCTTCGACGGCACGTTGGTCTTTGTCTCCCACGACCGTTACTTTGTAAATGGCCTGGCCACACGCATCGTGGAGGTGGGTGATGGCAAGCTGACCGACTACTACGGTGATTATGAGTACTACCTGAGCAAGAAAAAAGGGGAAGAACTACAGGGTCAGGAGGCAAGGGTCAAGGGTCACAAAACGATTGGTGTTCCTGCACCCAGCCCCTTGCCCCTTGCCACTGCGGGAAAGGACCGTGAAGAGCAGAAACGCCGCAAACGGGAAGAACAGGCCCGTGAAAAGCAGCAACAGGCCATTGAGCAAGAGATCGCGGATCTGGAACGACAGATAGCCGATCTGGAGGCGGAAATGAACAGCCCGGGCTTCTTTGACGACCCGGAACGGGGGTTGCTGGGCGGAGAGCGCCATACAGCGCTCAATCAGCGCCTGGAGGAGTTGTACCAGCAGTGGGAACAGCTGTCTGAGTAAAATGTCGTGCAATTTTAGCTGAAAGTGGGTATAGAAGACAAAAGCAGTCCATAATTATTTGCGTAAAGCCGCGCTAATCATCACAAAGGAGATCTGCAATGCAAGAAAAGGTTCAGGCCGTACTGGAGCAAGTCCGTCCCATGCTGCAACGAGACGGCGGTGATGTTGAACTGGTTGAGGTTACCGCAGACAACATTGTCAAGGTTAAGCTGCAGGGCGCCTGCGGTTCCTGCCCGATGTCCACCATGACCCTCAAGATGGGAATTGAGAAGGCGATCAAGGAGCAGATTCCTGAAATCGTTGAGGTGCAGCAGGTCCGCTAACGTTTTTGTCCATATGTTGAACGCGCCTCGCTGTTGTCTGACAGCGGGGCGTTGCTTTTTGCGGCCTTACTCTGCTAGAATCGCGGCCTTCCATGAAGATCAAACGACTTGAAATACAAGGGTTCAAATCCTTTGCCGACAAGGTGGTGTTGGACGTCCGGCAGGGGGTGACCGGTGTGGTCGGTCCCAACGGCTGCGGCAAGTCCAATATCGTGGATGCCATCCGCTGGTGCATGGGGGAGCAATCGGCCAAGAACCTGCGCGGCAAGGCGATGGAAGATGTGATCTTTGCCGGCAGCGACAACCGCAAGCCGCTGGGCATGGCCGAGGTTTCGCTGGTCTTCTCTACCGAAGACGGACGCGCTCCAGCCAAATATCTTGAGTTCAATGAGATTCAGCTCACCCGCCGTCTGTACCGGGACGGCGAGAGCGACTACCTGATCAACAAGACCCCCTGCCGTTTGCTGGACATCACCGAGCTGTTCATGGATACCGGGGTCGGCACCAAGGCCTATTCGATCATCGAACAGGGCAAGATCGGACAGGTACTGCACTCCCGTCCCGAAGAACGGCGGCTGCTGATCGAAGAGGCGGCCGGGGTAACCAAATACAAGGCCCGCAAGCAGCTGGCCCTCAAGAAGATCGAAGGCACCCGCCTGAATCTGGCCCGCCTGAGTGATGTACTCGGCGAGATCAAGCGACAGCTGAATGCATTGCAGCGTCAGGCCAGGAAGGCAGAAAAATTCAGGGAGTTGCGCGAAGAGTTGCGGGAGATCGATCTGCTGTTTGCGGTGCGGCAGGCCGTTGCATTGCAGCAGGAGCGCAACCAGGTGGAGCGTGACCTGGCGGCGGTGCAAGACCGGATGCGTGAACTGTTGGGGGCGACCAGCGCTGCCGAGACCCGGACCGAGCAGCAACGGCTGGCAGTGCTGGAGGAGGAACAGCTGCTGGCGTCGGTACAGGAGCAGAGCTACCGGGTGCGCAGTGATGCCACCGGTGCAGAGAGCGGGCTCGGTTTTCGACGCAAGGAGCTGGAGCGCCTGACAGAGCGGTTGGCCAGGCTGGATGGCGAGCTGGCAGCTATCCGGCTGCGGCGTGAAGAGTTGCAGGCCCAACAGACCGCTCAGCAGCAGCGGCAGCAGCAACTGGCAAGCGAGCTGATTGCTGCAGAGGGGCTGGTCGTCAGTGCGCAGGTGACCCAACAGGAGCAGGAGCAGGTCTTTGAGGCCGTTAATCAGGGGCTGGAGGCCCAGCGTCGTGAGCAGTTCGCCGCCCAAGGGGCAGCCAGCCAGTGTCGTAGCCGGATTGACCAGGCCAGCAAACGCCTGAACGCGCTTGCCGAACGGCTGGAGCGACAGCAGCAGGAACAGCAGCAGCTGACAAGCCGTCTTGCCGAGGGTGCCACTCGTCAGGCGGAGCTCGCCGCTGCACTGCAGCGCAAGGCGGACGAACGGGTGCGGGCCGAGCAGGAACTGTCCCGATTGGCAGGAGAAGAGCAAGCGGTCGCCACACAGTTACCAGAGGTTGAGCAGGCCTGGCAGACGGACCGCGACCAGCTGAGCAGAATCGGCTCACGCCTCAAATCGCTGCTTGAGCTGGAGGCCCAGTTTGCAGGCTACGGTCCCGGTGTGCAGGCCTTGCTCAGCCAGTCAGCGCTTAAATCCCGTTTGAACGGGATGTTGGCCGATCATCTGGAGGTGGCTGAGCAGTACGAGGCTGCCCTGGAGGCGGTGCTGGCTGACCGGCTACAGGTGATTGTCTGCACACAGCAGGCCGACCTGCTGGCGGGCCTGGAGTTTCTGCGGCAGCAGGGTAGCGGGCGCGCCATGCTGGCCCTGCCGGTGGCGGAGGCGCCGTCGCCGGCAGCAGTGGCGGGGGCCCAGCCATTGGCAGACCGGGTGACGGTCGATGATTCGGTACGGGGCCTGCTTTCGCAGCTCCTGGCTGCGGTCTATGTCTGCGATGACCTCATGACGGCCCTGACGCTGTCTCGCCAGCACCCTGCACTACAGTTCGTCACCCGCAGTGGTGAACTGGTCTCGCTGGGGGGGCTGGTGGCCGGTGGGGCCAGCGAACCGGTGGCAGCCGGCATCATCCATAAAAAACGTGAGATTAAGGAGTTGGAGCTTTCCGTTGCCGCCCTGGAACAGCAGGTCTCTCGTTCGCAGGCTGAACGAGAGCGCCTTCGTCAACGGCAGCAAGACGTGGCTCGCGAGCTGCTGGCGGCCCGCAGCAACCTGCACCGACTGGAACTGGAGCAGGCCGGACTGCAGAAGGATCTGCAGCAGGTGGAGCTGGAGGCCGTCCGGGTGCAGGAGCGGATCAAGCTGCACAACCTGGAGCAGACGAACCTTGCTGAGGAACGAGCCTCCCTTGAGGCAGAACGCACTGATGCGTCCCGTGAGCTTGCATTGGCTGAGGCCCAGGCCAGGCAGGCCGAACAGGCCGGCCTGGGTCTGGTCCAGGAGCTTGACGGGCGCAGGACCGCCTTGGCGGCGGCACGCGATCAACTGACGGCGCAGCGGGTACTGGTGGCCACCCTCAAGGAGCAACTGGAGTCGCTGCAGCGCAACGCAACCATGGCAACCACCCAGCTGGCTGATCTGGACAGTCGCCTGCAGCAGGGGGAGACCGACCAGCTGGATACCGCTGCCCAATGCGGACAGCTGACCGCTCAGATAGCGGCCGACGAGCAGCAGTTGCAAACCGTGCTGACGCAGCAGGTCGAACTGGACCGGCAGCTTAAGGAAGCCCGCGAGCGATTTGATCAGGCCGGCAGCCTGCTGGCCGCTGCCGAGACTGCGGCCGGCAGGCTGCGCCAGCAAAACGAGGCCATTCGCCAGCAGCAGTCGGAGTTAACCCTCCGTTTTTCAACGCTGACCATGCAGCTGGAGCACCTGGAGCAGTCGCTGCAGGACCGTCACCGCTGCCAGTTGGGAGATGCACAGCAGCGACTGGCCGACACAGCGTTGGATGAGACTGCGGCCCGCACGCGTCAGGCTGACCTGGAGCGACAACTGGATGAACTGGGTGAAGTCAATCTGATGGCGATTGAAGAATTCGCCGGTATGGAACAGCGCTACGACTTCCTTGCCGCCCAGAAGGCCGATCTGGAGACCTCGCTGCACGACTTGCAGCAGGTGATTCAGAAGATCAATCGTACTACCCGCAGACGGTTTCAGGAGACCTTCAACCAGGTCAACGAAAAATTCCGCGAGGTCTTTCCGCGTCTGTTCTGCGGGGGGCGAGCCGAACTGAAGCTGACCGATGAACAGGACCTGCTGGAGACCGGCATCGAGATCATCGTGCAGCCGCCCGGCAAAAAACTGGCCAATGTGATGTTGATGTCCGGCGGCGAAAAGGCCCTGACCGCCGTGGCCCTGATCTTCTCGATCTTCCTGATCAAGCCGACCCCCTTCTGTCTGCTGGACGAGGTGGATGCGCCGCTGGACGACGCCAACATCGGCCGCTTCAACGAGATGGTGCGTGAGATGAGCACCATATCACAATTCATTATCATCACCCACAATAAGGCCACCATGGGAGTCGCCGACACGCTGTACGGTGTTACCATGGAAGAGCCGGGCGCTTCCAAGATCGTCTCGGTGCGATTGCAGTGATGACTCAGTAAGGAGCTTTGTCAGCTATGCCGTTTAATCAGATTTTGAAGGATTTGGTGGAGACTGTACCCCACGCGGTGGGGGCGGTCCTGGTGGATTGGGAGGGGGAGGCGGTGCAGGAGTACTGCCACTGTGACTCCTACGACATACGCTTTGTCGGGGCCCACAAAGGGATCATCCTCTCCCGTTTGCGGGAGACGCAGGGTGAAAGCGCGGGGGGGCTGATCGAGGACGTGGTGGTCAGCGCAGAGCGACAGCATCTGCTGATCGGCGCCATAGACAAGGATTACTCGCTGGTCCTTCAGGTGGAACGCCCCTGTCCGTTGGGGCTGGCCCGTTTCCATTTCAATCGGGCCGTGGGGCAGTTGAAGGAGGAGTTGTAATGGCCGGTCTGTTTGAGCGGCTTAAAAATGGACTGAAACGGACCACCGACGGATTGGTGGGGCGGATCGACGCCCTGGTGCTGGGCAAAAAGATGATTGATGCCGACACCCTGGAGGAGTTGGAAGAGATCCTGATTACCTCCGACATCGGTGTCAAGACCACCATGGAATTGACCCGCAGCCTTGAACAGCGTCTGTCCCGCAATGAGCTCAAAGACGGCGCGGCCCTGCGGGATGCGCTGAAACAGGAGCTGTTCGGCAAACTGCAGGCGCACCACCGGCCACTGAACATAACCGTTGCCAAGCCGTTTGTGCTGCTGGTGGTGGGGGTCAACGGTGTCGGCAAGACCACCACCATCGGCAAGCTGGCCTCTCGTTATGTTGCCGAAGGGCGCAGCGTACTGTTGGCTGCCGCCGACACCTTTCGTGCCGCTGCTGCAGAGCAGTTGGGCATCTGGGCGGAACGGGCAGGGGTGGAGCTGATTCGTCATCAGGAAGGGGCCGACCCCTCGGCGGTGACCTTTGACGCTTGCAAGGCGGCCCTGGCGCGGGGGGTTGACCTGCTGATCGTGGACACCGCCGGCAGACTGCATACCAAGGTCAACCTGATGGAGGAGATGAAGAAGATTCGTCGTGTGACCGACCGCGAGATCCCCGGCGCCCCCCACGAGACCTTGTTGGTGCTGGATGCCGCCACCGGACAGAACGCCCTCAATCAGACCCGTATCTTCCAGGAATCGGCCGGGGTGACCGGTCTGGCCCTGACCAAGCTGGACGGCAGCGCCAAGGGTGGTGTGGTGGTGGCGGTTTCTCATGAGTATGGCCTGCCGGTCCGCTTCATCGGTGTCGGTGAAGGGATTGACGACCTGCGTGATTTTGATCCGCAGGAGTTTGTGGATGCCCTGTTCCAGCGGTAAGACGCGCCGCCAGGAGCGGGACTTTGTCCAAATGCCGCTTGACTTTGTTCAGGAAAATCAATATATTAATCCACCTTTACAAGGAGTGGCCCGCGTGAGCGTCGATCTGTTTGAGAAGCTTGACAATAAAATCAATGACTTGGTTGCACGGCACAGCGCCTTGAAACAGGAACACCAGCTGTTGGTCGAGGAAAATCAACGCCTGCTGCAGGAGCGAGAAGCACTCAAGGGGCGGATTGATGCCATCCTGAGCCGGCTTGAGGGCGTCTGAGGCCGTGAAGCAGACCCATCTGGTGACGATCCTGGGGCGGGAGATACCGGTCAAGAGCTCGGCGCCGGAGGCTGCGGTGCGGGAGGTCGAGACCTTCGTCAACCAGCGTATTAATGAAATCAGGGCTAAGCTGGCGGCGGCCGACCCCCAACTGGTGGTTACTCTGGCGCTTTTAAACCTTGCTGAGCAGTACCTGTCGCAGCAGACCGGCACAACCAATCTTGGCTCGCTGGATGGCAGGTTGCAGAAGTTGTTGGGGCGGATCGATGCCGCCCTCTGAGTACACGGTCTCTTCAGGGAGACTTGATATATATACCCATTGCGTTTCACGTAGCGCCATCAGCTGTAGTCAGGTGCAACGCCGCTGGCCTGCTCGCTGATATTCCGCACGGTTATATATCCGCACCAGCGGAGAGGCAGTCGAGCTGTTCATGTCGTTGCAGTTGGCTGAGCCGCCCCCTTCTCCTGGTCCCGCCTGAAGTGATCGTACCCGGCATCCCCGGGCAACTTCCCATTTGTTTGTCAAGAGCCATGAGGGCGCCATGCCCAAACGCAGCCTACGCAGCAGCATGCTTGCCCGGCGTTCGAGCCTCAGCCGGGAGCAGTGGCAAGACCACAGCCTGAAGGCCCAAGAACGGTTGCTGAGTCTTGATTTGTTTCAGCAGGCCCGCTGGATTGCGCTGTACGCGCCGCTGCAGAATGAGATCGATACTGCTCTGCTGTTTGCTGCTGCCCGTGCGGCCGGCAAGCGGGTCCAGTATCCCTTGGTCTGCGGTGAACAATTGATGTTTCAAGAGGTTACAACACTTGAACAGTTGAGCCGTGGCAGTTTCGGCATTCTGGAACCCTGTTCGCGTGGGGCCGGACAAGTGCAAACGGTCCCTGATCTGATGGTGGTGCCGGGGGTGGCCTTTGACCTGCGCGGCCACCGGGTAGGTTTTGGCAAAGGCTACTATGATCGGTATCTAGCCGGTCTGCACCAGCTACCGTTTCTGGTTGGGTTATGCCATGAGTTTCAACTGTGCGATCAGGTTCCGGCCGAGGGACATGATATCAGGATGCACTGCCTGGTGACCGAGTCACGGGCAACAGAGGTGGCGGTAACCGATCGTTTCACGCGGTCGGATGATCATATATGAGGAGGTAGCAGGTGATAACAACCAGTATTATTATGGCATTGGTGATCGTTGCGGTCGCTGGTGTGGCGTATGTAGCAGGAAACCGTTTTGGCAGAAAGAGCACCGAAGGGATCGTCAAGCAGGCCGAGGATCTGGCGGCCAAGGTGCTGGAAGATGCCCGCCGCGAAGCGGACACCATCACCAAAGAGGCGGAACTGAAGGCCAAGGATGTGGCCCTGGAGGCCAAAGAGGCGGCGGAAGCCGACTTGAAGGAGAAAAAGAAGGATCTGCTCAACCAGGAAAAGCGGATTCAGCAAAAAGAGGAAAATCTGGACAAGAAGGCCGACCTGTTCGACCAGAAAGAGATGGAGATTCTCAAGAAGGAACAGGCCATCAGCGTTAAAGAACAGGCGCTGAGCAGCAAGGAAGAAGAGCTGAATCGTTCGATTGCCGAACAAAAGGATCGCCTGGAAGCGATCTCCGGTATGACCGCTGAAGAGGCCAAGAACCGTTTGATGGAGGCCATGGAGAGTGAGGCCCGCCACGATGCCGCCAAGCGGATCAAGCTGATCGAGGATGAGGCCCGCGAAACCGCTGATAAAAAATCCAAGGAGATCATGGCCCTGGCCATCCAGCGCTATGCCGGCGAGTACGTCTCTGAGAAGTGCGTCTCGGTGGTGCCGCTGCCCTCCGATGAGATGAAGGGTCGCATCATCGGCCGCGAAGGCCGTAACATCCGCGCCCTGGAGGCCGCCACCGGCATCGATCTGATCATCGACGACACCCCGGAGGCAGTGATCCTGTCCGGCTTCAACCCGGTGCGCCGCGAGGTGGCCCGGCTGTCGCTGGAGAAACTGCTGGCCGACGGACGCATCCACCCCGGCCGGATCGAAGAGGTGGTGGCCAAGTCGGAAGAAGAGGTGGAAAAGGCGATCAAGGAGGCAGGCGAACAGGCCGCCTTCGATCTGGGGGTCCATGGCATCAATCCCGAAATCCTCAAGCTGATCGGCCGCCTCAAGTACCGCACCTCCTACACCCAGAACGTCTACCAGCATTCGCTGGAAGTGGCCTTCCTGTGCGGCATCATGGCTGCCGAGCTGGGGATCAACGTCAAACAGGCCAAGCGGGCCGGACTGCTGCACGACCTGGGCAAGGCAGTTGACCACGAGGTGGAGGGCTCCCACGCCGTGATCGGTGCCGACCTGGCCCGTAAGTACGGGGAATCGCCCAAGATCGTCCATGCCATCGCTGCCCATCACGAGGACGAGAAGCCGACCACGATCCTGGCGGTGCTGGTGCAGGCCGCCGATGCCCTGTCCGGGGCCCGTCCAGGCGCACGGCGCGAGATGATGGAGACCTACGTCAAGCGGTTGGAGGATCTGGAGCGGATCGCCACCTCCTTCCAGGGGGTGCAGAACTCCTTCGCCATCCAGGCCGGTCGCGAGATTCGGGTGATGGTCTCCAGCGAACAGGTCACCGATGAGCAATCGGTGCTGCTGGCCCGCGATATCGCCAAGAAGATCGAGAGCGAGATGACCTATCCCGGTATGATTAAAGTGAATGTCATCCGTGAGACCAGGGCAACCGAGTACGCACGGTAAGCAACGGCCCTTTTCCGCCCTGGGCACGTCGCGCTGCGGAATGCGTTGTGCGGCGTACTGAACAAGTACGCCTCCTCCTCATTCCTGGCTTGCCGCACCCAGAACGAAAAATTGCTCGTTGTTGAAATTGCGTCGTGATTGTGGAGTGGTATGTCGGTTAGAATACTTTTTATCGGTGATGTGGTCGGTGCTCCCGGCCGCAGCGCCCTGGCCCGTGAGCTGCACCGCCTGGTGGACAAGCATGCCGTGGACCTGGTGATTGCCAACGGCGAGAACGCGGCCGGAGGTTTCGGCATCACCCGGGAAACCGCCGACGAGCTGTATCGCCAGGGGATCGTGCTGCTGACCAGCGGCAACCATATCTGGGACAAGAAGGACAACAGCGGGTTTCTGGATGGTGAGACCCGTCTGATCCGTCCCTTGAACTACCCCCCCGGCACACCGGGCCGGGGCAGTGCCGTGATTGAGACCCCGGCCGGCATCAAGGTGGGGGTGCTCAATCTGGAGGGGCGGGTTTATATGAAAAACCTGGACTGCCCCTTTCGCTGCGCCGACAGCGAGGTGGCGCTGCTCAAGAAGGAGACCGCCATCATCCTGGTGGATATCCATGCCGAGGCCACCTCGGAAAAGTCGGCCCTGGGCTGGTATCTGGACGGTCGGGTCTCGGCGGTGGTCGGCACCCACACCCACGTCCAGACCGCAGATGAACGGATCCTGCCGAATGGCACCGCCTACATCAGCGATGTGGGCATGACCGGCTCCTTTGATTCGGTGATCGGCATCGACAAGGACCAGGCCATCAAACGCTTCCTGACCCAGCAGCCGGTCAAGTTCGACGTGCCCAAGAAGGACCTGCGGATCAACGCCGTGGTGATCGGGGTGGAGGCGCAGAGCGGCAATGCGGTCAGCATCGAACGGATTAACGTACCTTGTTAACGATAGTGAGGAATAAGTAATGAGCGGAACCGTTGCCGAACAGATGGCCGTCATCAAACGCGGCTGTGTCGAACTGCTGGTTGAGAAAGAGATGGAAGACAAGCTGGCCAGCGGCCGGCCGTTGATCATCAAGGCCGGCTTTGACCCCACCGCGCCGGACCTGCATCTGGGCCACACCGTGCTGATCCAGAAACTGCGGCAGTTCCAGCAGTTGGGTCATGACGTGCACTTCCTGATCGGCGATTTCACCGGCATGATCGGCGATCCCACCGGCAAGTCCGAAACCCGCAAGGTGCTGACCAGGGAAGACGTGCTGCGCAACGCCGAGACCTACAAAGAGCAGGTCTTCAAGATCCTCGACCCCGACCTGACCAAGGTGGTCTTCAACTCAACCTGGCTGAACGACCTGGGTTGCGGCGGTCTGATCGCCCTGGCCTCCAAGTACACCGTGGCCCGCATGCTGGAGCGGGACGACTTCCACAAGCGCTACACCGGCCAGCAGCCGATTGCGATCCACGAGTTCCTCTATCCCCTGATCCAGGGTTACGACTCGGTTGCCATGAAGGCCGATGTGGAACTGGGCGGCACCGACCAGAAGTTCAACGTGCTGATGGGACGCGAACTGCAGCGGGAGTGGGGCCAGCCGCCCCAGTGCGTGCTGACCATGCCGCTCCTGGAAGGCCTGGACGGCGTCAACAAGATGTCGAAATCGCTGGGCAACTACATCGGCATCAGCGAGGCCCCGGACGAGATCTTCGGCAAGGTGATGTCGATCTCCGACCAGCTGATGCTGCGCTACTATGAACTGCTCTCCGACAAGAGCCTGGCCGAGTTTGAGCAGTTGAAAGTCCAGCTGGCCGATGGCTCGCTGCACCCGATGGCCGCCAAAAAGGCCTTGGGCCGCGAGCTGGTGGACCGCTTCCACGGTGCAGGCCAGGGGCAGCAGGCTGAAGAGAACTTCGTCAAACGCTTCAAGGAGAACGAGATCCCGGACGAGATGCCGCAAGTCAGCTATGGCACTGGGGATTGCCCGCTATCGCTGGCCAAGGCCCTCACCGAGGCGGGCCTGACCAAGTCCAACGGCGAGGCCCGACGCGCCATCGATCAGGGCGGGGTCAAGCTGAACGGTGAGAAGGTCGGTAACGCCAGCCTGGAACTGACCGTCAGTGGCGAGTACATCGTCCAGATCGGCAAGCGCCGTTTTGCCCGGATCGTGATTGCATGATATCGGTAAGCTGATAGACTGAACGAAAGGGACTGCCGAGGTGGTCCCTTTCCTGTTTGGAGTGCGTATGCAACAACGGATCGTAGGACCGGAGACGGTCAGGATGCTGGAACTGGGCCATCCCTGGGTGATTAGCGACAGCTTCACCAAGCGTTGGCCCAAGGGCCAGGTCGGTGAACTGGTACAACTGACCGACGAGCGGGGTAAAACACTGGCCACGGCGCTCTTGGACCCGGCTGACCGGGTGGTGTCGCGGGTGCTGTCCGCAAAACCGATGCAGCTTGATCGGGCCTGGCTTAAAAAACGGCTGCTGGCCGCCATCAAGCTGCGCGAAAACTATCTGGACCTGAGCGATACCGACGCCTACCGACTGGTGAATGCCGAGGGAGACGGCCTTCCCGGCCTGACCGTGGATCGCTACGCCGACTACCTGATGGTACAGCTCTACTGCGAAGGCTGGCGACCACACCTGAAGCTGATCACCTCCGTGCTGCAGGAACTGCTGCAGCCCACCGGGATCTACGAAAAGGCCCGTCCCCAGAATACCCGCGAGCTGGAGGAGGTCAGCGACTCCAAGACCTACGGACGCTTGCTGGCCGGCACCCCTGCCCCGCAACGACTGAAGGTACAGGAAAACGGGCTGAGCTTTCTGGTGTCACTGGAGCACGGGCTCAACACCGGCCTGTTTCTGGATCAGCGCCAGAACCGCCGCAACCTGCTGCCCCATCTGGCCGGCAAGCGGTTCCTGAACCTGTTTGCCTGCACCGGCGCCTTTTCGGTGGCGGCAGCGGCAAGTGGGGCCGCAAAGGTTACCTCGGTGGATGTGTCAGCCAGCTATACCGATTGGAACCGGGCCAACTTTGAGGCTAACCGCTTGAACACCAAACAGCATCGCTTCCTGGTGGGTGACTGTCTGGCCAAGCTGGCTGAACTGGCAGTGGCCAAGGAGCAGTTCGAGGTCATCCTGATGGACCCGCCCTCCTTTTCCACCACCGCCAAGGGCCGTTTCACCACCCGGGGCGGCACCAGCGACCTGGCGGCAGCTGCTCTTCCGCTCTTGGTCGATGGCGGCCTGCTGATCTGTTCATCCAATCACCAGAAGACCGACCTGGCCGACTACCTGAAAGAACTGCGACGGGGTGCCCTGCAGGCCAAGGCCGAGCTGCGTGTGATCCAGCAGCAGGGCCAACCGGCTGATTTTCCGTATCCGGTCACCTTCCCTGAGGGGCGCTATCTTAAATATCTGGTCTGTGTGAAGGGCTAGCGGTTGCAGACCTCTAAACTCCATAGTTCCCCTGAACCTTGGCTGCGGCAGCAGGCCCGCACCGTGCGGGGGCGGCTGCTGACGGCGGTGCTGTGGTGGCTGGCCGGAGGCCTGCTGATCATCCTGCAAGCACGGCTGCTGGCTACGGTCTGCCATCAGGTGGTGATCGACGGCCAGGGGCTGGCAGCGGTGCAGCCGATATTGGCCGGGGTGACGCTGCTGGTGCTGCTGCGGGGGGCAGCCGGTTATCTGGGCGAACATGCGGCGGTTCGGGCAGCAGCCGAGGTGCGTCGGCAGGTGCGCAGCCGGTTGTACCGCAGAATACTGCAGTTGAAGCCGACCGGTCAGGCCGGCGAAGTGGGCCCCTTGACCGAGGTAGTCACCGCCGGGGTGGAGGGCTTGGAGGCCTATCTGGCTCGTTTCCTGCCACAGATGGCGCTGGCCGGGCTGCTGCCGCTGGCTATGCTGCTGGTGGTGCTGCCCAGCGAATGGCGTTCCAGCCTGGTACTGTTGTTTTCGGCCCCCTTCATCCCGCTGTTGATGATCCTGATCGGCAAGGGAACCGAGGCCTTGAACCGCCGCCAGTGGCAACGACTGTCCCGTATGGCCGGCCATCTGCTGGACCTGGTGCAGGGGTTGCCGGACCTGAAGATCTTTGGCCGAGCCAAGCGAGAGGCCGAACTGGTGGCCGCAGTATCGGACCAGTACCGCAAAGGGACGATGGCGGTGCTGCGGGTTGCCTTTCTGTCGGCCTTTACCCTGGAGTTTTTCGCCACGGTAGGCACGGCGGTGGTGGCGGTGCTGATCGGCTTTCGGCTGCTGGCCGGCAGCCTGAACCTGCTGGACGGTCTGTTTGTGCTGCTGTTGGCGCCGGAGTTCTACCTGCCGCTGCGTAATCTGGGATTGGCCTACCACAGCCGGATGAACGGGCTGGCCGCTGCCGAGCGGATCATACCGCTCATGCAACAGCCGGTGGCGGAGCAGGGACCGACTGGCGGCGTGCTGCCAGAGAACAAAACCCCGGAGCTGCGCTGTGAATCCGTCACCTTCCGCTACGGTGGGCAGTGGGGCGGAGTGCAGGAGATCTCGCTGACTATCCCGGCCGGCGGCCTGACCGCCCTGGTGGGGGCCAGCGGCAGCGGCAAGACAACCCTGGCGCGGCTGCTGCTGGGGTTGGCCCAGCCGGAATCCGGAACAATCAGTGTGGACGGCGTTGAGCTGGCAGCGCTGGACCGGACAGCCTGGCGCAAACAACTGGCCTGGGTGCCACAACAGCCGTTCTTTATCACGGCCACTATCCGTGTTAATCTGCTGCTGGGTGCAGACAACGTTGATCAAACAGCCATCCGCAACGCGCTGGAGCAAGCAGCACTCTGGCCGGTCATCGCGCAACTACCTGCCGGACTGGAGACCATGCTGGGTGACCGGGGAGCCGGCCTGTCCGGCGGCGAGCTGCGGCGGCTGGCCCTGGCGCGGGTCCTGTTGCGGGATGCACGGCTGGTGGTGCTGGATGAGCCCACCGCCGGGCTGGATGCCGAGAACGAACGATTGGTGCTGGATACGGTCGAGCGGCTGGCAATGGGCCGAACCGTCGTGATGATCTCCCACCGCGAGGGGGCCATTGCCCGTTGCAGCCGGGTGGTGGAGCTGGCCAACGGGCAGCTGCAGCGAGTGGTCACGCCACAGCAGTACCTGGGGGTGGCCCTATGATTGAGCTGCTGCGTATCCTGCAACCGGCCAGCCACCAGTGGCGCTGGATGCTGGCCGGTATCGGGCTGGGGGTGGCGGTAATTGCGGCCAACGCGGCGCTGATGGCGGTCTCCGGCTGGTTTATCGCCTCAATGGCCGTGGCCGGCGTGGCCAAGGTCTCCTTTAACTTCTTCTTCCCTTCGGCCGCCATCCGTTTGCTGGCGATCCTGCGCACGGTCGGACGTTACGCTGAGCGGCTGGTGACCCATGAGGCGGCCTTCCGGATACTGGCCGACCTGCGCAGCTGGCTGTTCAGGCGGCTGATCCCGTTGGCCCCGGCCGGTTTGGAACGCTATGCCAGCGGTGATCTGAGCGGACGGCTGCGGGCCGATATCGACAGCCTGGAGAGCCTGTATCTGCGGATCATTGCGCCGATTTGCAGCGGGCTGGTCAGCATCCTGCCGGCCGGTCTGTTTATGGCCTGGTTCAGCACCACGGCAGCTCTGGCAGTGTTGGCGCTGTTGCTGGTGGCAGGTCTGTTGCTGCCGCTCTGGACGCTGCGGTTGGCTCAGCAACCGGGGCAACAGTCGGTGGAACTGGCCGCTGCACTGCGCAACCAGGTCAGCCAAGGCTTGCAGGGGGCCGAGGAACTGCTGCTGCTGGGGGCGAGTGAGCATCAGGCAGCGGAGGTGGAACGGCTGTCTGCTGAGCTGATAAAGCGGCAGGTCAGTCTGGGGCGCCTGGCCGGTCTGAGCGGGGCCGGGGTGGTTAGTCTGGCAGGGCTGGCGCTGGTGCTGGTGGCTGTGGCGGTAATTCCGGAGATCGGCCAGCAGCAGGTCAGCGGTCCTCAGCTGGTGATGTTGCTCTTGTTCACGGCAGCGGTCTTCGAGGGGGTCGGGCCCCTGTCCCACGCACTGCAACTGCTGCCGGCGAGCCGTCAGGCGGTGGAGCGGATCCGGCAGCTGGCCGATGCCCCCCCTGCCCTGCCTGAACCGGGAATGATCATACAACCGGAAGGTTATCGGATTGAGCTTTGTGGGGTGAGCTGCTGCTATGGCAGCGGTCCGGCGGTATTGGATCAATTTTCACTGACCCTGGCCGAGGGGGAGCGGGTGGCGGTGGTGGGGGCCAGCGGCAGCGGCAAGTCAACCCTGGTGGAGTTGTTATTGCGCTTCCGCCCCTACCAGGGCAGTATCACCATTGGCGGGGTCGAACTGAGCGAACTGCCAGCGGATGAACTGAGCCGGCTGGTGACGGCCCTGCCCCAGCAGCCACATCTGTTTAACACCAGCATCCGCGACAACATCCTGCTGGGCCGGACGATCAGTGATCAGCAACTGACTGAAATTTTAATAGATTGCGGCTTGGATGCCTGGATCGCCGGACTACCGCTTGGTCTGGACACCCCGGTGGCCGAGACCGGCAGTGCCGTTTCCGGCGGCGAGGCGCGCCGCATCGCCCTGGCGCGGACCCTGGTGACGGACACGCCGGTTGTGCTGCTGGACGAGCCGACAGAAGGGCTGGATGGCGCGACGGAACAGGTAGTGGTACAACGGCTGCAACAACGGTTGGCAGGCAAAAGCCTGCTGGTAGTGACCCACCGTCCGGCGGTGCTGGCCCTGGCCCAGCGGGTGGTGCGGATCGGGTCAACATTCTAACAGGAGGAAACTACATGGCAATTTTGATCAATTGGCTGCTGGCCGCCCTGGCGATCATGGCGACGGCCTACCTGCTGCCGGGCGTCAGCCTGTCTGGATTTGTGCCGGCCCTGGTCACCGCTCTGGTGCTGGGGTTGGTGAACGCCTTCATCAAACCGGTGCTGCTGCTCTTGACCCTGCCGATCAACATCCTGACCCTGGGCCTGTTCACCCTGGTGATCAACGCCCTGCTGATCATGCTGGTCAGCAAGCTGGTATCCGGCTTTCAGGTGCAGAGCTTCTGGTGGGCGCTGGTTTTCAGTGTGGTGTTGACCGTGGTTAACTGGGGCTTAAGCATCTTTAAGCAATGACCATCGAGATCAACGAAGCGGATATTCAGGTGGAGTTCTACCGGGGCTCCGGCCCCGGTGGGCAGCACCGCAACACCACCGATTCGGCGGTGCGGATCAGGCATCTGCCCACCGGTATCGTGGTCCATGCCAGCGAGAACCGCTCCCAGCTGCGTAATCGCGAGGTGGCTCTGCAGCGGTTGCGGGAGGCGTTGGAAAAGCGCAATCGTAAAGAAAAGAAGCGGATCGCCACCCGGGTCTCCAAAGGGCAGAAGGAAAAGCGTTTGATGGAAAAGCGGCTGATATCGATACGAAAGAAGCTGCGCAGACCTGAGGAGTAACGCAGCTATTCGGGCTTGGTGTTGCCGATGGCGGTAATGGTGACGGTGACGGTGCCGGAAGGCTTGCGGATCAGCACCTCGTCATCCACCTTTTTATGCAACAGGGCCTGTCCCACCGGTGAATCGATGCTGATCTTGCCTTCAGAGACGTTAAACTCGTCCGGTCCCACCAGCTGGTAGCAGCGCTCGTTGCCTTCTTCGTCCTCATAGGAAACCCAGCAGCCGAAGCTGACCTGCCTGGGGTTGGCCGGCAGATTGGCCACCTTGACCAGCTTGAGGCGGGTTCCCAGGTGTTTCAACTGTCGGTCGATCTCCCGTAGACGCTTCTTGCCGTAGATATACTCGGCATTTTCGGAGCGGTCCCCCTCGGCGGCAGCATCGGCCACGCCGCGCACCACCTTGGGTCGTTCCACCCGCCAGAGCTGGTCGAATTCCTGCTCAAGGCGCTTCATGCCGGCAGCGGTTATCAGGTTGGTCTTGTGCATGGTCACATTAAGAAGGAAGCAGCCAGCGCCTGTGCCTCGCCCTTCTCCTTACCCACCATCCGGTGCCGTTCTTCAGCTGGAATGATCGCTGCCAGGTGTTCGCGGGCACTGTCAGGGCTACCGGCGATGGCCGAGGCCATCTGGAAGATGATCGACAACGGCAGGCCGGAACGGTAGCCGGCCACCAGCTTGGCGATCTCGTCCTTGCGCTGCTCATCGTTCCAGCTTTTATAGATATCTGCTCCCAGTGTATCGAACATCACGCCTCCCCGTGCACTTTCTGCCGATAATACTGATAGTTACCTTCATAGGTCCGCATCTCACCATGGTCCACCTCGATCACCCGGTCCACCAGTGAGCGCAGGAAGTGGCGGTCGTGACTGACCAGCACCACCGTACCGCTGAAACGCTGCAAGGTGTCCAGCAGGATCTCGCGGGAGCGGATGTCGAGGTGGTTGGTTGGCTCATCCAGCACCAGGAAATTGACCGGTCGGGCCAGCAGGGTGGCCAGCACCACCCGGCTCTTTTCGCCGCCGGACAGGTTCTCGATCCGTTTATCCACCGCGTCGCCGGAGAACAGGAAGGCCCCCAGCAGGTTCATGATCACCCCGCGGTTGGCCAACGGCAGCACCTCCTGCACCGTCTCGAAGATGGTCTTTTTTGGATTCAATACCTCCATGGCGTGCTGGCTGAAGTAGCCCAGCTCCACGTTGGCCCCCAGGGTGACCCGGCCGGAGCTCGGCTCGGTCTGGCCGGCCAGCACCTTGAGGAAGGTGGACTTGCCGGCGCCATTGACCCCCACCACCGCGATCTTGGTTCCCCGGCGGATGATGCCGGAGACGCCGGAAAAGACCGGCGTGACCCCGCCTTCCGGCAGTGACCATTCTTTGGCCAGCCCGTCCATCACCACCACATCGTCGCCGCTGCGGGGTGGCTCACTGAAGGCGAACTTGACCACCCGCTCCTCCGGCGGAATCTCGATCCGTTCAATCTTGTCGATCTTCTTGACCCGCGACTGGACCTGAGCGGCGTGGGAGGCCCGGGCCGCGAAGCGGGCGATGAACTCCTCCTCCTTGGCCAGCATATCCTGCTGGCGCTTGTGGCTGGCCAGCAGTTGTTCGCGGCGGATATCCCGCTCCCGCTCGAAGAAGTCGTAGTTACCGTTGTAGGTGGTGACGGTCTTGTTGGCCACCTCAATGATGCGGGTCACGATCCGGTTCATGAAGTCACGGTCGTGGCTGGTCATCAGCAGGGCACCGTCGAAGCTGTCGGCCAGCCACTCCTCCAGCCAGACGATCGACTCCACGTCCAGGTGGTTGGTGGGCTCGTCCAATAGCAGCACATCCGGCTTCAAAGTCAGGATCTTGGCCAGGGCGATCCGCATCTTCCAGCCGCCGGAGAAGGACTCCACCGGGTGGTTGTACCGGTCGGGCCCGATCCCCAGGCCGGTCAACACGGTCTGGGCCCGGGTATCCAGGTCATAGCCGCCGCGGTGTTCGTATTCTTCCTGGGCAATGCCGTAGCGTTCCAGCAGCGCCGCCATGGCATCGTCATCCATCGGATCGCACATGGCTGCTTCCATCATCTGCAGTTGTTCCGCCAGCTGAACCGTCGCGGCTGAACCGGCCATCACCTCTTCCAGGGCGGATCGTCCGGCCATATCGCCCACATCCTGGGAAAAATAGCCGATGGTGGTGCGCTTGGCGCAGGTCAGCTCACCGCTGTCCGGCTCTTCCTCGCCGGTGATAATCCTGAAGATGGTGGTCTTGCCGGCGCCGTTGGGACCCACCAGGCCGGAACGGGAACCGGGCAGGATCTGAAAGCTGGCATCGCGGAACAGCAGTTGTGAACCGTGTTGCTTCGTGATACTGGAGAGGTGGATCATGGGGAGGCGGTCTGCTTTCGACAAAAATTGGGAACTGTGCTGATAGCACGATTCACGATTGTATTCAAGGAATTGGATGGTTAGCGCAGGCGCAGCAGCTGGTCAAGCAGAGCGTCGATCTCTTGAACCACCTCGGCCGTCAGCTGGTCGATCTGCACGATGCGGGTCACCAGATCGGCCTGGATAAAGGCGGGTAAGAGCTTCAGTATCTCGCCTGCCTGCTCCGGTTCCAGCCGGGACAACGCCACGGCAATGGTCTGGGGGTGCTCCTGCAGTAATCCTTTGGCAATGGCGCGGTAGTTCATGGCAGCCTCACTGTTGTGCCCATCATACGACGTTTAGCAGCACATGCAAGTAAGGATTTGACGACATTATGGCACTTTTAACCCTGCGTGACATCAGCCTGGCCTTTGGCGGCCCGCCCCTGTTTGACGGCATCACCCTGCAGATCGAGCCCGGCGACCGGCTCTGCCTGCTGGGCAGAAACGGCACCGGCAAATCCACCCTGCTGAAGCTGATTGCCGGTGAACTGCCGCCGGAAGGCGGCGAACTGATCCGCAGTCAAGGTCTGAAGGTGGCGTTAGTTTCCCAAGAGATTCCGCAGGATATCAGCGGAACGGTCTTCGAGGTGGTGGCCCAGCATCCCCATGCCGCAGCCGATAGTGAGCAGTGGCAACATGAACAGCAGGTGGAACGGGTACTGAACCGGCTGCACCTGGAGGGCGAGGCGCTGTTCACCACCCTCTCCGGCGGCACCAAGCGGCGGGTTCTGCTGGCCCGGGCCCTGGTCAGCAACCCCGACATCCTGCTGCTGGACGAGCCCACCAACCATCTGGATATCGACACCATCCTCTGGTTGGAGGAATTTCTGGCCAGAAACATCACCACCTGCCTGTTCGTGACCCACGACCGGGCTTTTGCCCGGCGGCTGGCAAACAGGGTGGCCGAGCTTGATCGGGGCAGAATCTACGCCTTTTCATGTAGTTACGATCAGTTTGCGGAACGTCGCGAGGCACTTTTGGAGGCCGAGATCAGCCGCATGGCCCTGTTCGACAAGAAGCTGGCCCAGGAAGAGGCCTGGATCCGGCAGGGGGTCAAGGCCCGCCGCACCCGTAATGAAGGACGGGTACGGGCATTGAAGGCGCTGCGTGAGGAATACCGCCAGCGGCGCAGCCGCCAGGGCGCGGCCCGCATGCAGTTGCAGGAGGCCGACCGCTCAGGCAAGCTGGTGGTGCAGGCGGAAGGGGTCGGCTTCGGCTACGCCGAACGGCCGGTGATCCGCAATCTCAGTACCACCATCATGCGGGGTGACAAGATCGGCATCATCGGTCCCAACGGTTCCGGCAAATCAACCCTGCTCAAACTGCTGTTGGGGCAGCTTGAGCCCCAGAGCGGTACAATACGTCAGGGCACCAAGCTGGAGGTCCTGTATATGGATCAGCTGCGCGAACAGCTGGACCTCGCAAAAAGCGTGGCCGAGAACGTGGGGGAAGGCAACGACACCCTGGTGATCGGTGGCCGGTCGCGCCATATCATCGGCTACTTGCAGGATTTTCTCTTCTCGCCCGAGCGGGCCCGCTCACCGGTCAGCATCCTGTCCGGCGGCGAGCGCAACCGTTTATTGTTGGCCAAGCTGTTCACCAGGCCGGCCAACCTGCTGGTGCTGGACGAACCGACCAACGATCTGGACGCCGAGACCTTGGAACTGTTGGAGGACCTGCTGGTGGAGTACAACGGCACCCTGCTCTTGGTCAGCCACGACCGGGAGTTTTTGAATAACGTCGTCAGCTCGACCCTGGCCGTTAACCCTGACGGCAGCGTGACCGAGACCGTGGGCGGCTACGACGACTGGCTGCGGGAACAGCAGGCCGAGGCCAGTCCAGCGTCGGCCGCAAAGCCTGCTGCGGAAAAGGGTAAACCCCAGAAGGAACGGGCGCGCAAACTGTCCTTCAAGGAAGAACGGGAACTGGAGGCGTTACCGGACCGGATCGCCGGGTTGGAGGCTGAACAGGAGTCTATTCATACCACCCTGGCCGACCCGGAATTTTATAAAAATGCCGGGCCTGAGGTGGCAACCCTCAATGCCCGGCTGGAAGAACTGGATGCAGAACTGCTGGCGGCCTATGGCCGTTGGGAGGAGCTGGAGGGGCTGCGGTAACCGTACTTCAATTGTTTCAACGAGTTGTATCTACGCCAGAAAGCGCTCGCCAGTTGGCTGCCATTTTTTGTAGTTAGTGCTCGACAAATATCGCTATTTTGCTATATTAGAGGCATGAAAAAGGCCTGGACGGTTGAATTTCTGAATAATACTGTAGAATCAGAATTCCTGGCAGTACCCAAGGACATTCAGGCCCGTCTGGTGCGGATCACTGAACTGATAGAATCCCACGGGCTTGAAAATCTGGGTATGCCGTATGTGCGGCACCTGCAAGACAAACTGTGGGAAATTCGCGGCAAAGGTGCCACCGGCATAGCTCGTGCCCTGTATATAACGGTGGTCGGCAGGCGAGTCGTGATTGTGCGGGTATTTGTGAAGAAAAGCCAGAAGACGCCGCCGGGGGAAATTTCATTGGCGTTGTCCAGGGCAAAGGAGATTGATCATGGGTAGAAAAGTATCAGAACTGAAACAGGAACTGCTCCAGGATGCCGAGTTTCAACGTGAATATATCCAACTTGAAGATGAATTTGCGTTGGCGGCTCAGTTGATTGAGGCCAGAAAACGAGCGCACCTGACCCAGGAGGATGTTGCCAAACGGATGGGTACAACCCAGTCGGTGGTGGCACGGCTGGAATCGGGACACCCTCTGCCCAGCCTGCGTTCTTTAAAGCGCTATGCCCAAGCGGTTAACGGCAAGGTAGAAATCAGGGTGGCGTAAACATTATTAACGGCGATGTGTTAGCCTATTCATCACCACTCCCGTCAGCACACCAAGTTCATCGGCAATCAAGCCGTGCAGCGATCATCCGGTAGTACGAATCAAATGCCGCACGATTTTCCTCTTTCCAGCACTGAAGTTCTTTTTGTTTCAGGTGTTCCACCATTGCATTGTCCACAAAGGCAGAAAGATTGCATTTATCTTCCGCATCATGCGAAGCAGTTCACTGTTAACGGTCAGATTTACGGTTTTTCTCGGCGCATTAAGATCATAGGCCAGTTGCATCGGGACGTCCCCCCGTTTTTTATTATGCGTATTTCGATGCGTGTTTAAATCAGGGTCTATGAAAAAGACCAAATTAAAGCCGGGCCTGAGGTGGTGACCCTCAATGCCCGGCTGGAAGAACTGGATGCAGAACTGCTGGCGGCCTATGGCCGTTGGGAGGAGCTGGAGGCGCTGCGCTAGATTATCGCCTCAAGGCCTTTGCGATCCAGAATATTCAGCAACTTGAGGGATGGGCCGCCAGGGTGTTTCTCGCCGATCTCCCATTTTTGGACCGTAGACTGGCTGGTGTTGAGCATTGAGGCAAGCACGGCCTGGCTGATCCGGTAGCGCTCACGCAATGTTTTGATCTGTTCCGGCGTATAGTCCGTAACAGTTGGGATGCACAGCGCCTCATACTTATCCATCGACCGTTTATCAATAAAACCGAGACGATGCAGGTCTGCTGCGGTTTCATGCACCGCAGCGAGAATTGAACTATTATTTTTTTTCATGGTTTACCTCCAGCAGGGCCCCGTCGTCGAGTGCCTGTCCGATCTGTTCGTCTGTCAGCCCCAGCAGGTCCGCTGCGAGCATCCGGTTGCAGGATGCAAACGAGGCACGGCTTCTATTTCCCACGGCCCTATATCCAGCAGATTGCCGCAGTACTATTCCTAATGCCAACATAATTGGTTTCCGTCCGGAAACCCCAGCTTTGGCGAGTTGGGTAACAGTAGCAGTGGGAATATCCATCTGCTTTACGTTTCTGATGTTGTGATTTTGTAGTTTTTGACCAGCTCTTTCTCAATTCAGGGCGCA
>Ga0302250_1000256_pt1 | contig 62269 bp, 53 predicted proteins | sample AAG_RA_Asp_MG_FD_193536 | JGI IMG/M metagenome (GOLD analysis project Ga0302250, IMG submission 193536) | Enriched activated sludge microbial communities from anaerobic digester in WTTP, New Holstein, Wisconsin, United States - AAG_RA_Asp | ecosystem: Engineered > Bioreactor > Anaerobic >...
CGGGATTGTCGGGATGAACCTGGCGCAGGAAGAGCTGGTCCATCACTTTAGCCGCGCGGACGATCTCGCCCAGGGCCATCCTGTCCGCAGGGGAGAGGGATGTGAGATCGCAGTCGAGAGCAACCGGTGCGAGTTTATCCAGTTCGGCCTGGACGGCCGTTGCGGCCGCCCTGGCTGGAAAGTCGGCCTGCGTGCGGCAGCCGGAGAGGGCAAGGGCAAGGATCATAAGGACTCCGATTGAGGTGCGCATAAGGACTCCTTCATTAGAGTACATCAACGGGATAAGGTGGAACTCGGGAATTTAAGCCCGGAGGGAGAAAAATGCAAGCCTTAAATGAAGGGAGCGCCGGACGTGCAGCCGTCCGGCGCCGGCGGATCAGATCGTCCCGCTCAGGGTGAGCATGTAGCTGCGGATGGGCTGCAGGGTGCGCTCCATCTGGGTGTGGTTGTGGTTGCGCGCGTTGTTGATGTGGCCGCTGAGCGACCAGTCGCGATAATGCCAGGTGAGATGGAGGTCGAGGGTCTTCTGCGCCACCCGGTCCTCGCTGGGATAGAGTTTGACGTTGTCCAGCCGCGAGATATAGCGATAATCGGCGCTGATCTCAAATGGGCCGGCGGTATAGAGCAGGGTGGTCTGCGAGATCTGGCGCGGCCGGTAGGCGAGGGTCTGGTCGAGTTCCAGATCCCGGGGATCCATCCAGGTATAGGCGCTCTGCAGGGAGAGGCCGGGGATCCCGGGTTGCAGGCGCAGGCCGGTCTCGATCCCGCTGATGCGGGCACGGGTGACATTGGTGAACTGGATTTCCTGGGTGACTGTGGGTTCAGGCTCGATCAGATCCCAGTAATCGCTGCGGAAGGTGCTGATATCCAGCGAAAGCATGGGAAGGAGAATCAGCGTGGCGCCGGCCTCGTGCGACCAGGCGGTCTCCGATTTCAGATCGGGATTGGGAATCAGCTGCAAGCCTGAGTAGACCGAGTTGGAGAAGCGTTCGGACATTGAGGCGGCGCGGAAGCCGCTGCCCGACGAGCCGCGCAGACTGAGCCAGGGCCTTGCATGCCAGACCAGCCCCACCTTCGGACTCAGGTTTTCATCCTGAAAGCCGGTGTCGACCCTCTGCAGGTCGTAGCGCGCCCCCAGGGTGAGGGCAAGACCAGCCAGAAGCCGGCGTTCATTCTGAATGTATCCGGAGATGACGTACTGGGTGTGGTCGCCAACCAGTCCGGATTCGACAATGTCCCACGACTCCTCGGTGCCGAAGGTAAGGGCATTGATGTTGGAGAACTGATAATCCCCCTGGATCTCCAGACCGATGCGATTGGCCTGTGAGGCGTTGAGATTGTCGTGAAAGTAATTTTTCCAGAAATTGCGGAAATAGGAAAGCCGCGTGTTGAGGGCGAACCTGGAGCTCGCTGCCCAGCGGTGGAAAAGATTGAATCCGAACTTGTCCGATTTTACCTTGTCGCCGATCGCTTCGGGGGCGACCGAGAGGGCCTCACTCTGGCTGCGCCACATCAGGCCGGTGCCGTTGTCGTTGGTCTCGAAATTGCTCGACAGGGTCAGGTTGGCCTTCGGGGTGAGCTGGCGCTGCCATTTGAAGAGGCCGTTGAGGCGCTGATACCAGCCGTTCTGGGCATAGCCGGTGGACTGATGGCGCCCGAGGGCGACCATCACATTCGATTTGCCGATCCGGCGCGAATGGTCGACATCGAGATCGTCAAAGTGAAGGAGCCGGTCAGTCCAGCGCCATTCGGCGTATAATGGTTTGTCGTAAAAACCGGCCGAGAAGCGCACATGGGTCACCGGATTGGCCGAGGCCTCTTTGGTGATGACATTGACCACTCCGCCGAGAGCGCTTGAGCCGTAGAGGGCGGATCCCGCGCCCTTGACGATCTCGACGTGATCAACCTGACTGGCGGGGACCATACTCCACTTGATGTCACCGCTGTCGCCGGGCATGACCGGCACGCCGTCGATGAGCATGAGCACACGGCTGCCGGCGCCGTAGTTATAGCCGGAGGAGCCGCGGATATTGATCTGGCTGCCGATAAAATTGACCCCGGAGGCGTGCTCGAGGACCCGGTCGAGATAGACCTGGTTTTTCTGCGCCAGCTCGCGCGTGGTCATCACCCCGACGCTGGTCGGTGAATCCTCAAGGCTCTGGCGGCGTTTGCTGGCCGTGACCACCACCTCACCGCTCTCGATCAGGGTCGGCTCGAGGGTGACATCGAGGGTGACGGTCTGATCGGCAGTCAGAGCGATGCCGCGGCGGTTGAAGACCAGGTAGCCGACCGCTGAAACGCGCAGCTCATAGTTACCTGGCGCGAGGGAATTGATGCTGAAACGCCCCTCGGCATCGCTGTTGGCGCCCAGGACCGTGCCCTGGATCATGACGTTGGCCCCGGGGATGGGCTCACGGCTCTTGACGTCGATGACGCGGCCGCTGATCCGGCCGGTGTGGGCAAGGATGGCGCCGGGAAGCAGCAGTGCCGCTGTCAGCCAGAAGAGAAGGCGGTTGCGCATGGCTCACTCCCCCCGTCTGTGCTGGAGTGACCGGGGTCCGGTTTGTGAATCCCTGGTCTCGGCTTTGGCAGAACCCGCCGGGAAGATGAGATTGAGATCCACATCCAGTTTTTTGGTTTCCGGATTAATGATCTTGATTCCGCTGAAGCTGTAATAGGCCCCCTTGATACTCTCCAGGCCGATGCTCTGGCTTTCCTCAATGACCAGGGCGGCGACCAGCTTGTAGGTGCCGGGCTGAACAGAGATAATGTAGCGGGTCGAGTCAAAACCGGCATCGATCGGAAAGGAAAAAAAGAGATCCAGAAGGCTGGTAGGCAGGAGGGGGGCAGTCGATGCCGCCACGACCACCTTGCTGGCCCCCGGGGGCCAGGCCCCCTGCACGCGCAGCATTCCGCCGATGGCGCTGTTGACGCGACGCTTGACCTTGGTGAGGTCGCAGGTAATGTCGATGTCCTGAATCATCTCGTCCTTGCGGCTGATCGTCACCGCGCCGGGAGTGAGATGGTTCTCCGTGGGGAAGTAATAGCCGATGATGTTGGTCGCATCCCAGCCCTGTCCCTTTTCCTTCCAGACCACGCCGACCGCCTGCAGTGCGACCGGATCGGTGTAAAAGGTATAATGGAGGGAATCGCCACCGACAGGCAAGGCTTCGCCGAGAAGGACATCGGCGATGGTCGAGGGGGGAAACCTGAGTGCGGCGGCGAGGCGGATCTGGTCGGTATCCTCAGGCCATTTGCCAGTGAAGGTGATGGTCCCGGTAAAGCCGCTGAGCTGGGAGGGAGGTTTGATACCGCTCTCGTCGTCACAGGCCAGGAGGAGCAGGCCGAGCAGAAGGGCAAGGGGGGCAATTCTCATAAGGGAATCCTGAATGGTGTGAAAGTGCGTGGAACCGCGATAATTTTATAACCTGCCTGCAACGCGGATTATTTCAAAAACAAAAGGGAGACCCCCTTGCGAGGATCTCCCTGTAAAGACGTCGGCGGCAGGGCGGGCGCAGCAGATACACACCCCATGCCGCTTGGGGATCAGAAATTGTAGTCCAGACCGAACATGATGTTGTTGACGGTCATGGTGTAGAGGCCGCCCAGATTATGGAAGGGCGGGGTCTCAGGCGACCATTCAACGGTCTTGTCGCCGATAAACATGTGCTCATACATCAGGCCAGCCTCGAAGGGACCGACCGGAAGGCCGAAGCCGAGGACGACCACGTTGCGGCGGTTGATGTCCGGAATGGTCGGGTTCATGGTCTCGGCGACAGGGGCGGCGGGCTCGCTGTAAAAGGAAGCGCGCAGTTTGGCGTTGGCCAGGGCGAGGCTGTATTCGAGGGCCAGGCCGGCGCGGATGCCGTCTTCCCAGTTCATGGTCAGTTCGTTGATCTTGTTGCCGTCGTCGTCGTTGACCTCGATGACATCCCAGGCGGACCACTGGCTCAGGGCGACATCACCAGTGATGAGCAGGTTCTCGATGCCGCTGTAGGCGAAGCCGATGCCCACATTGAGCGGCAGGGGCAGGTCAGCCGTGACGTCGGTCTTGGCGACCGCCGTGGCCTTGACACCGGAGTAGGCGCCGAGAAGCTGCTGATACTGCTGGGTGGTGATCATGCTCAGGGCCAGGAGCTGGTCCAGGGTCGGCTTGACATTGCCGGGATCCTTGGCATAATAGGTCTCGCCGCCGACTGTGCCGTCCAGGGCGATATCATTGTACCACTTGAGCGAAGCGCCAAGGGTCAGGGTTTCGACCGGTTTGTACTGGACGCCAAAGGATGCGCCGAACCCCATGCCGCTGCCCTCGAGATTGGCCTCGGTCAGGAACTGGTCGAAGGGAGCGAGCGCCGAAGCACCAAGGGCCGCCTTAAGAGCCGCATAAGCCGGGGTGTAGGTGACCGGATTGGGAGTGTAATTGGGCTGGCGCATCATGATGTCGCCATAAAGCAGGGTCAGGCCGAGGCCGACCGAAAGCTGTTCGTTCACCTTGTAGGCGAAGGTGGGCTGCAGGGCCATCACCTTGAGGTCATCTTCGTATTCGAATTCGGGATAGTTGGGATTGTACTTGCTGGTATTGAGCAGGTCCCATTTGGCGCCGAGACCGAAGGGGGCCCAAAAGCCGAGGCCGTAGGCTATCTTTTCATTGCTGTAATAGACGCCAAAAGCCGGCATCAGGAAGGTCTTGGGCTCGTTTTTGATCTCCGCGCTGGAGGTGCCGCTGAAGGTCATACCATTAGCCTGCGCGGCCGTGTAGGTCGCCGAAGGGGTGATGAACTCGAGGCTAACGCCCGCCTTGAGCCCCTTGCTCCAGACCAGGCCGGCCGGGTTCCAGAACATGCCGCTCCAGTCATTACTGACCGCGCGGTAGTTGCCGCCCATGCTCGTGCTGCGCACGCCGACACCGGTGAGATCCACGCCGGCGGCGAAAAGACTGGTGGCGATCAACATCAGGGCCAATACAGCTGTAGAAACTCTTTTCATGCTTCCCTCCTCAGGAAAGTTGAATGTCCGAAAATCTGCTTTACCAATCTGCTGATGTTTAGATGCTGCATTCATGAATTTGCTTCATATATTTTACTCAAAAAAAGTGCGATTGTCAATAGAAAAGTGAATTGCATTCATTTTAATTGCAGGATGCATAATCTGGTTGATTTTCCGGCGAGAATTTTCTATATTGAATCCAGTTCATTGCAGGCCGCCCGGGTGCGGCTCACCCAGGGTGAAGTGAGGAAGGATATGAGCGCAGGAAAAAGGGAAAAAATTCTCAAGGCCGCCATCAGCGTCTTCGCGAGCCGCGGCTTTTATAATGCCAAGATGGAAGATATCGCCCGCGAGGCCGGTGTGGCCGTGGGCACGACCTATCTCTATTTCGAGAACAAGGATGATTTGATGATTTCCATCTTCGAGGAGGAGATGGAACCGCTCATAAATCGCATGCGCGAAAATATGGCCGCCAAAACCACCGCGACCGAAAAAATCGCCACCTTCATCCACAGCCATCTCACCTTCGTTGAGCGCAATCCCGATATGGCCCATCTGCTCGAGGTGGAGATGCGCTTCTGCAGCCAGTTCATCCTCGGCTACCACGGCGGCCGTTTCAAGGAATATCTTGATCTGATCTCCGCCGCCCTGGTCGAGGGACAGATCTCGGGCGAATTCAAGACGGCGATCCACCCCTCCATCTTCAAACAAATCCTCTTCGGTGCGGTGGACCAGATCGCCACCAACTATACCGTCAACAAGCCCAAACGGCTGCTCCTCTCCAGCTTCGCCGACGAAATCGCTTTGGTGATCCTGCATGGCATCGCCAAATAGGTTTTCTCCGCTTCACAGGCGCACATGTACTCCCAGCCCGCTGCCCGGCCATCGTCCATAACGGCCATGGGCATGAGCCTTTTACTATGCGCCTGAGCCTGACCAGATTATTCTCCCTGAAAGGAGCTTACACGCGTGAAGATCCTGGTGTGTATCAAACAGGTCCCCGATACTGAGGCCCTTCTTCGCATCACCGCCGACGAGATCACCATCTCTGAAGCGGGCGTAAAGTTCATCCTCAATCCCTATGACGAATATGCCCTCGAGGAGGCCCTGCGCATCAGGGAGGCCAATCCCGGCAGCCTGGTCCGGGCCGTCACCCTGGGACCCGCCCGCTGCGCCGAGGCGCTGCGCACCGCCGCCGCCATGGGCGCCGATGAGGTGCTCCATCTCAGAGCGGAGGAGCCCACTCTGGACGGGCTGGCTGCCGCCCGCGCCCTCAACCGGGCCGCCGCCGAATTCTCCCCCGATCTCATCCTGCTTGGCAAGGAGTCGATCGACGACGGCAATATGCAGGTAGGTCCGATGCTGGCGGAGCTGCTCGGGCTGCCCTGCCTCACCGTGGTCACCCGGCTGACCCTAGCCGGCGCCAACCTGACCGCCGAATGCGAGCGGGACGAGGGTACGGCGCTCTTCGAGGCTGGCCTTCCCGCCGTGGTCACCTGCCAGAAGGGGCTCAACGAGCCGCGCTACCCCTCCATACGCGGTAAAATGGCCGCCATGAAGATGGCCATCCCTGAAGAGCCGGCTGCGCTGGAAGCGGGACGCATCCGCATCGCCAGGCTGATCCCGCCTCCCGCCCGTGCCGGCGGCAGAAATGTCGGCGAGGGCGCCGCAGCCGTACCCGAGCTCATCCGTCTGCTTCATACTGAAGCCAGGGTTATCTAAACAGAGAAGGAGCTTTTATGCCGATGGTTTTAGCGGTCGCCGAGGCCGGCGAAAAGGGACTGCGCAAGGTAAGTTACGAAGTGACCGCCCAGGCGAGGCTGCTGGCCGATGCCATGGGGGGGGAGGTAACCGCGCTGGCGATCACTGGTGCCGGGGGTTGCGCGGAGGCGGGCGCTCTGGGCGCCTATGGAGCGGATCGGGTGCTGATCGCCGCTGATCAGACCCTCGCCGTTTTCCAGGGCGATCACTATGCTCAAGTGGTCAAGGCTGCGATCGGGCAAACCGGGGCGGGGGTCGTCCTCTTTCCCGCCACCTCGGCGGGTCGGGAACTGGCGCCGCGCGTCGCCGCGGCCCTGGATGGAGCCCTGGCCAGCGATTGCATCGCCATCAGCTGGCAGGAGGGAGGCCTTACGGCCCAAAAGCCTCTTTACGCAGGCAAGGTCGTCGCTAAGGTCGTGCTTGCGGGGGATCTTCAGATGGCTTCCCTGCGCCCCAATGTTTTTACGGCCGGACTCTGCCGTCCCGGTGCAACTGCGCCGGTGGAGCCCCTCGCCCTGCCGCCCCTGGCCGGCCGGTCCCTGCTCAAGGAGGTGCGCAGAAGCGATTCGGGGCGCCTGGATGTGAGCGAAGCCGATGTCATCCTCTGCGGCGGCCGCGGCATGCGCGCCCCCGAGAACTTTGCCCTCCTCGAGGAAATCGCCGCCCTGCTCGGCGGCGCGGTCGGGGCAACGCGGGCGGTGGTCGATGCCGGCTGGCGGCCGCACAGCGAACAGGTGGGGCAGACCGGCAAGGTGGTTTCGCCCTCCCTCTATATCATGTGCGGGGCCTCGGGCTCCATCCAACACTGGGCTGGCATGTCGGGTTCCCGCTGCATCGTCGCCGTCAACAAGGATCCCAACGCACCAATCATGGGACGTGCCGATTACAGCATCACCGGCGACCTCTTCGAGATCCTGCCCCTCCTCAAGGAAGAGATCGCCCGCCTTCGCGGTTGACCGCAGCTGCAGGCGCCCTTCCCCAGCCGCCGGCAGGGTGGTGGAGGCTGGCGCGGGGGCTTAACCTTTACATTCCAAACGGGAGGTTCAGGTGCTGAATTGGACTGGCAGAATCGTGCTTCTGCTGCTCATCACGGGTGCCCTCTGGTGGTTTTACCGGCAGATCGCCCTGCGCATCGCAGTGATCCGGCTTGGCAAACCCGAGCCGGTGCGCTGGGATCGTCCTCTCGAACGGCTCGCCTGGATGACGGGACGGGTAGCCGCACAGATCTGCGCCATCCGCCAACGACCCTTCACCGGTGTGATGCACGCCCTCGTCTTTTGGGGATTTGTCTTTTTCAGCATTGCCACCATCAACCATGTCGGAATGACTTTCCGCCCCGGCTTTTCCCTTCTCGGCCACGGCCGCCTCGCCGACCTCTGGTTCCTGGGGGTTGACCTCACCGCCCTGTTCACCCTCATCGGGGTGATCGCGCTCGCCATCCGCCGCTATCTGGTGCGGCCGGCGGGGATCGCGTCGCCCCTGCCCATCTCCCGCTCCCCCCACAGCGCCCTCATCCTCGCCCTGATTGCGGGCCTGATGATCACCTATCTGCTCAGCCAGGGGATAGAGATCACGCTGCGCGGGGAGAAGCCCTTCACCTGGATGCCGATATCGGCGGGTCTGGCGCCCCTCTTCGCCGGGATGATGCCAGTACAGCTTGCAATCTGGAATCATCTTTTCTGGTGGTCCCATCTCCTCATGATCCTGGGATTTCTGGTCATCATCCCCGGCAGCAAACATCTGCATCTCCTCTCCGGCCCGGTCAATCTCTTTTTCCGCAGCCGCGAACCCGTCGGCACCCTGCAGCCCATCGACTTTGAAAAGAGCGAGCAGTTTGGGGCGGCCACGATCACCGATTATCCCTGGAAGAACATCAGCGATCTTTTTGCCTGCATCGACTGCGGCCGCTGTCAGGATCTCTGCCCGGCCTACGCCACCGGCAAGCCCCTCTCGCCCAAAGTGGTGATGATGAGCCAGCGCACCTACGCCCTGGCCGAGTCCAGGGCCCTGCTCGCCGGCCAGGCGCCCTCCGTGTCGATCGTGCCCGCTGCCCTCAGCGAGGATGAGATCTGGTCCTGCACGACCTGTGGGGCCTGCATGTCGGCTTGCCCGGTGCTCAACGAGCACATTCCCGCCATTGTCGATCTGCGCCGAAGCCGGGTGATGATGGAGAGCACCTTTCCCCAGGAGCTCCAGGGCGCCTTCCGCGGCCTCGAGACCAACGCCAACCCCTGGAACGCCGGCAGCAGCACTCGCATGGAGTGGGCGGAGGGACTGGAAATACCGCTTATGGCCGAGATCGGCGAGGCGGAATACCTCTGGTATGTTGGCTGCGCCGGGGCCTTTGATGACCGCGCCCGGGCAATCAGCCGCAGCCTCGCCCTCATTCTCCGCCATGCGGGCATCAGCTTCGGCGTGCTCGGCCTCGAGGAGAAGTGCTGCGGAGACCCGGCGAGGCGCACCGGCAATGAATACCTTTTTCAAAGTCTGGCCATGGAGAATATCCAGATCCTGCAGCAGTACAAATTCAAGTATCTGCTTACCTCCTGTCCCCATGGCTTTCATATCTTTCACGAAGAGTACCGCCGTTTGGGCGCTGAGTTCGAGGTCGTCCATCACAGCGAACTGATCCGTCAGCTACTGGCGGAGGGGAGGCTCCGGCTAAAGGAGGGCGGGTCCGGCCGCATCACCTGGCATGATTCCTGCTATCTGGGCCGCTATCATCAGATCTATGCCGCGCCGCGCCAGGTTCTGACCACTCTCAACGGAACGCCCCCCCTGGAGATGGCCCGCCATCACGAACGGAGCTTTTGCTGCGGCGGCGGAGGAGGTGGCATGTTTATGGAGGAGCGCCTCGGCAGCCGCATCAGCCACAGCCGCATTGCGGAGGCCGTCGCAGCCAAAGCAGAAATTGTCGCCAGCGGCTGTCCCTTCTGCCTGACCATGCTCGATGATGCCATTCGCGAAAAAGGGCTCGCGGAGCAGATGCGGACGGGCGATCTCGCCCAACTGGTGGCGGAAAGGCTCGCCGGGGATTACCCGCATCCTGTATGACTTTTCCCCGAATGTGACAAAAAAAAGGGCTGCCCCAAGGCAGCCCTTTTTTTGTTGGTGAGTGCGCCTAGCGCACCAGGGTCATACTTCTGATCGCCTTGAAGGAGCCGGCGGTGAGGTGGTAAAAGTAGACGCCGCTGGCGTGGTTGAGGGTCCGCCAGGAGGCCGAATGGAAACCGGCGGGCTGGAACTGGTTGACCAGAGTCTCCAGTTCTCGGCCGCGCAGGTCATAGACCTTGAGCGTGACCTGCACCCCTTCCGGGAGCTGATAGCGGATGGTGGTCTCCGGATTGAAGGGGTTGGGATAGTTCTGCTCGAGGGCGAACTCTGTGGGCAGAGCCTGGAGTGCAGCCGCGGCGCTTTCGGCGACCGGAACGGCATCGGCCTGGAAAGCGGCCTGGGCGGCGACCGGTTTCGGGATGATCACGCCGTTGACCGAAGCCTCGACCACGCCCTTGTTCTGAATCGAGCAGGTGTAGGTGCCCGGATTGGCGCTATCTTCAGTCAGCCCGGTTCCCATCGCGAAGCGGGGATCGCCGTAAAAGCCGTCGGTATTGAAGCTGTAAACGACGATGTCATGATGGGTCAAGCCGGTGAGGGGGCTGCCCAGGGCATCCTTGATGGTCATGGAGACGATCTCGCCGCTGACGGTCAGGGTCGACTGCCCCGGATCGGCCAGTTTGGCATCGAACCAGACCTCGAACTCACCGATGGCGGCGTAGGTGTACGCCAGGGGGGCCGTGACCATCAGCTTGACGAAACGGGCATCGACCGGCTCGAAGTTCCAGCTCATCCAGTCATCGTGGAGCAGGGCGGGGGTGTTGACATTGTTGTTCCTGGTGGCGGCGAGCACCTCGGTGAAGGTGACGCCATCGGTGGAGACCAGCACCTTGAATTCCGTCGCCTGCTTCTTGAGATTGTCGATGCCGGTATCGGTCATCATCCGCACCTGATTGACCTTGCGGACGGACTGGTCGGTGAACTCGAAGATGGCCCAGGCGGCGCCGGAGGCATCGGCGGCCACTTCGGCCGTGCCGTCGTACCAGTAAAGATCGCCGTCGACTGCGTTGCTCCAGGAGCCGGCGCTGGTGGTCGGCGAACCGCTCACCACCTGCAAATGGCCATAGCCGCCCGGACCGTAAACGCGCATCATATCCTCGAACTCCTCGGTCTCGACCGGGCCTTCCAGGGTGATGTCATAGTTCTTGCCGGGACCGGCAGGGGGCACGACATGACGGTAGAGGTAGGAGGGATGGTCCCAATCCGAGCGCTTGTCGAGATCCAGCCACCACTTGTAGCTGGTCAGGGGCTTCATCGAGGTGAAGCGCGCCAGCAGGGGGGCCTGGCCGACGTTGATGTCGGAATTGATGTTGGCGACCTGATCGACATCGGGCTGGAGAACCAGTACGGTGACCTCGGCGCAGTCATTTTCATTGTTGAGGTCGGGAATCAGCCCCGCGACCCTGCAGCCGCTGTTGGTGATTTCGGTTCCTTCCGGCACATCGGCATCGACGAGGGCGTAGACGCGAACCCGCTTCTCCTGGTTGCGGAGGATGGAGCTCAGGGTCCAGGTGACCTTGCTGCCGTCAAAGCTGCCGCCGTGGTCGGCATACTGGAAGGTGAGCCCGGCGGGGAGCACATCCTCGATGACCACATCCTCGGCATCGGCATCGCCGCGGTTGAAAATCTGGATGACGAAGCGGTAGACCTCACCGGCCGTGACTGTGGAAAGCTTGGGGCCGCCGTCAGCCTCGCGCACCCATTTGGCCGCCACTTCGATGTCGGCTGTGAAATCGTCGTTGAGAATGCGGCCGCGGGCGCGGCTGTCGGTAATTTCCAGTCCATTATCAGGGCCGAAGGCGGCGCTGCTGAGATGGACGAAAAAATGCTCATCCGGTTCGACCTTGTTGTCGGCTACATAAATGATGCGGATCCGTTTCATGGTTTCGCCGGCGGGAATGACCAGAGTGCCACTGGCGGGTTGATAGTCATTATCCGTAGCCAGGGCGGTGCCATCGGAGGTATAGTAATCCACCAGGACATCCCTGTCGGCTGGATTGGAGAGCTCGACCCGGAAGCGGCCGCGGTTTTCGTCGGGCACATCGTTTTCGGGGCTGTCGCCCTCATCCGCACCGTCGTTGACGATTGAAACCGTGGGCCGGGGATCGTTATCCGTGATGGTGCCCGTGGCGCTGTTGTCGAGCACAGCGATGGGCAAATTGCTGTTTTCGGTCCGGGCGCTGATGATGGTGACGGTGAAGGTCTCGCTGCCCTCATAGATGTTGTCATCGATGGTGAGGACAGGCGCCAGACCGCGGTTGGTGGCGTTGAGGGGTATCGGCACGGTGCGTACGCTCGCATCGGGGCCGGAATAGTCGGCCGGATAGGCGGCGGTGCCGGGGGTGATGGTGTAAGTGACGATGATGCGCTCGCCGGTATCATTGGCCCGGTCGAGCTCGACCCGCATGTAGAAATCGGGGTCATCCTCCGGGCGGTTGAGATCCGGAACATTGACGATCGAGGGCAGATTGACCTGCGCCAGACCGGCGACGGCGTAGAGAAACAAAAACGCGAAGACGATAGCACTTTTCTTCATGGTGCCTCCAATAGAATGAATGAAAATGATGCCGGCGAGCGCAGCGGCGAACCCTGTCGATGGATGGATTCAGAACAGCCCCGCGCACACAAACCGGAACCAACCGAAGTGGGTGTGGACAAGTCCCACCCGGTACGATGCTTTTTCCCCTGGTCGTGATGAAGAGATGCGAACAAAATCAGTTGGCTATGTACTGCGGATAAAACTGAGGAGGATGCGGTGCTAAGGATGCCGTTGCGAGGGTGTGATCACTTGTGCTGCTCTTGATCATATGAACAAATATAAGGTAATAATATTCCAAAATAAAGTAATATTTTTATATAATCGTCATAAAGAACGACTTTTATTATATTATTTACAATACTCTTTCCATCCCTAAAACCCTGGCCCGTATTTTGCTTTCAATGATGTAACCAGCCCCCGCATGGGCGGGCGCCTGGATAAGACAAATAATTACAATACTCTCGCCCCCGTCATCAGCACGGCTGTGGCGGTGAGGCCACACTATGTGAGGGGTCCATGAAACACTTTATCCTCCAGATGCTGCCGTTATCCCTGCTCTTTTCATTTTCGCTGCTGGCCCAGCCAGTGGACCACCGCCGCCTCATCTACAGCCATCCCCTGACCTCGGCCGCTCCGGGCTACGGGGAGGCCATCTACAACACCGACGGAGAGTTCGACGCGGTCAAGGGCTGGCAGGCTGTCCATACCACCAGTCAGCTGCAAATCCACCTCGCCAAACCCCTGCCCGCGGAGGGGACGCTGGCCATCAGGGTGACCAACTTTAATCCGGCCGAGCAGTGGGTGGATGACCTCAAGTTGCACATCGTCAATCTCTATTCCCGGCTTTACACCAACAACAAGGAGATCTTTGATACCGACGGCTCCTGGATCCAGATCCGCACCGGCAGCGGCTACTCCACCATGCCGGGCCGGGCTGGTTTCAAGGTGCTGGCTGCAGCGCGCGGCATCAGCACCCGGGATGAGGTCACCTGTGTTGAGGATTACCTTTGGAAGACAAGCCGCATCTACGAGTTCCGCATCACCTGGACGAGGGGGCGGGTCTACGTCTTTCTGGACAACAACCTGATGGCGGAGCTCTCTTTCTCGGGACAGATCGAGCCCTTCAAGTACATTCTGATCGGCAAGGATAATCTGATCTGGGGCTATTGTGCGCAGCCGGGACCCTGGTATTTCGATTTGCGTATCTACGAAAAGGGGGAAGCGGTGGTAGAGGATCGGGTGCCACCCGCCGCGCCGGCTCAAGTCACTGTCCGGCCGCTGGCGGAGGTCCGATAGGAGGGAGGAGGCTCAGCAGCAGTTGCGGCTGCCGCCGAATCCGACGATGAAGCGTTCTTCGAAGAGATAGTGGGCGTAGTCGATGAGAAGCTCGCCGTACATATTGGCGACCTGATTGATGCGGTCATCCCAGGTGATGGTGGTTTCGCCGACCTGCATCTGATTTGCGGTCTGGGGTTCGATATGGGCAGCCTCGACCAGGCTGAGCTTGGGGCCGCCTCAGCCAAAGCCGGCGATGACGACCTGATAGAGACGCGGTCCCTTTTCCGCAGCCTTGAGGAGGGCTTTTTCTGCACGTTCGGTTAATTTGATCATTCCCGCCTGGTTCTCCATATTATTCTTCACGGGCCGTGTGCCGGCCATCTGCGTTCATTATGCATTCAGATTATCAAATTTTCGTCAAATAAGCAAGCCTTTTCGTCGCTCCCTGATGCTGCGTCCGACGAAGTGCGGCGCGGATGCATCCGTAAAAAAATTAAAAAGTACTTGATATAGTCTCGCTGATTATTTATACTAAACTATGCGCGCCCATCTGGTTTGGATCGACCTGGCGAATCTCTAAAGTGGGAGTAGCAGGTGAAAGTTCAAACGACGTGTCCCTTTTGCGGATGTGGCTGTGGAATGCTCCTGGAGGTGGAAAAAGGCGTGGTACTGGCCGCCGCGCCGCAGCGAGACCACCCTGTCAGCCGGGGAACCCTCTGTATCAAGGGGTGGAACGGCCACCAGATCATCCATCACCCCGAACGCCTCACCCAACCCCTTCTTCGCATCAACGACCGCCTCAAACCCGTCAGCTGGAACAAAGCCCTCTCTTATGCCGCCCAAAGGATCACTGATCTGCAGCAGGCGCATGGCCGGGACTGTGTTGGAGTAGTCGGTTCCCTCAAGACGGTCAATGAGGCCTCCTATCTTCTCGGCAAGCTGGCGCGGACGGTGCTGCACACCCCCCACCTGGATGCGCCGCTTCGTTTTGACCATGCGCCCTCCCTGCGTGTCCTGCGCGAGCAGAGCGGCTTTGCCAATGCGGCCGCCGCCCTCGCCGACATTGAGAAGGCGGGGGCGATCCTGGTCATCGGCGCCGATGCCAAGGCGCAGAACGCCCGCGCGGGCTCCCTGCTCCTCCAGGCCGCCAAACGGGGTGTCCCGGTCATTCAGGTCGACCCCCGCGAGCAGGAGCACAGCCGTTTTTTCCGCCTCCATCTTCGGCCCCGGCCCGGCACCGACCTGGCCCTGATCAACGCCCTCAGCCATATCCTGCTCGCAGAAGACTGGCAGGCAGAAGGCCTTGCCGGGCTGGCCAAGCTGCGCGATGACGGCCTCGAGCGCTTTACCCCCGCCTATGCCGAGAGTGTCAGTGGCATCGCGCAGGATGATCTCCGCTCCGCCGCCGGTCTCATCGCCAAGGCTTCTTCCCTGCTCATCCTCTTCGGCACCGGCATCACCCAGCAGGCCAACGGTACGGCCAACGTCCGGGCCCTGTGGAATCTCGCCCTGCTCACCGGCAGTATCGGCCGCGAGGGCGGGGGGCTGCTGCCGCTTTTGACTGCCAACAACAGCCAGGGAGCGGTCGATACCGGCCTGATGAGCGAATGGGGACCGGGCCAGCGCGATCTGCAGGAGACGGCGGTCCGCCGGGCCATCGAGGCGGCCTGGGGCGCCAGCCTGCCCGCCGAAAAGGGTTTGACCCTCCAGGAGATGATCGATCACGCCGGCGGCCGCATCCGCGCCCTCTACGTCGTCGGCGAGAACCTCGCCTGGAGCGCTCCCGAGAGCGCCAAAACATCGGCGGCCCTCGACAAACTCGATTTTCTCCTTGTCCAGGATCTCTTTCTGACCGAGACCGCGGCGAGGGCGGATCTGGTCCTGCCCGCCGCCAGTTTTGCCGAGCAGGAAGGGAGCTATACCAGTCTGGAGCGCCGCCTCCAGCGCGTGCGCCGCGCCATCGCCCCGCTCAGGGGCTGCAAACCCGACCTCGAGATCATCCAGCTTCTGGCCGGGGCCCTGGCTGCGCCCTGGCCCCTGCGCAAAGCCGAGGAGGTCTTTCTCGAGATGCAGCAGCTTATGCCCTGCTACGGCGGCATCAGCTGGCAGACCATCGGCCATCCCGGCGGGGTGCTCTGGCCGGCCCACACCGACGATGAGGAATGCACCCTCTACCGCAAGCTGCTCGGCGACCGCCAGGGGGCGTTCACCGAGGTGAGCACCGGCCTCCCCTTCGGCGATGAGCCCGATGCCGACTATCCCTTCACCCTGATCACCGGCCGACCCCTCTTCCACCGCCGCACCGGCACTCTGGTCACGCGCTCCTTCACCCTCGACAAGGAGGATCCGGTCGCCACCATCGAAATCAACACCGATGACGCCAGGGCGCTCAAACTGCGCAGCGGCTGGCCGGTCATCGTCAAAAGCCGCCGCGGGGAGGTGCGCCGCACCGTCGTCGTCACTCGCGCCGTGCCGCCCGGGATACTCTACCTCCCGATCCACCACAAGGACGGCCTGAGCCAATCCCTGATGCCGTCCATGCTGGAACCGGAATCGGCCATACCGCAGATGAAACTGTGCGCCGCCAAATTGGAGATGGTTTGATGCAGGCAGGAACACGGCTGGTAGTCAACAAACAGGTTTTTCTCGACAATCTCTCCCTGTGCATGCAAAAGATGACGGTAATCGGTCCGCAGAAGCTTCGCGGCGGTGAGGTGACCTTTGGGCCGCTTCGCTCATTGCGCGGGCTTACACTTGATTACGTCAACGATCTCGATCCCCTGAAACGTTTCTTCCTCCCCCAGCGCGAGGTGCTATTTGCCTATGATCTCTCCGGCAAAAAGCCCCGGCTGCTCCAACCCGAGCAGGAAAAGCCCCGCCTCCTTTTCGGCATCCGCTCCTGCGATGTGCAGGGACTGGCCCATATGGACGGCTTTTTCCAGGGCGCCTGTTACGACGAACTCTACTGGGCGCGTCGCCGGAACACCCTGATCATCAGCATGGCCTGCAACCGCCCCAATGAGAGCTGCTTTTGCATCTGCTGCAATGGCGGCCCCTGGCTGGAGAGCGGCTTCGACCTGCAGTTGACCGATCTCGGCGAGGAGTTTCTCATCGATATCGGCTCGCGCGCCGGCCGCGTCTTTCTTGAGGAGCGGCCGATGCCGGCCGTGACAGCCTCCAGGCGCCATGAAACCCGCCGGCGCGAGCTCATGGAGGCCTGCGATGCGCAGATGGTCCCGACCGCCTATCTCGCCAAGGCCTGCATCCAGATCACCAACAACCGCGTGCGCGAGGAGCTCTGGGAGGAGATGGGCTCCGAATGCTTCAGCTGCGGGGGGTGCACCCACGTCTGTCCCTGCTGCACCTGCTTCGATGTCGTCGACTGCCCTGAGGGAGCAAAAAGCGGGACCCGCGTCCGCTGCTGGGATTCCTGCCAGTACTCCGGCTTTACCCGCGAGGCCTCCGGGCATAATCCGCGCGCCCGCGCCAAGGAACGGGTCAAACGCCGGTTCTATCACAAACTGAGCTACGCCTATATCCAGCAGGATGGTCACCCTGGTTGCGTCGGCTGCGGCCGCTGCATCACCGTCTGCGAGGCCTTCGGGCTCCTCGATATCAGCGCGGTGGTCAAGCGGCTGCGCCGGGATGGACAGTGAGCCTATGGAAAACATCTATCTGCCCGACCTCGCCGTCATCGACCGCATCGTCGATGAGACCCATGACATCAAGACCTTCACCCTGCAATTCGCTTCGCGCGATCTGCGCAAGAATTTCCGCTTCAAATCCGGTCAGTTCGTCGAGGCCTCCATCTTCGGCGCCGGCGAGGCCCCCTTCGGCTTCGCCTCCAATCCCAACCATCCCGAACATTTCGATATCACGGTTCGGGCTGCAGGGGTGGTGACCCGTGCCATGCACGCCCTCAAGCCCGGCGATTATATGGGCATCCGCGGCCCTCTTGGCAACCATTTCCCCCTCGAGGAGGTCAAGGGCCAGGATATCCTCATCATCGCCGGCGGCATCGGGCTTCCGCCCCTTAAATCCCTGATCGACCCGATGCTCGACTGCCGGGGCGATTTCGGCCAGTTCATCATCCTCTACGGCGCGCGCACGCCGGCCGACCGGGTGTACAAACCCCTGCTGCAGGAGTGGAGTGAACGCGGCGACATCACCCTGCTCCAGACCGTGGACACCCCTGATGCCGCCTGGAGCGGTCCGGTGGGGGTGGTGACCACCCTCTTCGAGAAGATCAAGCTGGCGGTTGACCGCACGGTGGCCTTCACCTGCGGTCCGCCCGTGATGATCCGTTTCGTCATTCAGGAGCTGCTGGCCATGGGCTTCGCCGAGGAACGCATCATCTCCACCCTCGAGCGCTACATGAAGTGCGGGGTGGGCAAGTGCGGCCACTGCGCCATCGGCCACAAGTATATCTGCGTGGACGGGCCGGTCTTCTCCTGGCGCCAGATCAAACGGCTGCCCGAACGATGAGCGGGGAGATCAACAGGGGAGAGGTGGAAGAGCCTCAAGCCGCGAGTTATCCCCTGCGTCCGATCTCGGGGAGAGTGGTTGTCCTTGGCATCGGCAATCCCCTTTGCGGTGACGACGACCTCGGCTGCGAAACCGCCCGCCTCTTGCAGGCCGGAGGCTTCGACCATGCCCTGGTCTGCGAGGAGGTGCCCGAGAATTTTACCGCGGAGGTCAAGGCCCTGCAGCCGCGCGAGATCATCCTTGTCGATGCCGTCGATTTCTTCGCGGCGCCTGGGGATATCACCTCCCTGCGCCGGGAGCAGCTGCGCAGCGACCGTTTCAACACCCACAAGCCGGCCCTCGGCCTGCTCATGCACTATCTCGAGGCTGAAACCGGCGCGGAAGTGACGCTCATCGGCATCCAGCCGAAAAACCGGGCCCTGCACGCCCCGATCAGCCCGGAGGTGAAGGAGAGCATCACCCATCTGGCCATGCTCCTCGCCGGCCTGACCCTTCCGGTCGGTCCGATACCGGTATGATGCGCGGCCGGCCCCCTGTGCGCAGGGGGCCGGCTTATCAGCGAAAAGGAAAAGCACGATGCCCAGCGTGATTCTCTTGTTGATCCTGCCTCTCTTCGGAGCCGTGCTCTGCGCGCTCCTGCCCGCGCGCCATGCCGACAAATGCGCGATCGGCGCGACCGGAGGTATGCTGCTCAGCCTCGTCTGGCTGCTGCTGGCCAGACCGGGCGGGAACTGGCAGAGCCTGCCCCTCACCTGGCGATGGCTGCAGGGCTCTTTCCGCGAAGGACTCTTTGGCTTTCTCCTTGACCCACTTGCCCTGCTCCTGCTGCTGGTGGTGGTCGTCCTCGGTTTTCTGGTCGTGCTCTATGCCACCGCCTACCTGGGCGCGGGCAACCGGGAGCACGCCGACGTCACGGGCAAATCCCGCCACCACGCCTGGCTGCTGCTCTTTATCACAGCGATGATCGGCGTCGCCCTCTCTCCCAATCTGCTGCAGCTCTATCTCTTCTGGGAGATGACCACCCTCTGCAGCTGGGCGCTGATTTCGCATTATCGCAATCCGGAATCGCTGCGGGCTGGTTTCAAGGCCCTGCTGATGACCTTCTCGGGCGGTCTCTTTTTCGCCCTCGGGCTGGTCCTTCTCTATGTCCACACCGGCAGCTTCGCCTTCGATGCCCTTTCCGATCTGGCCCCGCGCATGCGTCTGTGGGTCTTTCTCTCGTTTGCCGTCGCCGCCTGGGCCAAATCGGCCCAATTCCCCTTTTTCACCTGGCTGCCGGATGCCATGGCCGCTCCGACCACGGTGAGCATGTATCTGCACGCCGCAGCCATGGTCAAGGCGGGGGTGTTTCTCATGGTGCGCCTGGCCCTGGCTAATCCCGGCCTGCCCTGGACGGCGGGACTCGTCGTCGCCGTCCTGGCGGTGGTGACCATGCTGGTGGCGCTCTGGCTCTTCTTTTTTCAGGATGACCTCAAGAAGCTGCTCGCCTATTCGACCATCGCCCATCTCTCCTACGTTTGTCTCGGCGTAGGGGTGGCGATCATGGGCAGCAGGCTGGGCGCCTATGCAGGGGCGATGCACATCATGAATCACAGCGTCGGCAAGGGACTGCTTTTTCTGAGCGTCGGAGTGCTCAGCTACACCGCTGGAACGCGCCGGATCTCTGAGCTGGCCGGGGTGGCGCGCCACTCCCCATTGGCCGCCATCGCCTTCATGGTCGGGATGCTCGCGATCCTGGGCGTGCCGCCCTTTTCGGGTTTCTGGAGCAAGTTCTATCTCATGGTAGCAGCACTCAAGCTGGGCGGGGCCGCCGGCTGGCTGCTGCTGATCCCCTTTGCCCTTGAAATTGCCGTGGCCTTTGCCTGGTTTCTGCATATCGGCCACAAGGTCTTTTTCGGACCTGCCTCAGGTCATGCCGCCAAAGCGGGCGCACTTCCCGGCGTTATGGCGGCTGCCCTGATCATCCTGATGCTCCTCACCCTGCTGGCCCCCTGGGCGGCCATGCAGCTGATGGGGGCGATGGGCTTGTAAAAGGAAGGCTCTGCCGTAATCCAACGCGAGGATCTGTAAGATGAATGCATTCTTCTCCGCGCAGGGATGTTATCTGGCTGGTGCGCTCCTCGCCCTGCTTGTGGGCGGAAAACGCAAGGCGGTCGGCTGGGTGGCCTTCGGGGCGGCTGCGTTCGGCACCCTCTTCATCCTGACCGCCGTCCTCGGGGTATTCCGGGAGGGTCCGGTCTCGAGCGGGCTGCCGATTCTGCAGGTCCCCGGACTGGGTGCGGCCCTGATCTACCAGATCGACTATCTCAGCGCCCTCTTCCTCGCCATCATCGCTGTCGTCAGCCTTCTGGTCACCCTCTATGCCCAAAGATTCATGCAGATCGCCCATTATCGCGCGGGCAGCCTGCGTTATTTTTACAGCATCCTGCTCTTCTTTTTCGCGGCGGTGCTCAATGTGGTCGTCGTGGCTGATCTCTTTTTCTTCTTCGTCTTTTGGGAGATCATGACTCTCACATCCTATCTCATGGTCATTTTCAGACAAGAAGAGCGCGTACGGCTGCGGGCGGGGTACAAGTATTTTCTCATCACCCATATCGCCACAATATTTCTCTTCATTGGCGGCATTCTCCTCTATCGTCTTTCCGGCTCTTTTTCTTTCTCCTTTCTCAAAATGGCGATGGCGGAAATGCAGCAGAGCCAGCCGGGACTGCTTCATTTCGTCCTGGGCTGCTTCTTCCTCGGATTCGCCACCAAGGCGGGCATCCTGCCCATGGGCGACTGGCTCCCGGATGCCTATCCAGCGGCTCCTGCCCCGGCCAGCGCCGCTTTCGCCGGCTCGATGACCAAGCTGGGCATTTACGGCCTCGTCCGCGTCTTTTGCGGTTTGCTGCCCCTCTCCAGCCACACCCAGATCTGGGGCCTCATCATCGCCCTTTTCGGCGCGGGTTCCATCCTGGTCGGAACCATGACCGCCCTGGTGCAGGAGGATGCCAAGCGGTTGCTCTCCTTTCACGTCATCGGCCAGATGGGCTATATGTTTCTCGCCATCGGCACCGGGCTCTATTTCCTGCGGACGCAGCCCGTCATCGGTATGATCGGGCTGGGAGCGGGCATTTTTCACCTGATCAATCATGTCAGCTACAAATCATGTCTTTTTTTCAATGCCGGTGCGGTTTTCTACAAGACGGGCACGCGGGATATCAACAAGGTCGGTGGCCTGGCGAGGGTGCTGCCGGTCACGGCGGCGACAGCCATCATCGCCTCGCTCTCGATCGCCGGCATACCGCCCTTCAGCGGATTTGCCAGTAAATGGCTGATCTATCAGGCCGCCCTGCGCGGCGGCTTCAGCGTTCCCGTTTTCATCATCCTCGGGCTGATCGCCATCTTCATCTCGGCCGTCACCCTTGCCTCTTTTGTGAAATTCTTCGGCGCGCTTTTTTTCGGCAAATACGAGGATAACGGCAGCAAGGCCAGGGCGGGGGATGTGCCGGCAGCCATGCGCCTGCCGCAGATCATCCTCGCCGCTCTCTGCATCCTCTTCGGCCTTTTGCCGCAGCTGCCGCTGGGGTGGGTTTACCGCAGCATCGCCTATCTTTTCCCGCCGGGATCGATGCCGGCGGCGGCCTCGATCTATGGCGGCGGCCTCCTGAATGGCCTCTCCCTGAACGTCGCCGGCAGCACGGCCGCATGGAACGCCCTCCTCCTGACCGTCATCTTTGGCCTTTGCGCCCTGCTGGCCTGGGGGCTCTTCCGCGCCGGCGGCGCCCGGGTGCGCTCCGTCGAAACCTGGTACTGCGGGGAGGAGATGAGCGATCGGGATACGCGCTACCGAGCCCATGGCTTTTATCTCCCCTTCAAGCAGATCTTCCGGCTCCGCATCGGCCGTTATGAACGGCCCGGCATTTATCCGACCATCACCTGGCCGAAAAGGCTCTTTAGAAAGGAACCGGCCCTCAACCGGGCCATCGACCTCGATCGCTGGCTCTACCAGCCGCTGGCGCGCTCGGCGGTCAGGCTGATGCGGCGCTTCAGCGCCACCCACAGCGGCGTTCCCCATCTATATCTGTTATGGCTGGCGGCCGGAGCGGCGCTGGCCCTGATTATCCTCTATTCCTTTTCCGGCGGCAAGTAGCAGAGAGGAGGCAAGCTTGGCCATGACTGTACAGGAGATGGCGAACCATCTCGGCAAGGAATTCGGCGCCCGCATCCGCCACAGCGAGATCCCGGTCCCCGATATGCTCCTGCTCCACATCGACCGCAGCGACAGTGTCGCATTCAACCGCTACCTTTTCCATGATCTCTCCGGCCGTTTTGTCGTCGCTGTCGGCACCGACTATCGCAGCGAAACCGGCGGCTACCTGGTCGATTACGTCTACTCTTTCGCAGAGCACCACCTCTTCATCACTCTGAGGCTGAGTCTGCCGGCCAAGGATCTCTGGATCGAGGCCATCACCGGCTCGGCGGATATACCGGCGGCCAACTGGGCGGAGCGCGAGATCCAGGACATGCTCGGCATCCCCCTGCGCAACCATCCCGACCCACGCCGGCTCATGCTCGCCGACGACTGGCCGGCGGACCTTCATCCCCTTCGACGGGATATGCCCCTGCAGACCTACCCGGATAAGGCCGCGGGGATGACGCCTGTCTTCAAGGAGCCGCCTGAGGGGGCGACGGTGGTGCCGATCGGACCTTTTTTCCCTGTGCTGGAGGAACCGGCCCAGTTTCGCCTCTTCATTGAGGGCGAGAGAGTGGTCGGCGGGGATTACCGCGGCTTTTACAACCATCGCGGGGTTGAAAAGATCGCCGACAGCCAGCTCAACTATAACCAGGTGCCGTTCCTCGCGGAGCGGATCTGCGGCATATGAGGGTCGGTGCACAGTACGGCGTACTGTCAAGCAGTAGAGAAAGCAGCAGAAATTGAGGTCCCGGCCCGCGGCCGCTTCATCCGCGTCATCTGTCTGGAGCTGGAGCGTATCCAGAGCCATCTGCTCTGGCTCGGCATCGCCGGCCATATCATCGGCTTCGATACGGTGCTGATGCAGGCCTGGCGCATTCGGGAGCCGGTGATGTGGCTTTGTGAAAAGATCACCGGCAACCGCAAGCTGCTGGGCATGAACCTGGTTGGCGGAGTCCGCCGCGACGTGCCCAGGGGGATTCATGACGAGCTCCTCGAGGTGCTCGCCCGGGTCGAAAAGGAGAGCACCGCCGTCCTGGCGGCCATCGCCGGCGACATAACCCTCAAGGCGCGCTGCGAGAAGGTCGGCGTCATCAGCCCCGAGGAGAGCATCGCCTTTGCCCTGCTCGGCCCCACCGCCCGCGCCTCCGGCATCTCCATCGACATCCGCGTCGACCATCCCTATGCCGCTTATCCCGAGCTTGGCTGCGAAGTCATGGTCGAGCAGGGCTGTGATATCTGGTCGCGGGTCCTGGTACGGCTGCGCGAGACCCTGGAGGCGATCCGACTCGTCCGCGATGCCCTGCGCATGATGCCCGACGGCCCGATCATGGCCGACATGCGCCAGCCCATTCCCCCCGGGCGGATCGGCCTTTCATCGGTTGAGGCCCCGCGCGGCGAAACCCACCATTTCGTCATCACCGGAGAAGAACAGCGCCCCTACCGCTGGAAGGCGCGCGCCCCCACCTTCCAGAACCTGCAGGGCATCCCGGTGATGGTGGCCGGTGAATATATCGCCGATGTCCCCATCGGCCTGGGCAGCATGGATCCCTGCTTCTCCTGCACCGAGCGGCTCGAGACCATCGATGTGCGCAGCGGCGAGGTGCGCACCTGGAGCAGGGAGGAGCTGCAAGCGCTCTATCGCCTGAGGCATGGATTGAAGGAGCCGCTATGAACAGTTACCTGTTGGCTTTCGTGCAGATCCTGCTGGTGCTGCTGCTGGCGCCCCTCTTCGAAGGGGTAATGCGCAAGCTGGTGGCTCTGGTTCATTCCCGCATCGGACCGCCCCTGCATCAGCCCTATCTCGATCTCCTCAAACTGCTCGGCAAGGAGGAACTGGTCACGGCGCCGCATCCCCTTTTCCGTTACAGCGCCGTGCTTGGGCTGGCGGCTATCCTGACCACTGCCGTCCTCATCCCCATCGGCATGCTTCCGCCCCTGGAGAGCGCGGGTGACATCCTGGTCTTCATCTACCTCATCACCCTCGCTGCGGTGATGGTGGTGATCAGCGGTGTCACCTCCGACAGCCCCTACGCCGCCATCGGCGCCTCGCGCGAGGTGATGATGCTGTTGACCGTCGAGCCGGTCATCCTCATCGCCCTCATCAGCATGGCGGTCAAGGCGGGTTCAACCCGGTTCGGGGAGATCATGGCCTGGCAGGCTGCCCATGCCCCCACTTTTTCAACCCTGATCGCGGGACTCACCCTCTTCATCGCGATCGTGGCACAGATGGCGCGTCTACCCTTCGATATCGTCGAGGCCGACCAGGAGATTATGGAGGGCCCCTTTGTCGAGCAGAGCGGCCCCAAGCTGGCCCTCTTCAAATGGATGATCTACGCCAAGCAGTTCATCTTCGCTGCGGTTTTCATATCGGTTTTCATCCCCTGGCCGGTGGTCCAGCCGGCCATCCTGAATCTGCTTTTGACCCTGCTCAAGATGGCGGTGCTGCTGCTCATCGTCGGCGTCGTCCACGTCGTCAATCCGCGGCTGCGCATCGATCAGGCCGTGCGTTTTTTCCTCGCCCTGGTCGTCATTGAAATCGCCGGCCTGGCCCTGGCCCTGGTCGGCTCATGAGAGGTACACACTGAGACTGGCAGGCTGATACTATGCTCAAATCCAAGTTTAAAGAGGCCCGGATCTGCTTCAGCAATTTGCGCGTCACCCTGCCCTATCCCTTCGGGCCCGGCTCCGAAGTGGCCGAGGGATTCCGCGGCAAGATCGATGTCGACGCCTCCAGGTGCATCGGCTGCGGCGGCTGCGCCAACGTCTGCCCCTCGCGGCTGATCCGCTGCCACGATGAGGGCGACCAGACGCACATGGAGTTCATCCTTGACCGCTGCACCTACTGTGGACGCTGCGCCGAGGTCTGTCCGGAGGGGGCGATCACCATGACCCTGCTCTTTGAATCGGCCACCGACGACAAGACCGACCTTTATATCGAGCAGCAGCTCTACATGCTCACCTGCAAGCGCTGCGGACGCTGCTTCGAGACCGAAAACGCCATCGACCGTATCCCCACGCGGCGCATGCGCAAGGGGCGCAACTATGTCGGCTCCTCCATGCCCCACGGCGCGCCGGGGGAGAGGGAGGCCTCATGATCACCGGCCAGACCCTGCTCACCCTGTCGATGGCGATCCTCATCACCGCCATGGCCACTGTCGAAATCCGTACTCTGCGTATTGCCGCCTGGGGCTATCTCGTCAATTCCCTGCTCCTCTGCCTGCTCATCGCCGCCTGCGGCCGTCTCTACGGTAATCACGGCCTCTATCTCTGGGCAACGACCTGTTTGATCTTCAAGGTGCTGCTCATCCCCTGGCTGCTGCTCCGTTTCGCCCGCGGGCTGCCCCGCATCGAGCACAAGCCGATTCCGGGCTTTGTTCTCTCCATGATCCTGATGACGGTGATCATTTTTGTGCTTTTTCAGGTTTTTCGCGGCTCAATCGCCGGGGTGGCCCCCTCTGTACGCGAGGAGCCCCTGCGCAGCCTGTTCGCCGGGGCTGCGACCCTTTTCAGCCTCGGGATCTGGACCCTGCTTTCGCGCCGTGATCTCATCAAGATCGCCATCGGCCTCGCCCTGATGGAGAACGGCGTGCACATGATCCTGCTCGCCCTCGCCCCGCAGCTCAGGGAGAGCACCATGATCGGGATTCTCATCAATGCTGCCCTGGCCGTTTTTATGCTGCTCTATCTGGGGGCCGACATTTACAGGGTTTTCGGCACCACCGATTCGGCGCTGCTCTCAGAGCTCAAGCGATAACGAGGTGACCATGGCACAGATCGATTCCATACTCCCCCTGCTCCTGATTCTCTGGCCTCTTCTGGGCGCCCTGCTCCTTCTGCCCGCCGGCAGGCTGCGCTGGGGCCGGGAGGCAGCAGCCATCCTGGTCATGATTGTGGAACTGGCCCTCTCCATCCGCATGGCGGCCGCCTCCCTAACCGGCCAGGTCCTGATCTCCGGCGCCGGCCTGCGGGCGGACGGCCTCAGCGCCCTGATGGGACTCCTGATCAACGGCGTGGTGCTCCTCGTCCTCATTCAGGCAGCGCGCTATATGCGGAAAGAGGAGGAGCACGGCCTGGCCAATCGCAAGAGCCTGCTCCTCTTCTACATCCTCATCCTGATCTTTACCGCCGCGATGAACTGGACGGTCACCACCAATAACCTCATCCTCCTCTACGTAGCCATGGAGGCCTCTACTCTCGCCTCGGCCCTGCTCGTCGCCTTTTACCGCAAAAGGGCCTCGCTGGAGGCGGGCTACAAGTATGTACTGCTGGTCATTGTCGGCATGACCTTCAGCCTGCTCGGCATGGTGCTCCTCTACGCCGCCGCCCAGCCCCTGCTCGGCGCGCAGGCGCTTCTGCTCACGCATGTCGGGCAGGTGGCGCGGCTGGTTCCGAAGCCTATCGCCCTCGCCGGAGTCGGACTGATGACGGTGGGCTTTGCCACCAAGGCTGGCGTGGTCCCCTTTCATGCCTGGCTGCCGGACGCCCACTCCGAGGCCCCCACCCCGGTCAGCGCCCTTCTCTCCGGCCTGATCATCAAGCTGGGGGCCTACGGCCTCGCCCGCACCGTCGCCCTCTTCGCCCCGGTTCTGAGCGGCATCGCCCCCTTCATCGCCCTGCTCGCCTCGGTGAGCATGTTCATCGGCATTATCATGGCTCTGGTGCAGGATGACCTCAAGCGCATGCTCGCCTTTTCAAGCGTCAGCCAGATCAGCTATATCATCATCGGTTTGGGACTGGGCACCCATCTCGGGATCTACAGCGGACTCTTTCACATGGTCAACCACACCCTGATCAAGGCCCTGCTCTTCCTGAGCGTCGGTGCGGTCATGTACGCCACCGGCGGGGAGCGGCGGATCTCGCGGCTGGGGGGTCTCGCCGCCCGAATGCCGGTCACCTCATTCTGCTTCATCCTCGGCGCCCTGGCCCTCGGGGGGCTGCCGCCCCTGAATGCCTTTTTGAGCAAGTTTTCGCTCTTTCTCGCCCTCGGCGAAGCCCATCTCTGGTGGGCCGTTGCGGCCGCAATTCTCACCGGGCTGCTCACCCTGGCCTGCCTGGTGCGCGCCGGCTACAAGGTCTTCTGGGCCCCCCCGGCCGATCCCGAGGCGTATGAGGCCGCCCGGGTGCGCGAGGTGCCCTTTATGCTCTATTTCAGCATGGCGATCCTCGCCGGTCTCTGCCTCCTGACCGGCCTCTGCCCGAACATCCTCTATCCGCTGCTGGAGGGGGCTACCCGCGCGGTGATGACCGTCTGGTAACAGGAGAGACGCATTCCATTTGAAAGGTTCAGGCATGTTCAAGAATCTGTGCGCGAAGGCCTTCCCCAAGGCGCTGTGGGTCTACCACACCAACTGTGCGGCCTGCAACGGCTGCGACATCGAGATCATCAATGTGCTCACCCCCTATTACGATGCTGAACGCTTCGGCATCAAGCTGGTGGGCTCGCCGCGCCATGCCGATGTTCTGCTGGTGACCGGCGGGGTCTCGCGCCAGATCGCCCCGGCCCTGGAACGCCTCTACGCGGCCACACCCGACCCCAAGCTGGTCTTCGCGATCGGCTCCTGCGCCTGCGGCGGGGATGTCTTCTATGACAGCTACAATATGTACGGCGGGGTCGACAAGGTCATTCCAGTCAATTTTTACGTCTCGGGCTGTCCGCCCCGGCCGGAGGCGATCCTTTACGGAGTCGCTGTCGCCCTCGGACTTGCCCCCAAAAAAGTGTCCAAAAAGATGATCAGCGACCTCCCGGACACAATGGATCTCAATCCCCCCATGCTGGAGCTGCGCAAATAGGGTTGCGTTCCATGTTCTTTTTCGCTATTTTACCAGTGGATCACTGCGGTCAGCAGGAGATCGGGCCCCCTCCCGGACAGGCAGCAGGGGGAGGGCGGATTTCAGCCGTCGCATGCTTGGGCAACCGATGGATCCTATTGTAACCACCATAGAGAACCGCTGCAAGCGCTGCTATCTCTGCGTCCGCCGCTGCCCTGCGAAGGCCATCCGCGTCGAAAACGGACAGGCCAAGGTGATGGCGGAGCGCTGCATCACCTGCGGTTACTGTGTGCGCGTATGCCCCCAGCACGCGAAGCGTATTCGCGACGGGATTGTGCATACCCACGAGATGCTCGGCGGGGAGGAGGAGACCATCGCCCTGCTGGCGCCATCCTTTCCCGCGGCCTTTACTGGCGTGCGCCCGCTGCAGGTGGTGGAGGGGCTGCACAGGCTCGGCTTCGCCAGGGTCTATGAGGTGGCCCTGGGGGCGGATCTGGTCGGTGCTGAGTATGCCCGGCTAAAAGAGGCCGACATCATGCCGATCATCATCACTTCGCCCTGCCCTGCGATCGTCAACTTTATCGAAAAATACTACCCCGAACTCCTGCTGGTTCTGGCGCCTGTAGTCTCGCCAATGGTGGCCCTGGCGCGGCTGATCAAAGCCCAGTGGCACCCGCAAGCCCGCCTGGTCTTCATAGGCCCCTGCATTGCTAAAAAGAGGGAGATGGATGACCCCAGGACCGGCGGCCTTATCGATGAGGTGCTGACCTTCGAAGAGCTGGCGGCCCTCTTCCGGAGTGAAAAAATCGCTCTCAACCGGCTGCCGGAGCGGGAGCTGGATGGGCCCGAGGCGGGCATCGGCAGGTCCTTTGCCGTCTCTGGAGGTCTGCTCGATACCGCCCGCATCCCAGGCGGAACCCTGCAGAACAAGGTGATCGTCACCGAGGGGCGGGACCGCATCCTCGACGCCCTGCACAAGGTCAGTGAGGGCAACATCGAGGCCCGCTTTCTCGATCTTCTCTTCTGTGAGGGCTGCATCAACGGCCCGCAGATGGACAACGAGCTTTCGGGCTTTGTCCGCAAGGACAAGGTGATCCATTTTCTCCATCACAGCGCGGAGAGCACCCCCTTCGAAAAGCGCAGCGGCTGGATGGATGGCATCAAGCCTGTCGATCTCTCCCGGGAGTTCACCCGCGAGGAGATCTCCCTGCCCCTGCCCTCCGACGAGGAGCTGGCCGAGATCCTCGCCATCACCGGCAAGTATTCGCCGGAAGATGAACTCAACTGCGGCGCCTGTGGCTATCCGACCTGCCGTGAAAAGGCGATCGCGGTCTATCAGGGCATCGCGGAGGCGGGGATGTGCCTGCCCTACTTGATCGACCAGCTGCAAAAGACCGAGGGCGAGCTGACCGCCTCCAATGTGGAGCTGAAAAAGTCGATTGAAACCCTGCGCCGAACCCAGGCGCAGCTGCTGCAGTCGGAAAAAATGGCCTCGGTCGGCGAACTCGCCGCCGGTGTGGCCCATGAGCTCAACAATCCCCTCGGCGGCATCCTCATCTACACCAGCCTGCTGCTGGAAAGGGCCGCCAGCGGGGCGCAGGAGCGGGAGGATCTCGAGCTGATCCGGGCGGAGACCGAGCGCTGCAAAAGGATCGTGCGCGGCCTCCTCGATTTTTCGCGTCAGACACGCATCGAGGCGGCCATTGCCGATCTCAACCAGATCCTGGGCGGCACACTCGCCCTGGTCACCCAACAGGCCCTTTTTCACAACGTCAAGGTGGAGCAGGACCTTCTCCCCGGCCTGCCCAAGGTTTTCGTCGACATCGGCCAGATCCAGCAGGTTCTGCTCAACATCATCCTCAACGCGGTCGAGGCGATGCATGAAAAGGGAACCCTGATTATCACCACGACCTGGGATCCGGCCAAACAGCAGGTCTTGCTGACCATCCGCGATACGGGCACGGGGATGAGCCCGGAACTGCAGGCGCGGATCTTTGAACCCTTTTTTACAACCAAGCCGCGCGGGATCGGCACCGGACTAGGCCTGTCCATCGCCTATGGCATCATCCAGCGCCACCATGGCGAGATCCTGGTCAGGAGTGCGCCGGGCGAGGGGAGTGAATTCACGATCGTCCTGCCGGAAGCGGAGAAAATGGTCATGACCGATATCGAGCTGGCAGGCATTGAGAAGGATCAGGCATGAGGAGAAGCAGCATGGCGGAACAGGGCAAAATTTTGCTGGTTGATGATGACCCCGATTTCAATATCATCAACCGCACCATCCTCGAGAGCGACGGTTACAACGTCGAAGAGGCCAGGGACCCGGAGAGCGCTTGGGAGAAGATCCGGAGCTGGAAGCCAGACCTTATCTGTCTCGATGTCATGATGCCCACAGGCACCGAGGGCTTTCATTTCGCCTACAAGGTCCGGCGCGACGAGGCCACCCGGCATATCCCCATTCTTATGATCACGGCGATCCACCAGCACAGCGATTTTCGCTTTTCCACCGATGACGGCGAGTATCTGCCCGTCGACGATTTTGTTGAAAAGCCGATCAAACGCGAGCTGCTGCTGGCGAAGGTCAAGGCCCTGCTCGCTGCCACCCGGCCGGCACTGCCCAAACCAGCCGACGACAAGGGCATCGGCCTGAAGAAATAGCCGCCGCCCTGCAGCGGGATGAGCCGCCCCTGGAGTGCAACTGCCCCTGACGGCCGCTGCAGTCGCAGATTTAACATCGTGAGAGGCACATTCATTAGAAGATTTCTTATCTGGATGAGCGCATGGAAAAAAAGAAACGCATACTTTTGGTCGATGACGACCCCGACTTTGTCGAGATCAACCGGATGATCCTCGAGGCCTCAGACTATGAGGTCGACGCGGCCGATTCGGTCGCCCTTGCCTTGCAGCAGCTCGAACAAAATAGTTACGATCTCCTCATCATCGATCTGATGATGGAGGAGCGCGACTCGGGCTTCACTCTTACCTATGCAGTGCGCAGCGATGAGCGGCTGCGGGATCTCCCCATCCTCATGCTGACCTCGGCCCAGGAAAAGACCGGGTTCAGTTTTCTGCTCAGTGAGGATCAGGAGTGGATGAAGGTGGATGATTTTGCAGCCAAGCCGCTCAAGCCCGCCGAGCTGGTGGCGAGGATCGAAAAACTGACCGGGAAAGGCGCGCAAGATGCAAAGCCGTGAGGCACGGATCCTGGTGGTGGACGACGAGGATATCATCCGCATCGGCTGCCAGCGCATTCTTCAGAATCCCGGTTTCACCATCGATCTGGCGGAGAACGGACGAGTTGGCTGGGAGAAGATCCAGCAAAAGAGCTATGACATGGTCCTGGTCGACCTGATGATGCCGGAGATGGGCGGGCTCGAGGTGCTCGAGAAGGTCCAGGCCCATGACGAGCAGATCATCACCATCATCATCACCGGCTTCGCCACCATCGAAACCGCGGTGGATGCGATGCGCAAGGGGGCCTACGACTATCTGCCCAAGCCCTTCTCTCCGGAGGAACTGCGCACCAAAATCCGCCGCGGCCTGGAAAAACGCTGGCTGCTGCTGGAAGCGGAGGAGCTGCGCCGGGAGCGCGACCGCAATCTGCTCGAATTGTCGAATGAAAAATCGCGCACCATGACCCTGATCAACTGCATGAGTGAGGGGTTGATCGCCACCAATCGCACCGGGCAGATCGTGCTCATGAATCCGGCCGCCCAAAAGCTCCTCAATCTGCCGCCTGAGAATGCGGTCGGCTCGACCGTTGAGGGGCTGCTCGGCAATCCGGATCTGGAAAAACTCATCGCCGGCGAACTGGAGACGGCGGCCCGGACGGCCACGGTGACCAGCAAGGAGTTCGCCGTTGCGGAGGAGCGCTTCCTCCAGTCCAATACCGCACCCCTGCACGATGAAAAGGGCGAGGTCTGGGGCACCGTCACAGTCCTGGTCGATATCTCCGAGGATAAAAAGCTCGACCAGCTCAAGAGCGATTTCGTCAGCCTCGTCAGCCACGAACTCAAGTCGCCGGTGGCGGCCATCGCCGGCTACCTCAATCTCATCATCGACGGGCTCACCGCCGGCAATCCCCAAAAGGAGCGGGAGATCATCCTCCGTTCGCGCGACAAAGCCGACAGCCTGCTCATGCTGATCAACGACCTGCTCGACATGTCGCGCGCCGAACGCCGCGGTGCGGCCAAGGTGAAAGAGCTGCTCTCCCTGGCACCCATCCTCGAGGAGACCATTCAGTTTTACCAGAACGAAACTGCGGCCAAGTCGCTTTCAGTCCGGATCGAGGGGCTGGAGAACCTGCCCCGGGTGGTCGGCAACCGCGACGATCTCGCCCGCCTCTTTGCCAATCTGGTCAGCAATGCCATCAAGTATACGCCGGAGAGGGGGGAGGTCGGTGTCAAGGGCAGGAAACGCGACGGCCATATCGAGGTGGCTGTCAGCGATACCGGCATCGGCATTTCCAAAGAGGAACTCCACAAGGTCTTTGGCGAGTTCTTCCGTGCACGGAACGCCCTGGCACACAAGATCTCCGGCACCGGCCTGGGACTGGCCATCTGCCGCCGCATCGTCGATGACCATCACGGCCAGATCACCGTCGAAAGCGAAATCGACAAGGGCTCCACCTTTCGCGTCATTCTGCCGGTCCCATCCGGCCAGTGAAACCGCATCTCAACGCACATCCCTTGCAGAAGGAAGAGGAGCATGCAACTGCGCCAGATCATCCAGGCGATGGACCTGAAGGTACTCAGCGGTGATCCCGATCAGCCGGTGGAGGTCGGTATGGCCTACATCTCCGACATCCTGAGCGATGTCATGGCCAGGGGAGTCAAGGGGGCGATCTGGATCACCAACCAGACCCATATGAACGTCATCGCTATCTGCTTTTTCAAGAGCCTGGCCGCTGTGATCCTGCCCGACGGCCTCGCACCGGACGACTCCGTGCTAAGCAAGGCACGGGAGAAGAATATCCTGGTCCTCTCCACCACCTCCTCCGCATTCGAGGTGGCGGGCCGATTGTACGCCCTGGGCCTGCGCGGCCTTTAGGCTGGTGACCTTTCCAGCAGAGGAGATCAAAGATGGCCAACCTCTTTCTTGCCCATGAGATCGTCGCGATGAATGTGACCGAGGAGCACAACGGGGCCGCCTTTTACGAAGCCCTCGCCCAGAGCGCCGAGAGCGCCGCCCTGCGCACAGCCGCTGCCGCCATTGCCCGCCAGGAAAGGGCTCATGAGGAGCGCTTTGCCCGGCTGGCGGAAAGCCTGGAGCAGCCGCCATCAGCGGAAAGCTATGCCGGAGAATACGAGGCCTACGTCGAGCAGCTCTGGCAGAACAAGATGTTCACGGACGAGCAGGATGCCATCGACACCGCCACCAGTCTCGATGACCTCGCTGCGGTCGAGTTCGCCATGGAGACCGAAGAGGCGACCCTGAACCTTTTGCGCCAGCTCGTCAGGGAGATCGATCCCCGCGATCTCGCTGTCGTGCAGGAGACCATCACCGAGGAGGAGGCCCACCTCGATCAGCTGCGTCTGGTTCTGCACCAGCTGCGTACATGAGCCCTCGATCCGCTGCATAAAAGATTTGCCCCCTTGCAAAAAAATTCCTATCTTGGACATCCCCGGCGGCGCTGCCCGGATCAACGGGCCGCTGCCGCTGCGGTCAAAGCCGCATCACAAACTGACCTGACTCCAGACTAAAAAAAGAGAGAATTGCATGCGCAGTCGAATTGGTCTGTTTTTTATGTTACTCCTGCTCAGTGCGACCCTTCTCAGCGGGCAGGAACTACTCCTGCAGGATGGGGATGTGGTCGTCACCCTGGGCAACAGCATCACCGAACTGGGCGAAAGCCCGGCCGGCTACGTCAACCTCATGCGCAAAGCACTGGCTGTGCTCTATCCCGAGCGCCATATCTATTTCGTCAACGCCGGCATCAGCGGCCACAAGGCGACCGATATGGCGGAGCGTTTTCAGCGCGACGTCCTCGACCACCAGCCGGACTGGGTGACCATCAGCGTCGGCGTCAATGACGTCTGGCATGGTTTTTTGGCCAAAGAGCGCAACCGTCCCGATCTCTCCGCAGTGCCTCTGCCTCTCTTTCGCGAAAAAGTGATTGAGATGGTGCGCAGCGCGCAGGCCCACAAGATCAGGGTTGCCCTTTTCACCACCACCGTGATCAAGGAGAATCTCGCTTCGCCCGAGAATCTTGCCCTGGCGCTTTACAATCGGGCTCTGCGCGAGATCGCCAAAAAGGAAAAGTGCCTGCTCGTCGACCAGGATGCGGCCTTTCGCGCTGCTCTGGCTCCACTGCAGAAAACGGGGATGAGCGACATGGGTGCGCTCACCTGTGATGGCGTTCACATGCTCCCCACCGGGGATGAGTTGATGGCTAAAACCGCCCTGACCGCCCTGGGCGTGCCTCGACAGCGGCTGGAAGAGGGCAGAGGAGTGATCGCTGCAGCCGTCAGCAGGGAGCTGGAGGGGTTGGAGAATTCCCTTGCGCGCTATGCTGAAACCAATGCCGAGACCGGCGCACCCTGTGAAGGAGAAAAGCGTGTGGTCTTTTACGGCTCCTCCTCGGTGGACATGTGGAACCTCGCGAAGGATTTCCCCGGGGTGCCGATTCTCAACCGCGGCATCGGCGGCGAGTCGACCCACCAGTTCTGGCTGCGCTACCGCCAGGATGCGGCTGCACTCAAGCCTTATGGCATGATCTTTTTCTGCGGCAGCCTCAACGACATGTGGCCCGACAAGCGTATGCACATGGCGGAAACTCGTGCCAACATCGCCCGTGTCGCCCGCATGGCCGCCGGCCAGGGCATCAAGGTCGCCATCGGCGCGATCATGCCGGTCAATGACTATATTCCGGGCAAGGATGAGATGCTCGCCACCCATCCCGTCGACCGCATCCAGGAACTCAACCGCTGGATTGAGAAGCTCTGCGCAGAGAATGGCTACGAGTATGTCGATTTTTACACCGCCGTGGCTGACAGCGCCGGCAAGCTGCGCCGGGAATACACCCACGACGGCATGCACTGCAACCCCGCCGGCTACACCGCCTGGAAGCCGCTTGTGGCCGGCGTTCTGAAAAAATGGCAGGTCATCCCCTAACTCCGGAGCCCTATGAAGACCAAATTCCCGCAGACCTTCTGGACGGCCAACACCATCGAACTCTTCGAGCGCGGGGCCTACTATGCCATCGCCTCGTTCGTCGTCATCTATCTGAACGAAACCCTGGGCATGGCCCCTACCAAGGCCACCTTCCTCAACGGAACCCTGCTCTGGGGACTGGTCTACTTTCTCCCCATCCTCAGCGGCACACTCGCTGACCGTTTCGGTTTCAAGCGTTCCCTGGTGGTCGCTTTTGTCCTCATCTCCCTCGGCTACCTGACCATGGGCACTTTGCAGCAGTTCTGGCCGGCCTTGCTCGGCCGGCCGGCGGCGGGCCTCGATTACACCATTCCGGTCGTTTTCGGCATCCTCCTGATCGGCATCGGGGGCAGCGTTGTCAAACCCTGCATTTCCGGCACAGTGCAAAAGACCTCCGGGATGAACACCACCCTCGGTTTCGCTATTTTTTACATGGTGATCAATATTGGCTCGATGTTCGGCCGCACCGTCTCCTACTTTGTACGCACCCATTACGGCATTCCGGCCATATTCAGCTATGTCGCCACCCTCTTCGCCTTCATCGGACTGCTCGTGGTCCTGTTCGTCTACCGCGAGCCCCAGTACCAGCAGCCGCTTACGGAGGGAGCCCTGCAAAAGCCGAAGACTATCGGTCAGGCCCTCAGAGGGATGTTTACGGTGCTGGGCAACCTGCGCTTCGTTTTCTTTCTGGTCGTGATCAGCCTTTTCTGGTTCATCTATGTGCAGATCTACAACCTTATCCCCCTCTACCTGCGCTTTGTGGACAAGGAGGCTCCGGTTGAGCTCTACACCCTGATGAATCCGGTGATGATCGTCTGCTTTCAGCTCCTGATCACCCGTTTTTCGAAATCGTGGTCGCCCCTCAAATCGATCATGGCCGGTGTTGGCGTTACGGTGGTCGGCATGCTGCTCAACATTATTCCCGGGGTAGTCAACGGCGGCGCGCTGCAGTCCATTTCCATCGGCGCCTTTGTTATGCCCCTGGCCGGCATCTTCATCCTGGTCTCCATCGCCTCGATGGCGATCGGCGAGATGTTCGCCTCGCCGCGCATCTATCAGTACATCGGGGCCATCGCCCCCAAGGGACAGGAGGGGCTCTATCTCGGCTATGCCAATCTGCCGATGGCCCTGGGCACCATCATCGGCGCTCCCCTCGGCGGCATCATGTTCGAAACCCTGATCAAGAACCCCGCCGCCCAGGGACTGCCCACCCGTGCGCCCCTGATGTGGATCCTGGTCGCCTCCATGGGGGTGGTTTCGATGGCGGGGCTTTGGCTCTATGACCGTTATCTTGTTAAAAAATAGCAAATGAGGAGAATCATGAGAAAGAGCGCGATCCTGTATCTCTGCCTGGCCGTTTTCCTGCCGGCTCTGCTCGCTGCAGCAGAGCCCCTTGCCCTCATGCCGGTGCCGGAGAAAATGACCATGGCCGAGGGGCAATACCGCTTCGACGCCTCCTTCACTCTGGCTGTGGAAGGCCGGGCCCATCCGCGCCTCTACAGTGGGGCCACCCGCATGCTGCGCCGTCTCAGCGGCCGCACCGGGCTCTTCATGACCCAGGATGTCATCACCCCGCAGACGCGCGCCGAGAAGCCGGGTTTGATCATCCGCTGCCAGCGTCCCGGCAAGGTCGCTCTCGGCGAAGACGAATCCTATGAACTGGCGATCAGCCCGGCCGGAGTCGAACTGCGCTGTGTCACCGATCTCGGCGGCCTGCACGGCCTCGAGACCCTGCTCCAGCTCCTGCAGGCGGATGAAAAGGGTTTTTTCTTCCCCGCACTCTCCATCCAGGACAAGCCGCGCTTCCCCTGGCGCGGCCTGATGATCGACGTCTGCCGTCACTGGCTGCCGATGGAGGTGGTCAAACGCAACCTCGACGGCATGGCGGCCGTCAAGATGAATGTCCTCCATCTTCACCTCTCCGAGGACCAGGGATTCCGCATCGAGAGCAAGCTCTACCCCAAACTTCACCAACTCGGCTCCGACGGCTTTTATTACACCCAGGCCGAGATCAAGACGATCATCGCCTATGCCGACGAACGCGGCATTCGCGTCTATCCTGAATTCGACATGCCCGGCCACACCACCACCTGGTTTATCGGCCATCCCGAGTTGGCCAGCGCCCCCGGCCCCTACTCCATCGAGCGGCGGTGGGGAGTTTTCGATCCAACTATGGATCCGACCAAAGAGAGCACCTACAAGCTGCTCGACCGCTTCATCGGTGAGATGGCCGCCCTCTTTCCCGATCCATTTTTCCACATCGGCGGGGACGAGAACAACGGCAAACAGTGGAACGCCAATCCTGCGATCCAGGCCTTTATGAAAAAGAACAACATCAAGGATAACCACTCCCTGCAAGCCTATTTCAACTCGCGTCTGCTTAAAATTGTAACCAAACACGGCAAGCGGATGGTCGGCTGGGATGAAATTCTCCACCCGCAGATGCCGAAAAATATCGTCATCCAGTCCTGGCGCGGACCCCAGTTTCTGGTCCGTTCAGCCCGCCAGGGTTACCAGGGCATCCTCTCCAACGGCTATTACATCGACCTCGTTCAGCCTGCATCCTTCCACTATCTCAACGATCCGGTGCCCGCTGATTCCGCGCTCACTCCGGCCGAGAGCGCGCTGATTCTGGGCGGCGAGGCCACCAGCTGGGCGGAGCTGGTCACCCCCGAAACCGTCGATTCGCGCATCTGGCCGCGCACCGCCGTGATCGCCGAACGCCTCTGGTCGCCTGCTTCTGTGCGGGATTTGGACGATATGTACAGGCGCATGGAGGTGATCAGCCGTCAGCTCGAGGAGCTCAACCTCACCCATATCAGGAATTATGAAATGATGCTGCGCCGTCTGGCCAACCAGCAGGAGACCAGCGCCTTGCGCGTATTCACCGATGTCGTCGAGCCGCTTAAACTCTACAAGCGCCACAGCCAGGGGGTGACCTACTACTCCTATTCGCCCTACACCCGTGTCGTCGATGCGGCGCGCCCCGAATCGATGACCGCGCGCTCATTCGCGCGCAAGGTCGAGGCTTTCCTCACGGCGCCGTCCGGGCCGGAGGGCGGCGAGATCCTTAACCAGCTCGCCCTCTGGCAGGAAAATCACGCGCGCCTGCTCCAGACCATGGCCAAGGCCCCGGCTATCCGTGAGATGGAGAGCCTTTCCCGGGACCTGGCTGATCTGGCTGCGGCCGGGCTGCAGGCCGCCGAAGCCATTCAGGAGGGGAGGAAACTTGGCGGGGAATGGGGAGCGGTTCAGAAGGAAGCGATCGAAAGGGCGAAAAAGCCGCGCGGCCAGACCGAGTTGATGGTAGTCGAGCCCATCGCCCGGCTGATCCAGGCCGCCCAGTAAAATGTCTGTCTCATCGCTCAAGGAGTGACTATGGCCATCGATTTTTCCCGTCTTGAAAAAATCAACGAGGGCAAGACCAAGGTCATCTATGCCCATCCCGAGGACCCCAAATGCGTCTACATGCTCTTCAAGGATGATATCACCGCCGGCGACGGCGTCAAACATGACATCATCGCGGGCAAGGCCCTGACCGACTGGCAGACCAACCGCGACATCTTTGAGTACCTCAACCGCTGCGGGGTGCGCACCCACTATGTCGCCACCCCCGCGGAAAAGGTGGCCCTGGTCAGGAAACTCGATTTCAAGATCAATCTCGAGGTGGTCAGCCGCCGCGTCGCCGCCGGCTCTGTCGTCCACTGGGGTAAAATCGCGGAGGGGACCCGCTTCGATCCGGTCGTCACCCAGTTTCATTACAAGGATGACCCCCTCCACGATCCCATGCTTGACCAGGGCTATATTGATTATCTCGTCAACAGCAAGGGGGCTTTGGAATACCGGCAGATGCAGGAGATCAACGCCGAGGTCTTTGCCCATCTCGAGCGGGCCTTTGGCCATTTCAAAATCCAGCTGGTCGATTTCAAGCTCGAATACGGATTGATCGACGGCGTGGTCCATCTCATCGACGAGATCACCGGCGGTTCCTTCCGTCTCTGGCCCTATGCCAAGGAGAATCCCGATCTCAGCCTGCCCAATCTGCTCTCTGAACTCGATCCGGCGGGCCGGCTGGACAAGGATACCTATCGAATGGGCGGGGCCTCCGACAAGGTGCTGGCCAAATTCCAGCAGATTGCTGCCATTACCGCCCGTTTCAGGGAGATCTGACCATGACCGGCTGCCGCCCCCTCGTGCTCCTTCTGCTCACCATTTTGCTCTTTCCACCCCTTCCTGCCGGGGCCTTGAATCCCGCGGATTCCCCGGCGCCGTGTTTCTCCGGCGCCAAAGCCTTCGCCAATGTCGAGGAGCTGTGCAAACCGGAATACGGGGGGCGCTTCACCGGCCATCCCGGTGCCACCCGGGCGGCTGAGTGGATCGGAAGGCAGTTTGAGAACTGGGGGCTGGTCCCGGCGGGGGATGACCGCGGCTGGCTGCAGTTTTATCCGATGATAGTCACCGAACAGCTGGAGCGGGCGAAACTGACGCTCAAAAACGGGGCCTTCGGCCCGGTCGACTATCAGGAGGGCAACGATTTCACCGTCTACATGAACTCGGGTTCGGGCAAGGTGACGGCGGAGCTCCTCTTCGCCGGGTTTGGCATCAGCGAACCGGCCATGGGGTGGGACGACTATGCCGGCGTCGATGCCGCGGGCAAGATTGTGCTGATCCAGCGCGGCCTGCCCGCTGACGGGCAGGATTGGAGCTTCGCCAACGAGCGAGATTACAAGATGCGCACCGCTGCCGCCCACGGTGCTGTGGGGCTCCTGATGCTCGAGCGGGATGATTGGCCTGTGCGCGGAGGCACCATCCATGAAGAGGGTTATCAGCCCGATCTGCCCGCGCTCAATGTCTCAAAAAAGCTGGTCCGGGACCTCTTTCACGGCACCTTCAAGGATCCCGACCTCATCCTGCGCGATCTGCCTAAAAAGCCCAACTCCCTGGTTCTTGACCGCACCCTGCAGCTGCAGGTGCGGATGCGGCGGATCGAACCCGGGCGGGGCGAGAATGTCGTCGCCCTGCTCCCCGGTTCTGATCCCCTTTTGCGCGAGGAGTATCTGGTCATCGGCGGCCACATGGATCACTGCGGCGTCGGCCGGGACGGCCACATCTATGCCGGCGCTGATGACAACGCCTCGGGCACAGCCGTGGTCATGGAACTGGCGCGCCTTTTCGCCGCCCGTCCCGAACGTCCGAAACGATCGCTGCTCTTTATTGCCTTCGGGGGAGAGGAACAGGGATTGCGCGGCTCCAGATATTTCGCCCATAATCCGCCGGTGCCGGCCCGGCAAATCGCTGCGATGATCAATTTTGACATGGAGGGGAGCGGTGACGGCGGGGCGCGCCTGGGCGGCAGGAACTATTTCCCGGGGTTGGTCCGGTCGATGGTCGGCTCGTGGAGCGATTCCGTGCTCGCCAAAACCGGCTTTGGCCGCGGCTGGGGCGGGTCCGGTTCCGACCATTTCCATTTCATCGAGCAGGGGATATCCGCCTTTTATTTTAGCTCCTCAGGCAGCCATCCCTTTTACCACCAGTTTGAGGATCAGCCCCGCACCCTCAATACGGCCTCCCTGCAAAGCGTCGGCGACCGCGCGGAGGCCCTGATCATGGCCCTGGCGAACCAGGCCGAACCCCTCACTCTTGACAATGCCGGCCGCGGGCGCTTCTTCCTTCGCCATGGCGACCAGCTCGATCTCTGCGGATGCACTGCAGCCCTGCAGGGCGATCTGGCCGGAGCGGTGGCTGTCGCTTATGACGCCGGCATCCATTTCACCACCCTGACTCTCGACGGCGGGGAGGAGGGAAAGGCGGAGCTTTTCAGCCGCCTCGACAGCCTCGAACAGTGGATCGCCGCCCACCCGCAGCAACTCGCCCGCTATGAAAACGGCGGCACCATCGACCGCGCCGCCGGCCAGGGCAAGCTGGCCGTCGGCATCCGCCTGAAAGGCACCAGGGCTCTGCGCGGCGAGGCTGCGGTCATGCGCCAGCTTGGCCGGCTCGGCCTCAACATTTTGACCATCGATTCGCCCGAGGATCCGCTGTGGGCCGAGATCGGGAACGGGAAAGCCGGTAAGGCACTCCTGCGCGCCGCTGAAACCGCCTCCATGCTCCTGCATGTCGATCTCGCCGATACCAGCCTCGCCGGGGCCCTCCTCACAGCCTGGAAAGGCCGGGCGGTCTGGTCGCTTGACCTTGCCGCAGCCGCAGCCATGCCCGGTGCTGTCGCCAGGCGGCTGGCGGACGGAAAGGCGATTGCGCTCCTGCGCTGCCGGCCGGAAGATGATCCCGGCGGGCTGCTCGAACTGGCCGCGCAACTGCCCTCCGACCGGATTCATATCTCGGTTCTCGGCAGTCCGGAATCCCGGGAGCTGAAAAGGATGGAGGGTTTTGTCAGCACCCTGCACTCCCTGGCGGCCGCCAAAATGGGCAGGGAGGAGAGCTATAAACAGATGGAAAAATGGTGCGGCAGGAACATCAGGCGAATCCTCCAGCCCTGACCGGCTATTCAGGAGAGTGGGGGAGATCATGGTCGGGAGCCGGAGCCGAACAGAGTAAACCAGCATGTGCCAGAGTCTAACACGGCCGGTGGGGACCGGGAGCAGGAAGGTAAATGAGGAATGAGTGACAGCCTGGCCTTGATCAAGGGATCCGAGTTTGCACGCCACTGGCGTCTGCGCGCGGATATCGCCTATCTCAATCATGGCTCCTTCGGCGCCTGCCCCAAGGCGGTGCTCGAGGTGCAGGACAGTTTCCGCTGGAAGCTCGAATCCAGTCCCTGGCGTTTCCAGGTCATTGAGATGGCCGGCCATCATGCCGCCGCCCGCACCGCCCTGGCGCAGTTCCTTCACGCCTCCCCGGACGATATCGTCTTCGTCCCCAATGCGACTCACGGCGTCAATACCGTTTTGCGCTCGCTCTCCTTCAGGAAGGGGGATGAGCTGCTGACCACCAATCAGGACTATTTTGCCTGCCGCAACGCCATGGAATTCGCCGCGCAGCGCGATGGCGCGCGCCTGGTGGTGGCGAAACTGCCTTTCCCTCTCGAATTTCCCGAACAGATCATCGATGCTTTTCTCGCGGCCGTGACCCCGCGGACGCGGCTGGCCCTCATCGATCATGTCACCAGTCCGACCGGCATGATCATGCCGGTCCGGGAGCTGGTCAGCGAACTCGGCCGCCGCAATATCATCACCCTGGTTGACGGCGCCCACGCCCCCGGCATGGTGCCGCTCAATCTGCACGAGATCGATGCCGATTACTTCACCGGGAACTGCCACAAGTGGCTCTGCGCCCCCAAGGGCGCGGCCTTTCTGCATGTCCGCCGCGACCTGCAGGAGCAGATTCATCCCCTCGCCATCAGCCATGTCGCCGGGGAGGTCGCCCCTCCCCTCAATGCCTTCCAGCATGAATTCTTTTGGGCGGGTACGCGCGATACCAGTGCCTACCTCGCTGTCGCCTCCGCGCTCAAATTCATGGGTCATCTGGTCGAAGGGGGATGGCCGGAGGTCATGCGCCGCAACCGCCAGCTCGCCGTGGACGCCCGGCAGCTTCTCTGCGAGGCCCTGCACATCAAGCCTCCCTGTCCGGACGAGATGGTCGGCGCCATGGCTGCACTGCCCATACCCCCCGCAGCGGCCCTCCCGGATCCCCTGCCGCCCTATTTTGTCGATCCCCTGCAGGAGGAACTCTTCCAGAAATGGCAGATCGACGTCCCGGTTATCTATTTTCCCCGCCCGCCGGAGCGCCTGCTGCGCATCTCGGCGCAGATCTACAACAGCCTTTCCCAATATGAGCGCCTCGCCGAGGTGCTCAGGGATAGAGCCGGGCGGTGATCCTGCCGCAGCCGGGGGCCGTTTCACGCCAGCTTTCAATGGCGAGGCGGATGACGATCACCCCTCCGGTCGGGAGGTGTCCGGCATCTTCGTTCCCCAGCATCCCGGCCAACTCCTCAAGTCCCGGATTATGACCCACCAGCATCAGCGACGAGCGCGCGTCGCTCTGATGACGCAAAAAGAGGCCCAGCTCGTCGGCCTCGGCGCCATAGATCACCTCTGCTTTTTCGAGCCGCTCGGACTCGTACCCCAGCTCCTGCGCCGCTGTTTCCGCTGTCTGCAGGGCCCGCACTGCTGTGCTGGCGATGATCGCCTCGGGAAACATTCCCTTTTTGGCCATTTTATGGCAGATTTTGGCTGTCTCTTCGACGCCATGTTTGAGAAGGGGCCGCTCCTTGTCCGAAAGCATACCGGCCGGCCGGTCGGCCTTGCCGTGCCGCAGCAGATAGAGGGTTTTCATGACCAGCTCCTTGGGTTTCGTCATTGCCTCGCCATATCCCGCCTGATTCCCGCCCCCAAGCTTCCGGCGGTTTGATCCCGCCGGGAGCATTGCTCATGGATTACTAAAAATATCGCCGGGATGCCGTCCTTTTTATGTTCTGAATATGGCATGAGGATTGCTTGAAAGGGAGGGGAGCCGCCTTGAGCGGCTGCTTTCCCCAACAAATGTAAAAATTTGTGGCGTGAATGGGGTAGAACCAAGACCGGTTCTGCCCGGTCTCAGCCTCATCCCTTTCATGTTTGCACAGGAGCCACCATGTTCATGGGAGATGACTATATTGACCGGATTCCGGAAGACCTCGACGGGGATGCCGCGGCCCTCGTGGAGCGATTCATCAACCAGTGGAGCCGCGGTACTACCTTCCGCTCTCTCGATGGTCGGGATCGCAGCGAGCTGCTGACACGGATGGTGCAGATTGTTCATGCCATGGCCAACCCGGAGGATTATCGCGCCATCGCCGGCCGCATCCTCGAGGCCTGTCTCGAGACTGTGCCCGCCGACAGCGCCGTCCTGCTCGTACACAACGCCCAGGGCAAGCTCGCCGTGACCATGACCCGCGGGGGCGAAGCCTCCGATGCCCTGCTGAAGGAACACGGCGGGATCATTCAGAAGGTCCTGCGCAGCCGGGAGAGGTTCATTTTGGAACAGGAAGGGAAGTTTGATACCGGTCCCGGAGCGCGGCAGCGCTGTTTTTTTCCGGTGGTGAGCAGCAGGAATCTCGGCGGCATCCTTTTCCTCGATGGCGTCCTTCTCACCGAAGAGCGGGAGGTGCCCGCCGCAGCCCAGATCTGGAGCGGAATTCTCGGCCTGCTGCTCAGCCATTCCCAGCTTCATCACAGCAAGGAACTGCTCAACGGCTATCTGCGCAACATGCAGGAAAAGGTGATCTGGTTTGACAAGGTGGCCGGCAACGGCCGGATCGCCGCCTCAGCCGGTCATGAGCTGAACAATCTGCTCAGCGTGCTGGCGGGCAATCTGGAACTGGCGAAGAGCTGGCTGCAGGCAGGTGAGGAGCCCGGGCGGATCCTGGAACGCCTTGGCCTGCTCCAGGATGTCGTAGCCAGCGCCGCCCAGATCAGCCAGGGACTCATCAACCCTGAACCCCAGGAGAAGCAGCTGCAGCGCTGTTCCATGAACAGTCTGGTCTGCGAAACTGTCGAGCTGCTCAAGCCTCTGGTCACCCGGCGCGGCGCCCGTTTCGATCTCCAGCCTGGGGCTGAACTGCCCGACGTGCTCGTCGATGCCACCCAGATCCGCCAGGTTGTGCGCAACCTGCTGCTCAACGCCGTCGAGGCGCGCAGCGACGTGCAGATCTGGATCCGCCTCAGCCACGACCCTGAGGCGCAGCGCATCAAGCTCGCCATACGCGATAACGGGCCCTCCATCCCGGCCGCACGGATTCCGGCCCTGTTTTCGCCCATGCAAGCCGGCCAGGAGAAGGGACTGAGCCTGCTCATCTGCAAGGAGATTATCGAACGCCATGGCGGCTCCCTGCGCTTCGAAAGCGAGGAGGGCGCCGGCAGCGAGTACACCATCAGCCTGCCCCAGTACGGGGCGGAAACCCAGCTCTGCTGGCGCAAAAAGATCAACCGGAGCGAGTGAAACAACCTCCGCCGCACCCTGCACTGAAGCTTCAGGGCTTGAGGTTGTAGAGCAGGTCCATCGACAGATTCCTGATCTCCAGCCCCTTGTCCTTTTGCTCCAGCTGGATGTGGCGCAGGTAAAGCCTGGCCTTGAGATGCTCCCCCTCGGCATCGATAGCCATCTCGCCCATGGGGATCGCCTCCGGATTGGTAAGGCCCCATTCCGCATAAAGACTCTCCACCCTGGGCAGCAGCTCGAAGGTGAGGCTTTCCCCGGCGCCTTCACCCTCCTTAACCACCAGGGTCAACTGCTTCAGCCCCTTGGAGACCGTACAGGTCACCCCCGTATCCTCCAGTCCATACAGCTCGCCAGCCTCGCCGGTAAAAAGCTCGGTCACCATGCGGTCATAGCCGGCGATATCAAAATAGCTCTGCTTCCTGGCGCGCAGGGTGCGCTCGGAGCCAAAACCGCTGCGCGCGCCTCGCATATATTCCACACCCAGCTTTTTAGTCACCTCCTCCGGTCTGAGGCGGACCGCCCTGCCCTCTTTTTCTTCCTTTAGCGGCTCCCTGAACCAGGATTGGATGGCGCCATAGCCGTGCATCTCGTTCAGATAAGAGAGGATCGAGCTGATCTGCACAATGTCCTGGTCCGGCACCGCCCCGGCGGCCTGGCGGATAGTCCCGCCCTCGAGCAGGCCGTTGCGGCTGAGCAGGGTTTCAAGACGCCCCTTCTGGCTCTGTTCGGAGAGGGAGAAGACCCCCCAGGGGCCGAAACTGAGCAGCAGGGCGATGATGCCAAACAGCCCCGGGATCACCCGGATGCTTTTGGCCTTGCTGATGAGGAAATAGAGGATGAGCAGTGCCAGGAAGAGGGCGACGGCCACCACCAGGCAGCGGCTGACGGTCAGGCCATATTCGGAGATCCTGCGCCAGACGGCAAGGAAGAGCATGACCACCAGGGGAATGAGAACGATGAAGAACCAGCGCCAGACCAGGTGGCCCCAGCGGTTCTCCTCCTGGCTGCGGATCGGCCAGAGCAGGAGCAGGGCGGCAAGACCGGTCGCGGAAAAGCCGATGATCAGTCCGCTCACCCAGCCCCGCGGCCAGGACCAGGCTAAAATGATCTTGGCCAGGTAGGCGTAAAGAATCACCAGGTAGACCAGCACCACCGCTGAGAGGATGTTCTGCGCAAAGATCCGGAGTCCCTTGGGATAGTCATTTCTCCCTTCAAGTGCGTTGAGCTCCCCGGGCATGCCGGCTAGGAAGAAAGAGGTGCCGAAAAGTCCGACGAGGAGGGCCCAGAGTTCACCATAGCGCTCTCCGGGGATGGTGATGTCGAAGAGCTGGTTGAGGGCGAGGAGGGCCAGGGAGAGGCCGATTTGCAGCACCGCGGCATAAAAAGCGGCAGTAAGGAAACGGACCACGAGGATCCGGCCATAGTGCCAAAAGCCGTTTTCCTCTTTGGTACCCGCAAAGGGGATCGTCAAGGCGAAAATCACCACCGCAGCCATGAGTAAAAGAAAGCGCACGATGTGATAGGCGGGTTCGCCTTCAGGGAGCAGCGGCAGTGAGGTGCCATAGAGCAGGAGCAGCAGGACGCCGCCGCCCTGGGAGGCGATGCGCAGGGCGGGCGGCCAGCGGCGCTTTTCGGCGAGCATGGCCAGCCCCAGCAGGAGGAAAAAGCCGACCAGGCTGGTGAGCAGGATCGGGAACCAGATCGTCGGCTTTGTTGGCCCCTGCTGTTCGATCAAAACCAGGGCGGCGATGGTGCCGGCTGCTGCGGAGGCCATGACCAGGGGAAAACGGATAATGATGCGCTTGAGTTCTTCAGCCATCTGCCGGATTGAGGGGAGTTTCATGGGGACCTCGCATGTTTATCCGCCTCCCCCTGCGGGAGGGGAGGCGGAGAGGTGCAGGATTGGCGCGCGCCCGGTCAGACGGAAAAGGACGACCTCAGGCCGGGGCGGCGGTCTCTACAGCTTGATAAAGATCTTTTTCTTGTAAAACCAGGTCAGGATCCCAAGCCAGACCAGGATGAAGAAAAGGGCATGGGCGAGCGATCCCCCCCACTGGCCAAAGAGGGGGACGAGCAGTTTTTCACAAAAGAGCCCCTTGAGTGAAGTGACGGTGCCGTCCGCCCTGGTCACCTTCCACATATACATGGTCTTGGCCATGATCCCGGAGCCGAAAAAGGCGAGGATGGCATTGCTGCCGAAAATGACAAAAGGTTTGGTGAATTTGGTATAGCCCTTGATGTCGATGAGCCAGTAGATCACCCCGAGAAAGTTGAGGGCAATGCCGGAGGTGTAGAGGACGTAGCTGCTGGTCCAGAGCTGCTTGTTGATCGGCATGAAAAGGGACCAGGCGAGCCCGAGCACCAGGGCGATGTTGCCGGCGATGAAGAGGGTGGTGGTCTTTTGCAGGGGTTCAGCCTTGCCCCGCAGCCACTGTCCGGTGAAGTAGCCGAGCATCACCTGGGCGATGGCCGGAATAGTGCTGAGCAGTCCCTCGGGGTCGAAGCCGATATCCTGTTTGTACAGGTGGCCCTTGAGGAGAATGCCGTCGATATACTGGGCGAGGTTGCTGTTGAGGGCCCAGACATCCGCGGTGCGGCCGGGGAAGGGAATCAGGGCCATGGCCAGCCAGTAACCGATGAGGAGCACGGCGGTCCAGATGATCTGGCCGCGGCGCCCGGTGTGGAGGATGATCATCGAAGCGAAAAAGTAGCAGAGGCCGATGCGCTGCAGCACGCCGGGGAAGCGCAGGCTGCCAAGGTTCCAGCGCAGATACCACGCCATGAAGAGGCCGAGGAAGATAAGCAGAAAGGTGCGCTTGAGAATCTGCAGATAGAGCGCACGGCGCGAGCCCTCCTCCGCCAGACGCCGCGCGAAGGAAAAGGCCATGGCACTGCCCATGATGAAGAGGAAGAAGGGAAAGACCAGATCCGTCGGGGTGCAGCCGTGCCATTGGGCGTGTTCGAGCGGTGAAAAGACATAATCCCAGTTGCCGGGATTATTTACCAGGATCATCAGCATGATGGTGAAGCCGCGGAAAGCATCGAGGGAGATGAGACGCGCTGGTTTCGACATTTTCTGCCTCTTGTTAGGATAGGGAAAAAGCGGATTTATTCAGTTTAAGATTATTGCGACAGAATGTCAAGGGATTTCTGGGCCTGGGTACCCCCCCCAAATCTGGCTCCCACCCGACACCTGGCGCCGCTTGCCACCAACCCCTCCGTACTCTTTCCAGCAAACCCGCGACCGCGCCTCTGGACGGACCTCTACTGCTTACGCAATGCGGAACAGTTTGTTGCTCCATGCGTTGGAAAATGGTATGCATTTCGAACAATATTATGTATATTTTCATCGACCCATCTGTCGGGACGCGACTTTCGCCGGCATCCCCGGCAGAGGCTGCAACAGTGATGAAAATAGTTGTATCTATACCCCTATCAGGGAGTCCGATATGGCACTGAAGAAGCAGCAGAAGGAGCCTTCCGGCCGGATGCCGGGCTCCTCCAATTCCTCCTCCTCACAAACCCCGCAGCGGCCGCAAATGTTCCCGGGCCGGGTCTGGCTTTTTTTCCTGATCATCCTGGCGATGAATTACATCCTCGGCCGTGTCTTCGCCCCCGATGCCGAAGCGCCGGTCAAGGTCCCCTATACCCTCTTCAAGCAGGAGGTGGCGGCCGACAACGTCCAGGCGGTCTTCAACAAGGGCGAGACCATCACCGGAAAATTCAAAAGGCCGGTGACCTGGCCCGAGGCGGATTCGACGGAGGCTGCCGCCCCGAAAGTGGAACCCAGGGAGGTGACCGCCTTCTCGACCACCCTGCCGGCCTTCATCGATCCCGGCCTGGAGGCCTATCTGATCAGCCACAAAGTCGAAATCACCGCCGAGCCCATTCAGGAAAAACGCAACCCCATGCTCACCTTCCTGCTCAGCTTTGGCCCCGGCTTGCTGCTGATCTTTTTCTACATCTGGTTCATGCGCAGGGCCCTGCAGTCGGGGGGAGCAGCCGGCGGGGGATTGATGGGAATCGGCAAGAGCAAGGCGCGCCGTTATGACACGGCGACAGATCAGAAGGTGACCTTTGAGGATGTCGCCGGCATTGATGAGGCTGAAAATGAACTGGTTGAGATCGTCGATTTCCTCAAGGATCCGGAAAAATATACCTCTCTGGGGGGCTCCGCGCCCAAGGGGGTGCTGCTGGTGGGGGCGCCGGGCACGGGCAAGACCCTGCTGGCCAAGGCGGTCGCCGGCGAGGCCGGCGTGCCCTTCTTCTCGATGAGCGCCGCCGAATTCGTCGAGATGATCGTCGGCGTCGGCGCCGCACGCGTGCGCGATCTCTTCAAACAGGCCCGCGACAACGCCCCGGCCATCATCTTCATCGACGAGCTCGATGCCATCGGCCGCGCCCGCGGCCAGGTCGCCATCGGCGGCTCCAGCGAGCAGGAACAAACCCTCAATCAGATCCTCACCGAGATGGACGGCTTTTCCAGCAAGCAGGGGATCATCGTCCTGGCCGCCACCAATCAGCCCGACGTGCTCGACAAGGCGATACTGCGCCCCGGCCGCTTCGACCGCCGCGTGGTGGTGAATCTGCCTGACAAGGTCGGCCGCGAGGCCATCCTCAAGGTTCATACCCGCGAGGTGCCCCTGGCCGAGGATGCCAACCTCCACGAGCTCGCCGCCTCTACCCCCGGTTTTTCCGGGGCCGACCTCAGGAATCTCGTCAACGAAGCGGCCCTGCTCGCCGCCAAACGCAGCCAGAAGACGGTCCGCAGCAAGGACCTGATGGACGCACTTGAAAAGATCGTCCTCGGCCCGGAGCGCCCGATCCTCCTCAGCAGCGCCGACAAGGAGCGCATCGCCTATCACGAAGGCGGCCACGCCATCCTCGGCCTGGTGGTCCCCGGCGCCGATCCGGTCAACCGGGTGACCATCGTGCCGCGCGGCCAGGCCCTCGGGGTGACCTATCAGCGGCCCGACAGCGACCGCTACAACTATCCCGAAGCCTATCTGCGCGCCCGCATCACCGGCATCCTCGGCGGCCGCGCGGCCGAGGAGATCGTCTACGGCACCCGCACCACCGGCGCCGAGAGCGACATCGAACAGGCCACCGGCATCGCCCGCGGCATGGTCACCCGCTGGGGCATGAGCGATGCCCTCGGCATGGTGCAGCTCGCTCCGCGCATCAATCCCTATCTCGGCACCCAGGAGAGCTATGGCGGCGGCAAGCCCTTCAGCGAAGAGACCGCGCGCCTGATCGACGCCGAGGTGCAAAAGATCATCAGCGACTGCCATGAAGAGGCCAAAAGGCTGCTCAGGGAGCACCGCGCAGAACTCGACGCCCTCGCCGCCGCCCTGGTCGCCAGGGAGACCCTCGACGAGCAGGAGATCCTCGCCGCCACCGGGCTGCCGCCGGCGCCGCCCCTCGAAACCGGCAAGTTGCCCTGAAACCGGCCGGAGATCAACACATCAACGCCTGGTACGGCCAGGCATAAGTCAGGATCTGCAGCAGCGGCCGCCGCGCAGGCGTCTCCCCGCCGCTGCTGAATCCCGGGAGCTGAACATGAAATATGTAAACCGGATCCTTCTTTTCCTCTCCCTTTTCGTCCTTTATATCATTGCCAAGGAATTTCTGCAGATCTATACCATGCTGCATGCGGTTCATCCCGCCCTGGCGATAGGATTTTCACTGCTGGCACTTGCGGCTTTTATCTATTTCGTCGGCATCCCCCTCTTCAGGATCATCAGCATGCCCGTCAGCTATGGACCGGTTTACGATCCCGGCCAGGAGGAGCGGCTGATCGCCAAACGAATCAAGCGTTTTAAAAAGAACAAGTATCTCATCCGCAGTGGATTCGATGTGGCCTCCCTGCAGAACGATCGCGCCAGCTATGACCGGGTCATCGCGGAGATGGACAAGGCGGCTGAACAGCAGCGGCGCAAGGATATCCCGCAGCTCTTTTACGCCACGGCCATCGTCCAGAACGGCTTTCTCGACGCCCTGCTTATCCTCTCGGCCGCCATCAACCACATCAAGGAACTCTTCATCCTCTACAACGGCCGGGTCTCCAACCGCGATCTCATTGTCATCCTCAAAAAGATCTACTTTGCCATGGCCATCGGCGGCTCGGAGGCGGCCGAATACGCCACCGAGGAGATCTTTTCCCGCTTCGCCACTGACGGCATGAAATCGATCCCCTTCGTCAGCAAGGTCTCCTCCTCGCTGGTCGACGGCTATATCAACGCCGTCATGCTCACCCGCATCTCCTACATCACCGAGAATTACTGCCGCAAAACCGTGATCGCCTCCGACAAGGAACTGCTGCCGAGCTCGGAATTCATCTTCGATTCGGCGCGCACCATCACCGAGGACATCCGCTCCAAAATCTACGAAGCCTTTAAAAAGCGCACCAAGGGGCGCATCGCCAAGGCTTTGGAGCCGGTTACGGGCTTTTTTCAGAAAACCTTCGATTTCGTCACCCCCCAGGAGATCGATCCCGAAAACCACTATGGCCTCGAGATGCCCGGAGGCGGCACGGAGCCGCCGGTCAGTTATGGCTTCTGGAAGCTGTTCGAGAGCCTGAGGAAGAGCTGAGCAGGATACCACCATTGCGCTCCTGATTCCCGCCTTTGCCCTATGACCGGCATAAAGATGACACCAGTATAACCGTCAGTGAGCGGTTTCCAGGCGAGGCGGTGCTGTACTCACTTGAGCAGCAGCATGCGCATCATCCGACTCCTGCCGCGGCCGCTCTCCATGCGGCAGAAATAGATTCCGCCGGCCAGCCCTGCGGCGTCAAAACGGAAGAGCTTGGGGCCAGCGGACTGGAATCCGTCGGCCAGGGTGCAAATCCTCCGGCCTTGAAGGTCATGAACCGTCAGCCTGATCTGGTCCGCTTCATCAAGGTAAAAAGAGATGCTGGTTGAGGCGTTGAAGGGGTTGGGATAGTTCTGGTCGAGCCGAAAGTCCGATTCAGGCCTTTGCATTTTGCTTCCGACTGCAGTAAGTCGATTGACGGACATCCAGGCGATCATCTTGTCCAGGGCAGCCGGGGCGTCCCGGGTGAAATTTGTGCCCAGCCAGGAGTTGGGCGTGGCATCGAGAAAGGCGTGCGGCTTGCCGGCGTATTCCCAGTATTCGATCGGCTGGCCGGCCTTCATCGTCGAATCGACATAGGCCTTGACCGTGGCCGGCGGCGTGGTCGTGTCTTTGGAGCCGACGAGACATAGCTGCGGCGGCAGCGGACGTGCACTGGCCTTGGGGATGATATAAGCGGGCGAGACCGCCTTGTACATTTCGGGGTTTGCCAGAATGCTGTAGGAGACGCCGAAGATCCGCCGCGCTGTTTTTCCGGCCAGCGCCCAGAAGATGTTGCTGGATGTTTCCAAACCGCTCCTGCAGGCGGCGTAGATGTCAAAGGCGCCATAACTGAGGATCGCCCCCTGCACCGCAAGGGCATGGCTGGCGGCCAGATCCTCGGCGGTTTTGCCGGGCGGCAGCCAGGTCGGACAAAATCCCAGGGTGGTCCCCCTAAAGCCATCCGATTCGAGGTGGTCGCTAGCGAGCAGGACCATGGCCGCCATATGCCCGCCCGAGCTGTCCCCGGTGACAATGAGCCTGGTCGCATCCCCCTGATAGGCGCTGATGTGCTCCTTGATCCAGGCGATGGCCCCCAGTGCGTCCTCGATGATCTGATTCATGGTGACAGTGTTGCCGAGATCGCCGAGCAGTCGAAAATTGACGTTGCAGACCACTGTTTCTGCGTGGCGCACCATATAGACCGCCATGCTGTCCATGATGGCGTTGGTATTGATCAGCCAGCCGCCGCCGTGGTAGATGACCAGCACGGGGTAGGAGGACCTGCCGGTGGATGGCGTGTAAATGTCCATGGTCAGGCTTTTATTGAGCACCTTGACCCATTCCAAGTTCTTGACGACGGTATAATCGTGTGGCGTGCCTTCGGTTGCAGCCGGCAGGGCAGGGGAGAAGGCGCCCGCCAGAAACAACGCGGTAAGGAGCAAACGAGGGAGAGGTTTCATCGGGATCTCCTGGAATCGTTAGGTGAACCGGCCTTTGGAAGGTGGAGTGAGGCTTTGCAGAAGCTCTGTCCTGAACTACAACGTGATCATCGCCTTGATGACGCCATCGGCACGGGCGGCGGTGAGCTTGAAGGCCGCCGCGGCCTCCGCGAGCGGAAAGTGGTGGGTGGCCATATCGGCCATCCTGAGCGCTCCGCTTTCGAGCAGATCGACCGCCTTTTGTGTCGCGCCGGCCTGCCGGCGGATGTTGAGGATATCAATCTCCCGGCGCCGCAGCTCATGGATGGGCAGGGAAACCTCCTCTTCATCAGGGATCCCGACGATGACCAGGCGGCCGCCCGGTTTGAGCAGGCGGATGCCCTGACGGAGTGCCTCAGGATCCCCCGTGCACTCGTAGACCATATCGAGCTGCCTGGGCGCAAGCCGGCCGATCTCCGCCTCGACCTCCACCCGATCCGGATTGCCCGCCCACAGCGGCCCGAGCTGCCGCGCATAGTCCAGGCGCGCCTCGACCTTGTCGGTGACGAAGAGCGGTCCATGGCTCCGGGCGGCGAGAAGGTGGAGAATCGACAGCCCGATCGGCCCGGCACCGAGGACTGCGGCATGAGCCCCGGCGTCGATCCGCGAGCGCTCGACCGCATAAACCCCCACCGCCAGGGGCTCGGAGAGCGCCGCCAGCTCAAAGCTCAGGGCATCGCTCACCGGAAAACACTGGCGCTCGTCGAGAACGACGTACTCGCACATGCAGCCCGGCAGCTGGCCGGGGGCGCCGCGGAAGAGCAGATGTCGGCAGGTGTTCTCCCGCCCCGCCAGGCACTGGTCACAGCGCCCGCAGGAGAGGGCCGGATCGATGGCGATCTTTTGACCCGGCCGCAGCCGGCTTACCCCCGGGCCGACAGCCTCGATAACCCCTGCGGCCTCGTGGCCGATGATGAAAGGGTAGCGGACAACGGCATCCCCAATCCGTCCGGAGGTGAAATAGTGGATGTCCGAACCGCAGACCCCGACCATGCGGATACGGACGAGGACATCCCGGGCATGTGTGATTTGCGGATCGGGGAGCTCCTGCAGGGCGAATTCCCCGATGCCGGCGAGCAGGCAGGCGCGCATTCTATTCCTTTCCGTAGATTTTGTCGAGGAAACGGCAGCGGGCCTCCTCCTGCGCTCTTCAGGGAGAATTTGCCCATGGTGTATTCAATGGAAAAGAATATGTTAGCAATTTACCGCCAATAATTCAAGCGGAAACTCGGGATAATTCTGCCGCAGGGCGGGGTTCGGAGACGAGTGCGGTGTAAATACCGCTTGCTTTATTGCCCCCAACAGCGTTAATTTGTGCTGATCGGGGTTGGTTGCCCAGGCGGGGTGGGGCCGCCTTGTCAGTCCCGCTAATTCAGCATGGTGAAAGGAGTGCAGGTGCAAGAAACGGCAAGCGTGAAGGGATCGGCTCATGAGGAGCAGGTGATCATCGCCCTCTTCGGCGCCCTCTGGGGACTGATGGAGATCACCCTCGGCGCCCTCCTCAAGGGAACCCGCCTGCCCTTCAGCGGGGCTATCCTGGCCTGCCTCGCCGCCGTCATCGCCCTGACCGGGCGTTCCTTCGTGCGGCGCCGCGGCGCCATCCTAATGATGGGCGGGGTGGCGGCCCTGATCAAGATCTTTTCGGTCGGCACCGTCATCGCCGGGCCCTTTTTTGCCATCCTGATCGAAGCGGCCATTGCCGAGTCCCTGGTCCTGGCCTTCGGCCTCGGCCGGACAGGCTGCCTGCTCGCGGGCGCCGGCATGACCACCTATACCGTCTTTCATCCCCTCCTGACCCAGGGGCTTTTTTTCGGCGGCCGGATCTATGAGGTCTACTGGGCGACAGCCCGTCAGGTGGGGGAATGGCTCGGGCTGGAGGTAGCCCATCTCGCCCTTTTCATCGCTCTCTATCTGGGGGTTCATGCCCTCACCGGCGCTCTGGCGGGCTGGTTCGCCTGGGCCGTAGCACGCACAGCCAGGCTGGAACTGGAAAAACTCGAGCGATCCGCATGAAGCGGTCCCTCCTTTATCTCCTCCTCGGACTTGGTGCCGCCCTGCTGCTGAGAGAATCCAATCAGCTCTATCTTTTTCCAGCCGCCCTGCTCCTGCTCACCCTGATCGATCCCCGCGCCTGGCGAATTTTCAGGCGCTGGAAGCTGTGGCTCTTTTTCTTCTTCGTCGTCGCCGTCCCGGTGCTGTTCGTCGGAACCAGGGATGCGCTCTGGCTCACCATCCCCTACAACAGCCGCATGCTAGCCCTGAACCTGGTCATGCTGGAGCGCAGCATCATCATCATGCTGGCGATCAGGATGTTCACCAACCGGCTTTCGCCGGAGGCGCTTTCGCGGGGGCTGGCCCGCCTGCGGCTGCAGCAGTTCGATGAGGTTTTTGGTCTGGCCCGGACCATGCTGCCGGAGCTGCAGGAGACGGTGGGCGCGGAGTTGAAAGGGGTGGAGTGGCGCAAGGCCCTCCGCCGTCCCTCGGGCCTGATCGCCCAGCTCGGCGCCTTGGTCGCCCGCATTCTGTTCGCCACCAGGGGAGGCGCCGTCCGGAATACCACGGATGGGAGCGATGACTCAGCGGAAAACCAAAGATGAAGGCAGCCATAGCCATCATATCAGGCCGGCCCAACAGCGGCAAGACCGCCTGCCTGCTCGCGGTCATCGCACGGGCGCGCCGCCTCGGTCTGACCTGCGGCGGTCTCGTCAGCCACGGTCTGTGGAACGATGGGCGTAAAACCGGCTATATGCTCGAAGCGGTCGCAACCGGCGAGAGGCGGCTGCTGGCGGAGGGCCACCCTGACCAGGAGCACACCCTCTTTTACGGCCGTTTCTATTTTTCACAGGACATCTTTGCTTGGGGTAACACAATCCTTGGCGAAGCGGCCGGCAGTGGCGTGGTCGTTGTCGACGAATGCGGCCCGCTGGAGATGAATGGCAGCGGCCTTTGGCCAGGAATGGAGTATCTTATTCTGCACCACACAGGCCCCTTGCTGATCTCGGTTCGCCCAAGTCTGCAGGCGGATTTAAGGCGAAAGATACAGTCAATGCATCATCGGGAGAGACATGCATAAGGATATAACCGGCATTGTCCTGGCGGGGGGTAACAGCAGCCGCTTCGGGCAGGACAAGGCTTTAGCCCGGATCGGTGGTACTACCGCTATCGAAATTGCTGTTTCGCTTATGCACGCCCTTTTCCCGCGAGTTATGATCAGTGCCCGGGTGGCGACGGATTATGACTTTCTCAACCTGCCGGTTATCCCGGATATACACCCCAAGGCCGGACCACTGGCGGGCCTCTATGCCAGCCTCAGCCAAAGCATGTCCGAGCAAAACTGTGTGATCTCCTGCGATCTGCCCTTGATGAGCCAGGAGATGATCAGCTGTCTTGTCACCAGCCATCCCGGACGCCAGATGGTTCTGGCTCACGCTGCCGGATGTTTACAGTTCTTCCCGGGACTATATAACCGCAGTCTCCTTCCCCTCATCGAGTCCATGTTTGATGACCAGCCGGAACTGTTCACACGCAATCGCTCTTTATCCCTTTACAGCCTGATGTGCAAGGCCGATGCTGCGGTGCTCGATGCCGCCCAGCTTGCTTTTTATCGGGAGGAGCTCTATCTCAACATGAATACCCCGCAGGATTATGAGCAGATCCGCTGTATTGTTGCAGCTCATTCACGATGAATATAGCACTTAAACATTTAAAGTCGACTTTTTGCTTGTTATTCTATTGGTGATTGCCTAATTTCACGCACATCAATGGTTGCAGATGAGTTAACCAGCGCTGGAGATCGCATGGATTCTATTTCAAGACGCAAGTTTTTAAAAATCGGCGGGACGACCATGGCTGTCTCCGCCGCTGCGGGGAGCGTCATCAGCAAGGCAGCGGAGGCGGTCAAGAAAGCCTCCCCCAAAGGGATCCAGAAAATCCCGACCTTTTGCGATATCTGCTTCTGGAAATGTGGAGTAATTGCCTACGTCGAGGATGGGAAACTCTGGAAAGTCGAGGGCAATCCTCTTGATCCTTTAAGCAATGGAAGGCTCTGCCCTCGAGGCACCGGCGGCGTTGGTGCCCATTATGACCCTGACCGGCTTAAATACCCGCTGCTGCGCAAGTCCGCTCGCGGTAAAGAGGAGTGGGTCCAGGTAACCTGGGACGAAGCACTCACCTACATCGCGGATAAGATGAAAAAAATCAAAGCAGAACATGGCCCTGAGGCCATGGCTCTTTTCAGCCATGGCATCGGCGGCAATTTTCTCAAACACCTTTTCAAGGCGTATGGTTCGTCCAACATCGGCGCGCCCTCTTTCGCCCAGTGCCGTGGTCCCCGCGATGTCGGCTTCAAGCTCACCTTCGGTGAGGATGTCGCGTCGCCTGAACGAACAGATATTAAAAATGCTCAATGCCTGGTGCTCATCGGCTCTCACCTGGGTGAGAACATGCATAATACCCAGGTCCAGGAGTTCAGTGAGGCCATTGCCAACGGTGCCAGCATTATCGTCGCCGATCCTCGTTTTTCAGTAGCTGCCGGCAAGGCCAAATATTATCTGCCGGTCAAGCCGGGAAGTGATATCGCCCTGCTTCTGGCCTGGATGAACGTTCTGGTGACGGAGAACTTGTATAATCGGGAATATGTTGAAAAGTACGGTTTCGGGTTCGCCCAGTTTGCTGCGGAGATTCAGCCCTATACTCCAGAATGGGCCTATCCCGAGACTGGCATCGAGCCCAAATTGATTTACGCAACCGCCCGTGAGATGGCACGATACAAGCCGGCCACCCTGATCCATCCCGGCCGCCATGCCACCTGGTATGGTGACGACGCTCAACGCTCGCGCGCCATTGCCCTGCTCAATGCCCTGATGGGCAACTGGGGTGTGAAGGGAGGCTTTTATTATCCGGTAAGCATGGATGTGCCAGGCTACCCCTATCCCGCCTATCCCCATTCGACCAAGCCCAAGGTTGATAATCCCGGCAACAAGTATCCCTTTGCCCATGAAGTGAATACCAACGGCATCCGCAAGGCGACTATCAGCGGTGAACCCTATCCGGTGAAGGGATGGTTCGTTTATGCGACCAACCTGATTCATGCCCTGCCGGACGAGCAGGAGACCATTCGCGCAATCCAGAACCTCGACCTGCTGGTGGTCATCGATGTCATCCCTGCTGAGATCGCCGGTTGGGCAGATGTGGTGCTGCCCGAATCCGTATACCTCGAACGTTATGACGACCTCAACGTCGAGTGGTTCCGCGAGCCTTTCGTCTCCTTGCGTCAACCAGCCGTCGATGCCCCGCACGACCAAAAGCCCAACTGGTGGATGGCTAAAAAACTGGCCGAAAAGCTCGATCTCGGGGACTATTTCCCCTGGCAGAACATTGAGGAATATTTTAATCACCGCCTCAGTGCTGCCGGCCTGAGCTATGAGCAGCTGAAAAAAGAGGGCATCATCCGTGGAGAGAAACAACCGATCTATTTCTCCGAGGGTGTGCCGGACGCTTTTCCGACACCCTCCGGCAAGATCGAATTCTACTCACTTCAGCTGGCCGAGGCCGGTTTCGATCCGGTGCCCAAATATACCCAGCCGGGGGCGCCACCCCCGGGCTATTTCCGGCTGCTCTATGGCCGGGCCCCGGTCCACTCTTTCAGCCGCACCCAGTCTAACCGGGTGCTGATGGACATGCTCGATGAGAACGAGGTCTGGATCAATCAGGATATCGCAGCCCGCTGGGGCTTGAAAAGTGGGGATTACATCCGCCTTAAAAACCAGGATGGCGTGGTCAGCAACCGGATCAAGGTCAAGGCGACCGAGCGAATCCGCACCGATTGCGTCTATATCATCCATGGCTTTGGCCACAATTCACAGATGCTCAAGTTTGCATTTCAAAAAGGGGCCAGCGACGCTCAGCTTATCACCCGTTACAAGACCGATCCCCTTATGGGAGGCACCGCGATGAATGTGAATTTCGTGACCTTTGAGCTGGAGGCTTAGAATGGCCCGATATGCAATGGTCATAGACACCCGGAAATGCGTCGGCTGTATGGATTGTGTCGTCGCCTGCAAGACCGAGAACAAGGTTCCTGAAGGTTTTAATCGTGACTGGATCACCACAGAGGCCAGGGGCAAGTTCCCCGCTGTGCAAATGGAGATCCGTACCGAACGCTGCAACCACTGCAGCAATCCTCCCTGCGTTCACTGCTGCCCCACCGGCGCCAGCCATGTCCATGATCACGGCGGTGTGGTGCTCGTATTTCACGATCTCTGTATCGGCTGCAAGGCTTGCCTGGCCTCCTGTCCCTATGATGCCCGCTTTATCCATCCGGACGGCTATGCAGACAAATGCACATTTTGCATCCATCGTGTTGAGAAAGGGATGGAACCGGCCTGCGTGGCCGTCTGTCCGACCCACTGCATGTATTTTGGCGATCTCGAGGATCCCCACAGTCCGGTAAGCCGGCTGTTGGCGGAAAGGCGCCACCACGCCATCGCACCCGAGGCGGGGACCGAACCGCAGATCTATTATTTGATCTAGTCAAAATCGAGGCGAAGATGAATGAATTGACTACGACGCGTCACAATGAACTGATCGACCCTATTGTTCACGTCTGGGGTTGGGAAATCCCGGTCTATCTTTTTCTCGGCGGCCTGGTCGCGGGGATGATGATCATCGCCGGATACTTTTTCATCAAGGGCCGGGATGAGGGGCACAAGTGCATATGTTACCAGATCCCACTGCTTGGCCTGGTGCTGCTCAGCCTGGGCATGTTCGCCCTCTTCCTGGACCTCGAACATAAAGCCTATGTCTGGCGGGTTTATACCACCTTTGAAATCAAGTCGCCCATGTCCTGGGGCTCCTGGATTCTGCTGCTGGTCTATCCTGCGCTTCTGGTCAATTTCCTCCTCAATGTCCCGGCCTGGATCGGTGAGCGCTTGCCCTTTCTCAAACAATGGTCGCAAAGAATCCGTTCGATTAAAAATATCAAACGCCATTTAGGCAAGGTCAATCTGGTGCTGGGAATCATGCTAGGCATCTACACCGGTATTCTGCTCAGCGCCCTTGGAGCACGTCCGCTCTGGAATAGTGCCATCCTTGGGCCCCTCTTTCTGGTATCCGGATTGTCCACTGCTTCCGCCCTGGTGCATATGATCGCACGAGACCAGTCGGAAAGCGAGATGCTGGCACGGGCGGACAATCTCTTCCTGGCCATCGAACTCTTCATCCTGGCCCTTTTCTTCATCGGCCTGCTCAGTTCGTCAGAAGTGCAGGTCAAATCCGCCATGCTGCTGCTCACGGGACCATATGCTGCGGTGTTTTGGGTATTCGTCATTCTTACGGGAATTATCATCCCCCTGCTGATCCAGAACCTTTCGGTCAGCCATCACATCAAACATACACCGATTGCACCAATAATGGTCATCATCGGCGGTTTCATCCTGCGGTTTATTTTCGTGCAAGCAGGACAGTACAGCCACTATCTCAATGCCCATTTTATCAAATAATCCACTTCAACGGAGGAATGATCGATGACAGTGCATTCATCTGATGACTTTGCTCCCAAGCCCTACTGGAATCCCTATTTGGCGGGAATAGGGCTGGGGCTGGTGCTGCTGGCTTCATTCGTAATAATGGGAAGGGGCCTCGGGGCTTCGGGGGCTTTCTCCTCTGCAGTAGCCTGGGGAGTGCAAAGGGTCTCGCCAGAGCATGCCAACTCCAATCCCTTTTACGCCGAATACCTGGGAGATGGCACCACCAATCCTCTCAAGGACTGGCTGGTTTTCGAGGTGATCGGGGTTTTCATCGGCGGCTTTATCTCGGCCAAACTGGCCCATCGCGTCAAGGGGAAACTTGAAAAGGGGCCGCGCATCAGCAACCGCGGCCGGCTGCTCTATGCATTTTTAGGCGGGGGAATGATGGCGATCGGCGCCAAACTGGCGCGCGGCTGCACCAGCGGCCAGGCCCTCACCGGCGGCGCTTTGCTCAATCTGGGCAGCTGGGCTTTTATGATCTCCGTCTTCATCGGCGGCTACGCCCTTGCTTACATCATGAGGAGACAATGGCTATGAGCGCACCCTTTTTCAAATACGGGCTGTTCGGCAGCGAGGCGAGTCTGATAGTCGCCGTATTTATTGGAATCGGCTTTGGCTTTTTTCTCGAGCGCGCCGGTTTTGGCAGCGCGCGCAAACTGGCGGCCCAGTTCTATTTCACCGATATGACCGTGCTTAAGGTGATGTTCACCGCTATTGTCACCGCCATGGTCGGTGTCTATTATCTCTCTGTCTTCGGTGTGCTGGATCTCTCCCTGGTCTATCTCACCCCGACCTATCTGGCGCCTCAGATCGCAGGGGGGCTGATCCTCGGCTTTGGCTTCGTCGTCGGCGGATACTGCCCAGGCACTGCATGTGTCTCAGCCTCGACCGGCCGCTATGACGGCTGGATCTATGTCGGCGGGCTTTTCGCAGGCATCCTCTTTTTTGGCGAGGTCTTCCATTGGGTTGAGAAGTTTTACGCCTCGACACCCATGGGCCAGGTAACCCTGCCGCAATTGCTCCATATGCCCTACGGGCTTTTGGTTTTCCTGGTTTGCGTCATGGCCGTGGGTGCTTTTGCCGCTGCCGAATGGGGGGAGAAAAAGATGGCCGCGAAGAAGGAGGGCAAATGACGATGAAAATCCTTAATTCCCTTAAAAGACAAAGTCTGAATACCAAACTTGCGCTAGCACTTCTTCTCCTCGGCTTTCTCGCCATTTTCGCCGGGGATCCCTATGGCAATGCCAAAACAGAAATCGATGCCAAAGAGCTGGCACTGATCGTCGACAAACAGGTCGATCATATCGCGGCCGAAGAACTGGCCGACTGGATCATCCAAAATAGGGCGGACTATCGCCTGGTCGATCTGCGCACGGAGGAGGAGTTCACGACGTACCATATCCCGACCGCGGAGAATATCCCCCTTGCCGGCCTCATCGACGGTGGACTGCAGCGTAATGAAAAGATCGTGCTCTATTCGGAGGGCGGCATC